>Ga0228698_1001488_pt1 | contig 11403 bp, 8 predicted proteins | sample McNCre117_Aug_MG_FD_178015 | JGI IMG/M metagenome (GOLD analysis project Ga0228698, IMG submission 178015) | Freshwater microbial communities from McNutts Creek, Athens, Georgia, United States - 1-17_Aug_MG | ecosystem: Environmental > Aquatic > Freshwater > Creek | place: USA: Georgia...
CGGCATAGGCCAGTTGATAGACTTCGTCCACCGGCCGCGTCATGATCTCAAACTCCTCGTTGGGGTCCCAGTCGAGTTTCTCCGTCGGCCGGGCGTTCTCCACCAGCACCAGGTGGCAGCGGTTGGTCTGCATCGCGGGATTCGGGTGCACGCTGCCCAGCCGGCGGGCCCCCGTGCCGGTATAGCCGGTTTCCTCGCGCAGTTCCCGCAATCCGGCGGCAATTGCATCCTCGCCGGGATCCATCACCCCGCCGGGAATCTCCACCGAGAAATCATCGATACCGAAGCGAAACTGGCGCACCAGCACAAGGTGCCGGTCCGGCGTCAAGGCGACCACATTGACCCAGTCGGGCGCATTGATGACAAAAAAATCCTGCGGCTGCGGCCGGGCCGGGTGGTGGAAGTCCACGCTCTGCACATCGAAGATCCGGGTGCGCGCGACCAAGCGGGCGCCCAGTTTTTTCCAGCGTTTGGGCGGCGGCGGTTGTTCAGCCATGGCAAAAAAAATGCCTCCGCGACACAAGGTCTGGGAGGCACTGGAAGTTGATGGCGAAGATTACTTCTTCGGGATGCGGATCTTCTGGCCGACCTTGAGCTTGGTCGGGTCGAGACCGGGGTTCTCGGCCTCGATGGCGTCGATCTTGACGGCGAACTTGCGGGCGATCTTCGAGAGCGAATCACCCGGGGCGACCGAGTAGGTGCCGTCGGCATTCAGCACGCCGGTCGGGGCGGCCGCGCCACCCTTGCCGGCGGCGGGAGCCGGCTTCTTCATGGCCTCCTCCATCTTGGTGAGCTTGGCATTGATGGTGCCGATTTCGTTGCCGACCTGGTCGAGCGCGGTCTGGATGCCGGAGCGCAAACCCTTGATGTCGGTGTCGACCTTGGCCGAAGCGGCGCTCACGGAGGCCTCAAGGGCGGGGATCTTGCTGGTGATCGCCTCCTCATGTGTGGCCACGGTCTTCTGGAGCGTGGAAAGTTTGACGAGAGCCACGATCGAGAGGACCAGGGCGAGACCGCCGGCGATCACGCCAACGAGAGGCAAGACGCTGCCGGAGCTATTACTATCACGAGAAAGAGTGTCCATTAGTTTGAGAGATTGAGGGGGCGTATATACGGGTGGTCCCCGGGACGACGCAAGAAGCATTTATTGGCATTTATTGGCCTAGGAAACTCCCTAACCCCTTGCCGGGACGGGATAGCGAGGCGCTTTTACCAGCCATGGAACCCACCATTGACACTTACCGCCACAGTGCGTCCCATGCCTAGTCGCGGGGTGTAGCTTAGCCTGGTAGAGCGCCTGGTTTGGGACCAGGAGGTCGTAGGTTCGAATCCTATCGCCCCGACCATTTTGGCGGCCTGCTGACAGCATCTTGGCCGGCTGCGCCCTGCGGAAGGCGACTGGCGCGAAGCGCAACCGATGAAACGCCCGTCGACGCGACGGGCTTTCGGTTCTGCCATGAACCTGATTACTTCCCCGAAGGCTTGAAGCTGAGGCTGGAGTCCGCCGGCTTCGTCGGTGCACTTGCACTGGTAACCAGGAGGGTGGCGCGCTGCGCCCAGATGCTGGTGGCGTCGATCTTCGAAACCTCCTCGGCAAGCTTCTTCACCTCTTCCGTCTTGCCGGCGTCAGCCGCGAGCGAAGCCAGCTGATAGGCCGCTTCGGCGCGCGCGCCCTTGTCGAGCGCGGTGTCGCTGCTGACCGCCTTGAGCGCGGCCTGGCCACCGGCCTGGTCACCGCTGCTGAGCTGGCTCATGGCCGCACCGAGCTTGGCGCGGCCGAGCAAGGCCCCGTTCTGCAGGCTGCCGGCCGCCTTCTGGTAATCGGTGGCGGCCGTCTTGAAGTCACCGGCGGCAAATTTCTCGTCGGCGAGGCGCAGCCAGGCGACGCCGGCCAGCGCGTGGCTGGAATTCGCACTGGCAAAGGCTTCCAGCTTGGCGGGTTGGTCGGCGATCTTCGCATATTCGGCCTGCACCGCCTGCTCATGACCGGCGGAGTAATACTGCCACCCTTCCCGGCCGACAATGGCCAGCAGCGCCACGATGATCACCAACAGGATGCCCTGGCGGTTCTTGGCCCAGAAGGCATGGACGGCGGTTTCAAACGCGGGCTCGTAGGTCGCGGGTGTGCCCTGGGAAGACTGGTCGGCGGGAGGAAGTTGACTCATGGAACCGCGCAGGTTGAGCGGCGCCCCGGACCGCCTCAACGTCAAAGTTGCCCCGGCTCAGTCAAAAACCACGGTCTTGTTGCCATAAACCAGCACCCGGTTGTCCAAGTGCCGGCGCAGGGTCTGGGCCAGCACAAGTTTCTCCAAATCACGCCCTTTGCGCACTCGGGCCTTAACCGGCCTCCGTCATATCGGCACGACGCTGCCCTTGTAGAGCTGCAGCGCCCGCACGTCGACGCGCCTGGCCTTCATCGCGCGGATGCCGTTGATGGCGGCGCGCGCGCCGGTGATCGTCGTCATGATGCAGACATTGTTGGACCAGGCCGCGGTGCGGATGGCGTTCTCGTCGTTGCGCGGGATCATGCCGCGCGGCGTGTTCACCACGAGCTGGATCTCGCCGTTCTTGATCATGTCGACGCAGTTCGGGCGGCCCTCGTTGAGCTTAAAAACCGGCTGCACGGCGATCCCCTGGGATTGCAGCAGCTTGGTGGTGTTCGTGGTCGAGCAGACGGTGAAGCCCAGCTCGATGAAGCCCTTGGCGAGCTCGGCCGCATGCGGCTTGTCGGCGTCCTTCACGCTGATGAAGACCTTGCCTTCGAGCGGGAGCGCCGGCTTGGCGGCCATCTGCGTCTTGGCGAAGGCGATGCCGAGGTCGTCGTCCATGCCCATGACCTCGCCGGTCGAGCGCATCTCGGGGCTGAGCACGATGGCCGCGCCGGGGAAACGGTTGAAGGGGAACACGGCTTCCTTCACGCACCAGTGCTTTGGCTGGATTTCCTTCGTGAAGCCGAGGTCCTTCAGCTTGGCCCCGGCCATGACCCGGGCGGCGAGCTTGGCCAGCGGCACGCCGATGGCCTTGGCCACGAAGGGCACGGTGCGCGAAGCCCGCGGATTCACCTCAAGCACATAGAGCTGCTGGTCCTTGATGGCGAACTGGACGTTCATCAGGCCGACGACCTTGAGCGCCTTGGCCAGCGCGTAGGTCGCGGTGCGAACGGCGCCGAGCATCTCCTTCGAAAGCGTATGCGGCGGCATCACCATGGCGGCATCGCCGGAGTGCACGCCGGCGTACTCGATGTGCTCGAGCATGCCGCCGACGAGCGTCGTCTCGCCGTCGCTGATGCAGTCCACGTCGAGCTCGATGGCATCCTCGAGAAACTTGTCGATGAGGACGGGCTTGCCGGGCATCACGTCAAACACCTGGCGGACGACGTCCTTCAGCTCGGCCTCGCTGTAGAGGATGAACATGCCGCGCCCGCCGAGCACGAACGACGGTCGCACAAGCACCGGATAGTCGAGTTCCGCCGCGGAGGTGATGGCCTCGGCCTCGGACATGGCGATGCGATTGGCCGGCGACTTGAGCTTCACCTGGTCGAGGACGGCCGCGAAGAGCTTCCGATCCTCAGCCGTGTCGATGCTTTCGGGCGAGGTGCCGATGATGTTCACCCCACGGGCCTTCAGCGCGCTGGCCAGATTGAGCGGTGTCTGGCCGCCGAACTGCGCGATGGCGCCGATGCAGCCTTCCTGCTCGTAGATCTCAAGCACATCCTCGAGCGTGAGCGGCTCGAAGTAGAGCCGGTCGGAAGTATCGTAATCCGTCGAGACGGTCTCGGGGTTCGAGTTGACCATCACGGTCTCGAAGCCGGCCTCGCGGAGCGCGAACGACGCATGCACGCAGCAGTAGTCGAACTCGATGCCCTGGCCGATGCGATTCGGGCCGCCGCCGATGATCATGATCTTTTTCTTCTTTGACGGCACGATCTCGTTCTCGTCGCCGTAGCTTGAGTAATAATAGGGCGTGAACGCCTCGAACTCGGCCGCACAGGTGTCGACGAGGCGGTAGGTCGTGTGGACGCCGGCCTGCTTGCGGAAGGCGCGCGCCGTGTCGAAATCGGACTTCAGGATGTGCGCCAACTGGGCGTCGGAGAAACCAAACTGCTTGGCCCGGCGCAGGAGTGAGGGATCGATAGACGGCAGCGTATGCCGCTTCAGCTCCTGCTCCATCTCGTGCAGCTCGCGCAGCTGGCGGAGGAACCAGGGGTCGATCTTGGACAGGTTGAAGATTTCCTCCTCGGTGAGGCCGGCCATGAAGGCCCAGCGGAGGTAGAACACCCGCTCGGCGTTCGGGGTGCCGATTTTCTGGCGGATGGTGGCCTCGTCGGGCAGCTCATCGCCGCCGAACTTGCCACCGCCCCCCCAGCCGCGTGCGCCGATCTCGAGCGAGCGCAGGCACTTCTGGAACGACTCCTTGAAGGTGCGGCCGATGGCCATGGCCTCGCCGACGGACTTCATGGCCGAGGTCAGCGTGGTGTTGGCGCCGGGGAACTTCTCGAAGGCGAAGCGCGGCATCTTCGTGACGATGTAGTCGATCGTCGGCTCGAAGCTGGCGGGCGTGAGCCGCGTGATGTCGTTGCGCAACTCGTCGAGCGTGTAGCCGACGGCGAGCTTGGCCGCGATCTTCGCGATGGGGAAGCCGGTGGCCTTGGAGGCAAGCGCCGAGGAGCGCGACACACGGGGGTTCATCTCGATGACGACCTGGCGGCCGGTCTGCGGATCGATGGAAAACTGGATGTTGGAACCGCCGGTCTCGACGCCGATCTCGCGGATGACGGCGAAGGAGGCGTCGCGCATCACCTGGTATTCCTTGTCGGTGAGCGTGAGGGCCGGGGCGACGGTGATGGAGTCGCCGGTATGGACGCCCATCGGGTCGAAATTTTCGATGGAGCAGATGACGACACACTGGTCCTTGTGGTCGCGCATCACCTCCATCTCGTATTCCTTCCAGCCGAGAAGGCATTCCTCGACAAGCACCTCGTGGGTCGGCGAGGCCTCGAGACCGCCGTTGACGATCTGCTCGAACTCCTCGCGGTTGTAGGCGATGCCGCCGCCGGTGCCACCCAGCGTGAAACTCGGGCGGATGATGAGCGGGTAGGTGCCGATCTTCTCGGCGGCCACGCGCGCCTCCTCCAGCGAGTGGACAACGCCCGACTTGGCCACGTCGAGGCCGATGCGGAGCATGGCCTCCTTGAAGAGATTGCGATCCTCGCCCATCTCGATGGCCGGCGGCTTGGCGCCGATCATCTCGCAACCGTATTTCTCCAGGATGCCGGCCTTGTGCAGGGACATCGAGAGGTTGAGCGCGGTCTGGCCGCCCAGCGTGGGCAACAGCGCGGAAGGGCGCTCCTTGGCGATGATTTTTTCCAGGATCTCGACCGTGAGCGGCTCGATATAGGTGACATCGGCGAACTCCGGGTCGGTCATGATCGTCGCGGGATTGGAGTTCACGAGGATGACCTTGTAACCTTCCTCCTTGAGGGCCTTGCACGCCTGGGTGCCGGAATAGTCAAACTCACAGGCCTGGCCGATGATAATGGGACCGGCGCCGATGATCAGGATGGACTGAAGGTCAGTGCGTTTGGGCATGCGCGTAGATTTCGGTGAGGCTTGTGTCCGCCCTATGGTGGCGCAAGCGGGAATTGAGCAAATCCGGCGGGATTCCCGTCACATGATCGGCCGGGCGGCGCTGAATCATGCAACCATCTCACGCCTTGAGGTTCCGGCGGTCCGCGGCAGGCTGCCGGCAGACCCGCATGCCCCTCGATTTCGACCTCCAGGCTTTCGAACGCCCCCGCATTATCCATCTCGCCGAGGCGGTCCTGGCCGGCGAACCGCGCAGCATCACCTCCGCCATCAACCCCCGCAGCGCCGGCGGGCCGCACGACTTCTCCTCCGAAGGCGACTACTGGTGGCCCGATCCGGCCAAGCCCGACGGGCCCTACCTCCAGCGCGACGGGCTGACCAATCCCGACAATTTCGTGGCCCACCGGCAGCTGCTGCTGGGCTTCGCCCGGGATTTCGGCGCGCTGGCCGCGGCCTGGCGGGTGAGCGGTGAAGAGCGCTTTGCCGCGGCTGCCGTGCGGCATGCGCATGCCTGGTTCGTCGCGCCTGCCACCCGGATGAACCCCAGCCTGCCCTACTCCCAGGCGGTCAAGGGCCGCAACACCGGCCGGAGCATCGGGGTCATCGACACCCTGCACCTCGCCGAAGTCGCACTCGGCATCGAGGCCCTGCGCAATTCGAAGGCGCTGACGCCGGCGGAGGATGCCGCGCTGACCGGGTGGTTCCGCGACTACCTGCGCTGGATGCGCACTCATCCGTATGGGATAGAGGAGAGCAACGCGAGGAACAACCACGGCACCTGCGCCTGGCTGCAGATCGCCTGCTTTGCCAAGCTCACTGGCGACCAGGTCGCATTGGCTGAATGTCGGATCCGCCTGAAGGAAGTCCTGCTTCCCGGCCAGATGGCGGCTGATGGCAGTTTCCCCGAGGAACTGCGCCGTACCAAGCCCTACGGCTATTCCATTTTCAACCTCGACGTCATGGCCGCGCTGGCGGTCGTGTGCTCCACACCCGGCGAAGATCTCCTCACGTGGTCGCTGCCCGACGGCCGCAGCCTCGTGAAAGGCGTGGGCTGGCTCGCCCCGTTCATCGCCGACAAGGATCTCTGGCTGAAAACCGTCCACCAGACCGCGTCCGGATCCAGTGGCGACGCCCGCCGGACAAGTGAGCTGGTGCATCCCGACGTGATGCATTGGGACAACTGGCCCGTACGACAGCCCTGCCTTATCTTCGGCGCGCTCGCCACCGGCCGGCGCGACTGGTTGGAGTTATGGCAGCAGCTCGATGCCGATCCGTCGGACGAGGAAATCCGCCGGAATTTCCCCATACGCAACCCGGTCCTCTGGGTGAGGTAGGCCGCCCCCCAGCGACCTCAGCCAAGACGGCCGGCGTCGATGCCGAGCATCTGGGCCGCCCGGGCCTTGTCGCCCTGGCAGGCCTTCAACACGCGGGCGATGTATTCCTTCTCCTGGCCGTCGAGGTAATCGGCCAGCGACGGCCAGTCCTTGAGCTCATGAATGCGCAGCGGCAGCTGGCCGACCGAGATGACCCGGGTCTCGGTGGTGGCGATCACCTGCGAGATCACCTGGGTGAATTCCGCCAAGTTGCCGGGCCAGCTGTAGGCCCGGAGGATCGCGAGAGCATCCTCGGTGAACTCAACCTGCTTGGCGTCAAACTGGGCGTTGGAGACCCGGGCGGCGATATCCTTGAGCAGCGCCGGTATGTCCTCGATGCGCTCGCGCAGCGGCGGCAGCTGCACGGGCAGCGCCGCCACACGGTAGAACAGCTCCTCGTTGAAGCCGCCTTCCTCCGCCAATTTTTCCAAGTCCTCCTCGGTGGCGCACACCAGGCGGAGAATGTGGGCGTTGTTGCGGAGGACTGAAACCATCTCCGCCTGCGCATCCTTGTGCAGACTCTGCAGGTGCTGGAGAAAAAGCGTGCCCCCCTTCGCCTGCTGCACCCAGGTGCCGCCCGCCCCATTCTGGCCGAGCAGGCCGGCGCGGAGGCTGTCCAGCGAACTCAAGCGGCAGTCAATGGGGACAAAGGGGCTGCCCGGAGGATTGCCGGCGGCATGCAGCAATTCGGCGACAAGCTCGTGGCCGCTGCCGGTCTCGCCCGAGATCAGCACCGGGGTGTGGGCGGTGGCGAGTTTCTTGAGTTGGGTGATGAGCCGCTTGATCTTCGCGCTGGCGCCCGGGAGCCGGGCGTCAAAATCGCCGGCCTGGGCCGCGGGCGCGGCGCCGAGACTCTCGCGCTCAAGCACCGTGCGACGGAACGCGAGGCCGCGCTTAAGGGCCTGCATGAGCTCGTCCACCTTGAAGGGCTTCTGGAGGTAATCAAACGCCCCGTATTTCAACGCCTGGATCGCACTCTCGGTGCTGGCATAGGCCGTCATGATGATGATGACCGCGCTGGGGTCATAGGCCTTGAGCTGCTTGAGCAGGGTGATGCCGTCCATCGGCTTCATGTCGATGTCCGCCAGCACCAGATCGTACTTCCCGGCCTTGTAGCGGATCAGGGCTTTTTCGCCATCGGTCGCGAACTCGGTCTTGTAGCCGGTTGGCTGGATGACCGCCGCGAGCATCTCATGGATAGAGATGAGGTCGTCGACAATGAGAAGGGATGGCATGGAATCGGGGACGGGCGCAAGTTGCCCGCGTCACCGCGGGCCGGCAAGGGCTTTCAATGCCCCCGCCGGGGTTATTGCAGGCCGCCAGCCACCGCACCGAGTTGGAAGATCGGCAGGAACATGGCCATGACGATGCCGCCGACCACCACGCCAAGAAACACGATGAGCAGGGGCTCGATCAGCGAGGTGAGGGCGGCCACGGTGGCATCGATCTCAGTGTCGTAGAAATCGGCGATCTTGTTCATCATGCCGTCGACGTTGCCGGTGGTCTCGCCGGCCTTGACCATGTGCTTCATCATGGGCGGAAAGAAGGGGTTGATGGCCATGATGTCGGAGACCTGGCCGCCCTGGCTGACGTGCTTGGCGATTTCCGAGCAGGCATCCTCGACCTGCACCTTGCCGCTGGCCGACGAGACAATCTCGAGGGTGCGAAGGATGGGCACGCCCGAACGCATCAGCGTGGCGTAGGTGCGGCAGAAACGTGAGAGGGCAATCTTGTGCACCAGGTTGCCGAAGATCGGCGCGCGGACGAGGAACTGGTCCTTCTGGCGCCGGCCATTGGGCGTGGCGATATACTTGTTCACCGTAAAGTAGATGCCGTAGGCACCCAAGCCGAGCGCCCACCACCACGCCTTCATGAAATTGCTCAGGTCGATAAGCATCTGGGTGGGAGCCGGCAGCTTGGCGCCGAAGTCCGCGAACATGGCCGCGAACACCGGGATGACGAAAATCAGCAGCACGTTGACCAGCGCGACCGCCAGGCCGATGACCGCGATCGGGTAGGTCATGGCGGACTTCACCTTCTTGGTCAGCTTGACCGTGGACTCGAAGTAGCCGGCCACCTTTCCGAGAATCTCGGCCAGGCCGCCGGACGCTTCACCCGCCTCGACCATGGAAATGAAAAGATTGGGGAAGGCCTTGGGGAATTTTTTCACCGACGACGAGAACGAGGTGCCGGTGGAGATGTCGTTGCGCACGTCGCGGATCACGATGCGGAATACCTGGTCCTCGGTCTGGTCCTGCAGGGCCTCCAAGCAGGAGACGAGGGGCAAACCGGCCTGCAGCAGCGAAGCCAGCTGGCTGGTGAAAATGGACAGCTCGGCCAGATCGAGCTTGTAGGTCTTGGCTTTCTTCTCGAGGGCCTTCTGCTTGGCCAGGGCTTGGGCCGCCCGAACGCTTGATTGCTGGGATTTGGTTGCCGCGGGAGTCGCCATAATGTGCGCAAGCTAGGCCTATTAGATGAACGGCGGCAATCCCTTTTCCGCCCATCCCCCGGCGGTTGAACAGGAACGAACAAAAGCTTGAAGGCCGGGAGGGCCGGGACACTCTTTCGGGGCGAAATTGCGGCTATAGTTTAATGGTAAAACCTCTGCCTTCCAAGCAGGTGTCGTCGGTTCGATTCCGACTAGCCGCTCCAGTCCGGATCGTTCAGCCGGGCTTAAATTTGCCGGGCGGCGGGCCCCGCGTTTACCAGAGGAAGTAATTCTCCTCCATGCCCAGAAACCGCCGGCTGGGTGGCTCGTAGACGACCCGCCAGACGTCCGCATACCGGCTCCACGGGCCGGGCACCGGTCCATCGTAGACCAAATTGGGCTCAACTGCAGGCTTGGCCGGCTGGGAGCGGAGGCGTTCGAGGAACAGCTCGTGGCCCTCCTCCCGCGCAAAGAAGAGGCTGCGTCGTTCGATGGGGTGCGCGTCGGGAGCCAGCTGGGCATGGATGCCGCCGGCATGCGTCGTGGCAAAATGCGCCACCACTTGTGCGTGCCGTTCCATTTCCATCGCCGCCTTCCGGCAGGCGGCGGTAAAATCCCCGGCCGCCGCATGGCCGTAGGCAAAAAGCCCGGCTTCGGTCCGCTTGAAAAGTATCACCGTCAGGCCCGGTGCTTCCGAGCAGATGGTGACCGCGCGCACGCCCGGCCAGCGCGTCGCCGATTCCAAGGCCGGCAGGCGGCCCTCCCACCAATTCAGGAGATTGAACCGCTCGGCCGCCTCCATCAGGGCTCCTGATCGCGCCTGTCGTTTGAACAAACCCGGGAAAGCGGCCAAACCGTTGCTCGAGGGATCGACGCCAAAGCCGTATTTGCGCCCCTCGCTGCTCTCGTGCAACTGCCAGTGCGCCCAGCGCTCCAGTGCCTCTGAGATGGCCATGAACCGGGCCACCATCGGGGAGTCGGCGGTGCCGCTCCCGTTGGCCTGACTGTAGAGTTCCCGCGCCCGGGGCCGCACAATCAAGTCGCTCCTCAGATAGGCATTGGCGAGGAAGGCCGACTCGCCCAGCACCATCGTGTCCGTGATTTCCAATCTCTCGATCGGACCACCCGCCAGGGTGAGAACATTCCGGTAGCGAAAGGCCGCAAGACTCAGCATGGACCGAGCCTGCGAGGCTCCGGAAGAAAGTCAGGCTTAGTTGGCAGCCTGCGGGGTGAAATTGCAGGGCCAGTCAGTGAAAGCGGTCGACTTGAGGCCTTCTGAGATGCTCTGCGGGGTGAAATTGCAGGGCCAATCAGTGAAGGCACTGGAATCAATATTTTTCGTCTGCTCGAAGGCGCTGCTGTTTTGATAGAAAACGGGGTCGAGGCTTTCGGCGAGACGGGTGAGGCCGAGGTTCAGAAGGAGGCTCGAAACGAGCCCGTTGATGGCGTGAATGGTTGATTTCATCGGCCACAGTGTCGCATAACCGACGAATGGAGCCGATTTTGAAAACGACCTGATTTATCGCCTGTTTGGCTAAAAAGGGGTAAAGGCACCTCACCTAAATGCAGGTGCGTCGCAAAATTGCGGCGTGCGTCCCGATCCGAGTATCGTCTTATTCACAAAGTGCGCACATCTCGCGTCAGACTTGGGGTTTACTTCGCAATACTGCTCACCGGACTGACCTGGGTTGGCCTGTTTGGCGCTTGGCAGGACCAAAACGCCGGCCGGCCTGTCTTGGAGAATTATTCTGCCGAGGATATCGGAACCGATGCGACCAAGTGGAGTGTATTGGAGGACAAACTCGGGCGGCTTTTTGTCGGCAGTGATCGGTTACACGTTCTCGACGGCCAAGCCTGGCAGTCTTTCCCGATGGCCAACGCCTACGGTGTGCGCACCCTGTCCTTTGGAGAGGATGGCATACTTTGGGCCGGCGCGATAAATGAGGTGGGTTACTTTGCAGAGGAGAGTTTGGGTGCATTTAAATACCACACCCTCGTTCCGCATTTGCCCAAGGAT
>Ga0228698_1001489_pt1 | contig 11402 bp, 12 predicted proteins | sample McNCre117_Aug_MG_FD_178015 | JGI IMG/M metagenome (GOLD analysis project Ga0228698, IMG submission 178015) | Freshwater microbial communities from McNutts Creek, Athens, Georgia, United States - 1-17_Aug_MG | ecosystem: Environmental > Aquatic > Freshwater > Creek | place: USA: Georgia...
CCACAGAATGGCCAGTGTGGTGAACTCAAAGTAAGTAAGCGCGATTTCAGAGCCTTTTTGGCACCTGGCGCTCTCCACCTCAGCGAAAGCAGCTACAAATTTAGTAGCAGGCGCCGCCTCGCCCAAGAGCCGCATGCGCTCTTCAAAGTGCACCAGGTGGGGCGAGGTGTACACGCCGGTTTTGTAGCCGGCCTGGCCCAAGATGCTTTCCAGCATGGCGCAGGTGGAACCCTTGCCGTTAGTGCCCGCCACGGTGAACACTGGGCAGTCAAACCGCAGGCCCATGCGCTGGGCCACCTCTTGCACCTTGCCCAGCCCCAGCTCAATGCCGTTGATGCCCTTGGGATGCATGGACTCGATATAGGCCAGCCAGTCGGCCAGGGGGGATTGCGCAGTCAAGGGGAAGGTGGCGGGTGTGTGTTCCATAGCGGGCGCCATTGTCGCCCACCGGCAATGCACTGCCACAATAGAGGGATGACCATTCTTTACGGCATCCCCAACTGCGACACGGTGAAAAAGGCCCGCACCTGGCTGACCGAGCACCATGTCACCCACGAGTTTCATGACTTCAAAAAGCAGGGCGTGCCCGCCGACCTGCTGCCCGGCTGGATACGCGCCGTGGGCTGGGAAACGCTGGTGAACCGCAAAGGCACCACCTGGCGCAAGCTGGACGAGGCCACCCAGGCCGCCGTGGTGGACGCCACTTCTGCCGCCCAACTGATGCTGACCAACGCCAGCGTCATCAAGCGCCCGGTGGTGGTCTGGGCCGACGGCACCGTGACGGTGGGCTTCTCGGATGCGGCCTTCGCTGCCCGGGCCCGCTGAATCAGTCAGCCCTGACTGACCTAAAATCCAGCCCTTAGCCCTGCGCACGCAGGGCAATCGCTTTTTTACTTACTTTTCAGCTCCACACCATGACCACGACCCACTTTGACAACGTATCCGTCACCACCAAAGCCAATGTGTACTTCGACGGCAAGTGCGTGAGCCACGGCTTCACCCTGGCTGACGGCACCAAAAAGTCGGTCGGCGTCATCCTGCCCGCCACCCTCACCTTCAACACCGGCGCCCCTGAAATCATGGAATGCGTGGGCGGCAGCTGCGACTACAAGCTCGACGGCTCTGACGTCTGGGTCACCAGCGGCGAAGGCAGCAAGTTCAACGTGCCGGGCAACGCCAAGTTCCAGATCCGCGTGACTGAGGGCTTTGAGGCTTACCACTACATCTGCCACTTTGGTTGATTAGCGGCTGATCACCAGTCAATCCTCAGAGCAATTTACTCCTAATTCCATAGCTGCTCGCGCACATTCGGCGAGCGCTACAGCCCGATCAAGGCCAAAACCATGTCCAACACCATTCTGCAAAACATCCCCGTCGGCCAAAAGGTCGGCATCGCTTTCTCCGGCGGCCTGGACACCAGCGCTGCACTCTTGTGGATGAAGCAAAAGGGCGCCCAGCCCTATGCCTACACTGCCAACCTCGGCCAGCCCGACGAAGCGGACTACGACGAAATCCCCCGCAAGGCCATGGAATACGGCGCCATCAAGGCCCGTTTGATCGACTGCCGTCCCCAGCTGGCTGCTGAAGGCATTGCCGCCCTGCAGGCAGGCGCCTTCCACATCACCACCGCGGGCCAAACCTACTTCAACACCACGCCCCTGGGCCGCGCCGTGACCGGCACCATGCTGGTGACCGCCATGAAGCAGGACGATGTGAACATCTGGGGCGACGGCTCGACCTTCAAAGGCAACGACATTGAGCGCTTCTACCGCTACGGCCTGTTGACCAACCCTTCCCTCAAAATCTACAAGCCCTGGCTGGACCAGCAGTTCATTGACGAACTGGGCGGCCGCTCCGAGATGAGCGCCTTCATCACCGCCAACGGCTTTGGCTACAAGATGAGCGCCGAGAAGGCTTACTCCACCGACAGCAACATGCTGGGCGCCACCCACGAAGCCAAAGACCTGGAGTTTTTGAACTCCGGCATCAAGATCGTGAACCCCATCATGGGCGTGCCCTTCTGGCGCGAAGACTGCGTGGTCAAGGCCGAAGAAGTGAGCGTCACCTTTGAAGAAGGCCGCCCCGTCGCCCTGAACGGCGTGCACTACAGCGACCTGGTAGAGCTGATCCTCAAGGCGAATGAGATCGGCGGCCGCCACGGCCTGGGCATGAGTGACCAGATCGAGAACCGCATCATCGAAGCCAAGAGCCGCGGCATCTACGAAGCGCCCGGCCTGGCGCTCTTGTTCATCGCCTACGAGCGTTTGGTCACCGGCATCCACAACGAAGACACCATCGAGCAGTACCGCGAAAACGGCCGCAAGTTGGGCCGCCTGCTGTACCAAGGCCGCTGGTTCGACAGCCAAGCCATCATGCTGCGCGAAACCGCCCAGCGCTGGGTCGCCAAGGCCGTCACCGGCACCGTGACCATGGAACTGCGCCGCGGCAACGACTACAGCCTGCTGAACACCGAATCCCCCAACCTGACCTACGCGCCCGAGCGCCTGAGCATGGAAAAAGTGGAAGACGCGCCTTTCAGCCCGCTGGACCGCATCGGCCAACTCACCATGCGCAACCTGGACATTACCGACACCCGCGCCAAGCTGGGCATCTACAGCAATGCCGGTTTGCTGGAGCTGGGCAAGGGGGATGACTTTTTGAAGCTGGGCAAGTAAGCACCGGCTGACGGCAACAACCCCACACAGCCCGCCCGGTGCAAGCCAGGTGGGCTTTGTGTTATCTGACGAACGTGTGCAGCCGGCAAGCCGGCCATCACCATTGAAATTCACTACTTTGGTGGTCTACACTAGGTCGCCCCAATCGCACAGGAAGACACCCATGAACATTGCACGACGTTCCGCATTGACCTCGTTAATGGCATTGATGGTGGCATGGCCCTCCGCCCACGCCCTGGAGCCCATCAAAGGCAAGGCCATCCTGACCATCACCGGCAAGGTGGCTGAGAAAAACGGTGCCAATGGCGCCGAGTTTGACTTGACCATGCTGGAAAAGCTACCCCAGCAAACCTTCAGCACCAAAACGCCGTGGGACAAAAATCCCATCAAATTCAAAGGCCCTTTGTTGCGCGATGTACTGGCCGCGGCCAAGGCCAGCGGCACTACTTTGAAGGCGGCTGCGCTCAATGATTACCAGACCACCATCCCCTTCGACGACGCCAAAAACTTCGACGTGATCGTGGCCTACCAGATGAACGACCAGCCTATTCCGGTGCGCACCAAGGGGCCGCTGTTCATCGTCTACCCCTTTGATACCAAGGCCGAGCTGCGCTCCAACGTGTACTACGAGCGCTCCGCTTGGCAACTCAAATCCATTCTTGTTGAGTAAGGCTTCCATTGAACGGCTCGAGTAAAAACCGTCGCTACCTGCTGTGGCTGGCCATCGGCACCGGTGTGCTGGCCTTGGCCATGGCGATTTTGTTGGTGCTGCAAATTACCCAGAAACGGGCGATTGAAAAAGCCAACGAACTGCGTGCCGACTCGATCACGGCCTTGGTGTTCCAGTTTGAGCGCGAGTTTCTGCGCTTCCGGCAAACGCTGGAAAGCAGCGTGATCCGCAACGGGGAGCTGGATGCAGACAACCTCGGGCTCCGGTACGACTTGTTTTTGAGCCGCCTCACCCTGCTACGCGACAACCCGACCACCGAACTCATCACCCACCGGCCGGAATACCAAAAGGCCATGCCGCATGTGGACACCCTGATTGCCCATGCGGACAAAGTGATGGCGGCCAACCCGCTCTCCAAACCGGCCCTGGCCAAGCTGCTGACGGAGTTCAACGACGCGGGGGTCGATGTCCAGGCGCTGAGCCTGGCTGCCAACTCGGAAGTGGCCGCCCTGCTGGAGAGCCAGGAAAAAACCATGCTCCGGCAAAACAACCAGATCATCGGGCTCACACTGGCCCAGCTGATCTTCTTGCTGATTGCTGCGGGTGCGTTGGCATTGCGCCAACGCAAGCAGGAAAAAGAACGTCAGGCTCTGGAAGACCTCACCCACGAGCTGCGAGAAGCCCACTTCCGCGCCGAAGCAGCCAACCGGGGCAAGAGCCAGTTCCTCGCGAATATGAGCCACGAGTTGCGCACCCCCTTCAATGGCATGCTGGGCATGCTGGGGTTGCTGGAGAGCACCTCGGTCACGCCGGCGCAGGCGGACTACATCAAAACGGCCAAAGGCTCGGCCAACCACCTGCTCACGCTGCTAAACGACATTCTGGATGTCTCCGCGCTCGAAGCCGGCAAGATGACACTCAAACCCGAGCCCGCACAACTCGGTGCCTTGCTCAATGAGGTCGAGGCGCTGATGCGCCCACAGGCCACCGAGAAGGGGTTGAAGTTTTCCATCGTCTCGCAAGCCGAGTTGCCGCATTGGGTGCTGGCAGACACCACCCGCTTGAAGCAGATTTTGTTCAACCTGATTAACAACGCCATCAAGTTCACCGACCATGGCAGTGTGACGGTCACCGTTGTTCCGCGCCAGCGGACCGATGGCAACATCGGGTTGGCATTTCTCATCAAAGACACCGGCATCGGCATGGACGACCATGTGCTGTCCAGCCTGTTCCAGCGCTTCTTCCAGGTGGATGGCGGGCTGGCCCGCAAGTTTGGAGGCACCGGCCTGGGCTTGGAGATCTCGCAAACACTTGCGCGTTTGATGGGCGGCGCCATTGAGGTGGAAAGCACCCAGGGCAAGGGCTCCTTGTTCACCTTGCACCTGCCTTTTACCCTGTGCCCGGCTCCGCCTACCGCAGTGGTCGCCCCCCCCATCGTGCCGCTGACCAAGCCTGCGCCAGCGGTTGCTGCTGAGGCCTCGGCCACTGCACCTGCTGCCACACAAGATGCCCCGCCCTCTGCAGATGCGGGCGGCCCCGCGTTGCGGGTGATGGTGGTGGAAGACCACCCGGTGAACCGCAAGTTCGTCGGCATCCTGCTGGAGAAGATGGGCTGCAAAGTCACCTTTTGCGAGAACGGCCAACTCGGAGTGGAAGCAGCCGAGCGCGACATGTTTGACCTGATCCTCATGGATGTGCACATGCCCGTGATGGACGGCTTGACCGCCACCCGCACCATACGCGCCATGCCCGGCCCGATTGCGCAGGTGCCCATCATCGTGTTGAGCGCCGATGTGATGAACGACGCCAAGGAAAAAGCTCTGGCCGCCGGTGTTAACGACTTTGTCAGCAAACCGGTGCAAGCCGGCCAGTTGCAAGCAGCCATGCAGAAGTGCCTGGCTGCTGCCGCTGCTCACGGCTCAAACACGGCGGCGTAAACCCAACAAGCCGTAGCTAGGCTGCCCCCGCTGCAAGTAATCTCTTGCGACGGGCTCCAGTGCGGCCGCTTGGATGTCCAAATCTGCCAGACCTGCCTCGGTGCCAGTGGCAATGTTGTCGAGCTTCATTGAGTCCAGGTTGTCACCACTCATCAGCGGCTCGCCCGGGGCGAGTTGCATCAACGCCGCTTGCAGGCGCCCTGCCCACTCGGGCAAGGGGATCACGGGGCGCCCACGCCCCTCTGCAATACCGGCCCAAATACCGGCACCGTGCACCAATTCGCCCAAGGTGTATACCTGCGGACCACACGCCTCCCACACGCCCGTTGTACCCACGGCGGCACGGGCTTGCACCAGACGCACCACCGCAGTAGCCACATCCTCCACCCACACAGGCTGAAAGCGCGCATGGGCGCCCGCCAGTGGCATGAAAGGAAACACCTGCTGCAGCTTGGCAAACATGTTCAAAAACTTGTCTTCCGCACCAAAAATCACGCTGGGGCGCAGCACCGACACCGCCAAGGCCGGATGGCTCAAAGCGAACTCGCCCCGCGATTTGCTGCGCAGGTAGCGCGAGGGTGCAGCATCCGGCTGCTGCGGATTGGCGCCCAACGCACTGATGTGCACCACACGGGGCACACCGGCCGCCACCGCGGCACGTGCCAGGCTGGCGGGCAGGTCCACATGCACTTGTTGAAAAGCAGCCTCGTTGCCATGCAGGATGGCCACCAGGTTCACCACCGCGTCATGCCCGGCCAGTGCTTGCTGCAGGGCAGCGGGGTCATGGACATTGAGCTCTGCCACGGTAACCGTGGGCAGCGTTTGCAGCTCTCGCGCGTTGATCGCCCGCCGCGTAGCCACCGTGACGGTGTAGCCCTGCTTGACCAGTTTCTGGACCACATGGCTCCCGACAAAGCCGGTGCCACCGAGAACGAATATGTTTTTCATGGTGAGAGGGTAGCCGCTCACCGCATCCGGCGTCGATGCGGGGGTCAAATGACCACGGGCTCTGGCTCCAGCAAGATGCCGAAACGCTCGTACACACTGGTCTGGATGGCCTTGGCCAGCGTCATCACTTCGCCGCCGGTGGCACCGTTGCCGTCCACCCCGGCACCGCGGTTGACCAGCACCAGAGCTTGTTTTTCATAGACACCTGCTTGGCCGACCGACTTGCCTTTCCAGCCACACGAGTCAATCAGCCAGCCCGCCGCCAGCTTGACCGAGCCGTTGTCCAGCCGGTAATGCACCACCTTGGGGTCGCGGGCGATGATGTCTTCACACTGCTCAGCAGTGACGGTGGGGTTTTTGAAGAAGCTGCCCGCATTGCCGATGACGGCCGGGTCCGGCAGCTTGGCCCGGCGCACTTCACAGACCCAGTCGTAAATCTGGCTGGGGGTTGGCTCCGTCACACCGTATTCGGCCATTTTGCGCTCAATATCAGCGTACCCCAGCACCGGCTTCCAGACCTTGGGCAAGGCAAAGCGCACCCGCAAAATCAGGGCACGATCTTTCAGGCCCAGGGGTTGGGCGGTGTCCAAAGCCGCGTTGCTAGCGTGCTTGAACACCGAATCCCGGTAGCCGAAGGCGCACTGCGCGGCGTTCAATGTAAAAACCTGCCCGGTCTGTAGATCGATGGCGTCCAGCGAATCAAACCGGTCTTGCAGCTCGACGCCATACGCGCCCACGTTTTGCACTGGCGAGGCGCCCACCGTGCCGGGAATCAAGGCCATGTTTTCCAGGCCGGGCAAATTCTGGTCCAGGGTCCAACTCACTAGGTCGTGCCAAAGTTCACCCGCGCCGGCTTCTACCAAAGTAGCTTTGGCGGTTTCGCCCACCACCCGCAAGCCGCGCACTTCGACTTTGAGGACCAGGGGTTTGACATCGCCCGTCAAGACAATGTTGCTACCGCCGCCCAGCACAAACTTGGGCTCCTGGCCCCACGCCGGATCGGCCAGCAGCGCACGGACATCCTCCTCCCCGGTGATGCGGGCCAGCGCGGACGCCTTGGCCACTATGCGGAAGGTGTTAAACGCCTGCAGGGGAATGTTTTTCTCGACTACCATCCCCAGATTGTCTCATTGCATTTTTTAGAGCGAACCCATGCCTTCATTTGATACTGTATGCGAAGCCAACTTGGTCAAAGTCAAGAACGGCGTAGAAAACACCTCCAAAGAAATCAACACCCGCTTTGACTTCAAAGGCACCTCTGCCAGCATTGAAATCAAAGAGAAAGAAATCACCATCATTGGTGACGCAGACTTCCAACTGGAACAAATTCTGGATGTGCTGCGCAACAAGCTCACCAAGCAAGAAGTGGATGTTCGCTTTCTGGACATCGGCGACATGCAAAAAATGGGTGGTGACAAGGTCAAACGCGTCGTCAAGGTGAAAGATGGCATTCAGGCCGAGTTGGCCAAAAAAATCCAACGCCTCATCAAAGACAGCAAAATCAAGGTACAAGCCGCTATCCAGGAAGAAAAAGTGCGCGTCACTGGCGCCAAGCGCGATGACTTGCAAGCAGCCATCGCGCTGATGAAGAAAGAGATGACCGGTGACAAGGGAGCCCTCAAAGACACCCCACTGGATTTCACCAACTTCCGCGACTAATGCGCACCGCCGCCCGCCTCCTCTTGGCCTTGTTGCTGGCCCCCGCTGCGTGGGGCCAGACGGTGGCTATCAACGGAACGTTGGGCGACAAGGCGCTGTTGATTGTGGATGGAGGCTTCCCCAAGAGCGTCGCCTTGGGCGATATGCACAAAGGGGTCAAAGTCGTCTCCCTCCAAGGCGATAGCGTGATGGTTGAGGTAGCCGGCAAAAAAATGATTTTGCGCGTGGGCGATGCACCTGCCAGTGTCGGCAGCAAAGCGGGCTTGGCTTTGGGTGGCAATCGAGTGGTGCTAACCGCCGGACCGGGCGGTCACTTCACCAGCGAGGGCCAAATCAATGGTCGCGTTGTCCAATTTATCGTGGACACCGGGGCAACCGCTGTCTCCATGGGGGTGGCAGAAGCCGAACGGATTGGTCTGAAATACAAAAACGGCGACCGCGTACAAATGAGCACTGCCAACGGCGTAGTGCAAGGCTGGCACATGACCTTGGACTCGGTACGGTTGGGCGATGTGAGCGTAGGCGGGGTGGATGCAATCGTTTCGCCGGTGTCTATGCCCTACATTTTGCTGGGCAATAGTTTTTTGAACCGTTTTCAAATGAACCGCACTAACGACCAGATGGTGTTGGAAAAACGGTTTTAAGTCAGTCCATGGAAGCGCGCAACGAAAACGAATACGAAGACCTGCTAGGTCAGTGGTCGGACCTGGAGTCCGGCCTGGGTGTCATTTTGGGCAGCCCCGGCAGCACCCAGGAGTTCGCCCACCGGGTGTTGCAGTACGACCGCTGGATGCAAGGGCTGCTGCAGCGCGACCCGGATGTGGGCCTGTACCTGCTGTTCCAACTCGCCAGCAACTCACCGGTAGGCTACAGCGCCTCGCACGCCTTGGTATGCGCCGTGTTGTGCCACTTGGTCGCCACCGAGCTGCGCCTGCCTCTCAAAGCACGCAACAGCCTGGTGGACGCTGCCCTGACCATGAACGTGGCCATGACAGCGCTGCAAGACCAGCTGGCCACGCAGACCGAACGCCCGACCCAGGCCCAGCAAGACGCCATCCGCGCGCACTCCATCAAAAGCGCCATGATGCTGGCCAACCTGGGGGTGGCCGATGACGATTGGCTGGACATTGTGTCCAACCACCACGATGACTCCGTGGAGCGTGACAGCCCCGAGTCCCAATCCGGCACGGTGCGGCTGACGCGCATCTTGAAAGTAGTAGACCGCTACGCCGCCATGATCTCGCCACGGGCCTCCCGTACCGGGCGCAGCGCGATCGAGTCGGCCCGCTCGGTCATGGCACGCGCCACGGCGGGGGTAGATGAAATCGGCCAAGCACTGGTGCGTGCAGTGGGCTTGTGCCCGCCTGGCACCTATGTGCGCCTGGACAACGACGAGCTGGCCGTGGTGGTACGCCGCAGCATCAAGGCCAATCAACCATTCGTGGTCATCATCGGCAAGGCGAATGGGGAGCTGCACCCCAACCCGCGTCTGCATGCCACCGCCGACACGCCTCCACGCATACGTGCGGCCCTGCCCTCTGCGGCGGTGCGCACACCGCTCAACCACTTTTATCTGTTGCAGCTGGGCAGCCAGGCCTTGGGCATGGCCTGAGTGCCGCCCGGCGGCGAGGCCGGTTATTTAGCCGCGTCTTTCTTCTTGCCCAGCTTGGACTCAGTGCCCTTGACCAGACGGGAAATGTTCTCCGAGTGGCGCCAGATCAGGAAGATGGACATCACTGCGGTGGACGTCAGCAAACTCCGGTCCGTAGCCCACGCCACGCCGTCGCCAAACGCGTAGTAGGCGGGAGCGAACAGTGCGGCCACCAACGAAGCCAACGACGAATAGCGGAACGCATACGCCACGATGAGCCAGGTGAGGCCGGTCGCCAAGGCTAGCCAGCCGCTGGTCGCCACCAGCACGCCCAGTGCTGTGGCCACGCCCTTGCCACCCACAAACTTGAAAAACACCGGGTACAGGTGGCCGATGAAGGCCGCGAACCCCGCCAGCGCCATGGTGCCCTCGCCCAAGCCATAAGGCTGGCCCCACCACTGAATAGCCGCCACGGGCAGCCAGCCCTTCACCGCATCCAGCAACAGCGTGACGACCGCCGCCGCCTTGGAGCCGGAGCGCAGCACATTGGTAGCGCCGGGGTTTTTGCTGCCGTAGGTGCGCGGGTCGTTCAGGTCCATGACGCGGCTCACGATAACGGCAAACGACAAGGAGCCAATCAGGTAGGCCGCCACGGTGGCCAACAGGGGATACAACACAGAATTCAAAACAGGTTCTCCAATCACTCTTCCAGCGCGCACTGTACAGGCTTGGCACCCAACAACTGCACGCAAATCTGGGGATCCATGCCTACCAGGTAGCCACGACGCCCGCCGTTGATGCAAATGCGGGGCAACTCCAGAATGGTGGACTCGATATACACCGGCATGGTTTTGCGCGTGCCAAAGGGTGAGGTGCCGCCCACCAGATACCCGCTGTGGCGGTTGGCCACCTCGGGGGCGCAGGGCTCTACCGACTTGGCGCCGATCTGGCGCGCCAGATTTTTGGTGGACACCTTGCGGTTGCCATGCATGAGCACCACCAAGGGCTTGGCGTCCTGGTCTTGCATGATGAGGGTTTTGACTACGGTGAAGGGGTCAAACCCCAGCACCGCCGCGCTGTGCTGGGCTCCGCCGTGCTCCAGGTACTCGTAAGGGTGCTCGGTGAAGGCCACCTTGTTCGCTTTGAGCAGCTGGGTAGCGGGGGTTTCGGAAACGTGGTCTTTTTTGGCCATAGGGGCGTATTTTCATACGCCCGCCGGCCGCCCACTCTCTCAGACCGCCGGATCGCGGATTTCCCAGCGGACTTCGTCGATCTTCTTTAGCAGCTCCTCGGGCAGCACCGTGCCCCAGGCATCGATGTTCTGGTCCAGCTGCTCCATGGTGCGCACGCCGATGATGGTGCTGGCAACCTGCCACTTGGTGTAGCAAAAGGCCAAGGCCATCTGGCTGGGCGTAAAGCCGTATTCACGAGCCAGCGCGTTGTACTTGCGGGCGGCCTTGAGCGCATCGGGGCGGCCCCAGCGCTGCTTGCGGGTAGACTCGAACTTGCGCAGGCGCCAGTCGGGCGACACAGTAGCGCCCAGCAGGCCTTCGTCGTCGTACTTGCCGGTCAGCAAGCCAAACGCCAGCGGGGAGTACGGCAGCAGCGACACGCCCAGGCGGTGCAGGGTTTCGTCCAGCCCGTTTTCTGCGGTGCGGGCCAGCAGGCCGTAGTTGTTTTGCACAGTGGCCACGCGAGGCAGGCCATGCTGCTCGGCCAAGCGCACAAACTCGTGCACGCCATACGGCGTTTCGTTGGACAAGCCGATGGCGCGCACCTTGCCGGCTTGGACCAGCGTATCCAGCGCGCGCAGCTGCTCTTCGATGCTGCTGGCACCCACGTTTTCTTTCTGCGGGTCGAAATACATGCCGCCAAACATGGGCACGTGGCGCACCGGCCAGTGGATTTGGTAGAGGTCGATC
>Ga0228698_1001490_pt1 | contig 11400 bp, 13 predicted proteins | sample McNCre117_Aug_MG_FD_178015 | JGI IMG/M metagenome (GOLD analysis project Ga0228698, IMG submission 178015) | Freshwater microbial communities from McNutts Creek, Athens, Georgia, United States - 1-17_Aug_MG | ecosystem: Environmental > Aquatic > Freshwater > Creek | place: USA: Georgia...
AACCCCCATTCCTCGTACTCGTATGCGGTATCGCTCTCTATGTAGCAGGCATCACGATTGAGTCAATTGCTGACTACCAACTCGATCAGTTCCTCGCTCGAAAGCGAGCGGGAACCGAAACTGCGGTTCTTATGACGACCGGACTCTTTCACTACGCGCGACGCCCTAACTATTTCGGTGAAACGATGATTTGGTGGGGACTCGCGATTATCGTCCTCCCGCTTCCATTCGGGTATCTGGCGCTCATAAGCCCTCTCCTCATTACCTACATCGTCACCAAGGTAACCGGCCCGATGCTTGAAAAAATCTTCCTCGACAAATACCCGATCGAATATCGTGAATATATGCGAACAACGAGTTATTTTATTCCGTGGGTACCCAAAAAATAACCTACGACGCTTTTTTACAGCGTTCGCTACAATACACAACCTGGTCCCACTGGCCACGCAACTTCCAACTTTTACGGTTGGTAAACGAACGTTTGCACACGGGACAGATTTTTGACTCTTTTACGGTCATACTCTATACACGTATACTACCATTCTATGGACATTAGTATCATCTATCCTCATCAGCTCTATCTACCAAGCGAACATCCGGCACTCAGGCCGGGTCGAACGGTGTATCTCATTGAAGAGCCATTATTTCTGACAGAATTCGGCACACATCGACAAAAGATGCTACTCCACCGACTCTCGCTGCAGGCCTATAAAGCCGAACTCGAAGCACTGGGATACATAGTCGAGTACTGCACACTCAGAGATGGAGCCACCACCGAATCTATCCTTGGTTCTATCCTAGAAAACGGAGTGACAACTGCTCACATTGCACATACTACTGACGACTGGCTCGAGAAGCGGATTACGGCTGTGTGTAAAACATACAACTGCACTCGTATCTCATACGAATCGCAGCTCTTTGTATTCCCTCGTAATGAGGCCGTACAGCGCTATGTTTCGAGCAAAAAGTGCATGAAGCGGTTTTACGAAAAAGCCCGACGTGATCTCGATATTTTAATTGATACCGATGGAGAGCCCGTTGGTGGCACTTGGAGCTTTGATAGCGAAAATCGCAAACCTCTGAAAAAGACCACCCCACTCCCACGCGATATATCGTATCGTGCACACGCTGATTGTGATGAGGTGCGCGCCTGGCTTGCGACGATTCACAGCGAACAGTATGGTACAACCGACGTCTGGGTACCCTACACTCGCGCTGGGGCTGAACAGTATCTTGAAACATTTCTGACAGAACGCCTCGCCGAATTCGGACCCTACGAAGACGCCCTCTCGACGCGAGGAACACGACTCTTTCACTCAACACTTTCACCACTCATTAATATTGGATTACTCGCACCGGGTATGGTTGTCGATCGAGCGCTCCGCTATGCAGAAACACACAGTGTCCCCGTAAACTCACTCGAGGGATTTATTCGGCAAATTATCGGCTGGCGCGAATTCATCCGCGCGAGCTACGAATGTGATGGACGTACTATGCGAACACAAAACTTTTTTGGACACACGCGACCGCTCCCGCCATCATTCTGGAATGGAACAACCGGCATCTTCCCTCTCGACCACAGTATTCAGACCGCACTCACAACTGGATACAACCACCACATTGAACGCCTCATGGTACTTGGTAACTTTATGCTCTTGGCCGAGACCAATCCACACGAGGTATACCGGTGGTTTATGGCGATGTACATTGATGCGTATGATTGGGTGATGGTACCCAATGTGTACGGCATGAGTCAATTTGCAGACGGTGGTAGTTTTGCCACCAAGCCCTATATCAGCGGGAGCGCCTATATCAAAAAGATGTCTGATTACCCTACGGGCGACTGGGAATTACTCTGGACCAGCCTCTACTGGCATTTTATCCAGGAACACCGCGACTTTTTCCTCCACAACCATCGACTCTCGATGATGCCACGACTCCTCGACAAGATGAGTGCCAAGGTACGTGCAGACTATCTGGCACGGGCTCGAGCATTTCTCAGTGCGACAGAAAGAAACACCCGACCATGATGGTCGGGTGTTGCGCAGAGGCGTACATGTTACACCCCAATCGAACGAGACGGATCCTGCGCGTACGACCCAGTCTCGAACTGAACGACAGACGAGCTGCTCGGCCGCCACATGACGAGCGACCACTCAACATTCGGCACTTTCATGCCCCAGTAGAGCATCCCGCGCCGTTTGATGGCCAGCACTTCCTCCGACTCGAGCGGCCGAACGGGCTTCAACATGAGACGGTCCGTGGCACCATCTTTCACAAACGACACGAGCATCCAGTCGCTGTACGCGGTCGGGACCGAAAGCGGCCACGCCACAAAGTAGTCACCCCACTTGAGGTACGAATCAGTCTTTTGCGGCACCATAGCGATATCTCCTTTATATGGTTTGATCGAAAGAACACAAAACCCATCTCGCGCGAGATGGGTTTTGTTCTTATTTCAAAGTTTTTTTAAAATGAAGACACAACCAACCTCGCCGGTTTAGTGACGACGAGGACGAGGAGGTTATGTTGTGTCTGTTTGTACATTACTATGTAAAATACCAGATTATGACATTTGTGCAAATCTTGAACATATCTCTACCAATACTTCTTGCAAATAGGCTGTTTTGTGGTACATTTTGATAATCACATTTAGTATGACAAGCAACACTCCAGCATAAACACACACTGCTCCCCACGGTCAGAGCACCCTCATACGCCTTATTACATTAGCCCCCTTCACCTTGCAAAAACCAACATCTTCATACGAACAAAAAATTAAAACCCGAATCAACAACGCTATTCGCGCCAAAGAACTGCGCGTGGTTGGACCCGAAGGCGAAAACCTCGGTGTACTCACCCTCGAAGCAGCCCTAAAAGCGGCTGACGAAGCAAACCTTGATCTCATTGAAATCAGTCCGAATGCAAAGCCACCGGTCGCTAAAATTATGGACTTTGGTAAATTCCGTTATGATACGGGCCAAAAAGAGAGCGAGATGCGTTCAAAGTCACACGTCACTGAAACCAAGAGTGTGCAGGTAAAAATTGGAACCGGTGAAAACGACCAGCTCCTCAAAGCCAGTCGCGCAGCCGAGTGGCTCGAAGAAGGCCACCGGGTCAAAGTCGACCTCTTCCTCTGGGGCCGTTACAAATACATGGACCAAGCATTCCTCAAGGAACGACTCGAGCGATTCCTCAAAATCATCCCAACCGAGTACAAGATTGCGGATGATATGAAAAAGAGTCCAAAAGGCTATACGACTACTTTGGAACGTATGCCGGGTACCAAGACCCAGAAACTGAAAGACGCCGCAAAGCCAGTCCCAGTCGCACCAAAAGCCCCTACCCCAGCCGGCAGTCAAAAAAACAAGAAGAAAGACCTCGATGCGCTCCTCGACAGCGGAATGATCTAGTCGTGAGCCCAAAAACACCTCATCTTCTGCGTTGGCCGCACCACTTTACGCCTCACCGTACGCTTGTACGGCTCGTTCTAAAGTGGCTTGCCGCCTTGAATCTGAGGCATTTTTTGGCTTACTTGACCTGATTTCATAAACAACCTACCATTTCAGTCATAAAAGCGAGTTAAAAGCTTTGACATTATTAGTCAAATACGCTATAGTTGCCACACTTTACGCAGTCACACACAATTTATGAAGACAAACAAATCATTCAGCAAGCGCATCAAGGTCACGAAAAATGGCAAGATTGTAGCCCGAAAGCCAGGTCAGAACCACTTTAACGCGCGTCAAACTGGTCAACAGCGACTCCGCCGCAAGCGAACACAGCTTTTGAACCTCAGTAAGCGCATTACCCGACGCTTCCTTCCAGGAACTGGAGCAAAACCATTATCAGAGACTCACCCAGTTGAAACTAACTAACATTATATGTCACGAGTAAAAGGAGGATTGATGGCCAACAAGCACCGTCGCAACATCTTGGATGAAGTGAAGGGCTTCCGTCTCCAACGTTCAAAGAAGAAGCGAGTAGCGCGTGAAGCGATCTACCACGCTGAAACCTACGCATTTGCACACCGAAAGAAGAAGAAGGGTGACTTCCGCCGTCTCTGGACCGTACGAATCAACGCAGCTCTGGCTTTCTTTGATATCAAGTACAGTCGTTTCATCAAGAGTCTCGCCGATAAGGGTATCAAGCTTGACCGAAAGGTTCTCGCCACCCTCGCTCTCGAGCACCCAGATTCATTCAAACGAGTCGTAGACGCTACTAAATAGCTCACACACAAAAACAGCCCTCTCGGGTTGTTTTTGTTTATCGACTTCTCTTTCCCAGCAATCCCATAAAAATATACATCGCAACGTATCCGCCTAAGTGGAGACTGTAAACGTATAAGAAACCTAGGGTGTCGACCTGGTACAAAAGTGGAACGAGAAACGCCACTGCTGTCACGAGTACAAGAAAGTACATACCGTATACCCTACCGAACATCCATAACCCTGGTATATGGAGTGCAAATACAATGCCTGTAAATAGTAACATCGAATACAATATCGAATGCGAAATAGTGAGCAGTCCGCCAACAATCAACCAGGCTGCCATATCTTGGAGCGCAATCTCCGTCACCTTTACTATTTGTTCAGTTAGTCCTGGACGGATAATACCTTCACGATATGCGAGTGGTATTGTTTCAGCACCATAGAGACACTGCATTGGTTTCCAAAACTTTGCAAAAAGTGGAATACCTGCAACATACAGACTAGCTATTAATCCGACACTTACTACCAAGAGCACGGGTGGCAAATAGTTGAGAAACCAAAACGTTCCGCCAATACAAACCAGAAAGAGACATACAAATACTATCGGATTTTTTGCGTAATTATACCGATACCGCATCTGCAACAGAGTAGCTATTAGTGCCGCGGATACAAACAATGCAATTCCAATAATTAATCCATGCATACCTAAGGCTAAAATCTTAAAATTGTGTAAAGGTCGAGGCGGACGAGTAATTTTTTATGAGCCGTACATGCGTACGGTGAATGAAAAATTGCGCTGGACAACGAAGAGATTTGCCAATTTTAAGGTTTTAAAAATCTATTTCGATTTCCTCATTTGCATTCGGCGCTTTGGCGTTCACGCCGAGATAATCACGGAGACGTTGGGTGAGGAATAACGACGACCGCTCCTCCCCCATCACAACAAATACCTGTTTCGCCTTCTCACAACCACCAGCTACAAGACCGAGGAGTTGGTCACGATCGGCATGACCTGAGTACCCGCGGATTTGTGCTATCTGCGCTTTGACCTTTACTTCCTTACCATCAATCGTTGCTTTCTTCGCACCGTCCTGGAGGATGCGGCCGAGACTGCCGGCGGCTTGATACCCGACGAGGAGTACGGTCGTTTTCGGATCACTGAGGTAATTCTGTTCGTGTCGACGGATTCGACCACCGTGACTCATGCCTGAACCCGCAATAATCACTTTTGCGCCTTTAGTACTATCAATTTCATTTGACGCCTTCATCGTTTCGGTAAATTCAAGACCATCAAAATCAAAAATATCGTCACCGCCATGAATCTGTTCTTGTACTTCTGGTTTCAAATAACTGGTGTACGTTCGATAGACGCCAGTCACTTCAATAGCCAGGGGTGAATCGAGGTATACCGGAATCGGTTGCATCACCCCCTTCTCCACCATGTTATTGATTTCAAGAAGCATTGCCTGCGTGCGTTCGAGTGAGAAGGCTGGAATAATCAAAGTACCACCTTTGCGGCGAGTGTCTTCGATATAGTGTTGTAAGAGTGACGTACGCTCTGCCACCTCTTCGTGGAGTCGGTCACCATATACACTCTCCATGACAAGGTAATCATAATCAGTTGGAACGACTGGCGCAGACAGGAGTGGCTGTGGCACATTCCCGATATCGCCCGTAAACACAATCGTTTTACCTCCGCGAGACAGATGCACCATCCCTGACCCGAGAATGTGCCCCGCGTCACTGTAATACGCTGTTACTCCATCCGGTAGCGTAATCTGTTCATTGTAGTCAACCGACTTCCACAACTTCAATGCGGCTTGAATATCACCTGCGTCATACAAAATTTCGTAGCCATACCGTTCGTGCTCATATTCCATCACCTTAAGTGCATCTGCGAGCATAATCGCGGCGAGGGCGCGCGTTGGCTTCGTTGAATAGATAACGCCAGAAAATCCATCCCGTACCAATTTCGGAATACGTCCAATATGATCCGCATGGGCATGCGTCACCATCAGGACATCACAGTCGCTCGGGTTATAGACAAACGGTTCAGCATTCGTTTCCGACGCAAACTTACTCCCCTGCTCGAGACCACAGTCGACTAAGATAGCAGCGGCTCCCGTATCAAGTAAAAAATTAGCACCCGTTACGCTCCCCACCCCTCCGTAGAAACCAAGTGAACTTTTCATGCAGATATATTTAAATAAAATGTGTTTACTAAGTATAGCAAACTAAAAGTGCTACCGGCCGAACATATATCCAGACATGAAAAAACACCTCGAGCGAGGTGCGTTTTCAGTGGAACCACCCACGTATGCTCCTAGAGAATTCTAGGTGGGCACCTTTTCTGGTTTGTGTCTGAAATCCCTTGCGGGTTCTCATAGCGCACCAATGACTTCAGGCAGCCCTGCATAAGTACTTATCAGAAACATACGTATTCAGTGGTTCCACTACCGATTATACCACCAATACAATTTCCTTCCAGAACAAAAAGTGGGCATCTAATCACCTCACCCTGGATTGCTTCCTTCGTCGCAATGACGAGATGGAGAAACAAAAACAATTACTATAACTTACAGCGAATACACTTTCCTACCACCTGTGCAAACGAATGAGTTATTTTGGATGGGATGCAAGGTGAGGAAGTGTTTAATCACTTCCGCAAGACTCACCCTGCTATTTTGTGAGCTGAAAGCGAAACAAAATAGTGAGTGATTGGACAGTTCCTGTAAGGAAGGTAAAGAAAAAGTGCCGACCGGGACGACTGTCCAGGGAGACACTTTTTCTGTAGCGCAACGCCGCAGACCGCCAAAATTATTCGTTTGCTTGCCAATGAGCAGATTTTGAGATAGCTACGCGAAGCACAAGAAAAACAGCCCGACCGGGACGATTGTCCAGGGAGGGCTGTTTTTCGCAGGACGACAAAGGAGCGAGTGAGAGTCGCGCAAAAGTTTACTTTTGCATGACCGAGCGAGTGCCCTTTGTATCAAAGATACAAAGTAGATACTCAAAATCTACTCATTGGTTCCGTCTAGGTTGATGTCGTACATGATCCGTTCCTGCGCTGTCGTATATGACATAATCTCACTCTCGTTAAACCAAATTGCAATCTCTCGTTCGGCTTCTTCTGGAGACTCTGAACAGTGAATGAGGTTACGGACTGAACGGTTTTCGTATGATGAGTGACTGTATGAGTCTACCGTGTAGTCACCACGAATAGTTCCGACGTCTGACGTCTTTGGTTCAGTAGTACCAACGAGTTTAGTTACAACTGCAACTGACTCGTTTCCTTCAAATACCATTGCGATAACAGGCGCTGCTGTCATGTAGTGAACGATGGTTCGGATAATATCCTTGCCGTATTCGATTGGTTCCTTTTCAACCGCACGACCCTGAGCGACCATATCTTCTGCAATACGAGTTCCCTTTTTCAAGAACCACGCATCGTCTTTGTTGTAATGCTGAAGGAGTCGATCTTCATCAGCCATAAACATCTTCATAGCTGTACACTTGAGACCAGTGCGTTCAAATCGCTTGATGACTTCACCGATCAAAGACCGCTGAATCGTGTCTGGTTTAAGGATAACAAAGGTTCGTTCTTGGTGTGGATGTTTTGCCATGCGACGTTGTATTTAGGTTTTATTAACGAAAGCAGTATACCTCATTTTTAAAAAAGAGCCAGAGTATGCAGGAGAATTTTGCACAAAAAAAGGCCGGGCTTTCGCGCCGGCCAAGTCCAACAGGGAGGAGCCTGCAACTAATGGCATAGAGACCATCAGCTACCGGCAATTTCACTATACTACCTCCAGAAAAATTGTCAAAAGAAAAAGCTATGGTTTGTACCAATAGCTCAATCGCAAAACTACAACCTATTTTGTAAGTATCTCTGCCCCAGTCTCGGTAATCACGACGGTATGCTCGAAATGAGCTGAGATTGAACCGTCTTTAGTGTAGACACTGTAGCCGTCACCTTCGTCGTCGAACCAAACATCAGCGCTGCCGACATTCACAATCGGTTCAATCGCGTAGACGTGACCAACCTCGATCAAGGGACCGGTGCCAGCCCGACCAACATTTGGAATCATTGGCTCTTCGTGCACGCTATAGCCTACCCCATGACCACAGAGTACCTCGACCGGATTAAAACCACGGCTGCGGACCAATTCTTCAATCGTATGACTGATGTCACCAATATGGTTGCCGGGTTTTGCCTGTTTGATGGCGAGAGCGAGCGCTTCTTGAGTTGCAGCCATGAGTTTGCGCGTCACATCGCTCACCTCCCCCACCCCGACGGTAATCCCCGAGTCTACTATCATTCCCTCATACGCAATCGACATATCAAGGTTCACCACATCACCTTCTTTGAGCACAATATCAGCCGACGGAATTCCGTGTTGCACGCAATTATTCACCGAAATACAGATCGCCGCCGGATACGGTGTCGCAGCAAAATCAGGATGATAGCCGAGCAGGACTGGTTCAACACCGTATTCAGCAACGAGTTCCATCGCTCGATCATCGAGGTCAAGCGTCGAAACACCAGGAACGGATTCAGTTGCCAAGGTCTTTAAAATCTTTGCCAAAATACCACCCGCAGTACGGAGCAATTCGATTTCAGCGGGTGTTTTTTTGGTAATCATAAAAGAAAAGTATTAGTTGAGGTTAAGGGCAGCTACAATCTGGGCATGAACACCATCGATGGTATCAGTACCGTCAATTGTGTGAACAGTCGCATCTGGACGATTTTTATAGTATTCAATCACCGGCATCGTATCTTCTCGGTACCAACGAAGTCGCTCTTCAATCGAGGCATCAGTGTCATCAGCCCGGGCTCGACTGTACATACGTTCGCGCACCACAGACTCTGGTGTTTCCAAATTCACCACATCAATTGTTCCGCGACCAAAGAAATGAAAGGCATCTTCGAGGTCAGGAATTTGCTTCACCGTTCGCGGAAATCCATCAATCAAAAGATGACTCTTATCATCCAGCTGATCAAGCATGGCCCGACCCCAGAGGATAGTCACCATGAAGTCTGGCTGCAACACTCCAGCACTGAGGGTAGCTGCAATTTTGTCTTCAGCAAACGTTTCCTGCGTCGCCGCAAGCGCTCGAAAACGACGACCAGTCTGAATGTCTACCACCCGGCGACGATCGCGCGATTCAAGGAGTGCCTTTAACTTCTCAATCTGCGTCCCCTTCCCACTCCCCTGCGGTCCTATGAAGATAACGGTTTTGATGTCCATATTATGATTGTAATGAATTAAAAATGTGGGTCTGTACTTCGCTTGGCGTAGCGCTACCATCGATATCAATCAATGTGCCTCGGGAACGGAAAAATTCAATCGATTTAGCCGTATACGTATGGTATTCCTCGAGACGTTTTTCGACAGATTTTGGTGAATCTACCACATCACGGGCTCGGGCTGCACTCCGAGCCCGTACCTCATCGTCTGAAATATCGAGGTTAAAGACAATATAAGGACGATCGATCCATTGGTGTATTTCATCAAAGAGCTCTGCCTCGTTAGGCTTTTTCGCCACTGCTTCGAAAATCACCCGCTCGTGTTCGAACTGACTCACGAGCGCATGAGTCATCCAATACGAAGCCACCCATTCCGGCATCAAATAACCACCCTCGTACATATCTTTCATTTTACGTCCAAAGGCTGTGGGAGTCTGTGCTACTTCGCGCACTTTATTTCCATTTGAATACAAGACGCCACCAAAATGGTCTAAAATACCGCTTGCTTGCGTTCCTTTTCCAGACGCTATTTTTCCCATAAGTACAATACTCTGATATTTGGTGGTATATATCATAACTTCACTAGACTACCTATTTTTACGAAAATACGCAATTGGTAATTATGGTATGCTACTAGTCATGGAACGAAAACACATCATCACCATTTCAGGCAAACCAGGCAGTGGCAAATCTTCAACAGCGAAAAAGGTCGCTGAGATGCTGAATTACACGCGACACTCATCAGGAGATATCGTGCGACAAGTACTTGCGAAACACCACATGACCCTCGAACAATACAACGAGCGAGCGAAAAATGACCACGCACTCGATGACCAGGTCGACATTCTGCTCCGCGACCTCCGCGACCACAACAATATCGTCGTTGACTCTCGCCTCGGTTTCTACTGGCTCCCAGAGTCATTCAAAGTCTATCTCGACCTCGATATGGAAGTTGCGACCGCCCGCATTTTCAAAGATGCTGTCGACAACAAGGGCCGCAGTGACGCGGGCGAAGGTATCAGCTCCCTCGCTGACGTCAGTCGCCAAGTCCACGAGCGTATGCAAAGTGAACAAGCCCGTTTCCGTGACCTCTACAACGTCGACCCCTACGAAACAACCCATTTTGACCTCGTGATTGATACGAGTCGCCATAGCCCCCAAACAGTCGCCCTCACCGTATTTGATACCTACAAACGCTGGCTGAATACCGAAGTTTGGAAGCAGGAGCGAAGTGCGATTCCAATGGGATTTTCCTTCAAGAACCAATACTAAAACCGTAAAATTACGCAATCTACTTCAGTTTGTTGCAGAAAAAGCGCCTCACCGTACAGAAAGTACGGCTCGGCGTTTTTTCTTTACAATCTTCGTATCTCACGCAATTTTCCAATTTTAGTTACATAACTGCAATTCACAGCCAAAATCATCTTTTGATTTTACCATTTTCTATATTTCACTGAATTTTCTATATATTCTTACCTCTAGCCAAAAGCTAACATAGTGGTATAATGTATTTACTATGAAAAATGCTACGTTTCCTATCATCATTCAAAAAGAAGCAGCGGGCGGATACACTGTTACCAATCCGCTGTTAGTTGGATGCTATTCACAAGGTGACACCCTCGAAGAAGCCCTCGCTAATATCAAAGAAGCAACTGAACTGTGTCTGGAAGAACTTGCCGAGAGTGGCACGCCTGCTTCTTTTGAAAATACCAGTATCCATACACTGAACCTTTCCTATGCCTAAACTCCCAGTTATTTCTGGCGCTGAAACTATCAAAAAATTAGAACAATTGGGCTATACTGTGACCCGACAAAAAGGCAGTCACGTTCGTCTCCACCACCCCACCGACCCCAACAAAAAACCTGTCACTGTTCCCCTCCACGATGAATTGAAACGTGGTCTCCTAAACCAAATCCTAAAAGACGCCGACATTTCGCGAG
>Ga0228698_1001491_pt1 | contig 11397 bp, 9 predicted proteins | sample McNCre117_Aug_MG_FD_178015 | JGI IMG/M metagenome (GOLD analysis project Ga0228698, IMG submission 178015) | Freshwater microbial communities from McNutts Creek, Athens, Georgia, United States - 1-17_Aug_MG | ecosystem: Environmental > Aquatic > Freshwater > Creek | place: USA: Georgia...
TCAACACAGCCAGCGTGCCGCTTTTGTCGCGCGTGTCTGGCCTCTCGGGCACGGTGGCCAAGGCAGTGGTGCGCTGGCGCGAAGCCAACGGCGCATTCAGCAGCCGGCAAGACCTGCTCAAGGTCACCGGCCTGGGCGCCAAGACCTTTGAGCAAAGCGCGGGTTTTTTGCGCATTCGCGGCGGGGCCAACCCGCTGGACATGACCGGTGTGCACCCCGAAACCTACCCTGTGGTCGAGCAAATCATCGCCAAAGCGGGCAAACCCGTGGGCGAGGTGATGGGCCGCGCCGACATGCTCAAGACCCTGCGTCCCGAGCTGTTCGCCAATGAGCAGTTTGGCGTCATCACGGTCAAGGACATCCTAACCGAGCTGGAAAAACCCGGCCGCGACCCGCGCCCGGACTTCAAGGTGGCGCGCTTCAACGATGGTGTGGAAGACATCAAAGACCTGAAAGAAGGCATGGTGCTGGAGGGCACGGTCAGCAACGTTGCCGCCTTTGGCGCCTTTGTGGACCTGGGTGTGCACCAGGACGGCTTGGTGCATGTGAGCCAGCTGGCGCACAAGTTTGTGAACGACGCGCGCGAAGTGGTCAAGACCGGCGATATCGTCAAAGTGCAGGTGGTGGAGGTGGACGTTGCGCGCAAGCGCATTGCGCTGACCATGAAGCTGGGCGCTGCTCCCGCCCGCGCCCCAGGCGATAGGGCAGGGGACAACCGCTACCAAGGCCCGGCCCGCGGCGAACGCCAGCAAGGCAGCCGCCGTGACGAAGGCTTTGGCGGCCAGTCGGCCATGGCCAGCGCCTTTGCCAAGCTGAAGCGCTAGTCGCGCAAAGGGGGCCGGGTTTGCAGAACATAATGAAACCGTTCACGTCCCCCGCGCGCAAAGGCTGTTTGCTATGAAGATCGACGACTTACTGGCCCGCCAGTTCAACCTGCCCAGCATCCCCAAAGTGGTGGCGCTGCTGTTGGTGGAGCTGGACCGCCCCGAGGTCGATCTCAAAAAAGTCAACCAGCTCATTGGCACCGACCCTGCCCTTACCACCCAGCTTCTGCGCCTGGCCAACTCCGACTACTTCAAGCTCAGCGGCAAGATCAAAAGCGTCTCTGAGGCTTTGGCGCTGATGAATCTGGCGCTGGTGCGCACCATGGCGCAAGAGGCTGCGCAAACAGCCTCGGTCAAAGCCGTTCCCGGTATCCATCTGCAGCGTTTTTGGGAGTACAGCCTCAACGTGGCGCGCGTATCGCGCGCGCTGGCCGGGGTGGTCAAGCAAAACCAGCAAGCGGCGTTCACCTGTGGCCTGATTCATGCCATGGGCGAACTGGCCATGCACCTGGCCATGCCCGAAGAAACCGCCAAGCTGTCTGAAAAGTTCAACCCACTGGATATGCGCCGGGCTTCAGCCGAGCGCAACGCATTCGGCTACTGCTACGCGACCGTGGGCGCCGGCTTTGCCCGCATGTGGCGTTTTCCGCAAGCTATGGTGGATGCACTGGAACACCAGTACGCACCGTTTGAAAACCATGTGTACGAACCGCTGGCCGGAGTGATTCATCTGGCCAGTTGGCGTGCCCGCGGCAAAGAGGCACAAATGAACGAGCGCGCGCTGGCTGTCACCTTTCCCGGCAGCGTAGGCCTGGTACTGGGCCTGGATATCGACATGGTGTTGCAGCAAGACCCCTTCGACTGGGCCGCGTACACCTGAGCATGCGCGCGCTGCAGCTCTATGCCGGCCCTCGGGCGCTGGCGCACATTGCCCGTGCTGGCTTGTCCCCTGAAGACGTTCACACCATTGCGGCAGCGGCGGGTGGCCCCAAGGGCTTGCTGCTGGGGCGGCTCGACCAGTTCCTGTTTGGCGAGTGGCTGGCCCAGTCGCAACACCCGATTGACCTTCTGGGCGCGTCTATTGGTGCCTGGCGCATGGCCACGGCCTGCATGCAGGCGCCGGTGCCTGCCCTGCAGCGGCTGGAGCACGACTACATCCACCAACATTACGCGCCGCCGCCCGGGCACAAGCGCCCCAGCGCAGCACAGGTGAGTGAGACCTTCGGCCGCACCATTGCCAATTTTTTCCACGACAAGGCTGGGGAAGTGTTGGGCAACAAACGCTATCACCTGCACATCGTTGCCTCGCGCGGGCGCCATTTGCTGCGCACGGAGCATTCCTTGCGCACGCCCCTGGGCTATTTGGGCGCGTATGTCAGCAATGCGCTGCACCGCAAAGCCCTGGGTGCCTGGCTGGAACGCGTGGTGTTTTCAAGCGATGTGGCGTCCCCGCTGCCTTTTGACAGCCGCGATTTCCGCACCCGCCACTTGGCCCTGACAGCAGACAACTTCCAGCCCGCGCTGCAGGCCAGCTGCTCCATCCCGTTTGTGCTGCGGGCGGTGCGGCACATTCCCGGCGCACAGCCCGGTGCGTATTGGGATGGTGGCATTACCGACTACCACCTGCACCTGAACTACGCCGCCGCCCGGCCGCAGGGCGTCGTGCTGTATCCGCACTTTCAGCAACAGGTGGTGCCCGGCTGGCTGGACAAAAGCCTGAAGTGGCGGCACGGCAGCAGCGCGTTTCTGGATAACGTGCTGCTGCTCGCGCCGCGCCCGGAGTGGATTCAAACCCTTCCCAACGGCAAACTGCCAGACCGCACCGATTTCACCCACTATGGCACCGACCTCGCGGGCCGGGTCAAAGCGTGGTCGGCGGCCACTGCCGCCAGTGCGCAGCTTGTCGATGAGTTTGCCCAGTGGCTGCGCCAGCCTGATGTATCGCAGGTACTGCCGTTGTAAACCGCGGGCAGAAGCCTACAATTTCCCCAACATACACGTCTTGGGGAGTTCTTATGCGCAAGCTCGCGGCAATGGCCTTGGTTGGGCTTTCAACCTGCACCTTTAGCCCGCTATGGGCGGCCCCCGGCGAGTACTGGGAAATCACCAACAAGATGGAAATGCAGGGCATGGCTATGCCCGGCATGACCCACAAGGTGTGCATGGCCAAAGGCAGCGAGAAAGACCCGCGCAACTCCGCCGACAAAGACTGCGAGATGACCGATATGAAGTCATCCGGCAACAAAAGCTCCTGGAGGATGCGCTGCGTCAAAGACGGCGAAGTCATGACCGGTAGCGGTGAAATGAGCGCAAGCGCCGACCGCACCGAGGGCACCATCAACTTCAACAGCGCCAAGACGGGCAGCATGACCATGTCGTTTGTGAATAAACGCGTGGGCGGCGCCTGCGATACCGACGAGATGAAAAAGAAGATCGACGCCATGCAGGACGCCAGCAACAAGCAGGCCGCGCAGCAGCAAGCGCTCCTGTGCGACGGCTACAAGCGCAACCTAGGGCACGACATTGGCAGCTACTTTCAGCTGAAGGCCAATGGGGGCGCTATTGCCAAGTCCTGCGCTTTTGACATGGACGCGGTGAAAAAAACACTGTGCAAATCGGTGGATGCCAACAACGCAGACTTCGGCAAACAAATACGCGGTGACAGCGGCTTCTACCGCAAAAACCTGCAAGCCGAGTGCCCGCGCGAGATGAAAACCTATATGGAAGTGAGCCGCAAGCGCTACTGCGAGGGCCGTGCCTTTACCGAAAAGCAGCGCCTCTCACTAGCTGACTGCCTCAAAGGTGGCTCTGCCGACGACGAAGCCATGAACCGGGCCGACCCGGAGGAGCCACCCATGCCTTCCGGTAATGAATCGACGCAACAAGGCGGCAAAGCCTCTCCCACCAAGCCTGACCAAGGCAACGCCATCAAATTACCAGGCGGCATTACGCTCCCGGGCCTCCCGGGTGGCGGCAACTCTGTGCCTGCGGACTCCCTGATCGACGGCGCCAAAAAGCTCAAAAACCTCTTCGGTCTTTGAGCGTGGTGCGCCGCCTGCTGGCTGCCTGGTGGCTGTGCACGCTGTTGCTGACCCCGGCGGCTTGGGCCGCATCTGGCAAGGACAGCGACACCAATCCGTTTGACGGTGTGGGGCGCGCTTACCTGGTGGAAATCGACGGTGCGGTGGTCTGGCGCAAGGCCGAACACACACCGCTGGCGCCCGCCAGCCTAACCAAGCTGATGACGGCCTTGATCGTGGCCGAGCAGGTGCGTGAGGACGAACGCGTTACGGTCAGCGCGGCGGCTGCGCGTGAAACAGGAACCACCCTTTATTTGAAAGCCGGTACGGTGTTCAGCGCCCAGAGCCTTTTGGCCGCCACGCTGATCGCGTCGGCCAATGATGCCTGCCGCGCGCTGGCGGACCATGTGGCCGGTGACCAGACTCGCTTTGTGCAGCGCATGAACCAGCGCGCTGCGACCATGGGCTTGCGCCACACCCGATTTGCCAATGCTTGCGGACATGACGCACCTGGCCATTACGCCAGCGTGGAAGACCTGCGCCAATTGGGTCACGCCGTGATGGCCAAGCCGCAGCTGGCTGCGCTGGTGGGGCAGGGCGAGGCGGCCATTGCCAGCATGGACGGCCAGCAGCGCTTCACGCTCACAAGCACCAACGCATTGATTGGTCGCTACAACGGCACGGTAGGCGTCAAAACCGGCACTACACCACAGGCGGGCAAGTGTCTGATCGCACTGGTCCGTCGAGGCAGCCATACCGTAATGCTGGTACTGCTCCAAGGAAAAGACCGCTGGTGGGACACCGTGGATGTGCTGGACATCGCCTTTGCCCGTGCCGATGCCGCGCAGTAGTTGGCGCAACTTGCCGGAGTGGGCACCGGTGGCAGGTTTATGGACGCTGGTGCTTCTGGCCTACGCCAATGCCCTAGGCGGTGTTTTCCAGTTTGACGACTACAACGTCATCGTCGATCTGGACACGGTGCACAACTTCTCCGCCTGGTGGATGGACAGCGGACAGGGCATTCGGCCATTGCTCAAACTCAGCTACCTGCTCAATTGGACGTCGGGCCTGGGCGCGCCGGGCTTTCATGCAGTCAACATCCTGCTGCATGGGCTGACGGTTTGGCTGGTTTTCGTGATGGCGCAGCGCCTGCTACTTGCATGGCAGCGCAAGTCCCAGATCACGTTGACGGCTTGGTGTGCTGCTGCGCTGTTTGCGCTGCATCCCGCCAACACCGAAGCCGTTGCCTACGTCTGCGGACGATCGGTGTCGCTGATGGCGCTGTGCTACCTGGCTGGTGTTTGGGCGCACGCCACATGTACGCATCGGCCCGCTTGGCGGCGGTGGCTTGCCCCGCTGTTTTTTGGGCTTGCCTTGTGTGTGAAAGAAACGGCTGTGACTTTTCCCTTGGCGCTTTTGCTGTGGGACATGGCGTGCGGTGATCGTCCCCGCGATGCATTGCAAAAAGCCCGCTGGAGCTGGCTGGTGTTGCTGCTGGCCGCATGCGTTTTTGGCGTGAACGATGCCTACCGCTCAGCCATGTTGCGCAGCCTGGAGTTCAACTCTTTGGCTGGCAATGTGGCCACCCAGCTTAGTGCCTTGGTGTACCTGGCGCGCCAATGGGCGCTGCCGCTGTGGCTCAACATTGACCCGGACTTGGCGGTGCAACATGATTTTTCGCAAGCCCTTCCCGGTTTTGCGTTGCTGCTGGTGGCCATTTGGCTGGCTGTGCGCACCTGGCGCCAGCGGCCCTGGATAGGCTTTGCGTTGGGCTGGGCCGTGTTGCATTGGTTGCCGCTGTACCTGGTGCTGCCCCGGCTGGATGTGGCCAATGACCGCCAGCTCTATCTGGCCATCTGGCCGCTGGGTTTGGCGGTCACGGTGGAACTGCTGCGCCTTCCACCGCGCCTTGCATTCAGCGCCATAGGCGCGCTGCTGCTCGCATACGCACTGCTCACCGTGCAGCGCAACCAAGACTACCGCAGCGAGATAGCCCTGTGGGAACAAACCGTGGCTTTGTCGCCCCACAAATCGCGCGTGCACAACAACCTGGGCTATGCCTACAAGGAGGCGGGCCGCCCGGTGGAAGCACGGCGTGAATACCTGCGGGCGCTGCAATTGGACGCGGGCAATACCAAGGCGCGGCTGAACTTGCGGCGCCTGAATGCGGAACAGGCGGCCAAAGCAGCGCCCTAAAACACAGGCGCTTGGCGCGCTCTTAGAGCGAGGCCGTCAACATCTCCCGGTATTCCTCTGCCGTCGCAATCCGTGGGTTGGTCTTGTGGCAATGGTCTGCCAGGGCGCCTTGGATCACCGCATCAAACTGCGCCTCGCTCACGCCCATTGCCGCCAAGCCGGAGGGCAGGCCCAGGCGGGCATTCATATCGCGGATGGCGTCACCCAAGTCGGACGCGCTGGAAAGACCCATGGCCTGTGCCATGCGCTGCAGACGCTGGTCTTTCTGCACTGACTCAGCCTGCGCGTTGAAGGCGATCACGGCAGGCAAAAACACCGCGTTCAAAGTGCCGTGGTGCAGGCGTGGGTTCACGCCACCCAGGCTGTGGCTGAGCGAATGCACGCAACCCAGGCCTTTCTGGAAGGCCATGGCGCCTTGCATTGACGCGCTCATCAGGTTCATGCGCGCTTCTCGGTCTGCACCGTTGTGGGTGGCGCGGGCAATGTGGGCCCAGGCGCGCTGCAGGCCATCCAGCGCAATGCCGTCGGCCGGTGGGTTGAACGCGGGGGCCATGAAGGTTTCCATGCAGTGCGCAATGGCATCCATGCCGGTGGCTGCCGTCAGCGTGGGCGGCAGGCCCAGGGTGAGTTCGGGGTCGCAGATGGCGGCCTTGGGCACCAGGTGCCAGGAGTGAAAACCCAGCTTGCGGTGGTCGTCCACGATGAGGATGGCACCGCGCGCCACTTCGCTGCCGGTGCCGCTGGTGGTGGGCACGGCAATCAGCGGAGCCACTTGGTCTGTGATGCGCGGCGAGCCACCTTCGATGGTGGCGTAGTGTGTCAGCGGCCCTGGGTGGGTGGCGGCAATGGCCACGCCCTTGGCGCAGTCGATGGACGAGCCACCGCCCACGGCAATCAGGCCATCGCAGCCTTGCGCCTTGTAAATTGCAGCCGCCGCGCGCACTGCGGCCTCGGTAGGGTTGGAGGGGGTTTGGTCAAACACGGCGCAGTCCACACCCTGCAAAGCATCCAGCGCTTTTTGCAAGATGCCCGCAGCCCGCACGCCCTGGTCAGTCACGATCAGCGGGCGGCTGATGCCCACGCGCTGACACTCGGCTTTGAGCAACTGGATGGCGCCGAAATCGAACTGGACCTGGGTGACGTAATAGATCAATGACATGGTGGGTTTCCTTATGTGCCGTGTAGGATGCCGAGGCTGCAGACTGTACCCATTTCGCCCGCAGCTGCCTGTCGCCCAGTCGCCATGAACCCTCACCACCGCAACCCGCTTTCCCTGCTCACGCCCACCATGCACAAGGTGCTGGAGCGCATGCACCGTGCCCAGAAAATTCCCATGCACGCGCTCACGCCGCAGCAAGCCCGCCAGGCCTATGCGGGCGCCGCCGATGTATTGGAGATTCCGCCCCAGGCGTGCGACCGGGTGGAAAACTTCACAGTAACCGCCCGCGATGGCCATGCCATACCCGTGCGGCTGTATGCGCCTGCTGGAGCGGCGTTGCCGGTGCTGGTGTATTTCCACGGTGGCGGTTTCACCATTGGCAGCATTGCCACGCACGACGCGCTGTGCCGCCGACTGAGCCATCTGGCCGGTTGCGCCGTGCTGTCGGTGGACTACCGCTTGGCGCCCGAATACAAGTTCCCCACAGCGTTTGAAGACGCTTGGGACGTGGTGCAGTGGGTGGCTGCATCTGGAGCCGAGCGCGGTTTGGACAGTAGCCGCATCGCGGTAGGTGGCGATAGCGCGGGCGGCACCTTGTCGGCGGTGTGTGCCATTCAGGCGCGCGACGAGGGAGTGCCTCTGGCCTTGCAGTTGCTGTTTTACCCGGGCACCGTGGGCCACCAGAACACGCCGTCACACCACCGGTTTGCCAAGGGTTTTGTGCTGGAGGAGCCGCACATCACCTACTTTTTTGAGCATTACATCCGCAGCCCGGAAGACCGCGACGACTGGCGCTTTGCCCCGCTGGACGGCCGCAGGCCCGACGGTGATGAGGCAGACCTCACCGGCGTTGCCCCGGCTTGGCTAGGCCTGGCCGAATGCGACCCGCTGGTGGACGAAGGTGTGGCCTATGCCGACCGGCTGCGCATGGCCGGCGTGGCGGTGGACTTGGAGATCTACCGAGGCGTGGTGCACGAGTTCGTCAAGATGGGCCGCGCAGTACCCGAAGCGCTGCGCGCCCATGCGGACGCAGCACACGCTTTAAAACAAGCGTTTGGCCTGTGAGTTAGAAGCCGAGTGAGGCGAGCAAGTCGTCCACGTCGGTTTGCTTGAGAGCCTTGTCTGCGGTTTGGGGGCCGTCCAGCACATGGGTGTCTACCGTGGCTGGTTCTTTGGGCTCTACCACGGCTGGCACATGCTCTGGTGAGCTATCCACCAGCAACTGCACCAGTTGCAGCTCTGTGCGGGTGATGATGTCGATCACTTTCTGGATGACCTGGCCGGACAAGTCTTGAAAGTCCTGGGCCATCATGATGTCGCTGAGTACTTCGCTTTGCTGGCTGGCAAATTTGGCCGTGCTCTGGGCAAATTTGCCGCAGGTAATCATCATTCCGCGCGCCATTTCCACGCTCATGCCTTCATTGGCGGCCATTCGGGTAAGGGACTCACCTAACTGGATGCCGCGGGTCTGCAGGTCGTTGCACTCGGGCTTGGCTTTGTCCACCAGGTTGAGCACCTTGTTGGCTGCGTCTTCGGTCATCTTGCCCACATACGCCAGGCGGTCGCGGGCGTTGGGAATTTCTTGAACAATGGTGTGAAGATTGTTGTTGCCCAGCACGGTCAGTGCTTCGTGCATTTCGCGGGTGATGGACCCCAATCGTGCAAACGCTTCTTCTTTGGTGAGTGGTGTTGACATGTATTTCTGCCGATCCGATGTGTGACAAGGCCTGGCACCATTATGAAACCGAACGTAAGCCCCCCGGCAAACGTCTCACGCTTTTATCAAGATTCCGTGCCTTAAATGTCGTCCAGAAGCGGATAGGGCAGGGGCAGAACCTCCAAACTTTGACCGTCTGCCGCAGATAAATGCAGGCTCCCCGACTCCAACGCCGCCAGTTGCAAAGAAATGATGGCGTCCCATCCACCCGCTGGAGCTGGCGCGGCTTGCACCACTTGGCCCACCGGCTGCTCGGCATCCGTACTGTGAAAAACCTCTTGCCCGGCTTGCATGGCACTCAAACCGTGCACGATGTGGGCCCGGCGCTTGAGCGTTCCACGGAACTGGCTGCGCGCCACCACCTCTTGCCCGGGGTAGCAGCCCTTCTTAAAGTTGACGCCGCCCAGCGACTCGAAGTTAAGCATCTGCGGCACAAAGGCTTCAAACACCGGCTGGCTGAGAGTGGCCACACCGCTGCGCACCTCGCTCCAGAGCCAAGTGTCCTGAGACAGCTTTGCCCCCACGGGTTCCGCTGTGTCGGACGGAGCCACCAGCAGTTGGCGCGGAACGCCCAGCGCGGGGTAAAGCGTGATCCGGTGGCCGTCGCCGGAGTGGGTCAAGTTCCACGGGGCAGTCGATTCCTCGGATGCAGTGGCACCGGCCAGGCCATACAGGGCAAACGCATCACTGGCGTCGCTCAGCTTTGCCTTGGCACGCATCACGAACATGGACAGGCGCTTGAGCGTGGCGGGTAGCAGGTCGCGGCTGCACACCAGCAACACCTCGATAGGGCTGCGCTTGAAGCCAATAAAGCTGGCATGCATGCGCCCCTTGGCCGAGCAAAACGCTGCCAACCGGGCCTGGTCCATGCCCAGAAGGGAAAAATCCTGTGTGAGTTGCCCGTGCAAAAACTTGGCGGCATCTTCGCCTTCTGCGCGAATCACGCCCAAATGGCTGAGTCGGCAAACGCCTTGGAGCAGGTCTTTGGTATCGGTTGTGGCGGGGGTGTGGGGAGCGTTATCTGTGGAGGGTAGGGGCATAGTATTTCTACTATAGCCCCCCCCGAAGAACCGTGCATGCGACTTTCACCGCACACGGCTCACGCACGACCACCAGCTTACCGACGTCAACGGGCTGCATAACCCTCTGTCGTTTTGCCAGATTAAAGTCCCCGTGCTGGGACCGGCTTGATAACCTTCAAACCAAGGGCGTGGACACGCTTATGGCAGATCGCATGCAGGAGCACACGATTTGAGAGGGCGTCGCTTCCCCCCAACTGCCTATAGACGATGTGGTGATCGTCATACCTCTCGTTGTCCATATCTATAGCCTGCTGACATAGCGCGCAGGTCCCACTCTGTTGAGTCCACAATTTCCAACGTTGGTCATCCCAGATGTCCTTGGACATCCGTTCCGACCGCAGTTTTTCACCGTAGGCAACCCATGCTGGATCAAAGGGATTGAAGTCCCCCTTCACCTTGATGTGCCGCTCGATTTTGGTGTCTGACAGCGTATACAACTCTGCCATTCTTACCTCGTCGAACTCATCAGTGACTTGTGCCGTAAACCGTAACCGGCCGCTCCATCGTTTCCAATAGTGGTCGAGAACCCATTTTGTGGATTTGCGTGGATGCCGTCTCCGACCCCATCGCATCAACCGCCAATAGATCAGATAGTCCATTCGGCTAAAAGTTTCCTTTGCTACTACGCCCCTGTGGTACTGCGCCCATCCCCGTAAAACGGAGTTAAGTCGCATGATCAGTTCATATTTCGGAATCGAGATTGAAGTACGGATGATCTCTGCCGTCTTTCTGTAAAACGATTTCGCGTTCTTCCGACTTGGCTTGATCAGCAGCGTTTGCGAGTACTTGCGAAAGTTCCATCCCAAAAAGTCAAAACCCTGGTCAATTTGCACAACGCAGGTTTTCTCATTTGACAGTGTGAGCCCCCGTTCGCACAGAAACCCTTCAATCCAAGGCTGGACTATGGTTTCCAGCAACTCTTTCGAGTCACCAGTTACCACAAAGTCGTTGGCATACCTCACGAGGTGTACCTTCGTTCGCTCAGCTGATTTCGTACCAAGACGGGCACGCAGAAATTGCATGAGATCCCGTTCGAGGCCATCCAACGTGATATTTGCAAGCGTCGGAGAAATGATTCCGCCCTGCGGTGTTCCTTCCTCCGTGCGGCGAAGTTGTCCCCTGTCCACAACTCCCGATTTCAACCACGTGCGTAGAACCCGCCTGTCCATATGGACATGGTCCAAAAGCCACTCATGGTTGATGTGATCGAAGAACCCAGTGATGTCCGCATCCAACACCCATTGGGCCGAAGCCTTTTTGGCGAGGACGTTGAACAGCTGTTGCCGTGCATCGTGCGTTGACCGATTTTTCCTGAACCCGTAAGAGTTCAGATCGGCGTGGCATTCTGCGACTGGCTCCAGCGCTAGCAGGTGCAGGGCCTGCATCGCTCGGTCCAACA
>Ga0228698_1001492_pt1 | contig 11396 bp, 7 predicted proteins | sample McNCre117_Aug_MG_FD_178015 | JGI IMG/M metagenome (GOLD analysis project Ga0228698, IMG submission 178015) | Freshwater microbial communities from McNutts Creek, Athens, Georgia, United States - 1-17_Aug_MG | ecosystem: Environmental > Aquatic > Freshwater > Creek | place: USA: Georgia...
GGGGCCCATCGGTTACATACCGCCTGCAGAGGCTGAGGCAAACTACTACCGGCAACTCGCCAGTCAGGCTACCGAGGTGGCCGCCTGACTTAACCCAACGAGCCTCCGCGAATGCCGGGGCGGTTCAAACCTGATGCTTCACGAGAATCCACGCCACGCATGGCGGCCAAACACCTGGGCGCAACGGGCAAACTCTCTTGAGTTTTCATTCGTCTGCAACCTTCGTCCCCTTGAGTCAGGCGATCCGATAGAGAACCTATCCAAGCTCATGGGCTTCTACGCTCAGGTGGCGTCGGAAGCACCGTGGCCACAAGCGCGCGCCGTAGCCACAGCCCTCGCGGCTCCGCTCAGTCCAATTGACAAGATCACACTTCGCCCGTACATGCAGTGGCCACGCGGTGAGTTGATCACTGAGGCAATGACCAGCCGTATGCTGCGCAGTGCGGCCTTTGCTGCAGCGGATGGCCCGCGCGCGCCGGTGCCGCACAGGCGGGGCTGACAAGCGCTGATCCTGATGAACGAACCTCAAACGCATCGCCCTGCTGTCCCTGGCTCTCCTGAGAAGAAGCAGGAGTCACGCAATGCGCAAAAAGTGCTTCGCCTCCTTGCCGGGATGCTGAAGCCGCTCGGGTTCCAGCGCACGAAGCCAACTTTCGTCACGCGCCAAGGCAAACACGTCATTGAGTTCGTGCACGTACACAAGTACACGTTCGCCGCCTCGTTCCGAATCCACTTCGGCGTACGCGTCAGGTCAGACGATTTTCATGCTGCCGGGCTGAACGGCCCTTGCTCTGACGGCACCCTTGATCCTGAGTCGCCCGGTCTCAGGCTCCATGACTTCAACTTCACCCGCACGAAGTCAGCTGGAAAAACTGCGCAGACTCAACCTACTTGGCCGCCTTCTGCGCAATGCTTGAAAGCTGCCGCCGCGCCAATTCCTCTGCCTCAGCAAGCTGGGCCACCGGTATGCGGGCCAGTAACTTGGTCAAGGCCCGGCTGACGTCCGCCGCAATCACAGCTTCAGTCTCGTCAGCTTCGGCGGCAGACAAGGCCCCCGCTAAGGCACATCGGTACCAAGCGTAGGCGGCTTTTTCGTCCTGTGGAGCCCCTTTGCCGCTTTCGTAGGCAAAGCCGAGATGCCATTGCGCCTCTGAGTGCCCTGACTGCGCTGCTCGTGTCCAGAGAAAGACAGCTCGCGCCAGATCGATCTGCCCTCCGAGGCCCTCAAAGAGCAGATAGCCCAGGTTGTTCATGGCAGAGATGTCCCCCAGTTCCGAGGCTCTGGCCCAGTTTTCTCGCGCCACCACATAGTCCTTGGCGCGAAATGCTTGTACACCCTGGTTGTACGCGCTCTGGGCACTGGCTTCTTCGGCCATGGTCCAGGGCGACGCAACCATGCAAAAAAGGACGAATACGAGTCGGCGCAACATACTGAAACCTCAATCGTCAGCCGTCAAGCTTCAAGAATGCAGCCATGCTAACTGGACGGAGCCGGGCTGGGGCCGGCGACCGGCCGACTTAAAGGGGAAGCAGGAGGCCGGGCGTCGGCCCCAGCCCGGCTCCGCCTCGCGCCCATGCTGAACGATGAATCAGTTCAGCGACAGGCAACCCTAATGAGAACGGCAAGCGGCATACGCATCCATCCCGGCCTGGTAAACCGAGGTCTGCACATCCAGCAAGCCCAGCACGCTGTGAAAGTAGTGGTCGTGCGAGACGGGGGTGTCGGCACGGGCTTTCAGGCAGGCAGCGTCCAGCTGGCGGCTGTGGGCAAAGCCGGGGCTCAGCCAGGTGATCCAGGGCACGCGTTTTTGCACATCGGGGGCGATGCTGTAGGGCAGGCCGTGCAGGTACAGGTTGTTCTCGCCCAGTGATTCGCCGTGGTCGGAGACATACAGCATGGCGGTGTCGTACTGGGCCTGGCGGGCGGCCAGCCAGGCCACGGCCTGGGCCAGCACGTGGTCGGTGTAGGCGATGGTGTTGTCGTAGGCGTTCAGCACCTGCTCGCGCGGGCAATCTTGCAGCACGTTGGTGGTGCATTCGGGCACAAAGCGCTTGAAGGCCGGCGGTGAGCGCTTGTTGTAGGCCGGGCCGTGACTGCCCATCTGGTGCATCACCAGCAGCACGCCCTTGCTGCGTTTTTCGGCCGGCAGGGCATCGATGCGGGCCTGCAGGCCTTGCAGCAGGATTTCGTCCCAGCATTCGCCGTCGTGGCACAGCTGGGGGTCAGTCAAGCTGGCGGTGCTGGCCGAGGCCACGCGGTCACACACGCCTTTGCAACCGGCCTGGTTGTCTACCCACAGCACGGCCATGCCGGCATGGTGGGCCACGTCCAGCAGGTTTTCGTGGTTGTTGCGGCGGTTGCCAAAGGCCTCGCGGCCCAGGTGCGAAAACATGCAGGGCACCGATGCCGCCGTGCTGGTGCCGCAGGATGTGGCCTGGCGCCAGTTGATCAGGCCCGGCAGGGCCGCCAGCTCGGGCGTGGTGTTGCGCGCATAACCGTTCAGGCCAAAGTTGGCGGCGCGGGCGGTTTCGCCCAGCACCAGCAACAACAGGGCTGGCTTGGGGCTGGCCGCAGCCAGGGGCCCCAGCGCGGCATCGCGGCCCAGCGGCAACACGGTGCGCTCGTCGCGCTTGAAGGGTTGGGCAGCCAGGTCGCCCAGCGCGTACACGGTGTTCAGCGGGTTGATCAGGTAACGCAGCTGCTTGTGGTTGCGCATGGTGGACGACCAGGCCGCAAAGCTGGCCATCACGGCGGCCACCACCAGGGCCACACAGACCATCAGCCACACCAGGTTGCGGCCCAGGCGCGGCCAGACGGGGCCCCAGGCCACCGGTGTGCGCCACACCCACCAGGCGGGCAGCACGCCGCCCAGCAGCAGCGTGGCCAGCAGGCGGATGCTGAGCAGATCGGTGGCTTCGCGCACATCGGTCTGCACCACGTTGATCAGCATCGGGGTGTCGATGACGATGCGGTAGGCACCCATGAAATGCGCACCCGCCGCCGCCGCCAGCAGCAGCACGGCCGCCGCTGGCTTGAACACACGCGGCCAGGCCAGCAGGCCCAGCAGCGCCGCATGCAGGCCCACCAGGGTGACGGCCATCGACAGCGCAAAGGCCCAGCCCTTGCCGCCCTGCAGCACACCCAGCTCGACCAGCTCACGCCACAGCGGCCAGTTGGCCACGGTGGCCAGCCACAGGCTGATCACGGCCACCAGGGCGCCAGGCCGCCAGCCGGGCTGACGCGCGCGGGTGGCAAATCTCAGGCCGGTCAAGCGCTTGCTCCTGCGGCCAGGCTCAGCCGCCCAGGGCCTTGTACAAGGCCACGCGGTTGTTCAATTCGGCCAGACGCACCTGCACCACGGCCTGCTCGGCGACCCACACCGCGCGTTGGGCCTCCAGTTGCTCCAGCACGCTGGCAGCGCCGTTGGCGGCTTTCAGATCGGTCAGGCGCAGGGTTTCGCGTGCTGATTGAAGCAGCGCCTGCTGCGCGGCCAACTGCTCACGCCAGGTGCCCACGCCGGCCAGGGCATCGGCGGTGTCGCGAAACGCGGCCTGGATGGCGCGCTCGTACTGGGCCTGGGCCACCTGCTGGTTGGCACGGGCCACGTCTTCGTTGGCCTGGCGGCGTCCGCCGTCAAACACCGTGAGGGCCAGGCTGCTGGCCACCGTGTAGACAAAGTTGCCGCCCTGGAACAGGCCCGACAACTGGGGCGATGCCTGGCCAGCCTGCCCGGTGAGCGTGAGCGTGGGCCAGTAGGCCGCGCGGGCCGCGGCCAGGTTGGCCTTGGCGGCCAGCAGGGCCTGCTCGGCCGTGATCACATCGGGGCGGCGCAGCAACACTTGCGACGACAGGCCCACGGGCACGGCGGCCAGCCAACTGTCGTCGGCCAGGCGCGAAGCGGGGCGCGCTGCCAGGCGGGCATCATCCGGTGCCTGGCCCAGCAGCAGGCCCAGCGCGTTGCGGTCTTGCGCCTGCTGGCGCTGCACCTGGGCCAGCGTGGCCTGGGCCTGGGCCAACAGGCTCAGTTGCCCCTGCAGTTCCAGTTGCGATGCGGCACCCACCGATTCACGCAACTTCGCCAGCTTCACGCTTTGCTGGCGGCTGTCCACGGCCTGCCTGGCCAGGGCCAGCAGTTCATCGTCGGCCTGCACGGCCAGGCCGGCCTGCACCACGGCGGCCACCAGGCTCAGCTCGGCGGCGCGGCGGCCGGCCTCGCTGGCCAGCAGTTGGGCGCGGGCGGCGTCGCTCAGGCTGCTCAGGCGGCCAAACAGGTCGATCTCCCAGGCGGCCAGTTGCACGCCGCCTGTCCAGGTGGTGGCCTCCACACCCTTGGAATTGGGCGCGCGGCTGGCGCCCACACCCACCCCCACCACCGGTTGGCGGGCCGCATCGGCCAGGCCCAGCTGGGCTTGGGCGCGCTGCACGGCCAGCACCGCCACCTGCAGGTCGCGGTTGTGTTGCAAGGCGGTGTTCACCCAGGCCAGCAATTGCGGATCACGCAGCCAATCACGCCAGGCCAAGGGCGTGGCGGCCTGGCTGATGCCGCTGCCCGGCAACTGCGCGGGCACCTGGGCGCGGGCCAGGGCGTCGCCGGGCGCGGTATCGGGGCGGGCCGGGGCCTGGGCACAGCCGGCCAGGGCCAGGGCGGCGGCCAGCGTCAGCAAGCGCGCCCCATCAAACGGCGTGGTCATGCCGGGTCTCCTGAATCGGTGGGGTGCGGCCGGGGCACGGCGTGCGGCACGGCGGGCGTGGGCAGCGGGCCCGAGATGGGCCCGTTGTGCGACACCACCGGCGCCGGGAACAAGCGGCGCACCACCACAAAGAACACGGGCACGAAGAACACGGCCAGCACGGTGGCGGTGATCATGCCGCCCATCACGCCGGTGCCAATGGCGCGCTGGCTGGCAGCGCCTGCGCCGGTCGAATAAGCCAGCGGCAGCACACCCAGGATGAAGGCCATCGAGGTCATCACGATGGGCCGGAAGCGCAGGTGGCAGGCTTGCAGCGTGGCCTCGATCAGGCCCTTGCCTTCGGCCTGCAGATCCTTGGCGAACTCGATGATCAGGATGGCGTTCTTGGCCGACAGGCCGATCACGGTGATCAGGCCCACCTTGAAGAACACGTCGTTGGGCATGCCACGCATCCACACCCCCACCAGCGCGCCCAGCACCCCCAGCGGCACCACCAGCATCACCGATGCCGGGATGGACCAGCTTTCGTACAACGCCGACAGGCACAAGAACACCGCCAGCATCGAGAAGGCCAGCAAGATGGTGGCCTGGGCCCCCGACAGCTTTTCTTCGCGCGACTGGCCCGTCCATTCAAAACCGAAGCCCGGTGGCAACTGGCGGGCCAGGGCTTCCATCTCGGCCATGGCTTCGCCGGTGGATCGGCCGGGTGCGGCATCACCGGCCAGGCGCATGGCCGGATAACCGTTGTAGCGCGTGGTCTGCATCGAGCCATTGACCCAGCGCGTGGTGGCAAACGACGACAGCGGCACCAGCTGGCCACCCCGGCCGGGCACCTGCAGGCGCAGCAGCTCTTCGGGCACCATGCGCGCGGGCGCGTCGGCCTGCACGATCACACGCTGCAGGCGCCCGCGCGAGGGGAAGTCATTGACATAGGCCGACCCGATGGCCGTGGACAGCAGGCTGTTGATCGCGTCAAAACTGACACCCTGGGCATAGGCCTGCTCGCGGTTGATGTCCAGTTGCAGCTGGGGTGCGTCCTCCAGGCCATCGGGGCGCACGCCGGCCAGCACCTTGCTGCCACGGGCCATGCCCAGCAACTGGTTGCGCGCGGCCAGCAGGGCGTCGTGGCCCAGGCCGCCGCGGTCTTGCAGCCGGAAGTTGAAGCCCGTGGCGGTGCCCAGCTCGGGGATGGGCGGCGGGCTGAGCGGGAACACAAAGGCATCGCGGATGCCCATGAACACGCCAAAGGCTCGCCCGGCCAGGGCCTGGGCCGAGTGCTCGGGGCCATGCCGCTCAGACCAGTCTTTCAGCGGCACGAACACCAGGCCGGCGTTCTGCCCCTGGCCCGAGAACGAGAAGCCCATCACCGACACCACCTGGTCAACCTCAGGCTGCTTGAGGAAGAAGCCTTCGGCCTGCTCCAGCACGGCACGGGTGCGATCGGCCGTGGCACCGGGTGGCAGTTGCACATTGACGATCAGGTAACCCTGGTCTTCATTGGGCAGGAACGACGAAGGCAGGCGCACATAGGTGAAGCCCACCGCGGCCACCACCACCCCAAAGGCCAGCATCCAGCGGCCGGTGCGGCGCAGCACCTTGGCCACCGTGCCTTCGTAGCCCTTGGCGGTGCTGCGGAAGAAGCGGTTGAACAAGCCGTAAAAACCGCGCCGCTCATGGTGGCCGGTGACGGGCTTGAGGAAGGTGGCGCACAGCGCCGGCGTGAGCGTGAGCGCCAAAAAGGCCGAGAACAAAATGGCCGACACCATCGACAGCGAAAACTGCCGGTAGATGTTGCCCACCGCACCCGAGAAAAAGGCCATGGGCACGAACACGCTGGCCAGCACCACGGTGATGCCGATGACCGCGCCGGTGATCTGGCTCATGGCCTTGCGGGTGGCCTCACGCGGGCTCAGGCCTTCTTCGGCCATCAGGCGCTCAACGTTCTCAACCACCACGATGGCGTCGTCAACCAGGATGCCGATGGCCAGCACCATGCCAAACAGCGTCAGCACGTTGATCGAGTAGCCCATGGCCAGCAGCATGCCAAAGGTGCCCAGCAGCGCCACCGGCACCACGATGGTGGGGATGAGCGTGTAGCGCAGGCTTTGCAAGAAAACCAGCATCACCACAAACACCAGCGCCACGGCCTCGGCCAGCGTGGTGACCACCTGCTTGATCGAGATGCGCACAAACTTGCTGGCGTTGTACGGAATGCGGTAATCAACCCCCGGCGGGAAGTACACCTTGAGCTCTTCCATGCGCGCCTTGATGGCATCGGCCGTGGCCAGGGCATTGCCGCTGGGCGACAGTTGCACGCCAATGCCCGCTGCGGGTTGGCCGTTCAGGCGCGACACCGAGCCATAGCCTTGCGCGCCCATCTCGATGCGGGCCACATCACGCAGGCGCACCGTGCTGCCATCTGCGTTGGCCTTGAGCACGATGGCGCCAAACTGCTGCGGGTTGCTCAGCTGCCCATCGACCACGATGGTGGCGCTCATGGGCTGGCCGTCGCGCGTGGGTTGCTCACCCAGCGTGCCGGCCGACACCTGCGCGTTCTGAGCGCGGATGGCGTTGTTCACATCACCCGGCGTCAGGCCGAAAGCCACCAGCTTGGCCGGATCCAGCCAGATGCGCATGGCTTTTTCAGTGCCAAACAACTGGGCCTGGCCCACGCCAGCCACACGCTGGATCTCGGGCTGCACATAACGCGCGGCGTAATCGCCCAGCGACATGAAATCGTCGCCCGGGTTGGTGGATGTCAGCGTGATGAACAGCAGGAAGTTCGAGCGCGCCTTGTCGATGCGCACACCCTGCTGCACCACAGCGGCCGGCAGGCGCGGCGTGGCGCGGGCCAGGCGGTTTTGCACCTCGATCTGGGCCAGGCTGACGTCGGTGCCGGCCTCGAACGTGGCGGTGATGGTGCCGCCGCCGTTGGCCTGGGCGATGGACTCCATGTAGATCATGCCCGGTGCGCCATTGAGCTCCTGCTCGATGACCGACAGCACGCTGTCTTCCAGTACCTTGGCCGATGCGCCGGGATAAGCCGCGCTGACCACGATGGACGGCGGCGCCACCGTGGGGTATTGGGCCACCGGTAGCTTGGTGATGGCCGCACCGCCCAACAAGACGATGAACAGCGCGATCACCCACGCAAAGATGGGCCGATCAATGAAATAGGCGGAAAGCATCGTGGCAGCCCCCGGATCAGCGGCTGGCGGCCGCAGAGGCAGCCGAGGCCGATGCGGCAGGCGCCTTGCCCGGCGCCACCCAGGGCACGGGGTTCACTGGGGCCCCCGGCATCATCTTCTGGAAACCGTCGACGATGACCTTCTCGCCGGCCGCCAGGCCGCCGGTGATGACCCAATCACCACCCTGGCTGCTGCCCACGGTCACCTTGCGCGGGGCGGGCTTGTTGCCCTCGCCCACCACCAGCACGGTGTCGCCACCGGGGCCACGCGTGACAGCCTGCTGCGGCAGTCGCACGGCGTTTTCGCTGGTAGCCTGCACCAGACGCACCTTCACAAACAGGCCCGGCAGCAGCCAGCCGCTGGGGTTGGGCAGCTCGGCGCGCAGGCTGACCTGGCCGGTGGCGGCATCCACGGTGGGGTCGGCAAACAGCAGCTTGCCGGCCAGCGGGTAGGTGCTGCCGTCGTCCAGCACCACGCGGATCTCGGCCGCGCCGCTGCCCGCGCGCTTGAGCTGGCCGCTGTCAAAGGCCTTGCGCAGGCGCAGCACATCGGCCGCCGACTGGCTGAAGTTCACATACAGCGGATGGGTTTGCTGGATCACGGCCATCTGGGTGACATCACCCTGGCCCACCAGCGCGCCTTCGGTCACCAGGGCACGGCCGATGCGGCCGGCAATGGGTGCCTTGATGGCGGCGTAATCCAGGTTGATGCGGGCTGTCTGCAGCGCCGCCTTGGCGGTGGCCACATCCGCCAGCGCCTGCTTGTGCGTGGTCTGGGTTTGCAGCCACTCTTGCGCGCTGATGGCCTTGGCCTCGGCCAGCGGGGCGTAACGCTGCAATTGGGCCTGGGCCTGGGCCAGATTGGCGTCAGAGCGGGCCACGGCGGCCTCGGCACTGGCCACGGCCGCCTGGTAAACGGCGGCATCCAGCTGGAACAGCGCCTGGCCCTCTTTGACCTGCGCGCCCTCGGTGAACTGGCGCTTGGCCACGATGCCGGGCACTCGGGCCCGCACCTGGGCCACGCGCCAGGCCTCCAGCCGGCCGGGCAGTTCATCGGCCAGCGCCACGCTGCCGGGCTGCACGGTGACCACACCCACCTGGGCAGGCGGCATGCCGCCGCCGGCCGGTGCGCCCGGCTTGGCGCCGTCACCGCCGCCGCAGGCGGTCAGGGCCAGCAGGGCCAGCAGGCTCCAGGTGGGCAGCACAAAAGACGGGCGAGCCAAGGTTGAGCGATTACGAAGTGACATGGCGCAATGCAAAAATGGTGGGCCGCTGCGGGCGCGGAGCGCGCGCGGCAAACGTGCATGTTGTCACAGGTCACGGGGCAAACCCGTAGGCGGGGACAATGCAGTTCCAAGAATCGACAGCGAGCCCCGCATGAAACACGATCTGCCCCCCGACGATGACGAGGACATCGACCACCCACCGGCCGAACGCGCCGCTGCGGCCGCACGCAGCACCTGGGTGAGCGTGGTGGTGAACCTGGGCCTGACCACGCTGCAGATCGTGGCCGGCCTGTGGTCGCACTCGCAGGGCCTGGTGGCCGACGGCATCCACTCGCTGTCGGATCTGGTGGCCGACTTTGTGGTGCTGGTGGCTGGCCACCAGGCGCGCAAGGATGCCGACGAGGACCACCCCTACGGCCATCAACGCTTTGAGAACGCCGCATCACTGGCCCTGGGCGGGCTGCTGATGGCTGTGGGCCTGGGCATGCTGTGGTCGGCCGTGGCCAAGCTGCAATCACCCACCACCGTGGCGCCCGTGCATGTGCTGGCCCTGTGGGTGGCCGCCGCCGCGCTGGTGGCCAAGGAGACACTGTTTCGCTACATGCTGGCGGTGGCCAAGCGGGTGAAATCCAGCATGCTGGTGGCCAATGCCTGGCATGCACGATCGGATGCAGCCTCATCCCTGGTGGTGGGTGTGGGCGTGGCGGGCAACTTGTCCGGTTATCCCATCCTGGACCCGATTGCCGCGCTGATAGTTGGCTTCATGGTGGCCCGCATGGGCTGGAGCTTTGGCTGGGACGCCCTGCACGACCTGATGGACCGCGCCGCCGACGACGAAGAAGTGGCCGCCATCCGGCAGACCCTGACCGACACCCCCGGCGTGGCCGATGTGCACGACGTGCGCACCCGCAAGATGGGCGACATGATCGTGGTGGACGCCCACATCGAGGTGGAGGCCACGCTCACCGTGGAGGCCGGCCACGACATCGCCGTGCTGGCCCGCCAGCGTGTGCTGCAGCGCCACCGCGTGCTCAACCTGATGACCCATGTTGACCCGCACAAGCGGCCCGACCTGGACCACGTGCCCAAGCCCCAGGCCCTGCCGCCAGCCGCCTGATGGCCGGCCAGGCGCTGGCCGCCGGTCAGCGTTGGGGTGCTGACGCCGCCTGGGCCGCCTGCATCTTGCGCAACTGGTCCATCCACGCGGTCCAATCCAGCGGGCCGGTTTCAAAGCGCTTGGCCAGGCTGCCCAGCACCACGCCCCAGGCGCGATCAAAGTAGTTGAAGGTGGCGTCCCACTGCCCACCATCGCCCCAGCCGGTGTGGTGCAGGCGCACCCGGGTGTGGCCGGCGTCCACCGGCTCCAGGCGCACGATGACAAAAGTGCGCTGGGCGCGGGCCTCGGCCAGATGCGGTGGCGCGTTCCAATCAAAGCTGAGCATGCGTGGCGGTTGCAGCGCCATGAAGCGCATCTCGTCGGCCCCCTTGCTGCCCGGCTCGGCCAGCGGGTTCATGTGGATGTGAAACGCCCCGCCCACGCGGGCATCGATCTCGGCATCGGGCGCAAAAAAGCTGGTGATGCCGGCACGGGTTGTCCAGGCCTGCCACACCGCCTCAATGGGCGCGGCCACCAGCACCTCCTTGTCAAGCGCGCGCTCGGCGGCCATGGCAGGGCCCAGGCTGCATGCAAGCAGCAGCGCACAGGCCCAACGTTGAAACATCGTGGTCATCGCGACACTCACAGAAGCCGGCATGCGTGACACGCTAGCGCAAACCGCCAGGCCCGCCCAGCGGGTGTTCCAGAACACAAGGCAAGCAGGATTTATCATTCAGGCATGAATCCCCTGCACGATGTGGCGCGCATCCGCCTGGACAACGCGCTGGCCCTGTTTGATGAATTCGTGCAAGCCACCGTCAAATCGCCCGATGCCGCCACCCTGCGTGGCCTGGAAGGCCGCTTTGCCGAGCGCCTGGACATCCAGCCCAGCTACTGGAGCCAGATCAAGAGCCGCTCGCGCCAGATCGGCGAACGCCTGGCCCGACAATTTGAGCAACGCTGCCGCAAACCCGTGGGCTGGATGGACCTGCCCCACGGCCAGGCCGCCCAGGCCAGCCAGCCCGCCCCGGCCGCATCGGCCCCCGCCCCAGCCCCCAGTCAACCGCAAGACGACGACGAGCGCTTCATCGTGGGCCTGGTGCTCACCTACTACCGCCGCCACCCCCAACGCGCCCGCACCCGCCTGCTTGACCTGCTGGGCGAAGTGCTGACCCCCGCACCCGAGCCCGCCCCC
>Ga0228698_1001493_pt1 | contig 11390 bp, 10 predicted proteins | sample McNCre117_Aug_MG_FD_178015 | JGI IMG/M metagenome (GOLD analysis project Ga0228698, IMG submission 178015) | Freshwater microbial communities from McNutts Creek, Athens, Georgia, United States - 1-17_Aug_MG | ecosystem: Environmental > Aquatic > Freshwater > Creek | place: USA: Georgia...
AGATGTCGTCGCGGATCTGGGCGCGGGACTGCTGGACCGCCGCCTGGACGATGGCCGGAACCATCGCGCGCAGGTCGTTCACGGACTCGCGGGTCGAGTTTGGGGCGTTGATGTTGACGGTGACATTGCCGCCGCCAGACGCGGCAACCTTCGGAACAATGGTCCCGGAGGTGCCGGGAACGAAGATTTCCGGCTGCTTTTCGCCGACCACGTAGGCGCGGCCAGCGGACACAGGGCCACCACCCGCGCGGAAGCCTCCGAAAATGCTCCCCAGGAAGCTCCCCAGCCCGTTCCCGTTCCCGTCTTTCCCTTCGCCGAAGATCGACTTCAGGATCGACGAGGCAGCGGCCTCCGCAACCATGCGGCGCATGGTGTCCACGAACCCGGCGAGCATGCCCTTCAGGCCACCCTTGAACGGGTCGAAAAGGAAGTTCGCGAAGGCGTCCTGCATGTTGCGAGCGGCCTGCTCCGCATAGATGCTCATGTCGTCATGCAGCTTGTGCTGCTTCTGGTAGTAATCCTCCCAGTCGACGAACATCTCCTGAAGCGTCTGCTGCAGGTTCATTTCCCGCATCTTCAGGGCAGCCTTGTCGTACTCGACGCTCGCCTTTGCTGCGTCGTCCTCATACTTCAGCTGGTCGAAAAGGTTCGCGAGCATCGCGTCGAAGGCGGCGACGCGCGCCTTTTCCTTCTCCTTTTCCATTTCCTTCGCGGCGCGCTCGTTCTCCCGTATCCGGGCCTCGTTCTGGCGCTTGATCTCGGCGTCGTCCCGCTTCGCGTAGCCTTGCGGGTTCGAAACGCCAGGCGCCATCGCGGACGCAAATGCCCCGGCGTCAGGCTTTACAGCCGTGACGGCTTCCAGCTGCGCGATTTTCGCGCGTAGCGCAGCCTTCGCTACCTCGTCGAACCCATGCTCCAGGCTATCAAGTTGAGCCTTGGCCTGCTCCAGCTGCTGGTCGGCTGAGAAAGGCTTGAATACGGCAGTGATGGCCGGGGCCACCTCTGCGACAAGGGTGGACGCCCATGCGCTCCACGACGCCTTCATCTGCTTGATGTTGTCGTCGGCCTCGGCCAGGCGCTTGATCTGGTCGTTGGTCAGCGCAATTCCGAGCTGCTGCGCTTCCTCGCGCGCCTTTCGGATGCCGGCCGCACCCTGCTCGAACATCGGAAGCAGGTCTGCGCCAGCCTTGCCGAACAGCTCCGTCGCGGCGCGGGCCTTGTCGGCCGGGTCCTGCAGCTTGCTGATTCGGTCGGCCAGCATCTCGAACTGCTGGTCCGGAGACAGGCTTTTGATCGTCTGCAGCGACACGCCCAGCGCGTCGAGCGCCCCGTTCGCCTTTTCGGAACCCGTCCCGGCTTCGGACAGGTTCTTCTGCATGAACTTCAGGCCCGTGGACAGGCTCTGCAGGTCCACGTCGGCCATTTTCGCGACGTATGCCAGCTCGGACATCGTCTTTCCGGCGACGCCAGCCTTGATCGCGGCCTTATTGAGATTGTCGCCCATCTCAATCGCCTGCAGCCCGACCTCGGCGATCGCGGCCACGCTGACGCCGACGAAGGCCTTCTCGAAAAGGCCCTTGATGCGCTCTGCAGATTCATTGGCATGGCCGACCGCAGAACGCCAGGCGGTCGCGGTCTTGTCCTCGCCAAGAATTTCGAGAACCGCTTTACCGCTCATTGAGTGCCTGCCTCGCCGTGGATTCGATCAACTGCATTGCGGCCATGTACTTCGCCGGCTGCACGCTGGCGCCGCCAGACTCCCAGAGGTGGCCATCCCGGTAGTAGGGATAGACGTCAAGCCACAAGGCTGCGTCTGCGTCCTGCGCCTTTCTCGGGCAGGTTCGGGTCATGGGAAGGACGTTCGTGATCTCCCATTTCGGGAACGGTGACTCGCCGCCTACACACGCGCACTCGCCGCACGGGGCCCATGAAGGGTCGGCGGCGAGGTAGACGGCGATGATCAGTTTTTTCTTTCCGTCTCCGACAGGAAGGACTTCGCGTAGAGGTCGCCAGCAATCTGGGTCAGACGAACCATCCACGCCACGTCTGCGCCGCCGTTCAGGATTTCGCGCAACGCGCCGCGGCTGAACTCCACCGGCAAACCCTTCCAGCCGACAATGAATTCAGCAGCGGCCACGATGCCGTCCCACGAGGGGACGCGATTCGGGCCGATCGACGCCTGGATGGTGTACTGCGTGCGCAGGTCGAGGGGCCGAAGCTGGAACGACACCCCCTCCTCGCCCGGCAGATCGAGCCAATACGGGGAAAGGTCGCGCATCAGGTGTACGCCAGGGCGACTTCGTCGTTGCCAGTCGACGACTCAACGATCTTGAACGGCATGTTGCGGATGCGCTGGCCGTCAGCATCGGCCCAGTTGCGATCCGTCCAGTAGAGGCCGTTTGACGCACTGGTGAGCGTGAAGCGGTTGCCCGCCGTCGTGCCGAGGGTGCCTGACGCAAACGTCAAGCCCGTGCCCGCAGTGTGCTGGGCGTCGGTGTCGATCACCGAGGCCAGCTCGCTGTCCATCGTGAAGGTGCCTGAGACATCGCGGCCGGTGATCTGCACTTCGCCGTAGCCGTCCGTCGCAGCAATCGACGGCGGCATGGCGATCTGGTTGTTGAGGTTCACCATCCACTCGCGCGGGATGATGTTCGTCACGCCACCCAGCGAGACGGCCATGTTCAGCGCGGTGCGCGGGACGACCGAGCCATAGGTCGGCGACGGCTGCGCAATGTCAGACGGGTCGAGGTGGTGGCCGGTGAACTCGAAGGAATACAGCGCCAGCCCGCCTGCCGACAGCTTCAGCGACACGCTGCCGCGCGCGCCCGTGATCTTGTGCAGCTTGCGACCGCCCTCGTACCAGTAGAGGGTGATCGACTCGTGCGACGTGCTGATCGGCTTGTAGGTGACGGAAGTCGAGGCCACCACCGTTTCGACCAAGCCGCAGGCGCGTAGGAGCGTGCCGGCCTCCGGGGCCGTGCCGGCCGTGCCGCTGCCCTTCACTTCGACATCGAAGGTCAGCTTCGCCAGCTTGCCGCCGAACACCTGCTGCAGCTTGCCGATATTCGCGCGGACCGCCGGGCGGTCGTTCATGCGAAGCCCTTCCAGCGAGAACCCGACGTTCTGCACCAGCACCGCATTCGTGCCCGCGGTCGGCACGGGGTCCGTGTTGTAGGTCGTCTCGATCTTGGCGAGAATGACTTCGTTGGAAATTCGAAGGTTGCCCATTGCGGACTCCAGAAATGAAAAACCCCGCTCCGGGCGGGGTCAGGGGTGGATCAGGAAAGCGTCAGGACGGGTCGGTGAGGTTCATCCGGTATGGGATGCCCCACCGGCAGGTGATCGAGCCAGCCATGTTCTGGCCGTCGACGTTGATCTCAGGCCTTTCGGCACCGAGGTAGCGCACGCCCATCACGAAGGACAGGCCCAGGTCGCGGCCTGCAGCCGAGAACATGGCGATGTGGGACTGCCGGCGCATGTCGAGCAGGTCGGCAATCAGGTCCGGCTCGCTCGAATCCGCAGACACGACCGTCACCGATAGTGTCAGCAGGCTGTCGATGAACGCCAGATTCGTGACGCCAAGATCAGACATCGGCTCGTCGGCCTCGATGGCGATCGAGACGCAGGGCGTCTCCATCTCCTCCTGGCTGACGGTGAGCGTCCGGTGGCTGTAGACGTTCGCCGCCATCGAGGCGTGGGCCGCGACCGCGGCATCTACGATCTGTTGCGCGCGATGGCTCATGCGGACCTCAAGACCAGCCGGCTCATCCCGGCGACCATAGACTCGATGCGGCGCACCTTGTAGGTCACGCCCTCGCAGACCAGGCGCGATTCCTTCGTGATCTGCAGCGCAGCGACGTCAGCCGCAGCGCAGATCAGGGTCGGCTTGACGCCTTCCGTCACGACGCCGACCTCCATCGCCTCGTACTGGTCGCGGAACACGCCATTGAACGTCCCGGCGTCGCATGTCACGACGACGCCGGCATCGCTCACCAGCCCGCGCACTTCCTCGTCGAGAAAAGGGTGCATATCAGGACGCGATCATGTCCTTGATCGCCGCGAACGCATCGACGCGGCGCGGCTTGATGTCCACTTCCTGCGTGATGTTGAAGCGCACCGCCCCGGTGCTGGAATAGGTGTAGGGGTCCGCGATGATCGTAGGGGGGCTGAATTCGACGATGTAGAGGTCCGCCCAGTTGCCGAAGATAAGGGCCGAGAGGTTCGTGCCGCTGCCCTTCGTCAGGTTCGAGGGAACGTTCTCGCTCATCATGGCGCGGTAGCCAAGCACCCAGCCGTCGATCTGGTAGGACTGCGCGTCGTCCCAGAGGAAGCCCCACGACGCCGTTTTCGTGACGTTGCGCATGGTCATCGCAGCCTTCGTGCTGCCAATGAACCCGGCGGTCTGCGCCAGCAGGTTCTTCTTCAGCGCAACCTGGCGAACCAGGTCGATGATCGAGGCGTAGGTCGGGGCCGCGCCGTTCGCGCCGAGCGCGACGGTTGCGAGGCCCGCCGTGTTCAGGATGCCGGTCGGCTGGTTGGTTCCGCTGCCTTGGATGGCGTAGAAGTCCACCATCTCCGCGATCGCCCGGTTCAGGTCGTCGCGCACGATCGTCTCGGCAAGCGGCGCCTGGTTCAGCAGGCGGCGGGAGACGGTCGAATTGCCCTTGATGGTCGAGGGCGAATAGGTCGTGACCGCGAAGGTCGTGTCGGAGTCGGATCGGCTCGCGTTTTCAGCGACCGACGCCGCCGTCGAGGCGGTCGGCTGGGAAATGATGGAAAGGTTGTCCGTCGACTGCAGGACGGTAGCGCCGAGCTGGATCACGCGGGAGGCCGCGCGAAGCGCCGGGGCCCACTGCGTGTCGCTGACGGAGGTCTGCACGACCGCGCCACCAGAGCTCACGCCACCGCTGGCCGTCAGGGCGCGGCCCATGATCTCCGGGGAAAGCGGGAGCGCACCTTCGGCCGAGCCGAACTTGCCGCGCAGCTCGTCGGCGACGCGCAGCTCGAAGCCGGCCTCGCGCTCGCCCCATGCCGGGTCGATTGCCGCGCGGGCCCACTTGGCGATAGAGAAACGGCCGGCCTCGTCAGGCGTCAGGCCGAGCAGTTTTTCAGTCATGTCATGCTCCCGGTCGAAAGGAAAAGAGGGAGGGCGTTGCCGCCCTCCCCCGGCTGGCCGTCAGGCTTAGGTCGTGACGATGTCCTTGATCGTCGCGAACGAGCCGGCGTAGCGGACGCCCACGTCCACCGTCATGAACGCGCGGATGCGGATCGCACCCGTGTTCGAGAAGGTGTACGGGTCGACCAGCATGTCGAGGACGCCCCACTCGCCGATGAGCAGGTCCGACCAGTGGCCCAGGATCACCGCCGACAGGTTCGTGCCCGTGCCCTTGGCCAGGTTCGACGGCACGTTCTGCGAGGTGTGGAACTGGTAGCCCATCATCGAACCGGTGCCCATGCCGTTCTGGGCATTCAGGTTCTCTTCGTACTGCGCGAGGAAGGTCGGGTAGTTGGCGACCTTCACCGTGCGAGCAGCGTGGAAGAACGCAGCTGCCGAGCCCACGAACGACAGCGGACCGACCAGGCGGTTCGCCGCGGCGATGAGCTGCGGCAGGTAGGTGAGGTTCGCCCAGGTGAGCGCCGCACCGTTCGTGCCACCGGCCTGAACGCCAATGCTCTGGCCGAGCAGACCCAGCGGCTGGCCCGAGGAGCCCGAGCCGTTGATCGCCGCCGCGTCCAGGCCGTTCGCGATCGCCATCGCGATGTCGTCGCGCAGCAGGCCATCGACCGCCGGGTTGCTCTGCAGGAGCAGGCGACGGCTGATGTCCACGACCGTGCCCATGTCCTTCGGCGTCAGGCTGATCTGCGCGAAGGTCGGATCGGCGGCGGTGACGGCCGTGTTTTCCGGCGTGACCCACGTCACCGATTTGCCCGACGTCATCGCCGGGATCAGGACGTTGCCCTGCAGGCCCGACAACACGCGAGCGCCAGCCTTCACGACCACCGGAACGTTGTAGTTCGGCGGGACGTACTGGCTGCCCACGACGGTCGACTGCACCACCGCGCCGCCGGTCGCGACACCGCCCGACGCCGTCAGGGTACGCTTGAGGAGCGACGGGCCTTCGTCGCCGACGTTGCGCGCCATGAAGTCGTAGGGGACGAAGAAGCCGCGGGACTCACGCCCGGCCTTCTTGGCGATCTCCTCCGAGAGCTCGGTCTCGAAGGTGCGCTCGACGGCGCGCTTGCTAGTCAACGCATCGACATGGGCGCGGACCGCGCGGGTCAGGCTGTAGCTGCGCTTCTCGGCGTCGGACAGCTTCAGGTCGCCCGGCATTTCCTGCAGCGGCTTGGACGAGCCACGCTCGCTGATGGCGTCCAGCACGATGCCGCGGAAGGCCTCGATGCTCGTGCCCTTCTCGACGTGCTCGGCGCCAATGGCGCCCAGGTTGTGGCGCGAGGCCAGGTCGCTGATCTCGCGGGCGCGGGCGCGCTCGGCACCAGCCGCCTTCGCCGTCTCGGCAGCGAGGTCGATCCGCACTTCGGCCGGCGGGGAGGCCTTGTTGTCGTCAGACATCTTTCGTTCCTCTGCGGGGGCTTCCCGCGTTTTGATCTTCACAGTCGTCTCGTACTCCTCGGGGCCAGCACGGCCGACGCCGACGGACTGATCCGCCGGAATCGAAACGAGGCTGACTTCGAGTGGCTCCCAGTCGTCAACGCGGTAGACGTCCCCGCCCTCGTCGCTGCTCGACTCAAGAACCATCGAATTGACGCGGTAGCCGACGGAGACATTCGTCAGCACCCCGTCGCGGACGTTCTGCAGGGCCTCCTCGGCCGCTGCGCTCCTCCCGAAGCGCACCGTGGCGCGACCAACCCGGTCGCTACCGATTTCAGCTGCCTGCACTACGCCCACGACCCTTTCGGGATCGTGAAACATGAGAAGCGGCGCGCGGCCGCTCTGCATGAAGTCCATGCGGATCTCGCCCTGGCCGTGGCCAAGGACTTCCCCGCCAAACCAGCGAGGGACAACCGCGCCCTCGCTTGAGAAAGCCAGTTCTGCCGTGCGCAAATCGGTGCCGTCGTCAGCCCTCTGGCTTACCTGACTCACCGTCGCCATTCGGTACAGCTTTCCCGTCTTGATTACCTTGCGCTCCATCGTTCTGCCCTCCAGCAGTTCCGGCGCCGCCAATCGGCACGTCCGGGTTCAGGCCAAGCGCGCGCATCGCGGCGTTCTCTTCCGCGATTTGCTCGATGACGTCTTCGAATTCCTCGCCCTGCTCGGCGAGGATCGCCGTGCGTGTCGTAAGGCCCAGCGCCAGCCGCAGCTTCGCGGCCTCTGCTTCCTTCATCGGGTCGACCCATTTCCAGCCACGCGGACGCCAGCAGGGGCGCGCGTAGTCGGGAATCTTCCGGGTCGGAATCTTTACGGTCCCGGTCGTGACGGCCATCTCAAGCCACCGCTCGAAAATCGGCTGGCAGACCCAGTCGATGAACCATCGCTGACGCAGCGACCACTGGTCGGTGGCTTCAAGCCGGCCTTCGCGCAGGCTCGAATAGTTCGCGCCCGACAGGTCCCCCGTCAGGGAGTGATAGGGGACACCACCGCCCGACGCTGCGCCGCGCAGCTGCCCCTTCACGAAGGCATCGAACTGTCCGGACGGGTGCTGCCAGTCCACAGCCTGGAAGTCCCAGCCGAACGGCAGCTTCTCGAACATGCCGGGCTCGACTTCCTGAATCGGCATCCCCTCGCCGTCCTTGTCGTCGAAGTCCATGCCGCTCGCCGCTTCGGTGGGCTTGTAGAAACCCATCTTTGCCGCGGCAATACGCGCGGCCACGGCTTCCGACTCGGTGTATTCGCCGACGTGGTACAGCGCCTGCATCGAGGCCGCGAGCCACGGGTAGCCGCGGCGCTGGTGCGGCCGGTGCGGCACGAAGATGTGCAGCAGGTCCGACGCCGGGACGCGCTCGCGGTTGCCCAACCCCTGGAACCCGTAGTCGCCCGGGTGGTTCTGCAGGATGTGGTAGGCGATCACGCGGCCGTAGGTGTTGACCTCGACGCCCATCACGACGCTGCCCGTGGCGTCCGCATCGCGGGTGTACATTTCGTCGAGGTGGTCGATTTCGAGCACCTGAATGGCAAAGCCGAACTTGTTGCCAGCCGACTTGCCGACGATCGGGCGCAACAGGATCTCGCCATCGCGCGCGACGGACTCAACGACCAGCTGCTGCAAGCCGCGCCAGGACAGCAGGCCGTCCATCGTGCAGATCCCGCGCTGGCCCCATTCCTCGAACGCGGCCTCGATGATCTCGTTGTTGCCCTCGTCGGGCTTGCCCTGGCCGTTCAGGCCTTCGCAGTCCATGCCGACGCCATCGGCGCCGACGATGTTCTGCACGCACAGGTCGATGTACTTGCGCGCATATTCGTTGTTGTTGGCCAGATACCGCGAGCGCGTGCGCAGGTTGCGGATCGTGTACCGCAGCTCGCGATTGCTCGACTCAAGGTTCGTCGACCAGTTGGACGTCGTGCGCCCGAGCTGGCCGGCGTTGAAGCTGCGCTTGCCCGTGAGCTGCGGAGCCTTGTCGCGCAAGCCGAAGAGTTTCTGAAAGAGTCCGGCCATTACATCCTCACGCGGATAGTGCGACGGCTACCCAAGCCCTTCGCGATGCGATCGGCTTGCTGCTCCGTGGCCACCTGCTGCTTCCAGTAACCAAGCGCCTTGATGACGTCGGCCTGTGTGTCGAACACCATCGAGATGCCGTCGACCGTCACTTGCTGCCTGCCTCCGGCACGACGCAGCGCCAGCTGTTCAAGCTGCTCCACGATCCGGGCCGACATCGAGCGGGAATCGAAAGCCCCGGTCGAAGCCGGGTTCGGCAGCAGCTTGATGTCGCCCTGCGAAACGGTGAACGACTGCGCGCCATTCACGACGCGCGCCCAGTAGCGGTACGTCCCCGGCGCATAAGTGCCGGAGGTCGCCGCCAACACCGTGGCGAGGTGATCGTTTCCGCTCGCAGTGCAGGTGATCTGGAACGACGCGGCCTCGTTTTTGACGTAGTACGTCAGCACCCAGCCACCACCGGCTGGATAGTCGGGGAGCGACTTCGTCCAGGCCCATGTGTCGCCGACGATCAATTCATCGGGCTCGGTCGTCGGGGTCGTCACGTTCAAAATCTCCTGCGGCCCATCCAGCCACCACCGCGCGGCCGGGCCCACTGTTGCTGTGGGCGAGGCTGCGGCTGCTGCTGAGGCTGCGGTTCAGGGGCCAGAACTTGTTCGGCCTGCGTTGGTTCGGGCTCTTGCGGCCTCGGTGGCACCGCTTTCGCGCGGCGATCCACCAGCTCGCCGCCGCCACGGCCAACCATCGCGGCGTAGGCGTAGACAAGGCAGTCCAGCTGCTCGTTTCGGATGCCGGCGCGGCGCGGGCGCCAGGCGCGGACCTTTCGGCCCTTCACCGTGACGTAGACCTGCGTCTCGCTGGCCAGCTGCTCGGCGCAGACCTCGTCGGTCGTCGCGTCGAAGTGCAGGTAGCCGGGGCCCGGCTGCTCGACCTTTCGAAGCCGCCCGCAGACGACGTCCTTGATCGTGTCGACGCCGATCGTCCACAGATCCAGCCGCAGCTTTCCGCCGCGGCTCGCCTTGCGCGGCCACGCCGGCCGGGGCCCGGCCATGCCCTTGATGGCGTAGACCCGGAACCGCTTGCGGTGCGCGCAGTAGGTGTAGACCGTTTCGGTGTGGTGGCCACCGGAGTCGACAGCGCAAGCCTCGATCACCAGCTCGCGGCCGTCCTCGGTCTGATACCGGCGGCGCAGCAGCTCGTCATGCTCGGACCACAGCGATGCCTGACCGGGGTCGCCACGAAGAACGTCGTGACGGATGCGCCACGCCTCGCCTTCCTTGCCCCAGCCCCACAGCGTCGATTCCAGCCGGTCGTCCTGCACGTCGGTGCCGCGTGTCAGCAGCAGCACCCCGGCAGGCAGGGCGGCGTCCGTGTACGGCTCGCGCCGCGCCAGCAGGCCTTCGGCCTTCACCGCGTCGCCGCTGTCCTCCCACGTTTCACCGAGGGCGGTGTTGATCCACGTCTGCAGGGTTTCCGGCAGGCGCTTGGCCTCAAGGAAGGCCCGGGCCATTTCGGCCCACGTCGACCAGGGCGAGTAGAGCTCGCTGATGTGGAACCCGGCGATCCCGCTGAATGGTTTCGTGGCCACCCAGCGCCCAGCCTGCAGCATCACCGCCTTCTTCGCCTCGGCGATCGGCGTGGCGCAATGGCCGCAGACGTAGTTGGCCGTCTCGGGCTGCCCTGACTCCCACTGCACGCGCTCCCAGACAAGCCGCTGGAAGGTTCCGCAGTGCGGACAAGGCACCTCGTAGAACCGCTGGTCGCTGCCATCGAAGCCGGCCTCGATGCGGCTGACGCCCTTGATCGTCGGCGTACTCACCGCCACCACCTTGCGATTCCAGAAGGTCGTCGTGCGTTTGCGACCCAGCGACACCGGATCGCCCTCTGTGCCGGCCGAGGCCGGGTAGCGGTCGACCTCGTCGAACAGGACGACGCGGATCGGGCGGGATGCAAGGCCCGCCGGGCTGTTCGCGCCGGCCACCGTCAGATGCCCGCCCGCGAACTTCTTGTGCAGCAGCGTGTTCCCGCTGTCGCGCGCCTTGGGGTCGGCGATCTTGTCCCGCAGGGCCGGCGAGTCGCGCAGCATCGGCGCCAGACGATCCTTCGACCAGGCTTCCGCCATCTCAAGCGTCGGCTGCACCAGCAGGATCGGGGCCGGGTCCTGATGGATGTGGAAGCCGAGGACGTTGTTGATGATCTCGGTCGCGCCCACCTGGGCCGACTTCATCACCCACACCTCGCGGACCGCAGGGTCCGACACCGCATCCATCATTCCGCGCTGGTACGGCGCGCGTGACGTCCGCCAGACGCCGGGCTCGGCGCTCGATTCGCTACTCAGCCTCCGCTCTGCGTCGGCCCACTCGCTTACGGTCAGATCGGGCGGCGGGCTCCACACCCGCACTGCCGGGCGCATCGCTGACGATTCCAGTCGGAACCCACTCAGCGAGCTCGGCGAGCGCGGCGTAAAGCTCGGCCCGGATTGCTGCTGCGATGACATTCGGATCATTTATGCCGACCAGTTGCGGCGAGAGCTTCGCAGGCATCGACAGGAGCTTCGCCCTGGATGCCGCGTTGTGGTCCGAGACGAATTCGACGACATCGGCGACCCGGGCGAGCTCGCCCCGGCGGGCGGCGTTCTCCATCGCCAGCTTGTCGGCGGACTCCTTGTCGCGGCGGGCCTTTTCCTGCTCGCCGTTGAGAATCCCTTCCGGCATCGAGTGCCGGCCGATTTCCCACGCGATGACTGCGGGGCCCGGGTAAGTGCCGTCCTCGTTCCGA
>Ga0228698_1001494_pt1 | contig 11384 bp, 9 predicted proteins | sample McNCre117_Aug_MG_FD_178015 | JGI IMG/M metagenome (GOLD analysis project Ga0228698, IMG submission 178015) | Freshwater microbial communities from McNutts Creek, Athens, Georgia, United States - 1-17_Aug_MG | ecosystem: Environmental > Aquatic > Freshwater > Creek | place: USA: Georgia...
CCCCAATGACGGGGCGATTCTAGCAGGCGCGCTCTTCAGCCCCGCTGTGCCTCGCCGTAGCGGCCCATGCGGTGCGCGAGCTCGACCGCTGACTCGACGCCGAGCTTGTCGAAGATGTTGGCGCGGTGGAACTCCACCGTGCGCTGGGTGATGCCTAGGTGGTCGGCAATGTTCTTGTTGTAGTGGCCCTGTAGCAGCTCGTCGAGCACCTCGCGCTCGCGCGCGCTCAGGGCCGCGAGCGCGCGCCGAAAGCCCAGCCGTTCCTGCGAATCGGCCTGCAGCACGAGCGCGGCCTGGCGCGCGGCCTCGATCCGGTCCACCAGCAGGTTGTTCTGGAACGGCTTTTCGAGGAAATCCCAGGCGCCGTCCTTGACCGCCGCCACCGCCATCGCGACGTCGCCGTGGCCGGTCAGGAACAGCACCGGCCACGGCCAGCCTTGCACCTTGAGCTGGGCGAAGGTTGCCAGGCCCGACAGCGGCTCCATGCGGATGTCGAGCAGCAGCACGCAGCACGGCCACAGCCCGGTGTGTTCGCGCAGGGCTTGCAGGAAGGCATCGCCGCCGCTCCAGCTGCGCGTCGGCAGGCCGCGCGAGTCCAGCAGCCAGGCCAGACCGTCGCGGAAGTCCGCGTCGTCATCGACGATATGCACGAGGGGGTTCAGGGTTTCAGAGGCAGCCACAGCGTGAATTGTGCCCCCTGCAGTGTGGCGCTGCGCGTGACTTCGATCCGGCCGTGGTGCGCCTCGATGATGGAGCGGCAGATCGACAGCCCCATGCCCATGCCGCCGGCCTTCTGGCTCGAGAAGGCATCGAAGATGCTGCCGGCCTGTTCGGGCGCGACGCCGGGGCCGCTGTCCTCGACGCGGATCGCCACCTTGTCCTCGGCCAGTTCCAGGCTCACGCGCACGGTGGCGGGCCGCGATCCGTTCGTGACAGCGCCCTGGCTGGCCCATTCGGTGGCGTTGAGCACGACGTTGTGCAGCGCGTGCTCCAGCAGCAGCGCATCGGCCGGAATCTCCAGCGGTGGCTCGGGCAGGTTCAGCTCCAGCACCAGGCCATCGGGCAGCGGCACCTGGCCCGCGACGCGGCGCACGAAAGGAATCAGTTCGAGTGGCTGGCGCGTCATCTCCTGGCGGCGCGCGAAGGCGTTGACGCGCTGGATCACCCGGCCCGCCTTCTGTGCCATGCGCTCCATGCGCTCGACCACCGGCTCGATCTCGTCGAGCGTGATGCGCCGCTCGCGCAGGCGGTTCAGCAGGCCGTTGGCGAAGCTGCTGAGCGCGCCCAGCGGCTGATTCAGCTCGTGCGCCAGCGTCGAGGCGACTTCGCCGACCGCGATCAGCCGGCCCGAGGCTTCGAGTCTTTCCTGCTGGCGCGCTGCCAGCTGCTCGATGCGCCGACGCTCGGTGATGTCGAGCACCGAGCCGAGCCAGCCGATCACGCTGCCGTCGGCCAGCACCAGCGGCGAGCCGTGCGCGAGCACGTCGAGCCGATGGCCGTCGCGGTGGCGCAGCTGCAGCTCGATCCCGAGTTGCGGCTCGATCCCGGCATTGCCGGTCTGGCGGATGCGCTCGAACTCGTCTCCCTGGCCTTCGGGCCAGTAGGGCGGGGCAGCGGTTGTGGCGATCAGCTCGGCAGCGCTCCAGCCCACCATGCGGCAGAAGGCCTGGTTGGCGTACAGCAGCCGGCCCTTGCGGTCCCAGGCGCGCAGGCCGAGCGTGAGCGAGCGCTCCATGGCCGAGCGCAGGGCGATCTGGGCCTGCAGCCGGGATTCGGCGCGCCGGCGCCGCGCGGCGTCACGCCACAGCAGGATCAGCGCGACCAGCATGCCGCCGAGGCAGAGCAAGGCGACGCCGAACAGCGTGCGCGGTGCCGAGGCGTGACGCGCCTGCAGCACGCTGACCTGCAGCGTCCATTGCGTGCCGGGCAGGTTGATCGCGGCCGCGAAGCCCGGTGCCCGGGTGGTGTCCGCCTGTGTTTCTGCGTCCTGATCCGAGCTGGCGAGCGTGTGGTCCTGCAGGAACCAGCCCGGCACGACCTGCTCCAGCGCACGCTCGACCCGTACCGCCGCCACATAGCTGCCGAGGAAATGTCCGCGCTCGAAGCGGGGCACGGCCAGCCACAGCATCGGGCCTTGCGCATCCGCCAGCGGCCCGGCGTAGGCGGCGCGCTGCAGTCCGCGTCCGGTCGCGAGCATGACCGCGAGGGTGCCAGCGTTGTCGTGCTGGCGGGCGGCCTCGCGCAGGAAGACGGGCCAGGTGTTGATGGTCGCCTGGCGGTCGGACGCGATCCAGCCGTGATGGGCGATCACGTCCTCGCCGCGCCACAGGGCACCGGCGCGCGGCAGAACCACGGGGGTGGCATTCGCGCTCGGCGCCGACGCGGCCAGGCGACCGAGATCGTTTTCGAGCCGGCGAAAGTGAAAGCGCAGTGTCTGGTCCAGCCACGCGGCGTCGGTGGCATGCCGGTGGTCTTCCTCGTCGGATTCGATCTGGCGCAGGAACAGCGCCAGCAGCACGACGCAGATCGCCACCAGCGCGAGCAGGGCGAGCAGCCAGCGCATCGCGCGCCGGTCGAGCGCCGCAGCACGGCTGGCATCCAGGTCGAACTGGTCGAGGTCGAGGGCGGGCTCGGGCGTCATGGCGGTCAATGCCGCTAGCATAGCGGACATGCATGCACGCTCCAGGATGACGGCCCAAGGACGGCGAAGCACCACCCTGGGATTGGCATGGGGTGCGCTGCTGTCCGCCATCGGCGCACCCTTGCAGGCGGCGCGGCCGCAACTGCTGCTGCGCTTTTCGCACGTGGTCGCGCCCGACACACCCAAGGGACGGATGGCCCGGCGCTTCCAGGAACTCGTCGCCGAGCGTTCCGGTGGCCGGATCCGGGTCGAGGTCTATCCCGATTCGCAGCTCTATGGCGACGAGGACGAGATCGAGGCGCTGCGGCTCGGCGCGGTCGAGATGCTGGCGCCGTCGCTGTCCAAGTTCGGCAGTTTCGGCGTTGTCGAGTTCGAGGTGTTTGATCTGCCCTTCCTGTTCGACGATCTGGAGCAGGTGCGGCGCGTGACGCAGGGGCCGGTCGGGCAGCGCCTGCTGGAGCGCCTGGCGCGCCAGCAGATGGTCGGCCTGGGCTTCATGGACAACGGATTCAAGCAGATGAGCGCCAGGCGCGCGCTGCTGCGGCCGGCGGACTTCCAGGGACTGCGGCTGCGGGTGCAGGCCTCGCGCGTGCTGGTGGCTCAGATGCGCGCGCTCGGCGCCCAGGCCGTGGTGCTGCCGTTTGGCGAGACGCGCCAGGCCCTGGCCGGCGCGGTCGTGGACGGGACCGAGAATACCCTGACCAACTTCCTGACCCAGGACCTGGCATCGGTCCAGTCGGACCTGACGCTGACCCGCCACGGCTACCTCGGCTACGCGGTGGTCAGCAACCCGCGCTTCTGGGCCAGTCTGTCGGATCCGGACCGGCAGTTGCTGAGCCAGGCGCTGGCCGAGGCGCTGGAGTTCGGCAACCGGCTTGCGGCCGAGCTAGACCGCCAGGCGCTGCAGCGCTTGCGCCGCACACCGGGCCTGCGCATCCACGAGCTGACACCGCCGCAGCGCGCGGCGCTGCGCATCGCTGCCGCGCCGGTGTACGAGGGTTTTGAGCGCAGCGTGGCACGAGGTTGGCTCCACGAGGTGCGCCGGGCGATGAATGCGGAAAACTGATCTAGGGTAAACCCTACTGTTGAACGCCACAGTTGGCGCACAGAGTAGGGCTCGGTATCGTTCGGCACGTTTCCCGTTTCCGATTTCACCGGATCGCGGCCCCCGCCAGGGACCGTCGCCCGCCGCTCCAACCTTTTCTTCGCGAGGACTGCCATGTCGTCGAAACCCGGGCGCAAGCCTCTCTACAAGTCCCTCTATGTCCAGGTCCTGTTCGCGGTGATCGTGGGCGTGCTGCTGGGACATTTCCAGCCGCAGCTCGGCGCGGACATGAAGCCGCTCGGTGACGGCTTCATCAAGCTGATCAAGATGATCATCGCTCCGATCATCTTCTGCACCGTGGTGATCGGCATCGCCGGCATGGAGGACATGAAGAAGGTCGGCAAGACCGGCGGCCTGGCGCTGCTCTACTTCGAGGTCGTCTCGACGCTGGCGCTGATCATCGGCCTGGTCATCGTCAACGTGCTGCAGCCCGGCTCGGGCATGCATGTCGATCCGTCCACGCTCGACACCAAGGGCATCGCGGCCTACACCGCACCGGGCAAGATGCAGGGCACGGTCGATTTCCTGCTCAACGTGATCCCGACCTCGGTTGTCGATGCCTTTGCCAAGGGCGAGATCCTGCAGGTGCTGCTGTTCTCGGTGCTGTTCGGCTTCGCGCTGCACAAGTTCGGCGGCCGCGGCACCATGGTGTTCGACTTCATCGAGAAGTTCTCGCACGTGCTGTTCGACATCGTCGGCATCATCATGAAGGTGGCCCCGATCGGCGCCTTCGGCGCGATGGCCTTCACCATCGGCAAGTACGGTGTCGGCTCGCTGTTCTCGCTCGGCAAGCTGATGGGCGCCTTTTACCTGACCTGCCTGATCTTCGTGTTCGTGGTGCTGGGCCTGATCGCGCGCCTGCATGGCTTCTCGGTGTTCAAGTTCGTGCGCTACATCAAGGAAGAGCTGCTGATCGTGCTCGGCACCTCGTCGTCCGAGTCGGTGCTGCCGCGCATGATGGAAAAGCTCGAAAACCTCGGCGCGCGCAAGTCGGTGGTCGGCTTGGTGATCCCGACCGGTTATTCGTTCAACCTCGACGGCACCTCGATCTACCTGACGATGGCGGCGGTCTTCATCGCGCAGGCCACCGACACGCCGATGGACCTGATGCAGCAGATCACGCTGCTGGCCGTGCTGCTGCTGACTTCCAAGGGCGCGGCCGGCATCACCGGCAGCGGCTTCATCGTGCTGGCCGCCACGCTGTCGGCCGTCGGCGGCGTGCCGGTCGCGGGCCTGGCGCTGATCCTGGGCATCGACCGCTTCATGTCCGAGGCGCGCGCGCTGACCAACCTGGTCGGCAATGGCGTCGCGACCCTGGTGGTGGCCAAGTGGACCGGCGACCTCGACATGCGGCGTCTGCAGGCCGGCCTCGACGACCCGAGCCTGCAGGCGGCGCAGGAGCCCGAGGCGATTCTGGACCAGCAGGTCAGCCGGATGGCGGTCAAGGGCGCCAAGGCCTGATCGGCACCGATCTTCGCTTGGACATCAAGGGGCGGCTCCCACGCGGGGGCCGCCCCTTTGTCATGGCTTGCGGTGTTCATCCCGGGCAGGATGCTTGTCCTGTCGAGGCTTTTGTGGCTAACATCCAGTCGCTCTGTGCGAAGCGTCGTGCCCGAGGCCGGAGCAGGAAGGACGTCGAATGGTCCTAGCCGGCCAGTCCGATGCCGCCGCCGCGCTGTTCGATTGCCTGCCGCTGCCGGCCCTGGCGCTGGACGCTGCAGGTGGCGTGTGGTGCATCAACGGCCAGGCCCGTCGCTTGCTCGGCGTGACGCCGCCCGGGTCGCCGTGGCTGGCGAAGGAGATCCAGCGCGGGCTGCTGCTTGATCGGCTCGCTGCCGATGGTCGGGCGCGGCTGCTCGCAGCGATTGCCGCAGCCGGTATCCAGGCCATGCCGGTGCGGATCGAGGGCTTGAGCCTCGCGGTCGGGAAGGACCAGATCGCGCGCGTCGATGCCTGGCTGCAGGCCGCCGCAGCCGGGCTGGATGGCTGCGGGGCCGGCGTGCTGCTGCAGTTGCAGGACCGCACGCGCGAATTCGAGGCGCATCGCCGGCGTTGTCTGAGCGAAGCGGTGTTCCTGCACAGCCGCGAGGCAATCTTCGTGACCGATGACGCGGGTTGCATCGAACGCGTCAACCCGGCCTTCGAGCGCATCACGGGCCTGTCGCTCAACGCGGTCCGGGGGCGGCCGGCGGTATTCCTGTTCGAGCGCGCCGAGGCCGGTGCTCCCGATCTGTGCGGCGAGGTGCTTGCGGGCCTGGAACAGCAGGGGCACTGGACCGGCGAACTGCTCAGCCGCGATGCGCTCGGCAAGTCCCTGATCTGGTGGGCCAACGTCGCGGTGGTGCTCGATGAGCAGGGCAAGCGCAGCGGCTATGCGGCGATCCTGACCGACCTGACCGAGCAGCGTCGCAACCAGGACGAGATCACCCGGCTCGCGACCACCGACAGCCTGACCGGGCTGCCGAATCGGGCGCTGTTCCTCGACCGCTTGCAGCAGGCGGTGTCGCGCGCCGAGCGTGAGCACCAGAGCTTCGCGCTGCTGTTCGCCGACCTCGACCACTTCAAGGCCATCAACGACACGCTGGGCCACGCGGTCGGCGACGCGCTGCTGGTCGTGATCGCGCACCGGCTTGCTGATTCGGTGCGCGAGATGGACACGGTGGCGCGGCTTGGCGGCGACGAGTTCGTGATGCTGCTGCCCAACATCAGCCGCGAGCACGCGGTCGAGCTGTCGGTTCGCCTGCTGCAGTATCTGCGCGAGCCGATGGCGCTCGAAGGCCTGCCCGACTACCGCGCCCAGGCCTCGGTCGGCCTGGTGATGTACCCCGATGATGGCCAGGATACCGATGTGCTGCTGCGCCACGCCGACGAGGCCATGTATGCGGCCAAGCGCGGCGGGCGCAACCGGCTGCAGTCCTATTCGGTCGAACTCGGGGCCAGCAGCCAGGAGGTGCTGAACCTGCACCTCGAACTCCGGCGCGCGCTCGATCAGGGTCAGCTGCGGGTGCGCTTGCTGCCCAAGTTCCGTCTGGATGATCTCTGCGTGGTCGGCGCCGAGGCGCTGGTGCGCTGGCAGCATCCGCGCCTGGGTCTGCTCGGGCCGGGCGATTTCCTGGCCGTGGCCGAGCAGCACCAGATGCTGGGCGAGATCGACACCTGGCTGCTGCAGACCACACTGCGCCAGATCGATGCCTGGGCGGCCCACGGCCGCTGGCCCGAAGGCTGGACGCTGTCGGTCAATCAGAGTGCCTCCGACATCCAGCAGCCGCACTGGCCTTCGCACCTGGAGCAGCTGCTGCAGGGCTCGCGGCTGCAGCCGCGCTGGCTCGACATCGAGCTCAGCGAGACGGTCTGGGCGCGACCGACGCCCGAGGTGCTGGAGCGGCTGCGCCAGCTCCAGGCGCTCGGGGTGTCGCTGACGATAGACGACTTCGGCACCGGCTATTCGAGCCTGTCCTATCTGAAGCACCTGCCGGTCAGCGGCGTCAAGATCGACCAGGGCTTCGTGCATGGCATGCTGGGCAGCGAGAGCGACCGCGTGCTGGTCGAGACCATCACCGAGCTGACGCGCCGCCTCGGCCTGGCGCTGGTGGCCGAGGGGGTCGAGAATGAGGCCCAGCGGCGCCTGCTGCTCGAAATCGGCTGCCAGGTCGGCCAGGGCTATTTCCTGAGTCCGCCCCTGACGCCCGAGGAGTTCGCGGCGCGCTGTCTCGTTGATCACTGAGTTCCATTTCTCCCAGGCTACAGGTGGGGTGGGCGTGTGGATCGATTCGTTTCGGCTTGGCCTCTACAATCCAGCCCCTTCCCACGCATCCGGACCGCCGCCATGCACATCGTCGTCAACGAAGAACTCAAAGCCTATATCGATCCCCTGACCCCCGACGAGTACCAGGCGCTCGAACGCAGCCTGCTGGCCGAGGGCTGTCGCGACGCCCTGGTGCTGTGGGGCGAGCTGCTGATCGACGGCCACAACCGCTACCAGATCTGCTGCCAGCACGGCCTGCCGTTCCAGACTGTGCAAAGCAACCGGTTCCAGAGCCTGGAGGACGTGCACCTCTGGATGATCGACCAGCACCTGGGCCGGCGCAGCGTGTCCGAGTTCCAGCGCGGCGTGCTGGCGCTGCGCAAGCGCGAGATCGTCGCCGCACGGCGCGCGCGCTTCCTCGAAACCTCGGCCCAGGCCGGTCCGCCCGCCGATCCAGATGCAGTGGCCGACGCCCCGGCCCCCTGGGAGGGCGAGTCGGAGTATCCCGCCGCTGTCGCTTCGGCGCCGCTCCCGCCCGAGCCGCTCAAGAGCCGCGAGGACCTCGCGCGTGCCGCGCGCCTGAGCAGCAGCCAGGTGTCGCTGATCGAGAAGATCCACAAGCAGGCCGCGCCCGAGGTGGTGGCCGCGGTCAAGGCCGGCGCGCTGTCGCTGAGCGCCGCTGCCGCCGTCGCCAGCCTGCCCGAGGAGGAGCAGCGCAGCGCCGCGATCGCGGGCAAGGACGAGCTCAAGCAGGCGGCGCGGCGCGTGCGCGAGGCCAGGCGCAAGCCGCGCGCGACCGGACTGGCGTCTGACGAGAGTGGCGCGATTCCCGCTCTGGCGGCAGCGCCTGATCAATCTGGGCAGCTGCAGGCGCTGCAACAGCGTGTTGCTGAACTGAGCGCCGAAAACGAGGCCTTGCGCAAGCAGGTGAAGAATCTGCTCGCGCAACTGGTCAACTGATAGCTGGTCGAAGCAGCAGGCCGATGTCCGTGACCATCTGTTTTTTTCGAAATATCAATCCATAAAAATCTGTATTTACTTGCAGATGTTGCGGTTATCCTGTTGCGCATGACTGGTTTTCAACCCCGGAGCAAAACGATGAAGACACTTTCCCTGCTTGCCGCCGTGCTGGCGCTGGGCCTGACCCTGGGCAGCGTTGACGCCGAGGCCAAGCGCCTGGGCGGTGGACGTTCCAGCGGCATGCAGCGCGAGTCGGTGACCCAGACCGCGCCCGCATATGCCCCGACGGCCCCCACCGTGGCCCCGGCGCCGGCCTACAGGTCTGCCGCCGCGACGCCGCCGGCGGCCGTGCAGCCCAAGCGTTCCTGGATGGGGCCACTGGCTGGTCTCGCAGCCGGCCTGGGCCTGGCTGCGCTGGCCTCGCACTTCGGCTTCGGGGGTGAGCTGGCCTCGGCGCTGATGATCGGCCTGCTGGCCATGGTCGCGGTCGCCGTGATCGGCATGATCATGCGCCGGCGCGCCGGAGTCCAGCAGCCGGCCGCTGGCCTGGGTGGCATGCAATATGCCGGCGCCGGTGCCCACATGCCTGAAACCCCCGCGCGCGGCTATGAGGTCGTGCCGCCGGTGGGGGGCTCCGCCATCGGCGCCGGCCTGAGCGCGGCACCGACGATTCCGGCCGGCTTCGATGTCGAGGCCTTCGTGCGCAATGCCAAGGTCAACTTCATCCGCCTGCAGGTGGCCAACGATGCGGGTCGCATCGATGACATCCGCGAGTTCACGACGCCCGAGATGCTGGCCGAGCTGCAGATGGACATCCTGGAGCGCGCTGGCGTGGCCCAGCAGACCGAGGTCGTCAGCCTCGATGCCCAGGTGCTCGAAGTGGTCGAGGATGGCGCGCGCTACATCGCCAGCGTGCGCTTTAACGGCCTGGTGCGCGAGCAGAAGGGCGCGGCTGCCGAGCCCTTCGACGAAGTGTGGCACCTGAGCAAGCCGCGCGCAGGTGCGGGCGGCTGGATCCTGTCGGGCATCCAGCAGCTGTCGCAGCACTGAAGCCTGTTGGCGGGCCGGGAATGCTTCCCGGTCGCGCCGGATGGGTCGAGGGGCCATCGGCCACAATACGCGGATGCCGCCGACCTACCTCAATGTCCCGTTTCGCGACAAGGATGTCGCCAAGGCGCTTGGCGCGCGCTGGGATCCGGCGCAGCGCCAGTGGTATGTGCCCGAGGGCAGGGTGCTGACGCCGTTCATGCCCTGGCTGTTAGCCGGCATCGAAGGGGCATCAGCCACGTCCGTTTCGGTGTCCGTGGCGGCCGAGCCTGAACCGGCTTATGGCAGTTTCGTTTCCCGTCCAGACAGCCTCAGCCTGTCGCAGCTGCTCGCCGGCGTTGCGCAGCTGGTGGCACAAGCCTGTCCCGGCGGAGTCTGGACTTTGGTCGAGGTGGTCGATGTCCGCTCGCGCAACGGCCATGTCTATCTCGAATTGTCCGAACGCGACGCGCAGGGCCAGGTTCTGGCCCGCGCCAACGCGATGATCTGGGCCTCGACCGCCAGCCGCCTCCTGCCCGAGTTCGAGCACGCCACCGGCGCCGTGCTGGCCGCCGGCATCAAGCTGCTGGCGCGCGCGCGCCCGGTGTTCAAGCCGCAATACGGCTTCAGCCTCGAAATCGACGCGCTCGACGCCGCTTACACCCTTGGGGATCTCGAAGCCGGCAAGCGCGAGATCCGCGAGCGGCTGCGGCGCGAAGGCCTCTACCAGCGGCAACAGCAGCTTGCGCCGCCCTGGGACTACAACTTCGTGCTGGTGCTGGCGCCCGAAGGCGGCGCGGGCCTGGGCGACTTTCAGGTCGAGGCCGGGCGGCTGCAGCGCCACGGCCTGTGCCGCTTCCGTTACGCCTACAGCCGCTTCCAGGGCGAGGGTGCGGCGGCCGAAATGCGCGTGGCCTTGCTGGTCGCGCTGGCCGAACTGCCGCTCAGGGAACAGCCCGATGCGGTCGCCATCATCCGGGGCGGCGGCGCGGTCAACGACCTGGCCTGGCTCAACGACTATGCGCTGGCGCGCGCGCTGTGCGAGCTTGATCTGCCGGTGCTGACCGGTATCGGCCACGAGCGCGACCAGACCCTGCTCGACGAGGTGGCGCAGCAGCGTTTCGACACCCCTTCCAAGGTCATAGCCGGCATCGAGCAGCTGATCGCGCACCGCGCCGCCGAGGTCCGGGCCAATTTCGCGGCCATCGCGCAGCTCGGCCAGCGCCAGATCGCGCGCAGCCGCCTGTCGGTGCAGCAGCTCGACGCCGAGGTCAGGCTGCTCGCGCGTCGTCAGCTCGACCTCGCGCGCCAGCGGGTGCCGGCGGCCTGGGCCGAAATCGAAGGCGGCGCGCGGCTGGCGCTGCGTCAGGCGCGCGAGGGCTCACAGGCGCTGATGCGCGAGATCGCGGGCCAGGGGTCGGACAAGACGCTCGCGCGCGGCTTTGCCGTGGTGCGCGACGCGTCCGGGTATCCCTTGCAGCGTGCGGCCGAGGTCAGCCTGGGCCAGCCCTTGCGGATCGAGTTCCACGATGGCAGCATCCAGGCCCGGGCCGAGCCCTGAAGCCGCCCCATTCCTTGCCGCGAACGATTCCTTACCATGAAAGCCAAGACCTTCAAGGATGCCTACGGCATCTTGCAGCGCCACGCCCTGACCCTGCGCGAACAGGACGAGCCCCACATCGACGACCTGCTGCGTCTGGTGACCGAATCGGTCAGTGCCTATCAGCTGTGCCAGCAGCGCCTCGATGCGGTCGAGCGGGCGCTCGAAAAGACGCTCGGGAGCACGGCCCAGGCACCGATGTCCGGCGGTCAGGCCATGTCCCCGTTGATTTCCACCCCACACCAGAAAGGTGATGACGCATGAAGCTGTTTCTCAAACCCGGCGCCTGTTCGCTGTGCCCGCACAT
>Ga0228698_1001495_pt1 | contig 11378 bp, 16 predicted proteins | sample McNCre117_Aug_MG_FD_178015 | JGI IMG/M metagenome (GOLD analysis project Ga0228698, IMG submission 178015) | Freshwater microbial communities from McNutts Creek, Athens, Georgia, United States - 1-17_Aug_MG | ecosystem: Environmental > Aquatic > Freshwater > Creek | place: USA: Georgia...
CCAGCCCGCCACCTGGTCGGCCATGCGCTGGATGGGCGCACGGCTGCGCTGGGCGGCAGCGACCATGTGCACGATTTGGGACAACAGCGTGTCGGCGCCGACCTTTTCGGCGCGCATCACGAAGCCACCAGTCTGGTTCAGCGTCCCGGCCGTGACCTTGGACCCTACGGCCTTGGCCACCGGTATCGGCTCCCCCGTCACCATAGACTCGTCGACGTTGCCCTTGCCCTCGGTGAGCTCGCCATCGACTGGGACCTTTTCACCAGGACGCACACGCAACAGATGGCCAACTTGAATGGCCTCGACCTGGACCGTCTCGTCGCTGCCATCGGCGTTGACCTTCACCGCGGTCTTGGGCGCCAGGCCAAGCAGCGCCTTGATGGCGCCTGACGTCTTCTCGCGCGCTCGCAGTTCGAGCACTTGTCCGAGCAGCACCAACACGGTGATGACGGCCGCGGCCTCGAAGTAGATGGGTACCGCGCCGTCCGCCAGGCGCAGCTCGGCCGGGAACAGAGTGGGCATCAACGTGCCGACGATGCTGTACAGCCACGCCGCGCCGGTGCCCAGCGCGATGAGCGAGAACATGTTGAGGCTGCGGTTCTTCACCGACGCGACCGCGCGCACGAAGAACGGCCACCCCGCCCAGAGCACGACGGGCGTCCCCAGCACGAGTTGCACCCAGTTCGAAGCCTGCTGCGCGATGAACTGGTGGACATTGAAGAAGTGACCTCCCATCTCGAGCGCGAAGACCGGCACCGTGAGCGCGGTCCCAATCCAGAAGCGCCGCGTCATGTCGCGCAACTCGGGGCTTTCGCCCTGTTCGGCCGTGGCCAGCACCGGCTCCAGGGCCATGCCGCAGAGGGGGCAGTTTCCGGGGCCCATCTGGCGCACCTGCGGGTGCATCGGGCAGGTGTATTCGACCTGGCTCAGGTCGCCCTGGGGTGCCGGCAAAGTGGCGGCCGAGTGGTGGTGCTCATGCCCGGCGCGGTCGTGACCTGCGGGATGGTGCGCGTGGTCGCAGTGCGAACCCTTCATCACCGTGCCATCGGGCATCACATGTGTTCCGGGCTCCGCGTTGTGATGGGCGACGGCGCCCTGTGCATGCGCGTTACCTGCGTTACCTGCGTTACCCGCGTTACCTGCGTGACCACCATGGCCAACATGCGCCTGGTGGTCATGGCTCGCCACCGGTCCTTGGCCGTCCGCCAAAGGCTGCTGAGCAGCGGGGTGGACGTGTTCATGCCCAGCATGGGCGCGATGTTCTGTGTTCGATGACGGCATGGCGTACTCCTGTTCTTGTTCGCAGTTTCAACCTTGCCCGAATGGGAAGGTCAAGCGGATTTCTGTCGACGGCTCTCGAAACCCGACTTCACGGCTGAACAGCGATGGCTGCGGCAGCAATCCAGACGACGAGCCCAACCAGGCAGGCCCAACACAGCCAAAACAGCGTCCGCTCCCACCACAAGGGTGGGCCGTCCCGGCGCTCCAATCGGTATTTCAGGCTCATGCCAAGTCCGTGGACGACCACGCCAACGAAGAGCAGCGGCAGCGCGTGGTTGCGCAGCCAGTCGGGCAGCAACAACGCCAGCCCCGCGCCCAGCACGATGGCCCCCAGGCCGGAGGCCAGTTCGGCTGACCTCAAGTAGCCCGTTGGGCGACTGCCCCCACTCACGTCACTCCCGCTTGTCAGGCTTGGCGTCGCTCTGGCTCTGGTCGCCGTGGCTTCCGTGTCCGCCGTGCCCACCGTGGTGATGTCCGAACAGATGCATCAACGGGCACGCCAGGAGGAACAAGAATGGAATCGCCTGGGTGAAGTGTGTCAGGTGCTCCGTCAGGAGGTAGTAAACACCGACAGCTCCAGCGATGAGCATGAAGATGCCCATCGGTGAACGCCAGCGGGACGGAGGGGTAGGGTTCTGGTTCATGGTGCGGTCCGAGCTGCTTTCAGTGACTGTTGACCGGCCGGTCGGTGTTCCAACCCGACAGCTTGGGAATGAAGCGCGGGGTCTTGGACGCGTAGTCGTGCCAAGCCTGGCCGAAGGCCTTTTCGGAGTCCCGTTCCTCCGTGATGGCCAGGCGCACGTACATCACCACCAGCACCGGGAACATCGCGAGCGTCAGCAAGGTCGAAGGCGCTGTACGCGCCAAAGCTGCGCCAGTCCCGCAGGTTCGTCGGCTTGAAGAAGCTGTATGCGAACCCGACGAAGACGACGGAGTTGACGAGAACCATGCCCCAAAGGCCGTAGTCATTGCCGACGTTGGTCATCATCCGTACTCCTTGGTTGCCCGTGCTGGTGACCATGGCCGTGGTGCATGAAGACATGCATCAGGGGGCAGGCCAGCAAGAGCAGGTAGGGCAGAGCACCCAACACGTGGGCGGTGTGCTCCGTGACCAGAAAGAAGCCGCCGACCGCTAGGGCTACCAGCAGCGTCAGTCCGGCAGGTGACCGCCAGAAAGGCGGCACGTCATGATGGTCGTGGTCCATGGCAGCCCCTGGGTGTCACTTCGCCGGTGCGGAGCGAGTCGCCTCGCGGTCCATCATCATTTCCATCATGTCCATGCGCTGAGACATCATGTCGTGGTGACCCTGCATGCCCTCCATGCCGCCTTTGGCGCCCATGCCACCCATCCCCATCGAGGACTTGCCGCCCTTCATCTGCCCCATCATGTCCATGCCGTCTTTCATGGCCTTCATGTGGTCGGCCATCAGGGCCTGGCGCTCTTCGGGAGTCTTGGCCGCCATCATCTTGTCGTGCATCTCCTGCATCGACTTCATCATGGTGTCCATCTGCGCAGGCGTCGGGGAGCTGGCTGCGGTAGCCGGCCTCTGTGCCGCCTTTGCTGCAGCCTTCGCTGGTGCCTTGACGGAGGAGGCAGGTGCCGAAGCGCCTGCGGGATGATGTGCCGCATGGTCCTTGTCAGACGGGGCGGCCTGGGCGAATGCACCGGCTGCAAACGTGGCGGCGGTAGCGAGAACGAGAATCGAACGCATGGTTATCTCCTGAAGATGTGACAAGGTTGGCAGCTTTTGCCGGGCTTCAATTGACCGGCATCAAGCACCGCAACGAGCGGCGCCAGTACCGCAGCAGCATCCGCCCGTGCGCTGCGCTTCGGGACGCCCTACGGTCGGCTTTACCGCGACTGGCTCGTAGCCGGCGGCCTGGATGGCCTGCCTGAGCGTGTCGTCTGCGGCGTTGGCCGATTCGATGCGCACGATGTGTTCGGCAAGGTCCACATCGACCTTCGCACCGTTGTCGATGGCCAAGACCGCCTTCGTGATGGCGCTGACGCAGTGACCGCAGGTCATGTCGTTGACTTGGTAGGTGAACATCACAAGCTCCTTCGCTGTTGGTGATGTCACTTTGAACCTTCCCTCTGCAGGAAGGTCAAGCGAAGCACGGTCCCCGTTTGACCTCCGTCATCTCATCGCCGGGACCGCTTGACCCTCCCATAGGGGGAAGGTTTAGACTGACCGAGAAGTCGGTTCAAGGAACTTGTTGATGATGAACATCGGTCAGGCGGCGACGGCATCTGGCGTGTCGGCCAAGATGATTCGCAACTACGAAGAGGTAGGGCTGCTGCCTGCGGCCCAGCGGACCGACTCTGGGTATCGCCAGTACGGTGCAGCTGACGTGGAGACCCTTCGCTTCATCCGGCACGCCCGTGACCTGGGCTTCTCACTGCAGACGGTGGGACAACTCGTGGGTCTTTGGCATGACCGAGGGCGGCCCAGCCGCGAGGTCAAGGCGCTGGCACTTCAACACATCCAGGAACTGGACAAGAAGGCCAAGGAACTTCTGGCCATGAAAGCAGCTCTCGAACATCTGGTGCATGGCTGCAAGGGTGATGACCGACCTGAGTGCCCCATCATCGACTCGCTCGCGTCCGAGATGCCTTGTGGAGATGGCCACGCCCACCACTCGCACCTTGTGCAAGCGGCGAGCAAGCGTGGGAACTGATGCCTGAACGCTAAACTTCGGTGCTATTTGACATATTGACTTGACCAACCTCTGCTAAGCTTCTATCAGTGAGACTGTTTCGCATCTTCGTTCTGCTGCTTGTTTGCGTGCTGCTCCCCTTCCGGGGTGCGGTGGCCGCGACCATGCTTTGCGCAGAACCGGGACAGACGAATGAAGTCGCGGCCGCAGTCGGCCATGCGCACCATGGCATGCACGGCGACGACCACGTCAATGACGTCGCCTCACACGCGGACAAGGGTGCCGTTGGCTCCGACGATGGGGCCAAGAATGACAGCTGCCACATCTGTGCCAGTGGCTGTCACGCAGCGGCGATGGTGACGGAGCTGCCGTCCGCCCCGGATGCCATGCCGGTGGCTTCCGTCGTGTTTCCCGCTCTCAATGCGCCTGCGCCCGACTTCCAGTCGGAAGGCCAGGACCGCCCTCCCAGAGCCATCTGACCCCGCCTAGCCTGCCTTGGCAGGCTGACAGGGACTCGCGCGTCCAGCGTGCGAGGCATTTCCGAGCTTTCCGCTCGGTCCGTCAGATGTGTTCAATCCATGCAGAAATCCACCTTGTTGTGGGTCGCAGGTATCAGTGCCTGTGTCCCGATGCTGGCCATTGCCCAGCCCGCTGAGCCGACCAGACCCGCCGCTCAGCTCAAATACACCTCAGCCTTCGCGGACTACAAGCCGTTCAAGGACCTCGAACCAGGCGACTGGCGAGCCTTGAACGATGCCGTCGGCGCAGCGGCCGCCAAGCAGGGTGTTCAGTCCAGCCAACCCAGCCAAACCGCCCCCGCGACCGTCCCTCCGGCCACGCCGAAAGGCGGTATGCCCGCGCATGACATGAAGTCCATGCCGGGGATGAACCATCCGATGCAGGGAGGCAAGCCATGATTCGACTCACTGCTGTTGCCGTGGCCGGTCTGGTGCTGACGGGCTGCGCTTCTTTCTCGCAGGACGGCGGGTTCGACTCCGTCGACAAGCTCACCAAGGACCGCATCGGCCAGTCGCCGTCCTATCAGCGGTCTGCTGACCAGGCTGATTCGGCTGCAACGCGCGTCGCGGAACTGCTCAAGCAGCCACTGACGGCAGATGCTGCCGTTGAGGTCGCGCTCCTGAACAACAAGGAACTGCAAGCCAGCTACGCTGATTTGGGCATCGCCGAGGCTGACCTGGTTCGCGCTGGACGCTTGTCGAACCCCTCGTTCACCTTCGGGCGCCTGAGCGGTAACGGCGTGGTCGAAATCGACCGGGCCGTCGTCTTCAACGTCCTGGGGCTGTTGACCATGCCGCTGGCCAAGCAGGTCGAGCAGCGTCGGTTCGAACAGGGACAACTCCAAGCGGCCTACGAGTCCGTCGGTGCGGCAGCCGATGCGCGCAAGGCGTTCTTCGAGGCGGTGGCGGCCCAGCAGCTGGTCGGCTACTACGCCCAGGTCAAGGCGGCGGCCGATGCGTCCAACGACCTCGCCAAGCGCATGGTCCTGGCGGGCAACTTCAGCAAGCTGGCCCAGATGCGCGAGCAGTCCTTCTACTCGGACGCCGTCACCAACCTGGCCAAGGCGCAGCACCAGGCCGTTGCCGCGCGCGAAGTACTTGTGCGCGCGCTCGGCCTCTCGGGCAGCCAGCTCGCCGACCTGCGGCTGCCGGACCGCTTGCCGGACCTGCCCGCAGCGCCTGCGGAGCCGAAAGACGCCGAGCAGACCGCCATGGACAAGCGACTGGACGTGCTGATGGCCAAACGCTCGACCGAGGCGACTGCCAAGTCACTCGGGCTGAGCAAGGCCACCCGCTTCGTGAACGTATTGCATGTGGGCTACCAGAACAAGAGCGCCACGGGCGAGGCGCTCAGTCAAGGCTACGAAATTGAGCTGGAGCTGCCCATTTTCGACTTCGGTTCTGCGCGTGTGGCTCGCGCGGAAGCGACCTACATGCAGTCCATGAACCGGACTGCAGCCGTGGCCATCAAGGCCCGCTCTGAGGTGCGCGAGTCGTACTCGGCCTACCGGACGTCCTATGACGTGGCCAAGCACTTCCGGGATGAAGTGGTGCCGCTGCGCAAGCGCATCTCCGAGGAGAACCTGCTTCGCTACAACGGGATGCTTGCCAGCGTGTTCGACCTGTTGTCCGACTCCAAGGACCAGGTGACCGGCGTCGTCGGGGCCGTCGAGGCACTGCGCGACTACTGGGTGGCTGAGACCAACCTGCAAACCGCGGTCACGGGGCGCTCGCCCAGTGGTGGTCGGGGTGTCGGCGCCGCCAAGGCGACCGAATCGAGCCAATCTGGCGGCCACTGAGAAAGACAACAAGCATGAGCAACCGTAGAACCTTCTTCAAGGCCGCCGGCGCGACCTTCCTCGGCGCAGCGGCCGTCAGCAAGGCCGGCGCCGCGCTGCTGCCCGAGGCCGTCATCCAGACCTCGGCCGCCACCCTGCCGCCCCCCGCCCCGCCCGATGGCCGCCCTTTCCAGCCCATCGTGACCCTCAACGGCTGGTCGCTCCCGTGGCGCATGAAGAATGGCGTCAAGGAATTCCACCTCGTCGCCGAGCCGGTGGTGCGCGAAATCGCGCCTGGCATGAAGGCCAACCTCTGGGGCTACAACGGCTCCAGCCCCGGCCCGACCATCGAGGCCGTCGAGGGTGACCGCATTCGCATCTTCGTCACCAACAAGCTGCCAGAGGTCACCTCGGTGCACTGGCACGGCATCCTGCTGCCTTCGGGCATGGACGGCGTGACGGGCCTGACGCAGCCGCCCATCCAGGTCGGCAAGACCTTCCTGTACGAGTTCGTGCTGCAGCGTTCGGGCACGTTCATGTACCACCCGCACGCGGACGAGATGACGCAGATGGCGATGGGGATGATGGGTCTCTTCATCGTCCACCCGAAGGACCCGAAGCAGTTCAAGGTCGACCGCGACTACGGCTTCATCCTGAACGCCTACGACATCGAGCCGGGCAGTGCGACGCCCAAGGTCAACACCATGCTCGACTTCAACCTGTGGACCTGGAACAGCAGGGCCTTCCCGGGCATCGACCCGTTCGTCGCACGCACGGGCGACAAGGTCCGCATCCGGGTCGGCAACCTGACGATGACCAACCACCCCATCCACATGCACGGGCCTCACTTCGAGGTGACAGGTACAGATGGCGGCTGGGTGCAGAAGTCGGCACGCTGGCCCGAGGTGACGACCGACATCGCTGTGGGCCAGATGCGGGCCATCGAGTTCGACGCCATCGCCGGCGACTGGGCCATCCATTGCCACAAGTCCCACCACACCATGAACGCGATGGGGCATGCCGTACCCACGATGATTGGTGTGGACCACCGCGACGTCGCCAAGAAGATAACGAGCCTGGTGCCGGATTACATGGTGATGGGCGAGCGCGGCATGCATGACATGGCCGAGATGGAGATGCCCATCCCCGACAACACGCTGCCAATGATGACCGGCACCGGGCCCTTCGGCCCCGTCGGCATGGGTGGCATGTTCAGCGTCGTGAAGGTACGCGACAACCTCGCCCCCGGTGACTACAAGGACCCGGGCTGGTATCAGCACCCCGCCGGCACAGTCGCATCCGAATACACCGCCGAAGTGTCCGAAGCACCCCGGGCGACCGCACCCGTCGCCGATGCCAACACCCTGCAAGTTCGCAAACCCAACGGCCACACCGGCCACTGAGAGAAAGAATTCCCATGAAGAAGCTGCACATCGTCACCATCGTCACCATCGCCGCCCTGGCTGCCCTGAGCTCTGCAGGCGTCTACGCACACGGCGACGAAAGTCACCCGAAAGAGAAAGCCGCATTCGACGCGTCCAAGGTCGAAGAGCGCGCATTTGGCCGCGAGGGTGACCCGAAGAAGGTCACCCGAACCATCAAAGTCGACATGCGAGACACGATGCGCTTCACGCCGGACCTCGTCACCGTCAAGCGCGGCGAGACCGTACGGTTCGTCGCCAGCAACTCCGGAAAGCTGATGCACGAAGTGGTTCTCGGCACGGTCGAAGAATTGAAGGAACACGCTGAGACGATGCGCAAGTTCCCGAACATGGAACATGCCGACGCGAACATGGCGCACGTCAAGCCCGGCGCGAAGGGCGACATCGTCTGGCAGTTCACCAAGGCCGGCGAGTACCAATTCGCCTGCCTGATGCCTGCCCACTTCGAGGCCGGCATGGTCGGCAAGGTGGTCGTCAAGTGAACCGGCGCCGTCTTATCTCTCTGGCCTGGGGTGCGTCGGCGCTCGCCTCGCTCCCGGCCATTGCGGTGACCTCGCTGCCGCAAGTCGAGGTTTTCAAGAACCCGTCTTGCGGTTGCTGCGGCGCCTGGGCCGACCATCTGAAGGCTGCGGGGTTCCCAGTCAAGTTGACGTTGGTCGAAGACACCGGCGCTGTTCGGCAGCGACTCGGGATGCCTGACAGGTTTGGCAGCTGCCACACGGCGACAGTTGGAAGCTATACCTTGGAAGGCCATGTGCCGGCCGACGAGGTCAAGCGCCTGTTGGCCTTGAAGCCCAAGGCCGTCGGCTTGGCCGTACCCAGCATGCCGCCCGGCTCACCCGGCATGGAAATGGGCGCCCGCAAAGACCCCTACAACGTCTTTCTCATCGACAAGAGCGGGCACGAGACCGTGTTCGCCGCCTACCCCAAAGCTTGAAGGAATCTATCCATGAAACTCATTCACATCACCGCAGCCGCCCTGTTCGCCCTGGCTACCACTGCACACGCCCAGTCGACCACGGACCATTCCGCCCACCACCCGGCAGAGGCATCTGCAGTAGCACCGACGAGCGATGGTGAAGTGCGCAAGGTCGACAAGGACCAGGGCAAGCTCACGCTCAAGCATGGCCCCATCGCCAACCTAGACATGCCCGGCATGACCATGGTCTTCAAGGTGGCCGACCGGAAGTTGCTGGACGCCGTCAAGACCGGAGACAAGGTCAAGTTCACGGCCGAGAACCTCAACGGCGCACTTACCGTGACGGTCATCGAAGTGGCAAAGTAAGCTGACGGAAGGCGGGACTTGTCCCAGGTCAAGGCCCGCCTGACCCGCCGCTCCTAAGCTCGCACCCGATATGCCCAAGCTGCGTCTCCACCGCCTGACCACCGCGTTCTTCGTGGTGTTGTCGCTGCTGTTCTCGCAGCTGGCGTTGGCGAGCTACGTCTGCCCGCAGGAAGCGGAGGCCGAAGCGATGGCCGCCATGATGCAGGCGGGACAGCCATGCGAGGGCATGGACACGCAGCAGCCGGCGCTTTGCCACGAGCACTCGGCCAATCCCGCCAAGACTTTCGAGGCGGTCAAGTTGCCGGCCGTCGTCCTGGTAGCGGTCATCCAGGTGCTCGAGCTGCCGTTCGTACTGGACGCTTTGGAGGCGCACGCCGTGCCTGCCACCGCGTCGTCCGAGGTGCATCCGCCCCCGGACCCGCTGTTCCTCACCACGCTCCGATTCCGAGTCTGAGCCTCTCCGTCGACTGACCGGTGCTGCTGCGGTGCGTCCGCAGGCCAGCGTCCTTCTCGTTCGTCTTCGGAGTTCCCCGTGCCCAAAAACATACTGCGCGCAGTCGCCCTGGCTGCCGCTTTGCTGCCAGCCATCGGGGCTGTTGCAGACCCCCTCACTCTCGACCAGGCGCTGGACCTGGCCGTCCAGCGCTCGCAGATGGCGCGCGCGGCCCGAGCCGGCGCGATGAGCGCCGCCGAGATGGCTCGTGCCTCCGGGCAGCAGCCCGACCCGATGCTGACCTTTGGCATCGACAACCTGCCCGTCACGGGCAGCGGCCGGTTCAGCACCAACGCCGAGGACATGACGATGAAGCGCATCGGCATCGCCCAGGAGTGGGTGTCGGCCGACAAGCGCTCGGCACGCGAGGCTGTCTCCGGCGCGATGCACCGGCGCGAAACGGTGATGGAAGGCGTCGCCGCCGCGGACGCACGCATGCAGACCGCGATGGCATACATCGAGGCCTACTACGCCGCCGAAGCCCTGAAGCTCACCGCGCTGAACGAGAAGCACGCCCGCGAGGAGCTCGAGACTGGCAAGGGACGCCTCGCGACCCTGTCCGGCAACAGTGCCGAGGTGCTGGGGCTGACCAGCGCCGTAGGTGCTGCCGAGGATGAATCCGCCGACACGCGTCAGCAGCAGGCAGCGGCCGTCGCCGGCCTGAGTCGCTGGACGGGAGAACCTGCCGAAGAACTCGCCGCACCGAACGTGGCCATCGCGCCCACGTCCGACGCCTTTGTGGCCGCGCACCCCCTCGTCGTCGCCAAGCAGCGCGACATCGACGTGGCCCGCCAGGAGGTCGAAGTGGCGCGCCTGAGCCGGAAGCCGAACTGGAGCTATGAGGTGTCCTACGGCCAGCGGGTCGGGCGCCCGGACCTGATGTCCTTCGGGGTGAGCATTCCGCTCCCGGTGGCGCCAGCGGCTCGCCAGGACCGCGAGACCGCGGCCAAGCTGGCCCTGGTCGAGAAGACCGAGGCCGACGCCGAAGAGGCCCGCCGTGCTGCCGCGGGCGAGTACGCCGCGCTGTCCAGCGACGCTCGACGCCTGCAGGAACGCATCGAGCGCTTCCAGACCGCGGTGCTTGTGCCGCTGAAGCAGCGCACCGCCGCCACGCTTGCGGCCTACCGCGCGAACCAGGCCAGCCTCGTGATGCTGTTCGAGGCCCGCCACGCCGAGGTCGAGGCTCAGCGCAAGGTCCTCAACCTGCAGCGCGACCTGGCCAAGACCCAGGCGCAACTCGTATTCAAGCCGATTTTCCAAGGAGCAGCGCAATGAGCCGCGTCCAACTTTCTGTCGTGGCCCTGGCTGCTGCTCTCGTCATTGGCGGCGGAGCCTTCTATCTGGGCCGCAGCAGCGCCGTCGCCTCGCATGGCGTCGGTGCGCAGGCCCAGACCCCTGCTGCTGCGGCATCCGCCTCCGGCGAGCGCAAGGTGCTGTACTGGCAGGACCCGATGAACCCAAGTGCCCGATTCGACAAGCCGGGCAAGTCGCCGTTCATGGACATGCAATTGCAACCTGTCTACGCCGACGAAGCCAGCGACACCGGCGTCAAGGTCAGCTCCCAGGTGCAGCAGAACCTCGGCATCCGCACCGCAGTCGTGAAGCGGGCAGATGTCAGCGCATCCTTCGACGCGGTCGGCGCGGTGCAGTTCGACGAGCGCCTGAACGTCGCGGTGCAGACGCGCACCGCCGGCTACCTGGAACGCCTGGCTGTACGCGCGCCGATGGAGCGGGTGGCCAAGGGACAGGCGCTGGGCACCGTGTTCGCACCGGAATGGCTGGGGCCGCTGAACGAGCTCATCGCGCTGAAGCGCTCGGGTGCATCGGCGGAGCTGGTGGCGGCAGCGCGTGAACGCACGCGGGCGATGTCCATCCCACCCGACCTGGTCCGCCAGGCTGAAGACGGCGGGACCCCCAACGCCC
>Ga0228698_1001496_pt1 | contig 11375 bp, 4 predicted proteins | sample McNCre117_Aug_MG_FD_178015 | JGI IMG/M metagenome (GOLD analysis project Ga0228698, IMG submission 178015) | Freshwater microbial communities from McNutts Creek, Athens, Georgia, United States - 1-17_Aug_MG | ecosystem: Environmental > Aquatic > Freshwater > Creek | place: USA: Georgia...
TGCCTTCAACCAAAACATCGGCTCTTGGAATACTGCAAACGTTACAGATATGTCAATTATGTTCTACGGCGCCACCGCCTTCAACCAAAACATCGGCTCTTGGAATACTGCAAACGTAACCACGATGCGATACATGTTCCATAGCGATGCTGCTTTCAATCAAAATTTAAACTCGTGGAATACCGCAAAAGTGACAACAATGTTCGAAATGTTCTACGGGGCTACTGCGTTTAACGGTAATATTAGCTCTTGGAATACCGCGAGTGTGACTAATATGTTTTATATGTTCTACGGCGCCACCGCCTTCAACCAAAACATCGGCTCTTGGAATACCGCTAATGTTACTGATATGAGTTCGATGTTCGGTCTCGCTTCAACCTTCAACCAAAACCTCAACTCTTGGAATACCGCTAATGTTACTAATATGAGTTCGATGTTCGGTCAAGCCTCTGCTTTTAATGGCAATATTAGTGCCTGGAACACAGCTAAGGTAACTGATATGAATAATATGTTCGGTCAAGCCTCTGCCTTTAATCAAGATATTAGTGCGTGGAATACTGCAAGTGTCACCAATATGTCTAATATGTTTAATAGTGCATCTGTCTTTAATGCAAATATCGGTTCTTGGAATACCGCAAGTGCAACCGATATGAGCTTCATGTTCTCTGGTGCTGGTGCCTTTAACCAAGATATTAGCTCTTGGGATACCTCGAACGTCACTAACATGAATAATATGTTCTCCGGCGCCTCCGCCTTCAATCGAAATATTGGCTCGTGGACTACATCACATGTAACTGATATGGGTGGGATGTTTACTGGCGCTACTGTTTTTAATGGCAATATTGGTTTGTGGGATACCTCGAATGTCACTGTCATGACGTCGATGTTTACGAGTGCTGCTGCGTTCAATCAGAATCTTGCGGGCTGGTGCGTGGGACTGATCGCGTCAAAACCAGTTGGTTTCGATACGAGTGCGAACGCTTGGACTGGTGCTACGTCTACTCGACCACAATGGGGGACGTGTCCGGTGTCGGTGAACGTGACGTTGTCGGGGACTTTGTATACCGATGCGGGAGTGACTCCGGCTGCATCAGGTATTGCGATCGGTGCAGCCTTTGGAGCGAGTACGACGAGCGTGTCTCAGACTACAACCGCTAGCGGGGGAGTGTGGACGATGACAGCCCCCGTTACGATTAATAGTCCAGCGGTCGCTTGGGTGCCGAGCTTGGCGGCCGAAGCGAATCAATGGAGTGAAATAGCCTATGGAAACGGACGGTTTGTGGCAGTGGCTCAATCGGGAACCAACCGGGTGATGTATTCGACAGATGGCGTCAACTGGGCGACAAGTTCCGCCGCGCAAGCAAACGCCTGGGTATCGGTGACGTACGGGAACGGTCTCTTTGTTGCGGTGTCGCAGGCAGGTACGAATCGCGTGATGACATCCCCTGACGGTATTACCTGGACCTCACGTGCCGCTGCAGCTGCGAACACGTGGAATTCCGTAACGTTCGGTAACGGTCTCTTTGTGGCAGTGGCTCAATCGGGTACGAATCGCGTGATGACCTCCCCTGACGGTATTACCTGGACCTCACGTGCCGCTGCAGCTGCGAACGTATGGGTGTCTGTTACCTATGGCAACGGTCAATTTGTAGCGGTTTCAAATAGTGGTACGAATCGCACCATGAGTTCACCTGACGGTATCACCTGGACTGCACATGCTGCAGCTGCTGCTAACATTTGGACGGGAGTTACCTATGGCAACGGTCTCTTTGTGGCAGTATCAACATCAACCGCTACGAGCACCGCAGTGATGATATCAACTGATGGGGCGATATGGACATCATCTAACGCTGCAGTTGCGAATACGTGGAATTTTGTCACGTACGGGAATGGCCTTTTTGTTGCGGTAGCGTCGTCAACTGCAACCGGTACGGCTGTTATGACCTCATCTGATGGAGTTACTTGGACGAGTCGAACAGGAACCGAGGTGAACAATTGGTCGAGTGTGACTTTTGGTGAAGGGAAGTTTGTAGCGATAGCACAGACGGGGACGAACCGTGTGATGACTTCATCAGCTGGTTTTGGACAAGATAGTCCGGTGGTAGTTTGGTCGGTGGCGAGCGCGAGTACAACCCCGCGTTCAACCACGTTTCTTATGGGGCTCGATAGTTCATCCGGCTCATCCAGTCTCTCAGGAATTCCGCTCTGGGGGAATACGGTGATTGCAATGAACGCAACTACCTCGGCCGCGAGTAGCGTCACTGAACTCGACGAAATGCAATTTTATGATCAAACGCGAGATAACGATATTTTGTACCAAGCAACGACCACGAGTACGACGACCATTACGACGAATTTCCGAATTGCGTCAGGTACAGTGGTGAGTGCGCATCATTTGGAGTTATGGGGTAACCTTGATCAGAGTGGTACGTTTGAATCAAACAGTAGTCAAATCAGCATGTCGGGACCAAATACTCTGCTTGCCGGGTCGCTCACGGGGAATAATGCGTTATCGCAAGTGGTCGCAAATCCAGCGAGTGACGGTAGTTCGTGGACACTACCAACCGCATCAGCTGCGAATACATGGTCGTCAGTCACGTATGGTAATGGACTGTTTGTTGCAGTATCGGGGACAACGAGTGTGGGGTCGGTCGTAATGACATCACCCGATGGTATTGCCTGGACATCACGTACGGCTGCGACGAGTTCGTGGCAATCAGTCACCTATGGCAACGGCCTCTTCGTTGCGGTATCGAGTTCGTCGGTTGCGAGTACCTCGATTATGACGTCGCCAAATGGTATCAATTGGACAAACCGTACAGCTCCGATTGCGAAATCGTGGCAATCAGTCACGTATGGTAATGGACTGTTTGTTGCAGTATCGAGTTCATCAGCTTCAAGTTCTTCTATCATGACTTCTCCCGATGGTTTTAACTGGGCGACGCGCACTGCGCCGGCTGCAAATGCCTGGTCGTCGGTTACCTACGGTAATGGACAGTTCGTAGCAGTCGCCTGTGGTATTGGTACCTCGTGTAATACGACCGCTGGCGGCTCGCGCGTAATGACCTCACCAGACGGCATCACCTGGACAGGCCGGACTGCAGTAAAAGCTAACGCCTGGACATCGGTGACCTTTGGTAATGGTTTGTTCGTAGCGGTAGCAGCGACAACAAGTACGAGTACGTCCGTGATGACTTCGTTTGACGGCACTACCTGGACCACAGCTACTTCAGCTGCAGCGAACGCTGGTGCTAATGCCTGGCAATCAGTCACCTACGGCAACGGTTTATTCGCAGCAATTGCAAGTTCGTCACTTGCGACTACGTCGCTTATGACCTCTCCTGACGGTATCACTTGGACCGCTCGTGTCATTGCACCAACCTCATGGCAATCGATTGCTGCAGGAGAAGGATTGTTTGTGGGAGTATGTAGCCTCGGAGCGAATCGGGTGGTGACGTCTCGTCCGAGTGATATAACGGTCGCTGCTGTTGCGTCAACGACTGATCTCACGATCACCCAAGGCACACTCTATAGTTCAACAACCCTCGATGTGTCCGGTACTCTCACGAATTACGATACGATTGATAACGAAGGTACTCTCTACCTCTCGGGAGTCAGTAATCAAGTCAATGCGTATGCCTCAACAACCGCTACTGCTAATCTAGGTTCGGTAGTGGTGAAGGGGACAGTCACGTTTGCGTCACCAGCTACTACAACTGACCTAGTTATTCAATCGACCGGCACACTCGTAGCGCCAACGAGCATACTCGAAATACATGGTAACTTTACCCAAAACGGTACGTTTACCAGTCGAGGCCTCCTTAATTTTACGAGTGCAACCACGAGTACCGCCCTCGGTACTATGACAGGTGCGAGTGCTCTTGGTAATGTGAATGTCGGATTGACAACGAATGGCTCGTCGTGGAATTTGGGCATAACAGCGAGTTCGAGCGGTACAACGTGGCGATCGGTTGCTTTTGGAGCTGGTCTCTTCGTAGCTGTGAATAGTGAAGGTACTATTGCCAGTTCACCTGACGGTATTAGATGGACGTACCGCTCAGTAGTAAATCGACCATGGCGTTCAGTTGTGTATGGTGGGGGGCAATTTGTTGCCGTTGCAGCAACGACAACAGTGACGTCTGCTGTGGTAACGTCACCTGACGGTATTGTCTGGACCCCCAGTAACTCGGCTCAGGCGAACTTATGGCAATCGGTCACCTACGGTAATGATCAGTATGTGGCCGTGTCAAATGGTGGAACCAATCGTGTGATGACTTCACCTGATGGTGTGACGTGGACTATACGTACTGCAGCCGCTGCGAACTTATGGACAGCGGTCACTTACGGCAACGGCCTCTTTGTTGCGGTGTCATCAAATGGTACGTCGACAATCATGACCTCTCCCGACGGTATTGTGTGGACATCTCAAGTGTTTAATGTGTCGTTAGGATCTGTAGCTTACGGTAACGGTCAGTTTGCTGCGTGTGGGGTTTCGTTCTGTGGTTTTTCTTCCAATGGTATCGCTTGGACTCTTCGATCGAATCCTTTAGCAACAGCAAATGAAGCAATCTATGCGAATGGTCGTTTCTTGATTGCGAATAGCGGTGATGTAGCATTCTCCTTCGATAATGGTGTTACGTGGACGAAGTATACATCGGTACCAAATCTGACAACTGCAGATGGGCTAGCTTATGGTAGCGGTCGGTTTGTTATGGTAGATGGTAATACATCGAGTAATGGTGAGATATTTACTGCGTTGCCGAGTACACTAAGTATGTCTGCTGCCTCAACAACTAATTTAACTATGAGTTACGGTACTTTGATTAGCTCTACTTCGCTCTCAATCTCTGGTAATCTAACGAACAATAGTGAAATTGACAATAACGGTACGCTTTATGTGACCGGTGCGGGTAGTTTGGTTGCGGCGTTTGAAGACGCGAGTACATCTGTACCAGCGCTCGGTAATGTTGTGGTATCTGGTACTGTAACGTTTACATCACCTGCAACAACAACGGATCTTACCATTACGACTACCGGTACCGTAAACGCCCCGACTTCTACCCTGGAAATCGCTGGTAACTTTGCCCAAGGCGGAGCTTTTGTGGCTAACGGCACAACCTCATTTACGGGTACTAGTTCGGTCGTATCTGGTGCGCTGACTAATACCAATCAGCTCGGAAAGGTAGAGAATAATGCAAAAGGTGATGGGTCGATTTGGGTAGCCCGGTCTGCCACTACAGCCACAAGTACCTGGCAATCCGTAGCTTACGGTAATGGTGTCTTTGTTGCGGTTGCTGATGCTGGTACTGATCGTGTCATGAGATCAGTGGATGGGGTTAACTGGGCGACAAGCACTGCTGCAGCAGCAAATACGTGGACAGCGGTCACTTACGGCAACGGCCTCTTTGTGGCAGTTGCACAGTCAGGAACAAATCGCGTGATGACTTCTCCTGATGGTATTACGTGGACTGCCCAAACTACCCCAGCAGCTAATCTTTGGACAGATGTGACATATGGAAAAGGTTCTTTTGTGGCTGTATCTTGGTCTGGAACTGGTCAAGTGATGACCTCACCAGACGGCGTTACTTGGACACTCCAAACAGCTGCCGCTGCGAATCAGTGGTACGGTGTCACCTACGGTAACGGCCTCTTTGTGGCTGTGTCTCAAAATGGTACCAATACGGTGATGACCTCCCCAGATGGTGTGACGTGGACTGAGCGAGCCGCATCTACTTTAGGTAATCAGCAATGGCGATCTATCACCTACGGTAACGGCCTCTTTGTAGCTGTAGCCCAAACTGGCGCCCAAAAGATCATGACCTCCCCAGATGGTGTGACGTGGACAGAATACACAGCCCCTGCTTCAAATCAGTGGCAATCAGTTAAATACGGCAATGGCCAATTTGTTGCGGTAAGTATAAATGGAACCAATCGCGTTATGACCTCACCCGATGGTATTACCTGGACCTCGCGCTCGGCAGCTACTGCCAGTGCCTGGCCATCTATCACCTACGGCAATGGTATTTTTGTGTCAGTTTCTAGTGACGGCGTGTCCAGCAATCAAGTTATGATGTCCTCAGGCACTACGACGTTTTCGAGCAATGCTAGTACGACTCAGTTTATAAATGCCGGGGCTCGTAGTTTGGTGCTTGGTAGTACTACTCAATCAATTACCGGCAACTACACCAATCTCGGCACGCTCATCGCCGGCAGCAGTACCGTTATCTTTAACGGTACGAGCCAACAGACCGCAACCGGCACCCTCTCGGCTACCTCGTCGTTCTACAACCTCACGATTGCGAATACCAGTCAGACGGGCAGTAGTACCCAATCGGTATTGTTCAAAACTGCGGTTCAGACGAATGGTACGTTTATGATGTTCGCGAGTACCTCTGCGCAGTTCCTTGCTGGGGCGACGTCAACCTTCCAGAATATTAACTTCAGAGGTGGTACGACAACTTCACCGGTCTTCCTCCGCTCGTCGGTCTTGGGCACACAGTTCAAGATTCGGGTGCTCGGGAATCAAGAACAGGTGGCGGTCGTGAACGTGCGTGACTCAGCATCAGTTGGTTCGACAAATATCACCTGTTACAACTGTACAAATATCACCAATAACACGAACTGGACGTTTAGTGTGGCGACAGTAGGCTCGCTTGTTCTCTCGAATCACTCGGCAGGGCAAGTTTCGACCCTCTTTAGTTCGCTCGATCAGGTGGCGGGCCCGCTCTTCGCCTTTCGATTAGCTCCTACTGGTGAATCATCGAGTGTTGATGCAATTTCCTTGCAGGTAACGGGACGACATGGTGTTGATACGAATACGTTAGTCAATGTGGCGCTCTATGTTGATATGGATAGTAGCAAAACGTATTCGGCAGGAGATGTGTTCCTCGGTAATGGTACTGCTACCTATAGCGATGAAGGTGGTACGATTAGCTTCACAACACGATTTACCGCAACGACTACTCGTGACTACATTGTGGTAGCTGATACGGTGTCGGTGCGTCCATCAGATGCTCTTTGGCTCGGTCTGACAGGGTCAGCGATGGCGGTCACTGGAGCGAGTACAACCGAAACAATTGTAGTAACAGGAAGTGTGACGAGTCTCCAGCATATACGTATTGGTGGGAACGGAGGAGGGGGAGTTGGGAACGATAGTATCGGCGGGGCAGCCCCAACCACAACCCCTACAACCGGTGGTGGTGACACGGGTGGCGGGGGAGCTGATACGGTTGCAGAAGGTGCCAACATTATCGCGAGCGTTGATTATCTTGCACCATCAGCAACTGGCGACATCTTTAATACCTGGAACAGTCCAAATAACGCTTTGTCGTCTGATGGGCTCCGTGCAACCTCGAGCGTGGCTGCATCGAAACAATCGTTTAATGGATTCGGATTTGCAATTCCTACCGATGATGGTATTAACGGAATCGAAGTTAAGTTGGATGGTTCGGGTAGTACGGCGGCTGGTACTATGGCGATTGGACTCTCGTGGGATGGTGGTGTCACATTCACGAGTACACTCGCAACCCCAACGCTCACCGGAACAGATGTGGTGTACCTGGTTGGTGGGCCGTCAACTACCTGGGGTCGTGCCTGGACGCCAGCCGAGTTCAATAATGCGAATTTCCGCGTTTCAGTCACTGCGCAACCGGGTAGTAACACAATACAACTCGACGGTATTGCAGTCCGTGTCTACCATGTAGCCTCAGGCGGCGGAGGTGGTGGAGGTGGTGCGATTTAGCATCCACACGTGCGAACGTCACAACAAAAACCCCGAAAGGGGTTTTTGTTGTGGTACACTTTTGGCATGTTTAACCGCAATCTCAAACGAATTCTATCGTACGAAGTAGGGAAATCATCAGTTCCTTGTCCGTGTGTACGATGTTGTAACGAACGACAGGGGGTTCATAGCGAACCTTCGTTGCCGCTCTTGTAAATACGGAGTAATTAGGTTTTTCCGGATTCGTTTTTGGGCGAGTGAGCGTTGGTGTGTCGTAACGCCTGCTGGATTAAAAACAGTATACGCCACGCGGTTTTATACGTGACGCCGAGCAATCGTTCGATATCTTTGGCAGAGAGACCTCGTTTGGCATTACTGTAGACAAAAATTGCTTGAAACCACAATGTCAAAGGGGTCGCACTTTTGTGAAAGATAGTGTGTGCAGTAGGGGCAATTTGAAAACGACAATGTGAACACTGGTATTGCTTTCGTCCAGGGAGGCGAGTAAATGTGCCGCCACATGAGCACTCCCAACTATGTGTACCTGCAAAGATAAAGTCCAAACAAGCATCCTCGGTAGGGAGGATTTTTTTCAGATGTTTGAGTACGTATTCGTCGGTTCTTCCCATATGGGTATAGTATACCTCAACCAATTATGTTATGAAGGGATAGATATGCCTTTTTATCCACAGAAAGGTCGTCTCGATTAATTTTTATCTCGTGCGGTCGACTATACTAACGTCAATACTCGTATATGAAGTCCATGTTTAAAAACCTACAACTCTTGCAGTCTGGAACAATCGCGTTGGCACTGGTTTTTGCTGGTATGGGTTCGTTTGAAATGATTGAGCCAACCGTGACCCGGGGGGCGACAAATACCTTTGCGGTACAACAGACAATTTCCGCAGAGCTCTCGTTTCTGGCTACGTCTTCTGCAGTTTCAATGGTAGGTAGCCTCGCGGGTATTACGGGTGGTAACGCAACAGCGACAACCCAAGTTGTCGTACAGACTAACAGTGCTGGTGGGTACAATATGACGCTTGTCTTCTCGGGTACGCCAGCTATGCGTGGAAATGCGACTGGAAATACCAGTCTGGTAAATTACGGTACAACATCGGAACCGACGTATAACCTCGTAGCGAGTTCATCAGCAATCTTTGCGTACACCGTAAACGCTTCAACCACGAGCGATCTAGATCAGTCATTCAAAAGTAACGGTAGTAACACCTGTAACACAGGATCAACAGTCGTTGCTAACACCTGTTGGATGGGTCCTTCGACCACAGCCATGATGATTGTAAACCGTTTGGCTGCCGCAACCACGAGTGCTACTACAACCCTCACATTCCGCGTGAGTGTACCAAACAATCCATTCCCAGCGTTACAGTCTGACACCTATACCGCAACAGCCACACTTACCGCAACAGCACAATAAACAGTAGATAGTGTTATTGAACAGACTGGCAGGGGAATTTTTATGCACAGCACACGAGACTCCTCTCTAGGCAAACGAGCGTCACGTACCGTATACTGTAACTATTAATGGTACCTCTATGAATTTTTTGTTTTCACAAACACACGTAGGTCGCACGCTCGTGTCTGCGTTTTGTGGGGTAGTATTGTTGATTTTTTCGTTTGTACTATTTGAACCATTTACAACTGGTGCAGCGACAAATACATTTACGGTAACACAACAGATGACCGGTGAATTGTCTTTTACTGCCACGTCATCAGGGGTAACGTTGTCAGGTAGTCTCGGAGGTATTACCGGCGGTACTGCTACCGGTTCGACTTTTGTTGTAGTGCAAACGAATCAGGCAACTGGATACACCATGGATATTGCGTTTTCAAATGCGCCAGCGATGCGTGGGGATGTGACTGGTAGTACAGCGATTGTTGATTATGGTACAACATCTGAACCAACGTTTGGATTTTTTGCGAGTACTTCTGCGGTGTTTGCATATAACGTCGCCAACGTGCCGAGTAATGCACTTGATCCCTCATTTAAAAATAACGGGAGCGCTTGCAATGCTGGAGGGTCGTACACGGCGAACACCTGTTGGATGGGGCCGTCAACTACGGCGTTCCGGATTGTAAATAGTGGGGTAGCGGCACCGGTTGGAGCAACTACAACCCTTCAGTTCCGTGTGAATGTGCCGAATAATCCGAGTCCTGGCGTACAGTCTGATACCTACACCGCGACTGCAACCCTGACAGCGGTGACACAGTAATGTTATCCCCAGATTCATACAAAGAATAACACACACAATAGACAGTTTTAGTTATAATAGTTGAAATATATTAATAACAGTTACAAGCATATGAACTGCAGCACCATTAAAAAGAATCTTACTCACGCACTCATGACGAGTACCACGCTCATGATTATGCTTACGCTGTCATTTTCTTTGCTTGAACCTGTGGTTTCTCGTGCTGCCACAAATACGTTCATAATTACGCAGTCAATTACTGCCGAACTCTCATTCCTGGCTACTTCTTCTGCGGTGACAATGGTAGGTAGTATTGCTGGTATCACCGGTGGTAACTCAACGGGTACTACACAGGTAGTTGTACAAACGAACAGTGCCGGTGGCTACAACATGACGCTTGGTTTCTCAAATACGCCAGCTATGCGTGGAAATGCTACAGGTAATACTGGTATTATCAACTATGGTACAACTTCATTACCAACCTTTGCCTTCTTTGCAAGTTCTTCAGCTGTATTTGCGTACACTGTATCGGCTTCTACCACGAGTGATGTGGCTCCGGCTTTCCTAAATAACGGTACGACCTGTAATGCTGGTGCTGCTTCGACTCCAAACACCTGTTGGATGGGTCCTTCGACCACAGCTATGATGATTGTAAACCGTTTGGCTGCAGCTACTACGAGTGCTACTACAACCCTTACATTCCGCGTGAATGTACCAAATACACCATTCCCAGCACTGCAGTCTGACACCTATACTGCAACTGCTACCTTGACAGCGACTGCACAATAGATAGACTATAGGTACATATGGCTTTAAAACAATTCACGAGTGTACCTTGCTCTGTCCTTATTGGTGTAATGTTTATTCAAGCACTAATTGTACCTTTCGCGTTTGCGCAAGAAAATATAGCCTCATCGAGTATCAAAGCCGTTGCAAATACAGCAACATCTAGTGTGACTGCGCCTACCACGACGCCTGAATTGACCCCTGTTAAAGCTGCCGTTTCTCCGTATCAGGTTGAATCAATTACGGGAAATAACATTCAGGCTGGCGATTTCGTTGTTGGTCCGGGTCGGCTTGAGGTGACTGTTCGACCTGGTGAGACGGTAGTACGTAATATGACAGTGACGAATCGTGTCAGTAATGGACGTCAGTTTGTTTTGGGTGCAGAGGATATGTCAGGGTCAATTGATCCCAATCAGTCCGTTGTGCTTCTGGGTGACAAAAATGGCCCCTATACCGTGAAGGATTATATTTCGTACCCGGCAAAAAACTTTACCCTTGACCTTGGACAACGAGCGATTATTCCGGTGAGTATCACCATGCCGCCAAATGCAGAGCCAGGTGGTTATTACGGCGCAGTGCTCGTTTCGACTGTTGAAGAAGGGTTGGGTGATACTAATAGTGAAGGTGTTAAGTCGCCAATCATCGCTCGTATTGGTACG
>Ga0228698_1001497_pt1 | contig 11350 bp, 12 predicted proteins | sample McNCre117_Aug_MG_FD_178015 | JGI IMG/M metagenome (GOLD analysis project Ga0228698, IMG submission 178015) | Freshwater microbial communities from McNutts Creek, Athens, Georgia, United States - 1-17_Aug_MG | ecosystem: Environmental > Aquatic > Freshwater > Creek | place: USA: Georgia...
GCCCTCCGAGGCGAATTGCCGCGCCGGCCGGCCGTTGAGGACCAGTTCGAGGTCATCGCGGTGCGGGCCGCGCTCGGTGGATTTCAGCAGCGTGTCGCGCGGCCGGCAGCGCAGGAACAGCTCCGCAAACTCCCCCGGCGACGCCACCGCGGAGTCCGGCGCATAGACCAACCCCGCCTGTTCGCCCTCGGGCACGAGCCGCGCGTGGGCGGCACGGAAAAACTCCCCGAGCCCGGCGACGCCCGCCGTGCGCTTGGCGACGAGGACAACCGCATGCGCAGCCAGCTCGTGCTCGAAAGCCTCGAGGGCACCGGCGTCACGCCCACCCTGCTTGAGCAGCATGTTGCGCTCGGCCACGGCCCGGGTGTAGCGCTGCAGCGCCACCAGGTAGGCCGCGTCCATCGCCGCCAGCGTGAGATCGAGCCAGCGCCGGCGCAGCGCCGGCGACCCGCGCAGGAACTGGTTGTCCTGCGACGAGAACGCCACCGTGGGAAACCTGCCGATGAAATCCGCCAGCCGCGTCACCTTGCCGTGTTCCCATTCCACCACCCGGTCCTGCGGGGTCAGCGTGATGGTGAGCCGGCTCTCGCCCAAAGTCTCGTGCTCGACCGTGAAGGCCAGGCCCGCCTGCGGTTGTCCGAGGCCCAGCAACGTCCGCGACTCCGCCCCGCGGAACGAGCGCAACGCCGTCACGTAGCCCAGCGCCTCGAGGAAATTGGTCTTCCCCTGCGCGTTGGCCCCGCACAGGAACGTGCGCCGGCCCGCCAGCCGCACGTCGGCGAACGGCAGGTTGCGGAAGCCCTGGAGGGTGACCTTCGAGAAGCGCACCCGGCCAGTCAGCCGGCCGGCCCGCTTCCTGTCCATTTGGTTCTTGCGGAATGCCCTTCCCCGATGCTTTTTGTGCGCCTTTATGAGCAATGCCTCCTCCTCCGAAGTCGCCGTGCTGAAGACCAGCTATGGCGAGATCACCATCGCCTTCTGGCCCGACGTGGCCCCGAAGACCGTCGAAAATTTCAAGAAGCTCGCCCGCGAGGGCTTCTATGACGGCACGGCCTTCCACCGCATCATCAAGGGTTTCATGATCCAGGGCGGCTGCCCCAACACCAAGGCGGGCGAGACCGGCATGCCCGGCACCGGCGGCCCGGGCTACAAGCTCAAGGCCGAGTTCAACGCCAAGTCCCACGTCCGCGGCGTCATTTCCATGGCGCGCTCGGCCCAGCCCGACTCCGCCGGCTCGCAGTTCTTCATCTGCCACGGCGACGCGAAGTTCCTCGACCGCCAGTACACCGCCTTCGGCCAGGTCATCAAGGGCGACGAGGTGCTTGAGCAGCTCGCCAGCGTCCCGACGAAAGCCGGCGGCGGCGGCGAGAAGAGCACCCCCATCGACCGCATCGCGCTCGAAAGCGTGAAGATCACCGCGTCGGCCTGAGGCCCCGCCTCAGCCGCCTCCAGCCCGCGCCACCCGCGCGGGCTTTTTTCTGCCGCTGCCCCGGGCGGCGGTTAATCCTTCGGTTTGGTGATCCCCGGCTGAACCCGCACTCCCGGCGGACCGGCGGCAGCGGGCTTGGGCAACTTCGCCCGGTCGACCGGGCGACCCTCGAGCGCCGCCCGCGTGTGCTCCAGGCCGTATCTGACCCAGTCATCCGGCCCGGCCTTGTCGAGATCATCGAGCATCCCGGCCGCCCCGGGCTTGTCGCCCAGGCGCAGGTGCGCAACGGCCAGCGCCAGCAGGGTCCGGTTCTGCTCCTTCAGCCGCGGGAAATGCTTCTGCACGAGGTTGACGTTGCCGACCTGCGGCTCCCGCGCCGTGGCCTCCACCCAAGCCAGCAACTCGTAAGCCATGGCCTGCTGCGGCGAGGCCGCAATCGACCTGGCCAGCAGGTCGCGCAATCTGTCCGCCGCCTCGTCCGGCAGCCGGTAATGCAGGTCGAACCGCGCGAAGCGTTTCCGTCCTTCCTGCTGGGCCAGCTCGTACAACACCGCGGGATTGGTCGTGCCGGCCGCCAGCGCGCGATCCCAGCGGTCGGCGGCGACGTCCCACTCGCCGTTGCGGGCCGCGGCGGCCCCGAGCACCTCGTTCGCCCGGACGGCCTCGGGTCCGTGATCCGCCTGCAGCAGGAAGAGTTTGCCCTGGGGTGAACCGTTCACCCGCAGCGCCAGCTCGGCCAGGCGCAGGTTGATCTCGTCCAGCGGCACGCTCCGCACCGCGTAGCTCTTCGCCGGGGGGATCACGGGCAGCGGTCTCTTGCTGTAGCCGTAGCGGCCGCTGCGGAAGTAATGGTCCAGATCACCGCCCAGTTTGCCGTAGGAGATGCCCACCTTTGATTCAAACACCTGCCGGGTGGCGGCCGCATCGAACCTGCGGCTGTTGCGCAGGATGTAGCTGATGAATTCCGCGATGCCGGCCCGCGGCAGCTTGTGCTCGCCGAAATACAGGTAGTGGACCATCGCCCAGCTCTCGTCATGGAGCAGCGTGTAGCTGTCGTCCGATTGAAAGGCCGCCGCTTCCTGGTCCGATCCCAGCATCACCTCCACCGGGATCAGCCGGGCGACCTGCAGCCGCGACACCTGCGACGGATCGGGCCGGCCCAGTTCCAGCGTGTCGGAGTTGATGACGAGATTGCGGAAGATCCCGGCGACGCCGTAGCCATACCACACCGGCGGCGTCTCCCCCAGCAGCCGGAACAGGTGGTGGGTGTAGCTGGCAAACGCGAGCTGTTGCGCCGCCTCATAGCTGGGCAATGGAGCCACCGTCAGGATTCCCCGGTCCGGCTCGGCATGGTAGAACGTGGCGATGTTCTCCAGCTTCCGGGAGGCTTCCGGCTTGTAGGCCTCGAAATACTTGTCGCGCGAGAAGAAGTAGACCGTGACGGGCATCGCCCGCCCGGGCGTGAAGCCGAAAGTCCCGAAGAAAATCGCATGGACCAGCTCGAGATTGTAGAGCAGGCGGCGGGATTCGCCCTCGGAATTGCGGCTGTAGAGCTCGAAGTGCTCCGACTGGAGGCGGCGCCACTTCTCGTCGGCGCCCGTCATCAGGTTCGCGGCGTCCAACCGCCCGGCCAACAGGGCCAGCCCGGCCAGCGCCAGCCGGCTTTCCCGGAAAATCTGTGCAAAGGACATGGAAGCGAAAAATGCTGATTGGCGGCCCGCCTGCCGAGCTATCGGCGGAGTCCACGGGTGGCGCAAACAAAAAGCCCGGTGCGCAGGCCGACGCACCGGGCGGGAAAGGGAACGAACCCGGCTCAGGAGTCGAAGCCGACCGCCTTGGCGACGGCGTCGTAGGTGATGCGGCCGTTGCGCGTGTTCACGCCCTTGGCCAGACCCTTGTGCTCGCTCAGCGCGCGCTCGACGCCCTTCTGCACCATCATGGCGACGAACGGCTCGGTGGCCTGCGTCAGGCCCATCGTCGAGGTGCGGCCGACCAGCGCCGGCATGTTGGGCACCGCGTAATGGATGACGCCGTGCTCCTTGTAGGTCGGCTTGGTGTGCGAGGTGGCCTTGATCGTCTCGATGCAGCCGCCCTGGTCGATGGCGATGTCGCAGATGACGCTGCCCGGGCGCATCTGCGCGACCATCTTGTCGGACACGACAATCGGGGCCTTGGCGGCGGGGATGAGCACCGCGCCGATGAGCAGGTCGGCGTCGGCGACGGCGTGCTCGATGTTGGCGGGGTTGGACATGAGGGTGACGATCCGGCCGCGATACTCGGTGTCGAGCGCCTCGAGCTTGCGGGTGTCGAGGTCGAGCACGGTCACGCGGGCGCCCATGCCCGCCGCCATCTGCACGGCGTGCGCGCCGGAGTTGCCGGCGCCGACCACGACGACATGGCCCGGCATCGTGCCCGGGATGCCGCCCAGCAGCACGCCGGAGCCGCCGAGCTGGGACTGGAGGAAATAGGCGCCGATCTGGATGGAGAGGCGCCCGGCAATCTGCGACATCGGCTTGAGCAGCGGGAACTGGCCGTCGGTGCCCTCGACCGTCTCGTAGGCGATGCCCAGGATGCTTTTCCGGCAAAGCTCCTTGGCCAGCGCGGGACCCGCCGCGAGGTGCAGGTAGGTGAAGATCGTCTGGCCCTGCTGCATCAGGTCGTACTCGGCCTCGAGGGGCTCCTTGACCTTCAGGATCATGTCGGCGGTTTTCCAGACCTTCGCCGCCGTGGGGGCGAAGGTGGCGCCGGCAGACTTGTATTCGTCGTCGGTGAAGCCGGCGGTGAGGCCGGCTCCCTTCTCCAGCAGCACCTTGCCGCCAAGCGCGGTCACGCGCCGGCAAAGGCTGGGGGTCATCGAGACGCGGGTTTCACCAATCTTAATTTCGCGGGGGACTCCGATAATCATAGGTGGTTATGACACGGGATAAGCCGCAGCCATGCAATCCTGTAGCAGTCAGCCAAACGGAGCATTTGCGGGCGCCACGCCCGGGGCTAGCGCTTCTGTTCCGCCACCCACGCCTTAATATTTGCGTCCAGCACACTTAGGGGAACCGCCCCGTTGCGGAGCACCTCGTCGTGAAACAGGCGCACGTCGAATTTCCGCCCCAGTTCCATGGTCGCATAGGCGCGCAGTTCCTTGATCTTCAGTTCGCCGAGCTTGTAGGCCAGCGCCTGGCCGGGCCAGACAATGTAGCGGTCGATTTCCACGACGATGTCGTGCTCCGGCTTGCTGGAGTTGGCCTTGAAATAATCGATGGCCTGCTGGCGCGACCAGCCGAGCGCGTGCATGCCGGTGTCGGTCACGAGCCGCACCGCCCGCCAGATCTCGAAGGTGAGCTGGCCGAACTTGTCGTAAGGGTCGGTGTAGAAACCCATCTCCTCGCCGAGGCTCTCGGAGTAAAGCCCCCACCCCTCGACGAACGCCGTGTAGCCGCCATATTTGCGGAAGTCCGGCAGGTCGCCCATTTCCTGCGCGAGCGAGATCTGCAGGTGGTGGCCGGGCACGGCCTCGTGCAGCGTCAGCGGCTGCATTTCCCACTTTGGCCGGGTGTCGAGCGCATAGGTGTTGGCGTAGAAGTAGCCGGGGCGGCCCGCCGCGGGGGAACCGCCGTTGTAGTAGGCGGTGGTCTGCGACTTCTCCGCGTAGGCGGGCACCTCGATCACGCCGTAGGGCAGCCGCGGCAGGGTCTTGAAGAGCTTGGCGAGCTGCGGGTCGGCGCGCTTCGCGATGTCGCGATAGGCGCGCATCAGGTCCTCCTTGTCGGTGAAGAAGAACTTCGGGTCGGTCTGCAGGTAGTGGAAGAATTCCGGCAGGGTGCCCTTGAAGCCGGTCTGGTCCTTGATCTTCTCCATCTCGGCGCGGATGCGCTGCACCTCGGCCAGGCCGATCGCGTGGATCTGCTGGGCGGTCAGGTCGGTCGAGGTCTGGGTCTTGATCCGCCACGCATAGAAGGCCGCGCCATCGGGCAGCGCCGTGGCCGCGATGGTCTGGCGGGCGCCGGGCAGGTATTTTTTCGTGATGAACTGCTCGAGCCGCTGGAAGGCCGGCCGCACCTGCTCGGTGTAGGCCTTGGCTGCCGCGGCGCGCAGCCGCGTGCCGGCCTCGCCGGGCACCGTCGCCGGCAGGTCGTTGAAGCCGCCGAGCAAGGGGCTCTTGAACGCCTCCTCCGGGATCTGGTTGAGCACCTGCTGCGGCACGTCGCGCAGCGTGACCTGCGGCGGCGTGACGCCGCGCTTCAGCCCTTCCTCGAGCAGGGCGATGACCTGGTCGACCACGGCCGGCAGCGCCTGCAGGCGCGCCAGCTGGTTCTCGAGCTGCGCGGCGGTCTGGTTGGGCATCAGGCTGAAAAGCTGCGCGGCGTCCTGCTGGATGCCGTTGAGCTGGGTCAGCTGGTAGTATTCCGTCGGGAAACGGTTGCCCTCGAGCGCCTCCTCGGCCTGGCGCCTGAACAGGTCGTAGTTCACCTGGTCCGCCAGCGACAGCTGTGCCCGGTCGATGGTGGCCAGCGCCTTCAGCTGCAGGCCGGGCTGCTGGCGGCGGTCGGCGATGGCGGCGGGCGAGAGGTCGGTCCATTTCATGTCGTAGCCGGGCACGCCAAGGTAGGTCGCAAATTCCGGGAAGACCTCCAGGGTGACGGCCCAGTCGGCCTTGAACAGCTCGTGCAACCGCGCCGCCTCGGGCGCCTGACCCTTGGTCGCCATCACGGCCTCATAGCGCGCCCCCAGGCCATTGGCGCGGCCGGCCGTAAAAAAAGCGGCCCCGCCCAGCAGGACCGCCGTCAGAAAACGAAGTTTGCTACGCATGCGGCCGAGCCTTGGACTTCGCCGCATCGTGGCAATGCCCAAACCCATCCAGCTCATCGTCGCCTGTGCCGAGAACCGTGTGATCGGGCGCGCCGGCAAGCTGCCCTTCCATATTCCCGAGGACAAGGCGTGGTTCCACGACAAGACCGCCGGCCAGACCGTGGTGCTCGGCCGGATCTGCTTCGAGACCTGGCCCAAGGTGCTCGCCGACGGCCGCCAGCCGGTGGTCATCACCCGCAACCGATCCCTCGCGTCGGACCGCGTGCGCGTTGCCGCCACCGTCCCGGAAGCGCTGGCGATTGCGCGGACCCTGCCCGGGGAGATCATGGTCTGCGGCGGACAGCGGATCTACGAGGAAACGCTGCCGGTCGCCGACCGGCTGCTGCTCACGCTCGTGCACGCCGATGTGCCGGGTGACACGTACTTCCCGGAGTGGCGCCATCTGGCCTGGCGCGAGACCTGGCGGCAGGAGGGCCGCGACGCGAACTACCGGTATACCTTCTCGCAACTGGACCGTCAGCAGTGAGGCCGGTCGGTGAAGGTCGTGTCGATGTGAAACGGCAGGTAGAGGGGACAGTAGCCGGCAAAACTCGTGACAATCGGGACCAGGCCGAGCAGCCCCCACCAGCTATGGGTATGGTTGCCGATCCCCAAGATCAGGCACCCGAGCACGAAACGAACCGCGGCATCGTAAGAACCTACATTTGATTTCATGGGAGTAACGGGTTTACCCGAAGATACTCCCCGCGCCGGGTTTTCGCTGCGCACTTCTTGGCCAATTTCGCGCACCCGTTTGCGCTCAACGGGGCCCGGCATGGGCCCGGGCGACGACCACATATTTCTCGGCCCAGGCCCGGAGCCCGAGCAACTCAGCCTCGGTCAGCTGGCGCACGACCTTGGCCGGGGCACCGAGGATCATGGAGCCGGGCGGGGCGATGAAACGCTGCGTCACGAGGGCATTCGCCCCGACGATGCAGTGGTCGCCGATCTTCGCTCCGTCAAGGATGGTGGCGCCCATGCCGATCAGGCACTCGTCGCCAATCTCGCAGGCGTGGATGATCGCCCCGTGCCCGATCGTGCAATACCGGCCCACTTTCACCCCATGCTCGTCGGACAGGTGGACCATGGTCAGGTCCTGGATGTTGGTCCCCTCCCCGATCTCGATCGAGTTGATGTCACCCCGCAGCACGCAGCCATACCAGACGCTGCTCCTGGCCCCGAGGGTCACATTCCCCAGCACCGTGGCGTTGGCGGCGACAAAGGCCGCCTTGGCCGTGTCGGGAGTCTTGGCAAGATGCAGGGCCAATCGCTGCTTGAGATCCATGCCGGGAGCCTAGCCGGGGATCGGGCCGCGCCAAGTCTGCAAAGCCGGCCTATTTCTGCGGCAGCGACCGGCCGCCGGCCAGCCAGACGAAGAGACCCAGCGCGCATACGGCACCCAGGGCCAGGGCTGCCGTCAGGCCGCCGAGCATCATGATGAGATCAATCAGGTTCATGGTAGCGTGGCCCGCTGCTTTACCCTGAGACGTTGAAGACCGGCCGATGTTACCCGGCGAGCCAAAATCAGGCAGCGCCCCCCTGGGCGGAGGGCATTTACCAGAACTTCACTCCGGCGAAACAATCAGCCGGGACAGATCTCCCGCCGCCGGGCAGTCCGGGCCGTCAGATGATGATACCCGCGATGGTCGCCGACAGGTATGAGGCGAGCGTGCCGCAGAGCAACGCCTTCAGGCCGAGCTTGGCCAGGTCGGTCCGCCGCTCCGGCACGAGTGCGCCGATGCCGCCGATCTGCATGCCGACGCTGCTGAAGTTGGCGAAACCGCAGATGGCGATGCTCAGGATCAGCAGGCCCTTCTCGGTGACGATGGGCACCCGGTGGGTGGTCAGGTTCTGGAAGGCGACGAATTCATTGATGGTCAGCTTCTGGCCGAGCAGTGTCGCCACGTTGTTGATGTCCTCGTGCGGCACGCCCATCGCCCACGCCATCGGGTAGAAGAGTTTCCCGAAGATCCAGTTCAGCGACAGGTCCAGGCTGGGGCTGAAGAGATGGCCGAGGGAAACCAGGATCCAGTCGATGCACGCGATCACCGCGATGAAGCCGATGAGCATGGCGATCACGTTCATGGCGATCTTGAAGCCGTCGCCGGCGCCATGCGAGACCGCGTCGATGACGTTGCTGTAGTCGCTCTTCACCTCAAGCTTCACGGTGCCCATCGTCTGGCTCTCCTGCGTCTCGGGAAAGACGATCTTGGCGATGACCAGCGCCCCGGGCGCGGCCATCAGCGAGGCGGTGATGAGCTTGGGGGCGAGGTCCATGCCCGCGGCCGCGCCCATGTTGGCGTAGACCACCAGGATGCCGCCGGCGATGCACGCCAGGCTGCCGCTCATCGAGGCCAGCAGCTCGCTGTTCGTCATCCCCGCGAGGTAGGGCCGGATCATCACCTGGGCCTCGACCTGGCCCACGAACGCGCTGGCGACGTTGCTGAGCGACTCCGCCCCGCTGACGCGCATGACGACGTTCATGGCCCGGGCGATGAGCGCGACCACCCGCTGCATGATGCCGAAATGATAGAGGATCGCCACCAGCGCGCAGACCAGGATGATCGTGGCCGTGACGTTGAAGGCGAAGACGAAGCCGCCCGCGATGTAGTTGCCGGTCTTCCCGAACTGGTCCACGATGATGCCGCCGTAGACGAAGGCGGCGCCCTGCCGGGCAAACTCCTCGAGCTTGCCCATGCCGTGCCCGAGCAGGGAGAAGAACCGGGCGACCGGGCCGACCTTGAAGATCAGGAGCGCGATGGCGATTTGCAGGGCGATGCCCGTGGCCACCAGCCGCCAGTTGATGCGCGAACGATTGTTCGAGAACAGGATCGCGATGCCGAGGATGAAGGCGACGCCGAGCAGGCCATGTAGACGGTCCATAGGGGGATTGGGGTGTGGGTTGCGCGGACACTGCGCGAGCCGGCCCGCGAGTTCAACCCCGGATACAGCCGGCCCGCCGGCCGCAACTCCGGGGTTGAATCTGCCGCCTCCGCCGGGCTTTAGTCTGGCCGGATGTCCACGCACTTTACCCGCGCCGCGCTGCTGGCGCTGTTGCTGGCCGGCTGCGCCACCACCCCGCCGCCGGCGGGCGGCCCGGCCGGCGAGCCACCACCGGCCAGCATCCGCGGCTCGCAGGAAACGAGCGCGCTGCTCGACAACTTCACCGTGTTCATCACGGCGGTGGATGGCCGCAGCATCGCCGCGGGGCGCACAGGCTGGGATCGGCCGGTCCCGCTCAAACCGGGCCGCCACCGGCTGACCGTCGAGTTCAACCGCGGGATCTTCCTGGCCCGGATCGAGCTGCAGCTGGACGCCCGACCGGGCGCGGCCTACGAAGTCCGGCAAGCCAGCGACGCCCAGGTCTACGGCAGCCACTCCTACTGTGAATTCTGGATCGTGGATCTGGCCACGGGCCGGAAAGCCACGCCCGTCAAGCGCAGCACGATCGGCAGTGCGAAACCGGGCGGTTGAAGCCGCCTACTTCTTTTTCCACTGGCCGGACTCGTCCTGCACCCAGACACCCGGGCTGCTGTGCTGCGCAATCTGCTTGGCCCGGGCCCGGCCCACGGAATCCGGTGACGCTCCCGTCTCCTTCGCGATGAGCCCGTAAACCGCCTCTCGGTCGCGGTTCTCGTCGGCCACCACCGCGGCCGCGGTCGGCGCGCCGCTGCCCCGCACCTCGAGAAAACCGCGGTTGTTCTCGCCCACCGCCCCCTGGGCCTTGAGCGCGTCAATCTGGGGCAGGCGCTGCTCCATGCGGCGCCGGATGTCGCCCGCGCTTTCGGCGAAGGCCGTGACAGCCAGCAGGCCGAGGGCGACAAACAGGGTGAAGATTCGGGCTTTCATGGTCATTTGGTCTGCTCGTGGTTGAGGGTCGCGGATTTGTGGTCGAGGTCGCCGAAGAAATCATCCAGCGCCTTCTCGACCTTCACGTTCACGTCGACGGTGATATGGATCGGCTTCACCTCGATGGGCGCGGTCGTGACGTTGAGGCAGCCGCCCAGCAGGAGCGACGCGAGGGCAAGGGCGAAAGGGTGACGGCGGTTCATGCAGGTTGTCAGGTTTAGTCAGCGGACGCGGGCAAAGGTTTCATGGTTTGGACCCGAAACTGAGCCGGGAGTCGAGCCCGAGGTTGATGAGCTTCTCCAGCGGGCCGTTGACGTTGAGGTCGAGGACCACCGGCGCCTTGACGTCGGGATCAACGGGTTCGCCGGCGAGATGCAGCTGGGCGGAGCGGCCCGGCGGGGCGTTGGGCGGCCGGATGTCGAGCCGCAGCTCGTTGATCTTCAGCTTGAGCAGGCCGGACTCGACCTTCTTGAGCACGGCGTAGCTGGGACTGTTCGGGGAGGCCCCGCCCGTCAGCAGGCCGTTGGCGTTGAACTGGATTTCCCCATAGACCCCGGGCTTCAGCTGCAGCCAGCCGGTGCCGAGCCGCAGGCCGCCGTCATCGATGCGGACCGGAAAGCGCCCGTTCACCCGGCCGGTGGCCCTGGCGGGCAGGCTCTGGGTCAGCGCCATGACCTGCTCGATATCAATCCCCTCCACCAGCACCACGGTCTCGAGCTCGCGACGGCTGAAAAAATAGTTGGTGGGCTCAACCGCCACGGTGCCGCCCAAGGCCTGGAACGAGGCCCGGTTCACGCTGACCTTGTCGGCACTGCCCAGGGCCAGTTCCGCCTCGAGCTCGCGCAGCACCAGCTGGCCGGCCCGCAGCTCGCGGATGCGCAGCGTGCCGGGCTTCGTGACGACCTGGGCGAAATCGGTGAACTCCAGGTCGGCCTCGATGCCCTCCGCCAACACGGCGCGCTCCGGGTTCACCGCCCGGCCCTCGCGCAACCGCACCGTGCCGCTGGTCGCCAGTTTCTTGCCGGCCAGCCGGCCTTCGGCGCTGCCGGAAAATTTCCCCTCCAGCTCCCACTTCCCGCCCGGCAGCAGCAAAAGCCGCTGCACGAACCCCTGCCAGTCCCTGAGGTCAAGGGTCACGGCGGGCAGCTTGAAGGCCAGCTCGTCCCGCCCGACGTCGTAACGGGCCTCTCCCTGCACGTGCAGGCCCGGACCTTCCGCCATCACATGACC
>Ga0228698_1001498_pt1 | contig 11345 bp, 8 predicted proteins | sample McNCre117_Aug_MG_FD_178015 | JGI IMG/M metagenome (GOLD analysis project Ga0228698, IMG submission 178015) | Freshwater microbial communities from McNutts Creek, Athens, Georgia, United States - 1-17_Aug_MG | ecosystem: Environmental > Aquatic > Freshwater > Creek | place: USA: Georgia...
ACCTCGATTTTCGATGTTCGATAATCTAAAATCGAGTCTCTTTCATTTCCCGGGTCTGGCATGCACACCGAACACAGATTTAGATGATGTAAAACCTATCATGTCCGTGGCAAAAATATGTTTGAGCCAAAACCATCCTAAAGTAAGAAAGTTTTGGTGAGTTCTTTTTGCGATATGTAGGTTTTACTATCAGATAAGTGTTTTTGGGGTGTGCCGAGGCTCTTTTGCCTGCTTTTGGAGCTGGTAGCCAAAAGTAGGTCGGTAAGCAAGCTTGCTTGCGCGAAAAGAGATTACCTCGCTTGCCGATACAAAACAGGAAAGAAATGAGTTTGATCTAAAAGATTTGAATAATCAATGTAATTTGACTTTTTATTTTATTTATGTCATTATTTGATTCCGATTATCGCTCCAGCGATAGTTCGTAGGCTTGACAATTCAAAGATCGAAACCGAACAGTTGGAGGCACTGTGCGCGTTCAGAAGCTTATCGTCATTGATGTTGGAACCGACAATCATGGGTCAACTACGCTCTGGGGCGGGCTCGAAAGAATCCGCAACAAGCACACCAAGGCCGATGTCGTCGGCCGTACAGATAGGGGCGGCTTCGTCGTCTTCATCCGCTTCGCTGCGGATCGCACCAACGGCGTGTTGCCCAACGATGCAAACCACCACCTCAACAACTTCCACGCGCTCCACACATATATGGGCGACGCATGGCAGTGCATCGAGGTGCATGCTGCAATGTCTGCCGAACAGCAGGCGCAGTACGTCAGCATCAAGCAGAGCTACCACGACGTGACAACCGACGTTGACGAAGAGGTGTTGCGTATCCTCGAAGAAGAGGCGATGCGCAAGCATCCGAGCAACCCCAGCGGCAAGCAGTTCATCGCTCGGATACGCCACCGTGGCGTCATCACCACAACCCCCGCAGCCGACACTGCATCCTAGCCAATTATGGGTTGGGCGTGCCGGCGCCCAACCCATCAATTTTGATCTTTTCGTTAAGCATCCCCGCACGAGCGGCGCGATACCGGTTACAAGCCGGCCAGTCGCCCCTGTATGCGGGGTTTTTATTTTGAAATCAAATAAGATAACAGGGAAGTATATCTTGTCAAAATGCTCATGCTACATTCTAATAGCTTTTGATACGTCAAAGATGCATAAGTGTCTACTTTGTGCTAGAATAGTACTAGAGAACAATATTGTTGACTAACAATACGTATTATTGTAAAATATATTTAAATATGTAACCGTTCCCGGTACTGTTTTTTCAAGGAGAATCTGTTAATGACTACCAAGACATCAACCCAAACTGCAAGCGCATTAGATTTAGATGTGGTATTAAAGGGTGTCTTGAACTCTATAGACAGGGAGCGAGAACGCGAGATTGTGTCGCGGCGCTTTGGTCTGTACGACCGCAAAGAAACACTCGAACAAATCGGTGAACTACTTGGCATCACCCGCGAACGCGTTCGTCAGCTCGAAAAGGTTGTCGTTACTCGTCTTAAGGCAAATGCGGCAAGTGGTAGCTTGCAGCAAATTGCTGATGTCGAAGCAACAATTCTCGAAATTCTTAGCCAAAACGGGAACGCAATGCGTGTGAGCGAACTTGCCGGCCTCCTTACGAAGCAGGGCAATAAGATAGACCAAGCTCGTATCGCCTTTTTAGCCGAACTATCACCAGCCATCAGCGCCATCGAAGAGAGTGATCATTTTTATAACGCCGTTGGTACCCGCAAAGTCCACGACGAAAAGAAGATGCGCGAACTCACCAATAAGATTGTTGAAGCTGTTAAAAAAATTGCGAAACCAACCGATATCAACACCATCGCAAACACCGTTGGCGATGAAGACATTACCCACGTTTCAGCCCTCGCAAGTATTTCTAAGCACCTTGCCGAGCTGAACGGACGCTGGGGCCTCACAAAGTGGCCAATGGTCAACCCAAAGAATATTCGCGACAAGATCTACGTTATCTTGCACGAAAACGGCAAGCACATGCATTTCAATGAAATCGCAGAAGCAATTCGTATTTCTGACTTTAAGCGCAAAGATGTTACTACTCAGGCGATTCACAACGAACTTATCAAAGATAAGCGCTTCGTGCTCATTGGTCGTGGTATCTATGCACTTCAAGAGTGGGGCTATAAAAAGGGTACTGTTGCCGACATGATTACTGAGGTACTTGCCGAGGCTGCAGAGCCGCTCCACCGCGACGAGATCGTTAAGCGCGTGCTTAAACTCCGTCACGTTAAAGAAACGACTATTCTCTTGAACCTACAGGGTAAATCCCAGTTTAAGCGCGTCGCCAAGGCAACCTACACACTCGCCGAGCTCAGCTAGTCGCGCGGGCAATGAATAGCTGCTCGTAAAAATGCAATTTTATATTTTCACAAATGCCCCCATGCCTATTCACTATCCCCTGTAAACTATTCACCAGTAAGGGTATAATAGTGCTTGTGATTAAAAATCAGGTGTTACAGTATGCCACTAACTAGCGCTCAAACGACACTTTTGTTAGTTGAGATTCCGCGAACAAACGACAAAAAAGAACTTTCCGCCGAACAAATGTTCGCGGCGCTTCATGGTATCTTGAGCCCAAAAAAAGAACTCCTTGGCGGCAAGCAAGACCATATCAGCTTTGAAATCGCTGCCATTGGCCAGCGCATTCGTTTTTATGTCTGGTTACCAAAACACTTACAGGCCTTTGTTGAAGGCCAGATTTATGCCCAATATCCAACGGCACAGATTTCTGAGCTTGAAGCCGATTATGCCACCCGCCCCATGCAGCAAGCAGTTATTTTTAGTACCGAGCTCACCCTAACAGATCACGAAACACTCCCTATTAAGACCTTCCCAAGCTTCGAAGTTGACCCACTCGCAGCCATTACCGCTACCTTTGCTAAGCTCGAGCAACCCAACGAAGAAATGTGGGTACAGATGCTTGTGCGGCCTATCAGCGATGATTGGCACCGTCAGAGTAGTAAAATGGTCAATCGCATCAAAAGTGGCCGCGGGGCAGGGCTCTTGTCTGGTATGAATTATGTCGGCCAAGCCTTTGGTGCCCTCGTACGACCACCGAGCGCCGTAACAGGGAAGGCGTACGAGCCAAGTGAGCGCGACAAAACCCGCATCACCGCCATAGAAGAGAAGAGCCGCAAACTCGGCTATCAGGTAAAGATTCGTATTGTGTATGCCGGCAATGATCAGGCAACTGCTCGTATGCGCATGCAGGCGATGGTGGGGACGTTTAAGCAATTTAATACGACCAACCTCAATGGATTCCAGAGTAAGTATGCAAGTTTTGACACCGCAAAACTCGAAGAATATCAGGAACGCTTGTTTGCTGATAAGGGTTTTATTTTAAATATCGAAGAAGTCGCCAGCGTCTATCACTTACCGCACACCACCGTCGAAACCCCAAACATCGTCTGGGCAACCACCAAAACCGCCGAACCACCTTCAAATCTGCCATCATACGGCCATCACCCCGAAAAAGAGCTCAGCCTATACGGCACCACCAATTTCCGCGGCAACAACACCATGTTTGGCCTGTTGCGCGCCGACAGGGGTCGCCACGTCTATATTCTGGGTCAAACCGGAACGGGTAAGTCTGGCTTGCTCGAGCTTCTCACGCTATCCGATATTTACTACGACCAAGGTTTTGCCGTTATTGACCCGCACGGCGATTACGCCACGAGCATTCTGCGCTACATACCCGAACGGCGCATAAAAGACGTTGTGTACTTTAACCCGGCCGATACCGAATTCCCGATAGGCTTTAACCCACTCGAAATTACCGATTCTGCCAGCAAGGGCCAGGTAAGCAGCGAGCTTGTTGGCGTACTTAAGCGCATGTTTGACAGCTGGGGACCGCGGCTCGAATATATCTTGCGCTTCACTATTTTGGCGCTCCTCGACTACCCGAATGCAACCATGCTCGACATCACCCGTATGCTCACCGAAAAACGCTTCCGTGACGATGTCATTAGCTATATCGATGACCCCGTAGTACGTAACTTTTGGGTAACCGAATTTGCAAGCTGGAACGAAAAATTCGCCTCCGAAGCCGTGGCGCCAGTCCTCAACAAGGTAGGTGCTTTCACCGCTAATCCGATCATCCGTAATATCATCGGACAGCCACATAGCACCTTTAATATCCGTAAGGTGATGGACGAAGGAAAGATATTTGTCGTTAATCTGTCGCGTGGCTTAATTGGCGAAGATAACGCCGCTGTTTTGGGCGCCATGCTGGTAACAAAAATCCAACTTGCCGCCATGAGTCGCGCTGATATTCCACGGCTCGAGGACAGGCGTCCGTTTTATCTGTACGTAGACGAATTCCAAAACTTTGCAACTGATAGCTTTGCCACTATTTTAAGCGAAGCCCGCAAGTACGCTCTCAACCTTACAATTGCCAATCAGTACATCTCGCAAATGGAAGATACGGTGCGTAGTGCCGTTTTTGGTAACGTTGGTACGATGGTGACGTTCCGTGTCAGCCCCGATGATAGCCCGTTCTTAATCAAGTATTTTGAGCCACAGTTCGAGGCTGGCGATCTTTCGAACTTCCACAATCGTCATTTTGTCACCAGTATGAGTATTAACGGCGAAAAAGCGGCTGCTTTTTCTGGCCTCACACTCAACATTCCCGCTCCTCAAAAGAATAATATTGGCGAAATTATTACGATTTCTCGCCAGCATTACGCATCCGATAAAACACGTGTTGAGTTGGCTATCCGCGAGGCTACACTTCCAATGCTACCTCCACAGCAAGCACCAGCTCAGCAGGCACAGCAACAAGCCCAAAATGGCCGCTTGCACGTTCCATTGCCCGTTGCACGCCCTACCATAGCACAACCAGTCGAAACAGAGTCCCAAAAACGCCGTAAACGCCGTAAGCGTGCCGCCGAAGCAGCCGCTGCCCAGCAACAAGCCCAGCAGGCAAGTCAACCACTAACGCCACCTCAGACCCAAGTACAGAACGACGATTCTGGCACCCTCCAAATCCACTAGCAATACGAACCGGTAGGTTTGTGCTCTATGTATATGATTGTTTTGTTATTTTATAATAGCGAACATTTTACGAACATTAATGCATGACAACGTACCGTACATAGGTCAAAAAGCAGGCCGAGGCAAAAACTATTAATTGAGGGCTATATGCAAGTAGTGCAGCATAAATCAAAATTTAGCACGCGCGCATAGAACAGTACAGGCCAGCGGATCGAAAAATAGCGAGACAAAACATGAGCTAGGGCGCTTCCCCCGCAGCTCTACCCAATGTCGCACAATATATCTTTTACGACTTAGATATCGAGTTGTAGGTTGATTCATCATACATCCTTCTACAGGGGAGTTTTCGCATTTTATGCATATACGTATCGTTTCTACACTCTTCTGTGTGCTGGTTTACATTATTGCGCGCAACTCCATACGGCTTATACACATAACAGCCGGAATCCACACACGAGTTATCCACAGCTATTTGATTTTTTACGACTTTGATATTTTTATAAGTTTTTACCCTACTTTACTTTTACAACAAAATTATTTGCTTTTTTGTTATTTTGAATGTGTAGTATATATTCCCCTACTTTTCTTCTATTGAGGGAATATTGAACAAAATACGAACATTGCCTTTTTTGAAAAGGCTTATTTGTAGTAGGCTTTATCAACCAGCCGTACATCAATATATTCGGCCGGCGTCTGACCAAGTTCTTGAAGTTTCTTTTGCGTGGCACGCAACGAGCCGTATTGTGCGGTAATCGTCTCCGACAACAGGAACCGCTCATAATAGTTCCCCCGCCCTGACTCTTTTGCAATCACTTCATGAGGCGTTGTGCTGAGTGTAAAGATTGGCTTACTGTTATCGGCAGAAAACTGAGCCAAGAGGCGTATAAATGCGGTTGTTTCGTCAGGACGCATAAACTGCTCCCCCGCCTTGCCCTGCACCCCTGTTTGATTTTGTATGATCGGCAAATTGCTGGTGATTTTTGCATCACTTGCCGCCAGTAGCAAACGACCGCGATTACTCAAAATGTAATCCGTTGAGCCCGGCAGCGAAAAGACAGCAACTGGCTCATCGGTAATAAGTTTAACTTCGGGACGATGTCCAAGCAGGCTACTACTCACCCGTACGATACGCGCCTCTGGCAAGGCGTTGCTAATCGCCTTTTCGAGCTGTGTTGTCTGCAGAAATGGTTTGAGTCGATTACGTATATCATTGCCGAACGCCTGACGAACGCGCTGCTCATAATCACTCGCACTACGATATTGCGTTCCCTGCACACTCACATGCGGCTGCGTGCTTAGGCTACTTAGGTATCCCATAATAACAATACTCACAATAACGACAAGCAGCGTAAACCATGACTCTCGCATACGCTCGAGACGGCGATCCGCGAGACTAATTTCTGCCTGTGGTGATGTACGCTCAAAGTTATCAAGCTGACGACGACTGGCAGTATAGTAAGAAATTACACGCTGTTGTGGGGCATCACTGCGCGAAGTCCGCTCTTGCGTGCTTGCCGTCTTTCTCTTAAATAACCCCATTACTGAACCGCCTCTTCAAGTACTGCCACGATTTTTGCAGCAGCGTTGGGCACAACGAGTTCAGCGAGCGCCTGACCAAGCGCAACACGCCGAGGCGTATCCTTGGACAATGCGTTAATAGCGGTCAAAAGTTGCTCATTACGGGATTCAGTCAGCTCGCGCTCAGTAACCACGACCGCAGCCTGATGTTTTGCGAGTACAGCGGCATTAACCGTCTGATGACCACCTGTTAGTATTGGGTTGGGCACTAAAATGACTGCTTTCTGCTGGGCGCCAAACTCATGAACACTACTGCCAGCACGCGACACCACAATATCTGCTGCAGCTGTGACACTATGCATGTCCTCGAGGAATGACCATGTCTTAACGCGAGAGCGCGTAGCCTCATCAAACTCATCATAAAATTGATCAATTTCTTCTTTTTGGAAACTGCCCGTCTGATGTAGGAGCCACCTATTTTCGTCGGCGGTTAAAAATTCAGCCGATATTGAAATAATTGCATTATTTAGACGCACCGCACCTAAGCTGCCGCCAAATACTGCAACTACAAAGGCTGATTCTGGAATACCCAGTTTCTGACGAGCCGTACGTTTAATCTTTGGCGTTACTGGCACAAACTCCGGGCGAATAGGTAGGCCCGTATAACGCATACGCTCTTTTGGGTATCTGTAGTGTTCTGGTGGCATAGCCACGGCCATGAAGCGAGCATGACGCGACAAAATGCGATTCGTCAGGCCAGGAACCGTATCGGAATCGTGGGTTACGACCGGAATGTGCAGTACAGCAGCGGCTAATCCAACGGGCAACCCGACAAACCCTCCCTTTACAAACAAAACATCTGGGCGCCACCACACGAGTAGCCACACGCTCTGCAAAAAACCAATAATAAAATAGAAGAAATCTCTAAAATTACGCAGCATAATGCGTGGATCTTTCAGATAAATCCACTTGCTGATGCCGTGATAACGACGAAACTTCCCTGCCATAATGCGCCACGAGTCATCAATTGCATCAGCACTATCAGCCATAGAGCCAAAGGTATCACCATAGTTGCCGATATAACGAATCTGCGCCTGCGGATGTTGCCGCTTGAGCTCAGACGCTACGGCGAGTAATGGTGTAACGTGGCCGGCTGTTCCCCCGCCAGTGACGACTATTCTCATCGCTGTTCATCCTTTCGTTATCGAATCCAAGTGAACTTTTCCGCATCGATGTATAGCTCGAAATCTGAAACACCACTCCAAGCGCTGCCATCGCAAAAATCAAGCTCGTACCGCCATAGCTAATAAATGGCAGTGTAATTCCTTTGAGTGGCAGAAGGCCAACCATAGCGCCGATATTTACAACTGCCTGTATGCCAAGCCATGCAAACACGCCAGCACACATCAGTTGCGCAGCACGGTTTGGTGCGCGCTGCATGATATTTAAAATGCGTAGCAGAAGTGAACCAAGGAGCGCAAGCAGAATAACCGCACCGACAAAGCCAAATTTTTCGGCATAAATCGCAAAAATCGAATCATTGGCAGCCTCTGGCAAATAGCCATAGGCCTGCACGCTACGGCCCAAGCCAAGACCAAAAACGCCGCCGCTCCCAACTGCAATTAATGCCTGGCAGGCATGGTAACCACTATCGACACAGTCACGTTCGGGTTGCATAAATGTAAAGAAACGGTCACGTCTGTATGCAGTGCTACTAATAGCGGCAACACCAAGCACGACTGCCACGAGCACAAAAATAAGCAGCCGCTGCATATGTACACCCGCCATATATGCCATAAGTGATGCCATACAAATAAGTACAACCGTCGAGCCAAGATCACGCTGCAATACAACAAGCACAAAGCTAAAGACCGAAAAAGCAATCAGTAGTGGCTTAAGGCCCTTTATGGTACTCACCGTACCCTCGTTTGCCGCACGCGCCAAAAATGCCGAGCCAACAACAATCAATACGAACTTTACGAACTCAACCGGTTGGAACGAAAATGCCCCTAACTGTATCCAGCGGTTTGCCATGCCCCCCGTGGCAATAGTAGCAACACTCAAGAGAAGTGCCAGGCCAACGAGTGGCTTCTGCCAACGTTCCCACATAGAAAGCGGGATACGGGATGCCATAAAAAATGCAAAAAAACCAAGTAGTATGGCAATAAATTGTCGTGATACAAAGTAATTTTCACCAACACCACCGCCTTGCGCAGCCAAAGCCGGGCTTATGGCGTACATAACTATCAGGCCAATGCCTAGTAAAATACTGGCGATGACGACAAGGCCATAGTCTGGGCGATGCTTGCGCACCGTGGGGTCAACAACTGAAGGTTGGCGCGCCGCGGTGCGCGGGATCATACAAAGCCCCCAAGGATTGCCATAAGTAGACCAAGCACAGCTGCTACCTGGCCAATGACCCAAAAGCGCATCGTTACTTTTGTCTCTGGCCAGCCAATTGCTTCAAAATGATGATGAATGGGGCTAATACGAAAAATCTTTTTGCCGTTGCGTAGTTTTTTTGATGCTATCTGCAAGATAACCGAACCAGCCTCGGCCACAAAAACGAAACCGATGATTGGCAATAAAACGAGTGTGTCTGTCATCATAGCTACAACGCCAAGTGCCGTACCAAGCGCAAAGCTGCCAACATCCCCCATAAAGAATCGAGCAGGAAAAATATTAAACCATACATATGCAAGAAGTGAACCAACCATCGTCAAACAAAAAGCTGCGACACCGTATCTACCCTGCAGGAGCGCAATAACGCTATATGTCGCAAATGAAGTTGCCAAAAGACCGCCAGCCAGCCCATCGAGACCATCAGACATATTAACGGCATTAGCAGTTGCTACCACGACGAGAACGAAGATTGGAATAATCAACCAGCCTACTGTTACCGCACCGATTGACGGCACATGAAACGAATCGATTCCATTTTTTACAAAAAACCACCAACCGCCGATAAGCGCGACGGCGGCAATCAGCATAAATTTGAGCTTTGAGCGCAAGCCCGCTACCCCGCTCCCATCACCCTTAATATTAATATAATCATCTAACAGCCCCACTGCTCCGGCACCAACCATTGCGGCAAGCGGTAGCCATGTCTGACCCCTGTCGAGATTAAAAATAAGCGTTACAAACGCAACACCAACCACCATAATTAAACCAGCCATCGTCGGAATGTGCCGATGGTGTTTGGCAGCATGTAATTTCTGGAATTCGGTTGCCTTTTCTCCTGTTACGGCAGTTGTACGGGGACGCTTCCACCACTGATACTTATAAGCCAGTGTTGTGTAGATTGGTGTAATGAGCATGCTAAATGCAAAACCCAAAAAACCTAAAAATAATATGTGTTCTAATGTTGAGGTCTGAATCGCAAGATTAATCGTTGACATGGCTGGATGCTACCTATCGTAAATCGTGTTTATTTTATAATCTCTACCTCTGTTTAGTATACCATATTTTGACGATTTCAAGAGCTTTTTGGCTTAAGCGCAAAATTGTCGATTATCTTATTGCTAATCTCTGCCCACACCTTTGCTGCTTCACCGCTCGCAAAGCCGGCAGTCTTAGGTTCGTCAAGGCGTACCATCATGACATATTGGACACCATCACCGCCTATAAATCCAGAATATGCGCCATTATAGGCATCTGTTTTATAGTTACCATTCTCGTCCGCTTCTTGGGCGGTACCACTTTTTGCGCCAAGCGTATAACCCGATCGTAAAGCAGCAACATTATTAATCGCAAGAGATTTTTCGAGTAGATCTCGCACTTGCGCGCTCGCCGTTGCCGATACAGCGCCTTGCTTGACTACTGTGGGCTTAAATGCCACCGTTTTGCCATCAACAATACGCGAGTTAATGAGCGTTGGTTTATAGTAAGTACCCCCGTTAAGTAGTGCTGCGTAAGCTGCGACCAGCTGCAGTGGCGTGACGGTAATACCCTGCCCAAACGCCATATTAGCGTAGCGTACATTAAGACCATCGCCCTCGCTCGGGCCACTGACAACGCCCGCCATTTCACCATCTTGTTCGATACCGGTTGGTTTGCCAAAAAAGTAGTGCTGCGTTAGGTACGTGTACCATGTCTGGCGCGCTTTCGCGTTTATCTCACCACCACCAAGTGTCTTAAGCGCAAAAACAGCTCCGGTATTCAGAGATTTATTGATAACGTCATGAAACGACATTGTCTGCGCGCCCCAATTAATGGAGTTCTTGATGATACGATCATCAACCTGCACAAAGCCGGCATCTTGATAAGTTGTGTCTGGCGACGCAGTGCCTTCGGTGAACGTTGCCCCCAGAAGGAGCGGCTTCATAACCGACCCAGGCTCCCAGGCGCCACTAATGGTGTTATTCGTAAAAATTCCAATGTCCGAAATCTTATCAAACTGGCTCGGATCATAGGTTGGATAGTTGGCCATCGCTTTAATAGCACCTGTATTTGCCTCCATAATCACAACGCTGCCTCGTGCTGCTTTTGTACGTTCAATACCGGCCTTCAGCGCATCTTCGGCAATCCGCTGCATACCTATATCGACAGTGAGTGTAACGTCTTGACCGGGCTCGGCCTTTTTAAGAATAGTATCATTGCTTACCGCTAGAGGAATACCCCGCACGTCGGTAACTGCCTTCTGGAGACCAGCCTTGCCGCCGAGTTCGTCATTTAAATAGCCCTCGAGTCCATACTGGCCCTTGCCATCATCATTTACGAAACCTAAAAGCTGCGACGCAAGCGTACCTTGTGGATAGGTGCGAACGCTGATTTCCTTATTGCCAATTCCCTTAAGCTGCAACGCATCAACCC
>Ga0228698_1001499_pt1 | contig 11339 bp, 9 predicted proteins | sample McNCre117_Aug_MG_FD_178015 | JGI IMG/M metagenome (GOLD analysis project Ga0228698, IMG submission 178015) | Freshwater microbial communities from McNutts Creek, Athens, Georgia, United States - 1-17_Aug_MG | ecosystem: Environmental > Aquatic > Freshwater > Creek | place: USA: Georgia...
CCGGCGCAAGGCGGCATCCAGGGCGGCGGGCTCGGGGGAGGTGACCGTCAGTGCGCAGCCGGGATGATCCAGGCACCACGCCATCCCGCTGGCGCCGGCCGGTCCCGTGACGAGCAGCGGCAGACCGCTGGCCAGGCAGTCGCCGAGCTTGCTGGGGAAGTGCGTGAGATATTGGCGTTCATGTGCGCCGGGGGGATTCAGGTAGGGCTGCAGCAGTGCATCGCAGCGGGTGAGCAGTCCGCGCCAAGCCTCTTCGGGGGTCGGGGCGTAGCCGTGGAAGTGGAGCACATCCCCGGCGGCGCGCAGGGCCTCGAGTTTTCCGCCCGGCGGCGGTCCGAAGATCTCGACAGCCGTGCCGGTGCGGCGCAGGACGGGCAACATCTGCAGGAGTTGCTCGCCATAGCCGTAGTGCAGGCCGCCGGCATAACCGAGCGTGAGCCGGTTCCCTTGCTTGAGACGTCGGCAATTCTCGGGTGCCTGCGCCGGGGTGTCGTCGGCTCGCGGTGGCGCAAGCACCTCGCCGGCGGCACCGAATTCCCGCTGGAAATAGTCGGCCATGCCGCGGCTGATGCAGAGGCGCCGGGCGGCCTGCCGGTAGATGGCAGCGTCCCGCTTGCGCTGCCGCGGTTGCAGCCAGGCCGCGACGGGCTCGAACCCGCTCGCGACATCATGGATGAAAAGCACCAACGGCAATCCACGGGCGCGTGCATACCGGGCGGCCAGGTCGTAATACCAGGAATCCTGCATCAGGGTGACGACGATGTCGGGGATGAAGCCGGCCAGCACCCGGTCAACCCGCGCCAGCCGGATCAACGAGGCACCGCCAAGCACGCGGGCCGCCGTGCGCCAGGGCCAGAAACGGGTGCGATTGAGCCGGTCGACCGCAAGCGGCATCGTCGCGTAGGTGCAATCCAGCCGGCCGGCGCCGGCCGGCGCCGGCGTGTTCGTCACCACCAGGAGCCGGTCGGCGGGATAGTCACGGAACAGCCGGTGAAACACGATGGCGCCGGCGGCGGCCGTGTGCGGCGCTTCGCTGGTCAGAAATAGCACGCGGGGCAGGTTCATCACGATGGGCCGGCGGGTGAATCCGATCCCGGTGAAGCGGGAGGACCGCTGCGATGGCGCACCAGCATCCGTTCGAGGAACAGGGCTGGTTCGTTTTCACCGCGCCGGTTGCGTATGAGTTCGTGTCTGAAACCGGCGGTCAGGCAGGGCTGCAGGTAGCACTGGCACTCCGCTTCCGGGTGGTGCGTCTCCAGGAAGATGACGGTCTCCGCCGGCAACAGCGGGAGAATGTCGGGGAGTATCTCTCGTTCAGCGCCCTCGACATCCAGCTTAAGCAGCAGGCGCTGCGGCTGGAGCCGGCGGAGCAGGTTTGCCAGGGAGACCAGGCGGACGGTAATGGCCCCGACGGCCCCGGCGGCCGTCATGTGTCCGCCGAAACCGCTGCCGCTGAAATCCACCGTGCCCTCGGCGAGTCCGACCGCGGCGGGGATGGCTTCAACGTCGGCTCCGTTCAGCGCGAGATTGTGCGTCAGGCGGGAGAAATTGTGCGGTTCGGGTTCGAAGGCGATGAAGCGCGCGGCGGGAAAACTGGCCCGGGCCAGCAGGGAGAACATGCCGCAGAAGGCCCCGCAGTCGATTACCACGTCGGGAACAAAGGGGACTCTCTCGGTTGGGTAGATTCGGTCCACGAAGATTTCCTCGAAGATCATCGGTTCTTCGAGCCGGGTCAGGTCGAGGGAGATGCGCTGACCGCCGGCGGAGGAGATGCGGGGCGCGCGGGCGGGAGTCAGCAATCGCCCCAGACGCGCGTACAGCGAATTGCCGCCAAAGGGACGGTGCCGTGCGAGACCGGCGAACGCGAGGGCGTACCGGTCCCTCCAGTGTTGCCCGGTGGCGGCGAAGGTCCTCACGGTGCCCAATCGGCGCTGGAGGCGGCGAAGAAATTTGTTCATCCAAAAAGCAGGGCTATCCCAGCATGATGTCTAGGAAGCGCCGGGCGAGCGCCCGGGGCGAATAATGCTCCTGGGCCCACGCCCGGCCGCGGGCCGCGATGCGTCCGGCCAGCTCCGGCGAGCGGGCGAGCGCCGCGAACACCTCCGGACAGTTGTCGGGACGCACGGCGACATACTCCTCCAGATGGCGCGGCATCACGGGCAGTCCGACGCCGTAGTGCGGCAGATCGAGGTTGAACACCAGGCAGCCGGCCGCGAGGGCCTCCCAGAAGCGCCAGCTGTCCCACTGGATGAGCCGCGGCGGGCGCGGGTCGAACCGCGCCAGCACGTCGTACCAGAGCCGGTTGAGCCGGGCCTGCCGTCCCCCGACGAGATAGCGGGGGTGAAATGGGGCGGGTGGGATCAGTTCGCCGCAGAAAGCCACGACGGCCTGCGCCGATTTCAGGCGCTCATAGTAGGCGCGGCTGTGGCGCCGCTGGGTTTGTTCCCACATCAGCAGGTCGTACGGCTCGGTGGGCGGGATCTTCAGGTCGTCGCGCTGGTCGTTGATCGCGAAATACGGTCGGGCGGCGGCCACAAAGGGCGGGCCGGCTTGGGCCCGCGCCGAGTGCAGATAGGGATGGCTGGCGCCGAAGTTGACGAGCAGTTCGCGCTTGCGGTCGTGCCAGGGCGGGGCGCCGGCGGTCATGTCCAGCATCCGCTGGTTCAGGCCCAGCACCCAGGGGTGCTGGTTGGCCGGATGGAAGCAGCGCCGGTTGTATTTGGCGCGGAACACTGCGTCGAAGGCCTGATACTCGGGGCGCCAGCTAGGCGTTTCGTAACCGTCGTCGAGATCGAGGTAGGCGGTCCGGTAGCGCCGGCCGGTGGTGAACAGGCCGACTGGCAGAGGCGTCTCATGGACCTTGAAATCGCTGTCGATCCAGCGGCTCCAGGCGCCGTTCACGGTCACGATGTCGCAGTCCTCCGGGCTCACCCGCGGGTCGCGCCGGACCAGCCAGTCGCCAGGAGCCGGGGAATTCCGCCAGTAGTCGCAGTTGGCGAAAACCTCGGCGCCGAGCTCGCGGAGGCCCTGCGCGAGCACGACGACGTCGTCCTGGTAGGCCTGCGCGTGGTCGCGGCAAAAGAAGTAGACGCGCGGGGAAGATTTCAAGGGTGGCAGGGCACGGTCGTCAGCGGGCGAGTTCCCGGTAGGCCCGGCGGCGGCCGGCGTACCCGGCGGCCTCGACCTGGCGTTCGAGAGGCGTCAGGTGGCGTCGGCGCCAGATCCGCCGGAGGGCAGCCAGCGGTCCGCGCACTTCCGGCGGCAGCGAGCCCTTGAGCACGAGGTGATGCAGCAGGGCGGAGTATTCACGGCCTTCCTGGTTTTTGCAGAGATAGGCCGCGGTGCAGCGGCTCGCGGGGATCAGGTGCACGAGGTGGAGGCGGCGGAACACACCCTTGCCCAGGCCGTGGGCGCAACCGGTGTAGCAGATGTCGGTGTCGCCGCCGGACAGTCGCTGGTCGCCCTTCAGGTCGAGCGAGCCCTTGAGGGGATTGGTCCGCAGCGATTCCATGTACCAATCGGCCACCTGGCGGCGAAGGCAGAGGCCGGCACCCCACGGCGTGGAATCGTGGTGATCGAGGTCGTTCGACCACAGGTCCTGGGCGGCGGTGCGCAGTGTGAGCAGGGCATGCAGGCTCGGTGGTGGTGCGAGTTCCGGGCGCTCGTAACGGGGCGTGATCACGCCCCCCCAGGTGCCCAGCCACGGATGCGTGGCGCCGATCTCGAGGGCGACGGCCAGGAAGTCAGCCGCCAGCACGTTGTCCTGGTCGACGACGACGATGATTTCGCCGGTGGAGTGATTGAAGCCCGCCACCCGCGCCGCCACCAGGCCCGGCGTCTCCTCGCGGACCAAGGTCCCGTGCGGGTGCCAGGCCACGATGGCGGCATCGACCGGCGGGTTGGAGCGGTTGTCCACCATCACCAACTCCCATTGGGTCAGGGGCAGGGTCTGCGCCCGGAGCGCCTCGAGCGTGCTGCGGAGTTCGTCGGTGCCGGGATTGTAGGCGGGAAGGATGACGGAAATTTTCACTTGGTTGGGTTGCCCGCGGTGGACTCTTGCTTCGGCGCGGGTGGCAGATCGCGCGGATGAAAGTAGTGGCCGCGGAAGGCCTGGGGCAGGGGTTGGGCGGGCAGGTCGCCGCCATGCCGCACCCGGTGCCAGAGCGGCCAGAGCCGGCTGACAAGGAACCGCGCGGCTCCCTGGTTGCGGTGCAGCAGCAGGGCCAGGCGGCTGAAGAAGCCCCAGCGCCAGCGGGCCGGCAGGCCGTCAGCCAGCGCGGCCCGCAGCCAGGCGCCCTTGGCGAAAAAGAGCAGCGATGACGGGCTGTCCGGATGGTAGAGCTGGTTGAGCAGCGCCCACCGGAGTTGCGAGCGGCCGGAACCGAGCATGGCCTCATGGCCTTGGGTGATCAGCCGCGCCAGCTTGGCCTGCTGGGCGTGCGTGGGCAGGACTTCCGCGGCTTCCTCAAAATAAAATGCCAGGTAGGCGGGCCAATGGAGTTCGGGCGACGCGTCTTCCCAGCCCACCGTGAACTCGGGCTGGAAGGCCAGCTTGCCGCCGTCGCGCAGCCGGGCGAGGAGCAGCACGACCTGGGGCATGCACGAGTGGTTGTACGCGAGGGCGGCCTGCAGGTAATTGCCGAAGCGTGCGCGCCGGTAGGCTCCGGCGGAAATGAAGAGCGTGTTGGCCAGCGAGTCGCACCGGTCGAGGAATTCATCGAGCGTGGTGGCGGTGTAGGCCGTGCGCTTGGGCCAGAGCGAGGTGCAGAAATTCAGGTAGTCGGCGTCGGGCTGGCGGGCGACGGCCGTCAGGATTGTCCGCACGGAGTCCGGAGCCGGGGCGTCATCATCGCCGAGGATCCACACCCACTCGCCCTGCCCGGTCTCCAGGCAGCGGAGGATGTTGGCGTTGCCGCCGATGTTGAAACGGTGGCGGACGACCTGGATTGGCGCACCGGGATGCGCCGCCCGGAGCGGAGCGAGCACCGCCTCGGCCGGCGGCTCGGAGCAATTATCGAGCACCACCACCTCGGTTTCCGGGCCGAGCTGGGGCAGCAAGGCCGCGAGGGTCCGGGTCAGCGGCACAGGCCGGTTGAAGGTGGGGATCGCGATGGTCAGCCGGATCATGCGTGCGGCGGGGCCGGGGAGACGGGGCCGGTCTGCCAGGGCAGCACGGGGCGGACACAGCCGTGGATGATGCCGCCGTATTCCTCGCGCCCGACGCCGGTCTCAAAGACGGAAAAAGAAATCGCGTCTCGTTTGTGCACCTGAATCTGCGTGACGTTGGTCAGCAGGATGAGACTCAGGGTGTAGAGGCCGTCGTTGAAGAAGTTGGCCGGAAACCTCACTTGGTGGCGGAAAAACCCGGGGCCGAGCTCGGCGCTCGCCGGTCCGGAGCAGAGCACCCACACGCCCTGCTTGTCGAAGAGGTGAATGCTCGAGGTCACGCTGCCGCGGCCGGCGCGTACCTCGAACTCGTACTCGAGCGTGACCTCCTGGTCGATGGGCACATCGCCGGTCACCTGTCCGGCGACGAGGAGGCGGGCGCTGACCAGGCGCAGCCGTTCACTGGTCACGCTGGCGTCGGTGCCCGGCCATTCGACTGCGCCCGCGGACTTCGTGTTCGTCGAGATGTGGGCGGAAACCACCTGGTTGGCGGGGCCGTCGCGCACCACCCGCCCGGCGTCGAGCAGGAGGGCGCGCGAGCAGAGATTGGCCACGACGCCCATGTTGTGGCTGACAAAGAGGACCGTCCGACCCTCGCCGCGGGCCACCTCGCCGATCTTGCCCAAGCATTTCTTCTGGAAGGCGGAGTCGCCGACGGCGAGCACCTCGTCGATGATGAGGATTTCCGGCTCGAGGTGCGCCGCCACGGCAAAGGCCAGGCGCACGTACATGCCGCTGCTGTAATGCTTCACGGGCGTGTCGAGGAAGCGCTCCACCTCGGCGAAGGCGACGATCTCGTCGAACTTGCGCGTGATCTCGGCGCGCATCATGCCGAGGATGGCGCCGTTGAGGTAGATGTTCTCGCGGCCCGTGAGCTCGGGGTGGAAGCCGGTCCCGACCTCGAGCAGCGACGCCACCCGGCCGCGCAGGCCTACGCGCCCGCGGGTCGGCTCGGTGATGCGGGAGAGAACCTTCAGCAGGGTGGACTTGCCCGCGCCGTTTCGGCCGATGATACCGACCACCTCGCCACGGTTGATGGAGAAATTCACGTCGCGCAGGGCCCAGAACTCCTCCCGGGACGAATCAACGGTCGGGGCGCCTCCGAGGCGCGACCACAACCGGCGGGCCCCCTGGCCCAGCGTGTCGCGCAGGGTGGTGTAGGGTACGGCGTGCCCGAGGACGTAGCGCTTTGCCAGGTTGTCGACGGAAATGACCGTTTCAGGATTCATGGCTCAGATGACGTCGGCGAACTGGCGCTCGGTCTTGCGAAAGTACCACAGGCCGGTGATCACGAGGATGGCCGTGAGAGTGAGGGAGATTCCCAGGCCGGGCAGGTAGAGCGGCGGGGCGTCGGCGAGCAGGCACCAGCGGAAACCCTCGATCACGCCGGTCAGCGGATTGAGGGCAAGCAGGTCGCGCCAGTTGGGCAGCACATCGGTGCGGAAGCCGACGGGCGACAGGAACAGGCCGACTTGGAGGAGAAACGGGACGATGTAACGGAAATCCCGGAACTTCACGGTAAGCGCGGTCAGCCAGAGCCCCGCCCCGAGGGCGATGAGCAGGGCCATGAGCATGAAGCCGGGCAGGAGCAGGCTGCGCCAGGCGACTGGTTCCCCGAAATACAGGGCCATCGCGCCATACAGGCCCAGTGCGACCAGGAAATCCAGCAAGGCGACGGCGAGCGCGGAGAGCGGCACAATCAGGCGGGGAAAGTAAATCTTCGAGATCAGGTGGGTGTTGGCCACGAGGCTGCCACTGGAGCCGGACAGGCCGGCGGAGAACAACTGCCAGGGCAGCAAGCCCGCCATCACCACCAGGGGGTAACGGGCATCGCCTTTCCCCATTCCGGCCAGGGTTCCGAAAATAAAACTGAAGATGCCCATCGTCACGAGTGGCTGCAGCAGCGCCCAGAGCACGCCGAGCACGGTCTGCTTGTAGCGGACCTTGATGTCGCGCCACGCGAGGAAGCCGAGCAGCTCGCGGTAGCGCCAGAGGTCGGCCCAATAATGGCGGCTCGAGCGGCCGGCTTCGAGGACGAGTTCGGGCGTGGCAGGTTTCTCCATTGGGTCAGGCGAGCGCGGCGGCGAGGCGCCGCGTGAAGGCCGGGAAAGCAAACGAGTCGGCGTGCCGGCGCACAACCTCCGAATCGCGCGGGTAGCGGACGAGGTCGGCCACCGCGGCGGCCAGCTCGGGAATATTGCCGTATTCCACCAGCTGGCCGGTCTCGGCGGTGATCACCTCGGGCGTGCCGCCGGCGCGCGCCCCGAGGCAGGCCTTGCCGTAGGTCATGGCCTCGAGGAACACCAGCCCGAAGCCTTCCTTCCGGCTGGGCAGCGCAAAGAGGTCACAGGCGGCGTATTCGGCGCGCAGGGCCTCGTCACTCAGGGGACCGGTGAAATCGACCGCAAACCCGACCCCGCGTCGCTGGACCAGCGCCTGCAGGCGCGGCAGATCGTCGCCCTGGCCGACAATGCGCAGCCGGGCCAGCGGGAAGTCCCGGCGCACGAGCGGCATCGCCTCGATCAGCGTGTCCACGCCCTTGTAGGTGTCGGTGCCCGTGAGCCGGGCGACGGTGAGGATGCGCGGCGTCGCAAACGGTGCGGTGGAAAGCTGGTCATTCAGATCCGGGGCGAAGTAGGGATCGAGCGTGTTGGGCACGACCACGAGCCGCTCCGCCGGCAGCCCGGGGAAAAACCGCAGCATCTGGCGGCGAGTATATTCGCTGATGCAGAGGATGCGGTGGGCGCCGAGCAGCGCCCGGCGCTCCAGGAACGTGAAGGGGCGCCAGACCTCGATGCCGTGGGCCACCAGGTAGTAGCGAAGGCGCGGGTTGCAGAGCCGGGCCAGCCACGCGACGGCCAGTTGGTGCAGGTGGCCGCAGACCAGAATGTCGGCCCGCCGGCCCAGCCGGATGGTCTCGCGGATGAACCGCAGCCTGCGTCGCTGGCAGCCGGCCTGTTCACCGAGCCGGGCCGTGCTGTAACGCGTCGCGCGGGGATCGGTGCCGGGGTTGTCGTTCAACACCACCGAATCGACCCGCCCGCCCGGTCCGGCGATTTCGCAGAGCGCCTTGAGGTAAAGCCGCATGATGCGCGCGATGCCTCCCTCGTGCAGGAACAATTCCGGGGAGAGGAGGAGGGCCTTCATGCTGCGGGCCGGCGGTTGGCGAAGGCGATGAGCACGGCTACGGTCCAGACTCGCGACCAGGCGCGCGTGTCATTCCGCGCCTTGTAGTCGGTCCACAACTGCTGGACCTCGGCGGCTTGCAGCCAGGGACAGGCGTCGAGCGAGGCCCGCGAGAAAGTCTCGTCAAGGAAAGGCCGCAGCTCGCCCAGCATCCAGCGGGCGAACGGCAGGGTGAAACCCTGCTTGCGGCGGTTGCGGATCGGTTCCGGCACGATGTCGGCCGTGGCGTCCGCCAGGGCGCGCTTGATGCGCCGCGGGTCGTATTTGAAGTAATCGTGCTGCGGCCACAGCCATTCGAGCAGCTGGCGGTCGACGAAGGGCACCCGCAGTTCCAGCGAATGGGCCATGCTGAAGACGTCGCTGTCGCGCAGCAGCACGTCCGCCATGTACGTGCGCAGCTCCCATGCGCTGATGACCTGGAAAGGGTCGGCGCCGATGAGCTCGAAGGCGAAGTCCTCGAGCATCGGGTGGTTGGGGCCCAGGCGCTCGGCCTGCGCCCGGGCCTCGGGGGCGAGCAAGGCGAGCCGGACCGTCTCGGGCAGCACCCGGCGCTGGAGCGAGGCGAGCTCGTGCAGGTCGCGGGCATGGGCGAGAAAATCGGCGAGCTTGCGGGCGCGGGCGCCGGGACGCCCGCTCAAGTGCGCGACCACCGTGCGGCGCAACCCCGCCGGCAGCCGGCGCCAGAGTGGCAGAAGGCGCTGCAGGCGCGGCAGGTCCCGGAACGAAGGGTAGCCGCCGAACAGCTCGTCGCCGCCCAGGCCGGAAAGCGCGACAGTCACGCCGCCCCGGCGGGCCGTCTGGCTGGCGTAATAGGTGTTGATGCCGTCGCCGGTCGGCTGGTCGAAGCTGGCCAGCAGATGCGGCAGGTCCGCGGCCACGCGCGCGCCGGTGATGAGTTCCTCGTGGTGCTCCGTGCCGAAGGTCGCGGCGGCAAGCCGCGCGCTGGCCTGCTCGGAATAACCGGCCTCGCCGAAGGTGAGCGAGAAGGTCTTCAGTTTCGCGGCCCCGCCGCGGACCATCAGGCCGACAACGGCGGTCGAGTCCATGCCGCCGGAGAGAAAGGCACCGACGGGAACGTCGGCCACCCGGTGGGCGCGGATGGAGTCCTCCAGCTGATAGCGGAGGCCGCTGACGAAATCGTGATAATTGCCGGCGACGGGGGCCGACTGGGCCGGCGCGGGCAGCTGCCACCACGCGCCGGTCTTCAGGCGGCCGGCGGCATCCACGGTGAGACTGTGGCCCGGCGGGAGGTTGGCGATGCCGCGGTAGATGGTGCGCGGTGCCGGCACGGTGAACCACGCGAGGTATTCGCCGGCGGAGGTCGGGTCGATCTCGCGCGGCACCACGCCACTGGCGAGCAGCGCGTTCAGCTCCGAGGCGAGCACGACACCGGAGTCGGGCAGCCGGGCATAATAGAGCGGCTTGATGCCCAGCGGATCGCGGGCGGCGAACAGCGTCTGCTCGCGGGCATCCCAGATGGCGAAGGCGAACATGCCGCGCAGCCGCTGGAGACAGGCGGCGCCGTGCAAGGCGTAGGCGGCGAGCAACACCTCGGTGTCGCAGTTGGTGCGGAAATTCCAGCCCCCGAGTGCGAGCTCGGTCCGGAGCGCGCGGTGGTTGTAGATCGCGCCGTTGAACACGAGGGTGAAGCGTCCGTCGGGGCTGATCATCGGCTGGTGGCCGTTTGCCGGGTCGATGATCGCGAGCCGGCACATGCCGAGCGTTGCGGGGCCGTCGGAGTGCACGCCGCGATCGTCCGGTCCGCGGTGCTGCTGGCGCTGCACCATGCGATTCACCGCCGCCTCGCGGGTCGCGGGGTCCCGCTTCGGGGTGATCATTCCGGCTATGCCGCACATAAGGGAAACACACCAGGGACAGCTTCGCCGCGTCGCTTCCGGTTTACGGAGGCGCCGGGACAGCAATCAGCTCTATTCACTCGCAAACAAGTGGCCGGCAACCGGCCGCCCTCATGCAACGGCAAAGGGCCTGGCGTGGCAATGCCGAATTTGCGCAAAGCCTTAGAGGCAAATGGCTTTGCTGATTTCCCGCGCTTTGTCCGCGGACGCCAGCAAGGCGACCAGGTGCAAGCCGAATTCCATCGCGGTGCCGGCGCCGCGCGACGTCGTTATTCTCCCATCGGTGACGATGCGCTCGGCGGCAAGCATGGCCGGCAATTCGTTGGCGACGGAAAAATGCGCCGTATAGCGCCGGCCGGCGAGCAGTCCGGCATCATTCAACACGGTTGGTGCGGCACAGATCGCCGCCAGCCAGCGCCCGGCTGCGTGCTGCCGGCGGACGATTTCCATCACGCGGGTGTCGGCCCGGAGATTCCCGACCCCGGCTCCACCCGGCAGGAAGACGAGGTCGAAAGGCTGGTCCAGCACGGTGGCCAGCGCGACATCCGCATGGGCCGTGATGCCGCTGCGACCGGTGGCGTGGCGGTTGTCGCCGAGCGAAGCGACCGTGACCTCGATCCCGGCGCGCCGCAGCAGATCGACGGGCGCGAACGCCTCGATTTCCTCAAAACCATCGGCCAGCAGGACAAGGACGGTGGGCACTGTGCGCAAAGCATCAGGCATCATGGGCCAAGTATCAAGTTGAGGATGCGGGGGGATCAGGCGCCGCATCTCCTCTTGTTACTTGGCCACCGGTCCCTGATACTTCCGCGATGCTTTCGCTCGCCGGTCAACGCCTTGTCATCTTCGGCTGCGGCTACATCGGCTCGGCGCTGGCGCAGGTGGCGCTGGCCGCCGGCGCCAGGGTCGAGGCACTGACCCGCAATCCGGAGAAAGCCGCTGCTTTGCGGAACGCGGGCCTCGCCAAGGTCGTCGTGGCGGACATGGCCGGGGCGGATTGGCATGGGGACCTTGCGGCCGGCCCGGATCTTGTCGTCAACTGCGTCAGCTCCGGCGGGCCAGACGCTTACCGGCATTCCTATGTAGGGGGCATGCAGTCCATGCTGGCCTGGGCGGCGGCGGGATCGGCCC
>Ga0228698_1001501_pt1 | contig 11320 bp, 8 predicted proteins | sample McNCre117_Aug_MG_FD_178015 | JGI IMG/M metagenome (GOLD analysis project Ga0228698, IMG submission 178015) | Freshwater microbial communities from McNutts Creek, Athens, Georgia, United States - 1-17_Aug_MG | ecosystem: Environmental > Aquatic > Freshwater > Creek | place: USA: Georgia...
GCTGGCAGCGGCAAGAGCCACTTGCTCAAGGCCACGCGCGAGGGCCTGCGTGAGCAGGGTGCCCGTGTGGGCTGGCTGGATGCGTCCATCCACGAAGCGCCCGAGTTTTCAGAAAGTTGGGCGGCCGTGGTGATGGACGATGTGCACCTTTACACCGCAGCCCAGCAACAGGTGGCTTTTACCTGGTTTGTGCACGCACAGACACTCCAGCGCCCGGTGGTGGCCGCTGGCGAGTTGGCACCGGTGGATCTCAAGCTGCGTGACGATTTGCGTTCCCGAATGGGGTGGGGCCATGTGTTTGGCTTGCAGTTGCTCACCGAACCGGAGCGCCGCGCGGTCTTGCGTCACGCGGCCGATGACCGTGGCGTTTTTCTGGGCGATGAGGTGATGGACTTTATGCTCAAGCGCTTTTCGCGGGACCTCGGTAGCCTGATGGAACTGCTGGATTTGCTGGACGGCTACAGCCTGCAGACACAGCGCGCCATCACCATCCCGCTTATCAAATCCATGTTGGAAAACCAATGACATTGAAGAAACTGGCCCTGTTTGATCTGGACCACACGCTGATTCCGTTTGACTCCGACCACAGCTGGGGCGAATTCACCATTGGTCTTGGCTGGAACGATGCCGCCGAATTCAAGCGCCGCAACGATGGCTTTTATGCCGACTACAAGGCCGGAACGCTCGATATCCATGCCTATTGCCGTTTCGCGACGTCTGCCATCTGCCGCCAGGGCCCTGAAAAATCGAAGGCGGCCCATGCGCAATACATGGACAAAGTAGTGATGCCCGGCCTCCAGCCGCAGGCCCTGAAACTGGTGCGAGACCACCAGGCGGCCGGTGACACCGTGATCATCATCACCGCGACCAACGAGTTTGTGACACGCCCGATTGCCTGGGCGTTTGGTGTAAACGAGTTGCTGGCCATCAATCTGGAAGTGGACAGCCAGACCGGGTGGTACACCGGCGCCATTCGGGGTGTGCCATCGTTTCGTGAAGGCAAAGTGACGCGCCTGGAAGAATGGATGTACGAGCGGGGCCTGGACTGGGACTCGGTGCACACCACCTTCTACTCGGACTCCTTCAACGACGTGCCGCTACTGGAAAAGGCCAATGTGGCCATCGCCACCAACCCCGACGAGCGCCTGCGCGCACTGGCCACCGAGCGCCAATGGCGCATACTCGACCTGTTTGCCTGAACGTTGGCAAACCATCGCTAGGAACACACCTTGATCAAGAAATTCATCGACAAACTGCTGGGCAAGGCAGGCGTCACTTCGCGCGCCCGGGCGCCCCAGTTTGGCAAGCGCGTGGAGGTGCCCGTCGCCACCCACGGCATCGACCCCACTTTGGTGGATGAACGCGCCATCCATGTCGTGCGTACCCTGAAACAGGCCGGTTTTGAGGCCTATGTCGTAGGCGGCGCAGTGCGTGACTTGCTGCTGGGGCTGCGTCCCAAGGACTTTGATGTGGCCACCAACGCCACGCCCGAACAGGTCAAAGGATTGTTTCGCCGCGCCTTCATCATCGGGCGGCGCTTTCGCATCGTTCACGTGGTCTTTGGCCGTGGCCGTGAACATGAAGTCATAGAGGTGTCCACCTTTCGCGCCTATCTGGACAACGCGGCCGCCGAGCAGGTGGCTGGCAACGAGCGCACCAGCAAGAGCGAACTTGCCGGCATGAAGCACGCCGTGGATTCCACTGGTCGCGTGTTGCGCGACAACGTCTGGGGCCCGCAGGAAGAGGACGCGGTGCGTCGGGACTTCACCATCAACGCGATGTACTACGACCCTGAGGCGCAGGTTGTGGTCGATTACCACCACGGCCTGAAGGACGCCAAGAACCACACGCTGCGCATGATTGGCGATGCCGCCACGCGGTACCGCGAGGACCCGGTGCGCATTATTCGCGCCGTGCGTTTTGCGGCCAAGCTGCATGGATTGGGTTTCAAGCTCGACGCCAAAACGTCCGCCCCGCTGGTGAAGTCGCAGGCACTTTTGGCCGATGTCCCTCAGAGCCGTTTGTTTGACGAAATGCTCAAGTTGCTGCAGACCGGCCATGCGCTGGCCTCTATCGAAAAACTGAAGGAGCTGGGGCTGGCCAAAGGCATTTATCCCTTGCTGGATCTGGCCGTGGAGCGTTCGCTGCAACCTTTGGTTACGGCCGCGCTGAAGGACACCGACCGCCGTGTGGGCGAGGGCAAACCCGTGGCGCCTAGTTTCCTGCTGGCCTGCGTGTTGTGGGCCGATGTGCGTGATGGCTGGGCGCGTCGCCTGGCGGAGCGCCAACACAGCCACCCGGCATTGCAGGATGCCATTGAAGACGTATTCAATGCGCGCATTGGCGACGTGTCGGGCCGCGGCAAACTGGCCGGTGACATGCGCGAAATATGGCTGATGCAACCGCGCTTTGACAAGCGTGTGGGCAGTACGCCCTTTGGCATGGTGGAGCAACCGCGCTTTCGCGCGGCCTTTGATTTCATGCGCCTGCGCGCCGATGCCGGTGAGATTGATGAACTGCTGGCCGATTGGTGGCAGGAGTTCAGCATGGCCGATGACAGCGCCCGCCAGGACATGATTGATCAGGTGCGTGCCGAGCAGCAGGCTCGCCCCAAGGCAGCGCGCGTGCAGCGCGCGCCGGCCCCGGCGCGTGACAAGCCACCGCGTGCTGCAGCGGGTGCGGAGGGCGCCGGGTTGACGGCAGCCCCTAGCGCAGACGGTGACGCACCCATGACCGATGCAGCCCCCAAGAAACGGCGTCGCCGGCGCCGCCCCACGGGCGACCGCGCGGCTGGCAATCCGGCACCCGGCGGCAATTCCGACGCGTGAGCGCAGGGATGGGCGAGGCGGTAGTTGCCTACATCGGCCTGGGTGCCAATCTGGGCGAACCGCGCGCCGCGGTGGTGGATGCTATGGATGCAATTGGCGCATTGCCCGGCGTGCGACTGACCCGCCAATCCTCTCTGTACGGCAGTGCGCCGGTGGATGCCGGTGGCGGTGACTACGTGAACGCGGTGGTGCAAATCCACACGGAACTGCGGCCCCATGCACTGCTGGCAGCGTTGCAAGGCATCGAACAGGCGGCAGGGCGACTGCGCCCATATCGCAATGCCCCCCGCACGCTGGATTTGGATGTGTTGCTGTACGGCGAGCAGGAGTTGGCCGATGGGCAGTTGACGGTGCCGCACCCGCGTATGTGGGAGCGGGCTTTTGTATTGCGCCCGCTCGCCGAAATTGCACCTGACTGTGTGAGCCCAGCGCAACTGGCAGCGGTGGCTGAGCAGTCCATCTGGCCGCTATGAAACGCTTGCCGCCGCTCAATGCGCTCAAGGCCTTTGCAGCGGCTGCGCGGGAAGGCAGTTTCACCCGGGCGGGCGAATCACTGCATGTCACCCAAGGTGCCATTAGCCGCCAGATCAAACAGCTGGAGATGGCGCTGGGCGTGCCGCTTTTTGTCCGCATGCACCAAGCGGTGGAATTAACCCCGGCGGGCAAAGAGTTGGCGCACACACTGTTGCGCCTGTTCAGCGAAATGGAAGTGGCCGTCAACAAAGCCGCGGGCAATGCGCGGCCCCGCATGCTGCATGTGAATGTGCCGCCGACCTTTGCCACGCGCTGGCTGGCGCCCCGGTTATCCGACTTTCGCCAGCGCTTTCCTGCGATCGATTTGTCGGTCAAGACCGACACCCTTCAAACCCTGGGCGAAGCCCGCGGGCAGGACTGCCTGATCGTTTACGCCCGCGACGCCTGGCCTCGGGCGGACTGTGTTCCCGTGATGCAGGAGCACCACATCATGGTCAGCAGTCCAAGCCTGTGGAACAAGAAGAAGCCGCCCGTATTGGCCAATTCGACTTTGTTGCACGTACTCGATGGTGGTGTGCGCCTGCCGGTCTGGGAGCGCTGGATTGCCGAGCACGGCCCAAGCGACCTCGATGTAAGCCACGGCCTCAACTTCAGCACGTTGGATCAGGCCATCAACGCGGCCATTGCGGCAACGGGCGTGGTCATTGTGGACGAAGCCATGGTAGTGCGCGAGTTGCAGTCCGGCGAACTGGTGCGCCACAACAGCCTGCACGTCGAAGGCCCTTTCGGGTACTGGCTGGTGGTGCCAGACAGCCGCTGCGCCATACCAAAACAGGTGCTCGATTTCAAGACATGGCTATTGGGGCACGCCATAAACAGTCGGTGACGCTGGTTGCAAAAAAATGCATTGCGCAGGTCCGGACTGAAAACCAGTGCCAGGGGCTTTGGGGTATGCGATCCCCAGCGCGCACGGCGCTTTCATAAGGAGTTGATCACTTTATTTTCCTTATGGTTTCCTTATGCAATGTGCTCTAGCCTTCCATAAATGGCTCGCTGCGAAAAGAACTTTCGCGGCAACGGGAAAATCGTGGCGCTTTGGTAGTAAAAAGCAGTTCGTCCATTTGCCTGGGGTCTGATTGGAGTGGACGGCAGAAATGGGCGCATTTGTTCGGGTTGGGCCGGATGGGCGCCGTGGTTCGTTTTCAGGGAGATCAAACATGAATGGATACACATTGCGTCAGAAATTCCAGTTCGGCATCGTCACTGTGATTGTGGTGTCGCTGGTGGTCTTGTTGGGAGGCCGCTTCTTGGCCAAGGGGGCGCGCTTTCACTACCTGGAGCGGGAGCATTTGGCGGCCGTTATGCAACTCAAACTGGAGTTCCAGCGCGCCACACTGGCCCAGCCGGTTGACAAGGGTACGGTCCTCAAGTTGATTGACAAGGCACAGGCGGCTGCCGTGCAAGCCGATGCTGAGTTGTTTGGTGTTGAGCAAACGCTGTTTAGGATTCTCGGCTTTCGCGACATCATCGAGTTGCCCAAGAAAGACTACGCCGAGATGGCGCACATGCGCAAGATGATTGAGGCGGACACGGCAAGTACCATGAGTGCCGAGTTGGTCAAAAGTTTGCAAGCCGATGTCGACGCGACACAGGAAAACTCGGATCGCTTTGGTCCCTTGGTGGTCGAGGCAGTCGCCTTTATCAAAGTATTGGTTATTTGCCTCAACTTGCTCGGCAGCATCGTGTTGCTGGCCTCTTTCTGGTTGATTCGGCAGGGTGTGCTTGCGCCGCTGGATGACGCGGTTCAACTGGCCCGACGCATTGCGCAGGGTGACCTGCAAGGCAAGGTAAGCGTGCAAGCAAAGGGTGAGATCGGCATGCTGGTGAGCGCGCTGGAGGAAATGCAGGGCAATCTGGCAAGCATGGTGAGCAATGTGCGACGCAGCGCCGAGAGCCTGCAGGCATCTAGCGCCGAAATCGCACAAGGCAATTACGACCTGAGTACGCGCACCGAGGGGCAGGCCAGTTCATTGGAGCAAACGGCCGCGTCGATGGATGAACTGGGCGCGGCCTTCAGGCAAAACTCCGATAGCGCACGCCAAGTCAGTCAGTTGGCGATGAACGCATCCACCGTTGCCGTACAGGGCGGTGAAGTGGTGTCGCAGGTGGTTGACACCATGAAGGGGATCAATGATGCGTCCCGCAAGATTTCGGAAATCATCGGGGTCATCGACGGAATAGCTTTTCAGACCAATATTTTGGCCCTGAACGCTGCGGTTGAAGCGGCGCGGGCAGGCGAGCAAGGTCGGGGGTTTGCTGTGGTTGCCAGCGAAGTGCGCAGCCTGGCCGGGCGTTCGGCAGATGCCGCCAAGGAAATCAAGACGCTGATCAATGCAAGCGTAGAGCGCGTGGAACAGGGAACAGCGCTGGTGGACAGAGCCGGGACCACCATGACGGAAGTGGTGAGTTCGATTCGACGCGTTACCGACCTTGTCGGCGAGATCAGCGCGGCCAGCAGTGAACAAAGCAACAGCGTTTCCCAGGTGGGCGAAGCAGTGACCCAGATGGACAGGTCCACGCAGCAAAATTCTGCTTTGGTGGAGCAAATGGCTGCTGCTGCAGGTAGCCTGAAAGCACAGGCCGAAGAACTGGTTCAGACGGTCGCTGTTTTTAACGTTGGTGCATACGAGAGCACGGTACGCGCTGCCCCGCGTGTGGCGCTATCCAAACCTGTGGCGCTTGGCGCAGGTGCCCGGCGTGCCATTGCGCCAGCGCCTTCCGCTTCGCCCAAACCGGCGCCCATCGCCAAAGCCCCTGCCAGCAAACCCGTGTCACTTCCAAAGCCGGCCGAGAGTGCCAAATCAGGCGCCGCGTCTGGTGGAGGCGATGACTGGGAAACCTTTTAAGTACTCCAGCGACCAAGTGCCTGGTTCAGCCGGTCTGAATCTGGGTGTCCTTCAGGGCGCACGTGTACGGTGCGCCAGCACCTCATCGAGCCAGTCGACGCGCATTTCCGGAACGGCTGTGATGAGCTTTTGGGTGTAGGGGTGTTCGGGCTTATCGAATATCTGGTCGGTTGTATCGAAGGCCACAAATTTGCCCTGCAACATGACCGCCGTTCGGTGGGCAATGCGGTGCACGACGTCGAGGTCGTGCGTGATAAGGATGTAGGACAGGCCCAGCTCTTTTTGCAGCTTGCGCAGCAGGGACAGAATTTCCTCTGCAACCAGTGGGTCGAGTGCCGAGGTGGGTTCATCCAGAATGACCATGTCCGGCCGGGCCGCCAGCGCACGCGCAATGCACACGCGTTGTTTCTGGCCTCCTGAAAGTTGGCCGGGGCGGCGGTCCAGAAAATCGAGTGGAAGCTCCACCAGGTTCATCAGTTCCCTCGCCCGGGCTTCTACTTCCTGGCGGGAAGAGCCGAAGTAAAACTGCACCGGCCGCCCGATGATTTCCATGAGCGTCTGGCGCGGGTTGATGGCCACGTCGGGGATTTGGTACACCAGCTGAATGCGTTGTTTGAGCGCTTTGCTGCGTTCATTCAGACTGCGTGGCAAGGCATTGCCCTGGAACACAATGTCACCACTTCGGGGTGGCAGCAAGCCGGTAATGATGCGGGCCAGCGTGGATTTGCCCGAACCCGACTCGCCAACCACGGCAACCGTTTCGCCGCGCTTCACATCCAGCGACACGCCCTTGACGACGTGAAAGGTGCCGTAATAGGCGTGGCAATCGGCAATGGACAGCACCGTTTCATCGGCTTTGACGGTGCCTTGCGCGGCCCGTTCGCTCGCTGCCGCGCCGCGAACAGCCACCAGCCGCGCGGTGTATTCCTTTTGCGCTTCGTGCAGGATTTGCCGGGTCGGGCCTTCTTCCACTTCCTTGCCGTGGCGCAGTACCTTGATGCGGTCAGCTACCTGTGCCACCACGGCCAGATCGTGGGTGATGTAGATGGCCGCCGTTTTGTACTGGTGAATCAAGGACTTCAGCAATATCAGCACTTCGATCTGTGTTGTCACATCCAGCGCGGTGGTGGGTTCGTCAAGGACCAGCACATCGGGGCGACATGACATGGCCATGGCGGCCATGGCGCGCTGCAACTGTCCACCCGATGCCTGGTGCGGATAGCGTTCGCCAAAATGGTCCGGGTCGGGCAGATCGAGGGCTTTGAAGAGTTGACGGGCCCAGTCTTCGGCCTCGGCGCGCGACATCAGCTTGTGGATGGTGGGCGCTTCGCAGACCTGATCCATCAAGGTGTGGGCCGGGTTGAAGGCGGCGGTGGCACTTTGGGCGATGTAGGCAATGCGCTTGCCGCGCATGCCGCGGCGTCCTTCGGCGTCCAGCGCGCGGATGTTGGTGCCGCCCAGAATGATTTCGCCCGCCGCAATGTGTACGCCCGCACGCGCATAGGCCATGCTCGACAGGCCGATGGTGGATTTTCCGGCGCCACTCTCACCAATGAGACCCAGCACCTCGCCTTTCTTTACGGTCAGGGCCACGTTGTCCACGATGACATTGCCGGCGACACTTTCCAGGCGCAGGCCTTTGATTTCCAGAATCAGTTGATCGCTCATGGTGTGCTGTTTCTCACAGTTCGGCCTGCGCACCGGAGGGGCGCGCGTCAATGGACAGCATCCAGTCCACTACCAGGTTGACCGATACGGTCAGCAGCGCAATGGCGGTGGCGGGGTAGATCGGCGCCATCATGCCGAAATTGATGGCGGCCGCGTTCTCACGCACCATGCCGCCGAGGTCTGCGTAGGGGGGCTGGATGCCGAGTCCCAGAAAAGACAATCCGGCGATAAACAGGAAGTTGAAGCAAAACCGCAGCCCAAACTCCGATATCAGCGGTGCCCAAGCGTTGGGCAATATTTCGCGGTGAATGATCCACCACAGGCCTTCGCCACGCAGCCGTGCGGCTTCCACATACTCCATCACGGTCAGGTTCATGCCGAGTGCCCGCGCCAGCCGGAAAACGCGCGTGGAGTCGAGTACGGCGATGGTCAGAATTAACACCGGAATGCTGGAGCCGAAAACGCCCAGAATGATCAGCGCAAAGATCAGCCCCGGAATGGACAACATCACATCCACCAGACGGGTGAAAAACACGTCCACCCAGCCGCCCACCACAGCGCTTACAAAGCCCAGCACGATGCCGATGAAAAACGACAGCAGCGTGATGGCCAGCGCCACGCCGATGGTCATGCGCGAGCCGTACATGATGCGGGTGAGCATGTCGCGGCCGATCTGGTCGGCGCCCAGCAACATGGCCATGGAGGGTTCATCCCAGGTGCCGCCGACGTTCTCTGATTGGCCGTAGGGCGCCAGCCAGGGCGTGAACACCGATACGAAGATAAAGAGTGCCACCACCGTCAGGCCGAACCAGGCCGACAACGTGGGTTTGTGTCCAAAGACTTTCATGGGCTGTGTCCTTCTCTTCAGCGCTTGTGGCGCAAACGGGGATTGACCAGAATCACCAGTATGTCGGCCAGGGTGTTGAGCAGCACAAACACCATGGCAAACACCAACCCGCAGGCCTGAATGACCGGCACATCGCGCTTGGATACCGCATCCACCATCAGTTGGCCCAGACCCGGGTATACAAACACTGCTTCAATCACCACCACGCCCACCACCAGATACGCCAGGTTCAGCGCGACCACGGTGATGATGGGTGCCGCAGCGTTGGGCAGTGCATGGCGCACGATGACACGCCGGCGCCGCGCCCCTTTGAGGAAGGCCATTTCAATGTAGGGCGTGGACATCACGGCCAGCACCGAGCTGCGGGTCATGCGCAGCATATGGGCGGCCACCAGCAGCGTGAGTGTGATGGCGGGCAGTGTGGTCTGGTACACCCGCTCGGCAAAAGGCATGTCCTTGTAGACGGTTGACAGCGAAGGGAACCACTCAAGCTCGACAGCCAGAAAAATGATCAGCAGGTAGGCAATGAAAAACTCGGGCAGCGAGATGGCGGTCAGGGTGACGATGTTGGCCAGTTTGTCGGTGAGTTTGCCTTCGTTGATGGCAGACAAAATCCCCAAACCCACGGCCAGGGGGATGGCGATCAAGGCGGCGTAACCAGCCAGGAAAAGCGTGTTGCCCAGGCGCGGCGCAATTTCATCCAGGATCACGCGCTTGTTGGTGAGCGCAACACCCAGGTCGCCATGCAAAGCGCCGCTCAGCCAATGAAAGTAGCGCAAGTAGGCCGGCACATCGAGCCCCAACTCCTTGCGAAATATGACGAGCGCTTCGGGCGTGGCACCTTGTCCGAGTACCGCTGACGCTACATCACCGGGCAATATCTGGGTGCACACGAAAATCAAAACGGAAACTGCAAAGAGAGTCAGAACCCCTAGCAGGATTCTGTTCAATATCAATTTCGCCATGGCATTTTCTTCAGGTTGAGGTCACCGGTGTCACACGCAAAAAAAAGCGGGGAAGGGCTACAAGCCCCGCCCCGCTTTGCATCCATCCCAATGGGACGTGGACCACTATACGCAAGTTCCAGGCCCGGGGGTCTGCTCGCCACGCGGGTCACGCGCCCATCAATCAGGCAAACCAGCCTTTCTCTGCGATACGGTCGTCGGCCATGTCATAGCGACCCGAGATCGTCAGCCCTTGCAGCTTGGTGCTGCAGGCGTCCAGATAGTCTTGCACCGCAAAGCACACCATGCCCGAGTTCTGGGCAACCAGTGACTGGCAACGGGCGTACATGTCGGCGCGCTTTTTCTGGTTCATTTCGACACGGGCGGCGGTCAGGGTTTTGGTGAATTCGGCGTTGTCGAAGTGGGTGTCGTTCCAAGGGTTTTTCATGCCGCCAAAGAACGTGCTCGTAAGCTGGGCGTCGATGGTCGGACGGTTGCCCCAGTACACCGCACAGAAGGGTTGTTTGAGCCAGACGTTGTCCCAATAGCCGTCGCCTGACACGCGCTTAAGGTCCAGCGTGATGCCGGCCTTGGCGAGTGACTCCTGATACACCTGACCAGAGTCGGTGGCGCCGGAGAAGGCACCTTCCGATACCTGCAATTCGACCGCGCTTTTGATGCCGGACTTCTTGAAGTGGAATTTGGCCTTGTCGGGGTCGTAGGCAATCTGCTTTTGCTTGGCATCGTAGTACTTCATCTTGACGCCGACGGTGTGGTCATTGCCCACCGAAGCGAAACCCGAGAAAACGTTTTCCACAATTTTCTTGCGGTCGATGCCGTACTTGAGGGCCAGCATCAGGTCTTTGTTGGCAAAGGGTTCTTTGTCGGTGTGTGCCACAAACGCAAACCGGTTGCCCATGCCGGGGGTGCGCGAAATGCGCAGCTTGGTGTTCTTGGCCAGGAGCTTGGCGGTCTTGGGGTCGACCCGGTTGATGGCGTCTACCTGGCCGGTCATCAGGGCTTGCGAGCGGGCTGCGGCGTCTCCGATGTAGCGCAACTCGACGCGGTCAAAATTGCCGCGGTTGGGTTTCCAGTAGTTACCGGGCTTGCGCTTGGCCACAAAACGCACGCCGGGCTGAAACTCCTCCATGGTGAAGGCTCCGGTTCCGTCGGGCTTGCTCCAGTCGGTGAAGCCGTTGGGCACCACGATGATGTGGTAGTCGCCCAGGTTGAACGGCAGGTCGAGGTTGCCGTTGGACATCAGGATCTGCACCTGGTTGGCGTTGACCTTTTTGATGTCGGTGATGTCGGCCAGCAGCGCTTTGGCGGGCGACTTGGTTTCACCGCGGTGCAGGTTCAAGGAATAAATGACGTCATCGGCATCCAGTGTTTTGCCCGAGGTAAATGTGATGCCCTTGCGGATGTTGAAGAGCCATTCGGTCGCGCCGGGTTTGACTTCCCAGCTTTCAAACAATTCACCCGTTGCGTCACCGTTGTCTGCCACTTCTACCAGACAGTTCCAGAGCATCAGGCTGATGGAGATCGGGATGGAATCGGCATAGGTGCGGGGGTCCAGGCTGTCGGAAGGAGAGCCGCCTTCCATGCCCAGTCGCAAAGTGCCGCCTTTCTTGGGGGCCGCAGCGGCCAGTGCTG
>Ga0228698_1001502_pt1 | contig 11315 bp, 8 predicted proteins | sample McNCre117_Aug_MG_FD_178015 | JGI IMG/M metagenome (GOLD analysis project Ga0228698, IMG submission 178015) | Freshwater microbial communities from McNutts Creek, Athens, Georgia, United States - 1-17_Aug_MG | ecosystem: Environmental > Aquatic > Freshwater > Creek | place: USA: Georgia...
GAAATGGTCAGCAATGCGCAAAAAATCAACCACTACCTCGACGGCATTGCCACCGCATCCACCCAGCAAGCGAGCGGCGTGAACGAGGTCGTGCAAGCCATCCAGCAACTCGACTCGCACACCCAACAAAACGCCGCGCTGGTAGAAGAAACCAGCGCCGCCGCCGGTGCGCTCAACGACCAAGCCCACAAGCTCACCCAGGAGATTGCGCGCTTTCAGGTCGCTTGAGCACGGCGGGCAATGGCCCGCCCCACGTCGTTTACGACGCAGCCCCCGCCCGGCTGATCGCGCTGCCGTCATCGCGCCGCAAGGCCCAGAACGACAGCGAGGACAGCACGGTAATGGTGCCCACCGTCCAGAAAGCATGGTGCAGGGACGACAACACCGCCGCGTGGTCGGTTTGCGGCACATCGCCCAGATACCAGGCGGTCACCAGTGAACCGCAGGCCAGCCCGAAGCTCATCGACAGTTGTTGCAGCGAGCTGCTCAGGGTGCTGGCCATGCTGGTGTCGCGCGGCTCAATGTCGGCAAACGCCAGCGAATTCATGCTGGTGAATTGCAGCGAGTTAAAAAAGCCCTGCGCCAGGCTGAGCAAGACCACGCACCACAGCGGCGTCTCCGCCCCCACCAGTGAGAAGCCGTAGATGGTGAAGCCGATGAGCACCGTGTTCACAATCAACACCTGCCGGTACCCGAAGCGGGACAAAAACCGGGGCGCCATCGCTTTCATGCCCATGGCGGCCAGCGCTGAAGGCATCATCAACAGCCCCGACTCCCAAGCTGAGCGCCCCAGCCCCAACTGGTAGAGCAGTGGCAGCAAAAACGGCATGCCGCCCAAACCCAAGCGGGTCACAAAGCCGCCCAGCACCGACACCCGGTAGGTGCGCACCCGTAACACCGCCAGTTGCAGCAGGGGGTGGATCACCCGCCGTGCGTGCACCACATAACCCACGAGCAGCACCACAGAAACAATCAACAACAGGCTGACGGTTTGTGTGCCGAGCTGGTGCTCCCCAAAAATCTCCAGCACCCAGGACAACAGTGCGGTGCCGCTGCCAAACAGCGCCAAGCCCGGAATATCCAGCGGCTGGCTGTGCTCGCTGCGGTAGTCGGGCATGTACTTGTAAATCAGCCACTGCGCAGCCAACCCGAAAGGCACGTTGACAAAAAAGATATCCCGCCACGAAAGCCAATGCACCATCAACCCGCCCACCGTGGGGCCCAGGAGCGGGCCGATGAGCGCCGGAATGATCACAAAGTTCATCGCCCCCAGCAGCTCTGCCTTGGGAAAGGTGCGGATGATGGTGAGCCGCCCCACCGGCATCATCATGGCAGCCCCCATACCCTGCAGCACCCGCGCGGCCACCAGCATGGGCACATTGACGGCCAAACCGCACAGCATGGATGCCAAGGTAAAAATGGCCACCGCAATCGAAAACACGCGGCGGGTGCCATAGCGGTCTGCCATCCAGCCACTGACCGGAATGCCCACCGCCAGGCTCAGGATGTAACTGGTCACCACCCCCTTCAGGCTCAGCGGCGTCACCCCCAAGCCCGCCGCCATGGCAGGCACCGCGGTGTTGACGATGGTGGAGTCCAGCTGCTCCATGAACAATGCCGTGGCCACCACCCACGGCAGGTAACGTTTGACGGTGGGCTGCGCTGCGCTGGCGTCGGTGTCATGTGTGTGCATGACGCCTAGCATAGGCGGTGCACGTTTCCAGCGGGTAAAGCGGGGGATTTGGAGTCCCCCGCCCCTAGGCGTTAAGACTTGCCGGCTGTGAAACCGCCATCCACCAGCAGGTTGGCGCCGGTGATGAAGCTGGCCTCGTCACTGAGCAAAAAGGCGACCGGGCTGGCCACTTCCTCAGACCGCCCCAGGCGCCCGATGGGGTGCAGGGCAATCAGGCCTTGTTTCATGGCGAGGTCCAAGCCGGCGAGCAGGGGCGTGTCGATATAGCCGGGGCCCACCGAGTTCACCCGCACACCTTTGGCGGCGGCCTCCAGCGCCAGGGTGCGCGTCATGTTCACCACGCCGCCTTTGGCCGCGGTGTAGGCCGCCGTCATGCTCTGGCCGAACACCCCGAGGATGGACGCACAGTTCACGATGCTGCCGCTGCCCTGTGCATACATGGGGCGCAGCGCAGCCCGCGCCACGCGGAAGACGCCCATCAGGTTGATATCGATGATGCGCAAGAAGTCTTCATCGGTGTACGCATCGGCCGGGCTCAAGCCGCCGATGCCCGCGTTGTTGAACACACCGTCCAAACGGCCGAAGGCAGCGATGGTGCCCGCAATCAATTGGTCCACCTGCTCGGTGGACGACACATCAACCGCCAGAAAGCGGCACCGCCCACCATGAGCTGCGGCCAAAACCTCTGCCAGGCGAGCGCCCTGGCTGTTGGCCAAGTCTGCCATCACCACCTGCGCGCCCTCTTGCAAGCAGCGCTCCACCGTGGCCAGCCCGATACCGCTGGCACCTCCGGTCACCAAAATACTTTTTCCCTGTAAACGCATGGTTCACTCCTGAAGTATGAAAAAACGACCTCACTATCTCAACCACCATGCTGGCGCACCGCCCAGCAGCGCACCTTGATGTACCGCAGAGAAAGACCTTTTGACCACGTGGAATACGCTACGGTTTTCATAGCTGCCAGCGCACATCGCACGTGGGCCAGAGGCATATTTCTTTATGATTCCAGCCATGCACCCGCCCCGCACGACTCGACCCCACCTGCTGCCCCTGCTGCTGGCAGCCGTGGTGGCCTTGCCGCTGCTGTGGAGCCTGTGGGGCGCGCTGGCCGCCGGGCTGGATGCCGATGCGTGGCAGGCCTTGGCACAAGAGCCTCACCTGCTGCAAGCCCTGGCGCTGACGCTGTGGACCGGGCTGGCCTCTACTGCCTTGGCCGTGGGCGCCACAGCGGCCGTGCTCGCCGCCACCGTGGGGCGCCTGCACACCCACGCCACACAACGCCTCACCCGCTGGCTGGCACCGCTGTTGGCCGTGCCGCATGCGGCCTTTGCCATCGGGCTGGTGGCGCTGCTGGCGCCCAGCGGCTGGGTGCTGCGCCTGCTGTCGCCCTGGGCCACCGGGCTGAGCACGCCGCCGCCCTGGCCCACCACGCAAGACCCGTGGGGCCTGGGGCTGATGGCGGTGCTGGTGCTCAAGGAAGTGCCATTTTTGCTGTGGGCCGCACTGGCCCACCTGCAGCGCCCCGATGTAGCCCGTCGCCTGCACCAGGAACTGCGCCTGGCCCACACCCTGGGCTACAGCGCCGCCCAAGCCTGGTGGCGCGTGGGCTGGCCCCAGCTACTGCCGCGCCTGCGCGCGCCGCTCTTGGCGGTGCTGGCCTACAGCCTGACGGTGGTGGATGTGGCGCTGATCATCGGCCCCACTACGCCGCCCACGCTGGCCATGCTGGCCTGGCAATGGCTGCAGGACGCCGACCCCGCCACCAACGCCCAAGGCGCCGCTGCCGCGTGGGTGCTGGCGCTGGTACTGGCGGCCTGTGCGGGCGCGCTGTGGGGTGCACTGCACTGGCGCGTGTGGCGCAGGCGCTGGACGCGCGGCAACGCCCCCGCCCACGGCACCCCGCCCAACAGCGCTGCCTGGCAAACCCCGCGCACGCCATGGTTGGCAGCAACGCTTCTGGCGGTCTATGCCGCTGTGATGCTGGCCCTGCTCATCGGCAGCGTCACCGGGCCATGGCCTTTTCCCGACCTGCTGCCGGCGGCATTCACCCGCGCCGCGTGGGCCAGTGTCGCGGGCAGCCACGACAGCCTCTGGACCACCGTCTGGCTGGGGCTGAGTAGCGCCTGCGCCGCGCTAGTGTGGGTGACGGCATGGCTGGAGTGGGCGCCACCACGCTGGCAGCAACGCAGCTCGGCACTCTGGATGCTGCCCTTGGTGCTCCCGGCCGTGCTGTGGGTGGTGGGCCTGCACCGCCTGAGCATCGCCTGGGGCTTGGACACCACGACCACCGGCCTGTGGCTGGCCCACACCCTGGCCTGCGTGCCCTATGTGCTGATCGCGCTGCAAGGGCCTTACCTCGGGTTTGACCGGCGCTTGCAGCAGGTGAGCGCCACGCTGGGCCAGCCGCACGCAGTGTTTTTACTGCGGGTGAAATGGCCCTTGCTGCGCGCACCGCTGGCGGCCGCCTTGGGGGTGGGCTTTGCGGTCAGCGTGGCGCAGTACCTGCCCACCTTGTATGTGGGCGCTGGCCGGTTTCAAACCATCACCACCGAAGCCGTCACCCTGGCCGCGGGCGGGCAGCGCTCGCTGACCGCTGCCTTTGCCTGGCTGCAGTGGATGCTGCCGGTGCTGGTGTTCGGCCTGGCCGCGTGGGCAGGCCAAGCGCGGCGCTGGCCCGCCCACACCTCCGTATCGGCACAATCCGGCCATGACGCTTAACACCGCCAGCCCTCCCTCCACCCCGAATGAGCCCCGCCACTGGTCCGAGGTACCGCACGCCCCGGCGGCCGGCACGGTGCTGGGGCAATTCGGCGCGCTGGCGGACGGCAGCGCCACGATGCTGGAACTAGCCAACCCCCACGCCAGCAGCCCAGCCCCCGCATTCCGCTACCTGCTGTTGCGCAGCGGGCACGAGGTCAAAGCCTATGTGAACCGCTGCGCCCACTTCGGTGTGCCGCTGGCCGCGCGGCAAGACCTGCTGCTCTACCAGCCCCATGGGCGCATCACCTGCAACGTGCATTACGCCCACTACCGCTGGAGCGACGGCCTGTGCACCGCAGGCGACTGCGAGGGCGAATCGCTGCTCGCAATTCCCGTGAGCATCCACGCGGACGGCACGATCCGCATTGCGCCATGAGCTTGCAGATTCACATGAGCCAACTCGCCAGCCCCGCGGGCGTGCTGCTGCGCGACCTGCATCTGGAAGTGGCCCCCGGCACCGTGCACACCCTGATGGGCCCCAGCGGCTGCGGCAAAAGCAGCGTGCTCGCGGCCGTGTGCGGCACGCTGGAAGACGGCATGCACTGGCATGGCAGCGTGCACCTCAACGGCCAGTGCCTCGACACCCTGCCCGTGCAGGCGCGCCGGGTGGGCATTCTGTTTCAGGACGACCTGCTCTTTGCCCACATGACGGTATTTGAGAACCTGCTCTTCGCCGTGCCCGCAGGCCCTGCCACCGGGCGGGAGGCCGCCGTGCAGCAAGCGCTGGCGGATGTAGAAATGCGCGACTTGGCGCACGCCAACCCCGCCCGCCTCTCGGGCGGCCAGCGGGCGCGGGTGGCCCTGGCCCGCGCGCTCTTGGCCCGGCCGCGCGCCCTGTTGCTGGACGAACCCTTCTCCAAACTCGACGCCGCCCTGCGCGAGCGCATGCGCGCCCTGGTGTTCGGGCTGGTGCGCAGCCGGGGCATCCCCGCGCTGCTGGTGACCCACGACGCGGCGGATGTGGCCGACGCCACCCACCTCACCCGCCTGGCTGGGGTGTAAGGACTTGCGCCCCCGCGCGACTGACGGGTAAGCCCCCGCCACGTAGACTCCCCGCCCATGCTCGACCGCTTTGCCACCCCCCTCTTGCGCCCGCCCCTGCACGCCATGGCACGCCTGCTGGTGCGCGCCGGCGTGGGCGCCAACACGGTCACCTTGGCAGGCTTTGCTGTTGGCATGCTTGCTGCGATTTTGATAGCTGCTAGCGCATATTCTGCGGGCGCTATCGCCTTGTTAGCCTCCAGATTGCTGGACGGGCTGGACGGCGCGGTAGCGCGAGAGACGCAGCCCACCGACGCCGGCGGCTTTCTGGATATTTCGCTCGACTTTGTGTTCTACGCCAGCATTCCGCTCGCCTTTGCGGTGGCTGCGCCGGGCGCCAACGCCCTGCCTGCTGCCGCCCTGCTGGCCGCCTTCATCGGCACCGGCAGCAGCTTTCTGGCCTTTGCCGCCCTCGCCGCCAAGCGCGGCATGGACAACCTGGCCTACCCCGACAAGTCGTTCTACTTTTTGGGCGGGCTGACCGAGGCCACAGAAACGCTGGCCTTCTTTGTGGCCATGTGCCTGTGGCCTGCGCATTTCGAAGTGCTGGCCTACACATTTGCCTCCCTGTGTGCCATCACCACTGCTACCCGCATCTGGTGGGGTTGGCGCGCGTTTTCCTGAAAGGCCCCGCATGAAAGCGTCCAAACTGCTGGTGCTGGCCCTGATTGCGCTGGCGATTGCTGCCTTTGTGGCGCTGGACCTGGGCCGCTTCCTGAGCCTGGAGGCCCTGCGGAGCAGCCAATCCGCGCTCGCGGCGCAATACGCCACCCACCCGTGGGAGCTGCGTGCCGCCTTTTTTGCGGTGTACCTGGCGGTGACCTCGCTGTCGCTCCCCGGCGCGGCTCTGCTGACCTTGGCGGGTGGTGGCGTGCTCGGTTTCGGGTGGGGCTTGCTGCTGGTGTCGTTTGCGTCCAGCCTGGGGGCCACTGTGTCGTTTCTGGCAGCGCGCTTTGTGCTGCGTGATGTGGTGCAAGCCCGCTTCGGCGCGCGGCTGAACGATATCAACCAGGGCGTGGCGCGGGACGGCGCGCTCTATCTGCTCAGCCTGCGGCTGATTCCGGTGGTGCCGTTTTTTGTGATCAACCTCGCCATGGGCCTGACCACCATGCGCACCCGCACCTTTTACTGGGTGAGTCAGCTCGGTATGCTGGCCGGCACGGCGGTGTACGTGAATGCGGGCACCCGCTTGGCAGAGCTGCAATCCCTCCACGACGTGGCCAGCCCGCAACTCCTCGGGGCGTTTGTGCTGCTCGGTGTGTTTCCATTACTCGCCAAGGCGCTGATGAACTTCATCCAACAACGCAAGGTCTACGCCCGCTGGAACGCGGTGCGCCCCAAGACCTTTGACCGCAACCTCATCGTCATCGGCGGGGGCGCGGGCGGGCTGGTGTCGGCCTACATCGCCGCGGCGGTCAAAGCCAAGGTCACGCTGGTGGAGGCCCACAAGATGGGCGGCGACTGCCTGAATTACGGCTGCGTGCCCAGCAAGGCGCTGATCAAAAGCGCCAAGCTGGCCCACCAGATGCAGCATGCCGAGCGCTATGGTTTGCATAGCACCCCGCGCACATCCGACGAGCGCCAGAGCCTCTTTTCATTCAAGGCAGTGATGCAGCGCATCCACGACGTGATCGCCGCCATTGAGCCACACGACAGCGTGGAGCGCTACACCGGCCTGGGTGTGGAGGTGTTGCAGGGCTACGCCAAGATCGTCAATCCCTGGACGGTGGAAATTGCGCTCAACGACGGGGGCACACAAACACTCACCACCCGCAGCATTGTCATCGCCGCAGGCGCACGGCCCACAATTCCCTCATTTCTTGCCACCCCTGCCGGGCAGGAGGTGGGCTATGTCACCAGCGACACACTGTGGGACGAATTCGCCCAGTTGGACGAAGTACCCCGGCGCCTGGTGGTGCTGGGCGGCGGGCCGATTGGCTGTGAACTGGCGCAAAGTTTTGCGCGCTTGGGCTCTGCCGTGACCCAGGTGGAAATGGCGCCGCGCATCATGGCGCGGGAAGACATGGAAGTGTCTGAGCTGGCCGCAGCCTCCCTGCGCGCCGATGACGTGGAACTGCTGACTAGCCACAAGGCCCTGCGCGTTGAGAAGCACCCTCTCCCCTCCGCTCAGCCTGGGTCTGTAGAAGGCATGGCGCAGGGCTCAGCACCCACAGGCGGCGTACTCATCGTGGAGCACGAAGGCGTAGAAAAGCGCATTGCCTTCGACCAACTGCTGTGCGCCGTGGGCCGCACCGCGCGCCTCAGCGGCTATGGGTTGGAGGAGCTGGGCATCCCCACCCACAAAACGGTGCAAACCAATGAGTACCTGCAGACCATCTACCCCAATATTTTTGCGGCGGGCGATGTGGCAGGGCCCTACCAGTTCACCCACACGGCGGCGCACCAGGCCTGGTATGCGGCGGTCAACGCCCTGTTCGGGGACTTCAAGAAATTCACGGCCGACTACTCGGTCATCCCTTGGGCTACCTTCATCGACCCCGAAGTGGCACGCGTAGGCCTGAACGAACAGGACGCCCAAGAGCAAGGCGTTGCCTATGAGGTGACCAAGTACGGCATCGACGACCTGGACCGAGCGATTGCGGACAGCGAGACCCACGGCTTTGTGAAGGTGCTGACCGTGCCGGGCAAAGACAAAATTCTGGGCGTGACCATCGTCGGCACCCACGCAGGCGACCTGCTGGCCGAGTACGTGCTGGCCATGAAACACGGGCTGGGCCTCAACAAGATTCTGGGCACCATCCACACCTACCCCACACTGGCCGAAGCCAACAAATACGCCGCCGGCGAATGGAAGCGCGCGCACCAGCCCCACAAGCTGCTGGAATGGGTACGCAAGTTCCACGACTGGAAGCGTCGCTAGGGAATTACCCCCACGCTCCGCCGCTTTGCGGGTCGCTGCCCCAACTACCGGAGGGGTTTCAAAAAACCCGGGGACGCGTTTCCCTAGCGGGGCTGACCGCCAAGCGGTTCAGAGCAGCTTGGGGCGGCCCTGCGCTGAAACTTACTCCTTCAAGCGGCACAATTGCTCACCATGCAAACACCCGCCACCCCCATCGTCAGAGACATTGTGTTGGTGGGTGGCGGCCACAGCCATGTGGTGGCGCTACGCTACTTCGCCATGCACCCGCTGCTCGGCGTGCGCATTACGCTGATCTGCACCGATGCACACACGCCCTACTCCGGCATGCTGCCCGGCTATGTGGCGGGGCACTACAACTATGACGATGTGCACATCGACCTGTGCCGCCTGTGCGCAGCTACCGGCGCCCGCTTCATCCAGGCCGAAGTAATTGGTTTGGATCGCGACGCGCGCACGGTGCAACTGCGCGGTCGGCCCGACATGGACTACGACGTGGTCTCCATCAACACTGGCTCCACGCCCCAGATGCACGCTCCGGGCGCAGCAGAGCACGCAGTGCCGGTCAAACCTATCACCGGCTTCAACCAGCGCTGGCTGCAGTTGCTGGACAAAGTGGCGCACGCTACGCGGCCGCTGACGATTGCCGTCGTGGGCGGTGGCGCGGGCGGTGTGGAGTTGTGCCTGGCCATGCAGTACCGGCTGCGTGCCGAGACACAAGCCGCCGGGCGCGGCAATTTGGCCCCGCAGTTCCACCTGTTTACGTCTGACGGCTTGCTGCCCACGCACAACCCCGGCGCGCAAGCGCGCTTTACCCAAGTGCTCGCCGAGCGCGGCGTGCAGGTGCACTTGCACACCCCCGTGGCAGAAGTGCAGGCAGGCCGCTTGCGCAGCAAACAGGGCGAATGGTTGGAGGCCGACGAGGTGCTCTGGGTTACCCAAGCCGGTGGCGGCGCCTGGCTGCAAGACACCGGCTTGGCCTTGACAGACAACCGCTGCATACGCCTGCACGACACACTGCAAAGCATCACCGACCCACGCGTGTTTGCTGCGGGTGATGTGGCCGCCATGGAGAACTTTGCGCTGGAGAAAGCCGGCGTATTCGCGGTGCGCATGGGCATGCCGCTGGCCATCAACCTGCAGCGTGCGGTCCAGGGCCTACCCCTGCAACCCTACCGCCCTCAGCGCCACTGGCTGGCCCTGATCAGCACCGGCGACAAATTTGCCGTGGCCTCACGCGGTGCCCTCGGCTTGGCCGGTGCCTGGATCTGGCGCTGGAAGGACTGGATAGACCGCCGCTTCATGCAACGCTTTAGCGTGCAGGGCGTCGATGGACTCGCCGGCCTCTCAAACATGACTCCGGCCAAGACATCCGCCAACGCATCCATTCAGCTAAGCGCTGATGAAGCCCAACAGGCGCAGGCCGCAGTCGCCATGCGCTGCGGTGGCTGTGGCGCCAAGGTGGGGGCCAGCGTGCTCTCGCGTGCACTGCAAAACTTATGGGTGCAGCCCAACCCCGATGTGCTGCTGGGCCTGGACAGCCCCGACGACGCTGCCGTGGTGCGCGTGCCGCCCGGCAAAGCGCTGGTGCACAGCGTGGATTTCTTCCGCGCGTTTGTAGACGACCCGTATGTGTTCGGCCGCATTGCCGCCAACCACGCGCTGGGCGACCTGTTTGCCATGGGCGCGCAGCCGCACACGGCCACCGCCATCGCCACCGTGCCCCCCGGCGTGGACAGGCAGGTAGAAGCCACCCTGCGCCAGATGATGCAGGGCGCGGTCGAGGTGCTGAACGCGGCCGGGTGCACCCTGATCGGCGGGCACAGCGGCGAAGGTGCCGAGCTGGCATTGGGCTTTGCGGTGAACGGCCTGGTGAACGTGGACGACCAAGGCCAGATGACCGGCGTGCTGCGCAAGGGGGGTATGCAGCCCGGCGATGTGCTGCTGCTGACCAAGCCGATAGGTACCGGTGCCTTGTTTGCCGCGCATGGTCGCGCAGCCGCAAAAGGCCGCTGGGTGCAAGCCGCGCTGCAAAGCATGGTGCAGAGCAATCAGGCGGCCGCTCAGACCCTACGCCGCTTTGGCGCCACTGCCTGCACCGACCTCACAGGCTTCGGCCTCATCGGCCACACGATAGAGATGGCCCGCCCCAGCGGCATGCAAGTGGTGCTGGATGCCGCTGCTCTGCCCCTGCTGGACGGCGCGCATGAATGTGTGCAGCAAGGCCTGCTCAGCTCCCTGCACGGCGCGAATGCACGCCAGCAGCATGTGATGCAGAACGCCGCCGAGGCCATGGCGCATCCACGCTGGCCGCTGCTGGTAGACCCGCAAACCGCCGGCGGTCTGCTGGCCAGCATACCGGCCACAGACGCGCTAGCCTGCCTGGAGGCGCTGCATGCCCAAGGCTATGGGGCGGCCTGTGCCATAGGCCGGGTGCAAGCGCTGCCACAGGGGCAGGCGCCGGTGGTGCTGGTGTAGTTTGCTAGCGTGGGGGACCGACAAAAACGCTATGGTTTCCATAGCTGCTCGCGCAAACTGCATGGGCGCTGAAGGCCTTTTTGGTTGTCAATTCACACCCACCCGTGGAACAATAGCGGCATGAAAGCCTTGGCCGCCCATATCAAGCAGGACGTGGACTCCCCCTCCACCGCAGAAGCGCGTGGCTACCAGCCCCGCCAATTGGTGCTGTTGGGCGGCGGCATGGCCAATCTGCAACTGCTGGCCGCCTTGGCTGCCAAACCCTTGGCAGAGATGCGCATCATTCTGGTGGCGCCCTTCCCCCGCACCATGTACCCCGGCATGCTGCCCGGCTTCGTGGCGGGCCGCTACACCCAGGAGCAGTGCGCCATCCCCTTGGAGCCCTTGGTGCGGCGCGCCGGCATCCGCTGGCTGCAGCGCAGCGTGAAAGCGCTGGACGCCGGCAGCCAAACCCTGCAACTCGAT
>Ga0228698_1001503_pt1 | contig 11292 bp, 10 predicted proteins | sample McNCre117_Aug_MG_FD_178015 | JGI IMG/M metagenome (GOLD analysis project Ga0228698, IMG submission 178015) | Freshwater microbial communities from McNutts Creek, Athens, Georgia, United States - 1-17_Aug_MG | ecosystem: Environmental > Aquatic > Freshwater > Creek | place: USA: Georgia...
CTTCACCAACTGCATCGCGGCATTGTCGACATACATGTGGGAGAGTTCCACATCGGGATATTCGGCCGAAACCTCGATCACCACATCGCGCCAAAGCTGGCTGGTTTCCAGCACATTGGCCTTGTCCACGCTGCACAGCTTGCCGCCGCGCTTTTGCGCCGCCTTGAAACCTTCATGCGCGATGCGGCGCACTTCGTCCTCGGCATAAGACATCATGTCCCAGCCCTGACGGCGGCCATCCTCCAGCTTGCGCATGCCCTTTTCGCCGAAATAAACGTCGCCGTTCAATTCGCGCACAATCAACAGGTCAATCGCGCTGGCCACTTCGGGGCGCAGGGCCGAAAAACCTTCCATGCCCGCAAACAGCTTGGCAGGGCGCAGATTGGCAAACAGGCTCAAAGCCTTGCGCAGGCCCAGAATGGCCTGTTCGGGGCGCAGCGCGCGCTCCAGATGGTCGCAGGAAAAATCGCCCACCGCGCCAAACAGGATGCCGTCCACATTGCGGGCGATGTCCAAAGTGGCTTCGGGCAAGGGATGGCCATGCTTGTAATAAGCCGCGCCGCCCACATCGCCTTCGACCATTTCCAGCCCGTCAATCGCCAGCGCGTCCAGCACGCGCACGGCCTGTGCCGTCACTTCGGGGCCGATGCCGTCACCGGCGAAAACCGCAATCTTCATGGGTCAAACCTCTTGTTCAAGCCGCCATACGCCCCAGACGGTGGCGCAATATCTCGCGCGCCCCCATAACATCGCCGCGCCGATCGGCAAGCAGATAGCGCGAGAGCGCCATGCCAATCCGGTCAAATCGCGCCAAAACCTCGCCCCAATCGCCGCCATCCAGCCAGCGCTGGCCATCCGCCCCCGCACCAAACCGCTCGCCATAGCCCAATTCGCGCAGCACCAGCGCCTCGAAGGCCAGCAAAGCAGGCGCCCACCCCCGCGCCGAGGGCGCATGGCACACCGCCTCCAGCAAAGCCTCCAGCGCATGATGGATCGCCGGATAGGCCTGCCTTTCGGGCAGCACGCTGGCGCAGAAACAGGTGACCCAACCGATAGCAGCGGCGGGCAAAGGCTCGCTGAGGAATGGGGCGCGGCTAATGGCCAGTTCCACCCGCGCGGCGGGCAATTGGCTGGGCGTGCGGGCGCGCAGATCGGCCATCACCTCATTGCCGGGGATCAGCACAGGCCGCATCTCGCGCCCGCGCCCGCCCGACACATAGCCCGCGAGCATGCCATGCCCCTCGCTCATCATCCGCACGATCATCCCCACCTCGCCATGGGCGCGGGCGGAGCAGATGATGGCGGAGGAGCGAATTTGCATGCCACCCCCATGCCCTGCGCGCTGGACCACGACAAGAGCCCTACCTGTTCAGCTTACCGCAAGCTTGGCCTCTGCATCGCCATCGCAGGGTTGCGACATCAACGGATTCATCAAAGGGCGACGCTGATGCGCAAGATTATGACGGGAATTCTGGCGGCCACGCTGCTGGCCACCTCGGCCCATGCCCAAATGGGCGGTGGTATGGGTGGTATGGGTGGCGGCGGCATGGGCGGTGACGGTATGGGCGGTCCGGGCGGCGGCGGCGGCGGACGCGGCGGCCCGCCCGAAGGTGGCGAAGCCCCCTCTGGCCCGCGCGGCGGCGCGCCCAAAATGATGAAGCCCATCGCCCGCAAGCAATTTGACGAAGCCGTCATCGCCATGTTCCGCCTTGTGGACACCAACAAGGATGGCATCGTCACGCTGGCCGAATTTGAAGGCGTGGTGAATGCCCGCCGCATGGCCGTGATCCACAACCGCTTCGCCCGCGTGGACGCCAACCATGATGGCCGCATCGACGAGGCTGAATTTGCCGCATGGCAAAGCGCCAAGGGCTCCGCCGCGCAAATGGAACAGAGCTTTGACGCGGTGGGCGAGATCATCCCCGATTCCGTCGGCCCCGTTCTGGGCGACAAGGAACGCGACATGGCGCTGGCCATGGCCATCGAGCCCTTCAACGCGGTGGTGATCGCCAAGGCCAATCTCAATTACGACACGGGCGTCAGCGTAGAAGAACTGCTGGCCTATGAAGGCGCCCGTTTCGATAAGGCCGACGCCAACCACGACACCTATCTGGTGCGCGAGGAACTGGACGCTTTGCGCGGCGGGCCTGCGGGCGGGCCGATGGGAGGTCGTGGGCCTGATGGGCGGGGGCCTGACGGAAAAGGGCCGGAAGGCCGCGCGGGCGGGCCACCTCCGCAGGGTTAACCATCTTAATAAATATTTGAAAATTCAAGAAAGCCCTGCAAATTCTGCGGGGCTTTACTTTTTACAGCAGAGTCACACTATGGATTCCCATATATTGACTCATTAACGAATCTTAATAAAATAAATAATGTCTGCAAGTCAGGCCAATGACGAGGGATACCCCTCTAAAACCTTCGGTCGCAGAGATATTACTAGATTCCTAGCAATATATTCAACGAAGGGGCAATTTATGAACAAATTTACTCTGGCTCTGGTCGCTGCCAGCGCTTGTCTACTGAGCGCCAATGCGGCGCAGGCCACGACGATTGACTTCGGCAGCTTTACAAGCGCTACCAACATTACAACTCCAATTTCAGGCGTTTCCATCACCTTGGCAGGCGGTCCCGCAACTGGGGCACCGATGGTCTCAAATAGCTGGAGCGGTTGGACTTATGAATTATACAACACTCCAACCGGCAATTACCCTACCGCCGCGAACTTGGAATTCTCATTCAGCACCGTTGTAACTGATTTAAGCTTTTACTTTAAAAATTATGGCTATAGCCCCTACGGTCGCGGAGCATCGACTTATACCAGCTACGCAACCAATGGCAGCGTGATTTCTACCGGCTTCATTAGCGGTATCGAGGGTAGCCTAGTGAACGTTACGGGTAGTGGCATAGCCAAACTCGTGCTTTCAAACAACACCGGTGGTACCAATAGTTGGCAATTTGCGGTTCCAAGCATCAGCTTTACGGCCAGCGGCGTTGCAGCCGTCCCCGAACCCGCCACTTGGGCGCTGATGATCCTGGGCTTTGGCGTGGTGGCGCAGGCCATGCGTCAGGCCAAGGCGCAGGCCCGTCGCGGCGTCGCTGCTGCCTAACCAGCCGCCGCCTCACAAGCGATAACCCTAAAGAGCCGAGCGCTGGCCAAAGTCGGCGCTCGGCTTTTGTATGCTGCCTTGACATTGCGAACCAAATGGGTTAATCAACCCGCCATCCGCTGCCCTGAACGCGTCAGGTGCCATCGGTGTTTCAGGTCGGCCTTGCGGGCTGGTCAACGCGGATTGTGCCCCCACAGCCGTAGGCCCACGCATCGCCAGAAAGCTGGTTTGGCGGGGTTTTTAAAAGCCTCCACAGGATCGCGCGGCCCTTGCGAGCCCGCCCGCCGATCCGCCACACCGGCTCAGGGCCGAGCCGGGCTGTTTGCCAAGCCTCTACCCGGCCAGTCGCACGCGCAGGCAGCCCTCCGCGCCCAGATAGGCGCCCGTAAGGCCGACCTGATATTTTCAGGCATAAATCGCCATATTACCCAAACTCTGTCGCCAGAGAAGGCCCGCCCCTGCCCGAAACAAAAGAAAAGGGCGCCCAAAACGAGCGCCCCTTCCCACAACCAACTAATAAAGGCTTATTCGCCCGACTTGCCTTCCAGCGCGGCCAGACGGGCCTTCAAATCTTCCACTTCCTCGCGCGCCTTGGTGGCCAAAGCCTTCACCGCGTCAAATTCCTCGCGACTCACAAAGTCCAGCCCGCCAAAGGCCTCGCGGAAACGCTCCCGCGCCGCATCGCGCGCCTCGCGCGTGGCACCGGCAAAAGTGCCCGCCGCGCTGTTCATCATCTTGACGAAATCGGCGATGAAAGGGTTGTCGCTCTGCATTGGTGGTGCTCCATAGTTCCCGCGCATGGCCCGCCAAGGCCAGAGCGCATTGCATGAAGCCTAAATGGCCCCGCCCGAGGCGAACTGCAAGAGGGCCTTTATTACAACTGCACCCGCACCACCGGCACATCGCCCGCCATGCCATCGGCGGCGGGATTCAGCTCCAGCACCTGCCAATTGAGCACCGAGGCGAACAGCACCCAAGCCAGATAGGGCACCAGCAGCCATGCCGCCATGGGCCGCACCCGCGCAAAAGCCACGATCACCGCCAGCAAAGACAAAGCCATCACCGCAATGTCGGCCAAGGCCCAAGTGATTTGATGCGCGGCAAAAAACAGCGGCGACCATGCCAGATTGGCCAGCATATGCAGCGCAAACAGCCCCGCCGCCAGCCCACGCCCGCGCGCGCCCCGCGCCGATAGCACCATGGCCAGCGCCAGCCCCATCAGCACATAAAGCGTGGTCCACACGATGGGGAACACAATCGGATCGGGATAGAGCGCAGGCTTGACCAGCGCGGCAAACCAAGGGTTGCTCTCGCCGCTCATGCTGAAACGGGCGGAGATGAAGCCCAACAGGTTGATCCCCGGCACCGTCACCAAAGCCCATCGGGCAAGCGCGGCGCGCAATTGGCTGGGCGAGGCTATTTCGGTCATGCCTAAAAAGGATCCTGTCGCGAACATCGTGTCAGCCTGAATTTAGCGGGGAATGGTTAAGAGGCGAAACCTTATCTTGCAATGCTTGAATTTAGGCAGCGGGCGTAGCCGCCACGCCAAAATCCGCGCGAACCAAGTCTATTTCCGTATAAGAAGCAACCTAGGAGATTTGCTTAGTTTTGCGTTCAAAACCCCCGCCGCGCCGCGATCAGGAACTCCACATTGCCTTCTGGCCCCGTGATCGGGCTTTCCACGATGCCATCCACGGCAAAGCCAAGCCCTTCCACCCAAGCGCGCACCTCGTCACAAACGCGGCTGTGCAGGGCGGCATCGCGCACCACTCCGCCCTTGCCCACTTCGGCGCGGGTCACTTCAAACTGCGGTTTTATCAGCGCCACAAGCCGGCATTGCGGCGCAGCCAAAGCCAGCGGCACCTCCAGCACTTTGGACAGGGCAATAAAACTGGCATCGCAAACCACCCAAGTGCAGGGCGCGGTAATATGGTCTGGCGTCAGAATGCGGGCGCTGGTCTGTTCCAGCACGGTAACGCGCTGATCTTGGCGCAATTTCCACGCCAATTGGTTGGTGCCCGAATCCACCGCAAACACATGCGCCGCGCCATTGGTCAGCAACACATCGGTAAAGCCGCCGGTGGAACTGCCAATATCCATCGCCGTCACGCCCTGCGGGTCCAGCCCGAAATGGGCAATGGCATGGGCCAGCTTGATCCCGCCACGGCTGACCCATGGATGGTCGCGCCCGCGCGTTTCCAGCGGGGCATCGGCGGGCAGGGTCTGGCCGGACTTGGCAATCTTGGTCTCGCCGCTGAACACCAGCCCCGCCAGCACCAGAGCCTGCGCCCGCGCACGGCTCTCGGCCAGCCCGCGTTCCACCAACATTTGATCGACGCGGATTTTTTTAGCCGGTCGTGGTTGGGCAATTCGGGGTTTGGGATCGGTCATCTGGGGCACTCTATCGCGGGCTGGCAGGGTTGCTTCAGCAGGGTTGCTTCGGCTCTGGCCTCATTCCATAGAGCGGGGATGAAGGCAAATCTGCAAAGCTCCCTGCTGGTCCTGACGCTCGCTTTGGGCGCTTGCACCGTGCCTGCGCCGCCCCCGCCCGCCCCCGCGCCGGTGGTGCAGGTGGCCCGCCCTGCCCCGCCGCCGGTGGCGCAACCGCTGGACTGGCAAAGCGCGCCCTTGGCCGATGGGCATTGGCAGCTGGACACTGCACATAACCCCGCGCAGGCCCGCTTTGCCGCGCCAAGCCAGCAAGTGACCGTGCAATGCAGCGCCGATCGCCGCTATTTGCAGATCACCCTGCATGCAAGCCATCACGTGCCCCTCACCCCCACGCTGGCCATCACCACCAGCCGCAGCCAGCGGGTGCTCGATGCCAGCCCGCTGGAAGGCAGCCGCCTGTTGGTGAACCTGCCCGCAGGCGACAAGCTGCTGGACGCCATCGCCTTTTCACGCGGGCGCTGGATGGTGGAAGTGCCCGGCCTTGCGCCCTTGATCCTGCCCGCCACGCCCGAGTTCGGCCGAGTAGTCGATGACTGCCGCCAAAGCGGAGGCCAATAGCGCCGCGACGGAGGCAAAAGCCCGCGCTGCGAATCAGCCTTAAAGGGCAAAATTGTGGATAAGGGCCAAGGGCGATCCGGCGGGATCAGCAGCATGCCCGAAACAGGCGGATTCGACGCGCCACAGGCCCCTTGGAGGCCAAGATTGTGACAGCAAAATTTTTGCGATCAAGTCTTGTTGTGCTTTCAAAAATGGGGAAGCTTCCGTCTTAGGGACAGGGTGAAAGCGTCACCCTCCCGGTCGTTTTCCTCTTGCCATGCAGGGTTGGTCCGCTGCCGGCAGGATTGGAGGCGGCTACCTATGGCTCTAAGCGCGAAAGGAGGTGATCCGATGTCTCATGGTTCAGCAGAGAGGTCGGCATTGCGCATCGCGGAGCATTATCGCTAAAAAGTGGACGTTTAAGCGATAGAGGCTCTACGGGCGGCACTTTCCGGCCGCTGACCATGCGAAAGCCTGCGCTGGCCCCTTGCGGGGCGACAGCGCAGGCTTTCTCTCTTTTGGGGCGCGCTCTGCCACCCAATATGGCGCCAAAAGGCATAAAAACCGCCACCAACCATCTGGACCGCCCGCGCAAATTGCCGCAAGAAGCCCGCGCAGCCGACGCCGCTGCCTCGCTGGGCGGCGTTTTTATATTACATTCGGGTTGAATTGCGCGCAACTTTCGTTCAAAGGGCTCGCCATCCATCCCCAAGGAGTCGAAACCATGGCGACCATCGCCGAAGCCCCGCTTTCCTTCGCCAGCCTGCCCCACCCCGCCCCCACGCCGGCGGATGTGCGCGCCAGCATTCTGGCCAACCCCGGCTTTGGCACGCAATTTACCGATCATATGGTGGTGATCGAATGGACCGAGGGCAAAGGCTGGCATGACGCCACGCTCGGCCCGCGCGGCCCGATCCCGCTCGATCCGGCGGCCAGCGTTTTGCATTATGCGCAGGAGATCTTTGAAGGGCTGAAGGCCTATGCTCATGCCGATGGCAGCATCGCCCTGTTCCGCCCCGAAGCCAATGCCCAGCGCTTCAACGCCAGTGCGCAGCGTCTGGCCATGCCGGAACTGCCGGAGGAATTGTTCGTCGAGGCGGTGAAGCGCTTGGTGCTGGCCGACCGCGACTGGATCCCCGCGCAGGAAGGCGCCTCGCTCTATTTGCGCCCCTTCATGATCGCCACGGAACCCTTCCTCGGCGTGCGCGCGGCCAAGCAGTATAAGTTCATCGTCATCGCCAGCCCTGCAGGCAATTATTTCAAGAGCGGCGCACCCGCCGTGTCGATCTGGGTTTCCGACTACACCCGCGCGGCGCCGGGCGGTACGGGCGCGGCCAAATGCGGCGGCAATTATGCGGCAAGTCTGGTGCCCACCGCCGAAGCCTTTGCGCGCGGCCATGATCAGGTGCTGTTCCTTGACGCGGCCGAGCATAAATGGGTGGAAGAGCTGGGCGGCATGAACCTGTTCTTCGGCTTTGAGGATGGCAGCCTGCTGACCCCGCCGCTGGCCGGCACAATCCTGCCCGGCATCACCCGCGCCAGCCTGATTCAGCTGGCCCGCGAAGAAGGCCTGACTGTGCGCGAGGAGCGCTACAGCATCGACCAGTGGCGCGAGGATGCCGCCTCGGGCCGCCTGCTGGAAACTTTTGCCTGTGGCACAGCGGCGGTGGTGACGCCGGTGGGCAAGGTCGCCTCGCCGGACGGCAGCAGCTTTACCATTGGCAGCGGCGGCCCCGGCCAAGCCACAGCCAAGTTGAAGGACCGTCTGGTGGCCATCCAGCGCGGTCAGGCGCCCGACCCGCATGGCTGGGTGGTGAAGATCGCCTGATCCATCGGCGCAACGCAAACCGGAAAAAGGGGGCCGCAACGCCCCCTTTTTTATGCCCTCCGCTATTCGCCAAGCGGGCAAGCAAAGCTTTGTTGCCCAAGGCCAACACATTCTTTGCCCCGATAAGTGGCAGACGATCACCCTCCACCCTATCTTTCTGCTTGCCCTCCCCCGCCGATGCGCCAAAATAGGATGCTTCACATACAAATTGTATGGACCCCATGAGAGCAGGAGCCGAAAGATGAGCGACACCTATACCCCGCCCGCCGTATGGACATGGGACAAGGCCAATGGCGGCCAATTTGCCAATATCAACCGCCCCACCGCAGGCGCCCAACGCGAAGTGGCGCTGCCCGTGGGCGAGCATGCGTTCCAGCTCTATTCGCTGGCCACGCCCAACGGGCAAAAAGTGACGATCCTGTTCGAGGAGTTGCTGGAAGCCGGTTTCAGCGAAGCCGAATATGACGCATGGTTTATCGACATTGGCGCGGGCGACCAGTTCGGCTCGGGCTTTGTCGACCTCAACCCCAATTCCAAAATCCCCGCCCTGCTCGACCGCAGCGGAGCCGAGCCTGTGCGCGTGTTTGAATCGGGCGCGATCCTGATGCATCTGGCCGAAAAATTCGGCGCCTTCCTGCCCGCCAGCGGCCCTGCCCGCACCGAAACCATCAGCTGGCTGATGTGGCAAATGGGCAGCGCGCCTTTCATCGGCGGCGGCTTTGGCCATTTCTACAATTATGCGCCGGTGAAAATCGAATATGCCATCAACCGCTATGCGATGGAAACCAAGCGCCTGTTCGACGTGGCCAACAACCGTCTGGCCGTCAGCCGTTTTCTGGGCGGGGAGGATTATTCCATCGCCGATATGGCCGCCTATACGTGGCTGGGCAATCTCTATCGCGGCGAGGCCTATGGCGAGGCCAAAGCTTTCCTGACGCTGGACGAATATGAGCATGTCGGCCGCTGGGTGGGCGAGATTGACGCACGCCCCGGCGTCAAGCGCGGCCGTCTGGTCAACAATCGCAAGGGCCTGATCGAGCGCCATAGCGCTGCCGATTTCGCCACCCTGCCGCCCGAATTGCTGGGCGATGTGGTGCGCGGCTTCTAACCGCTTTTGCCCGAAGGGGCGGAAAATTGAGGCTTTGAGCAAATTGCCTCTTTTCATCCGCCCCCAATCGGGCTAAGCGCCTGCTCCCGACCCGAGGGTCGAGGGCGATTTGATCGCCATGCTGGGGCGTAGCCAAGCGGTAAGGCAGCGGTTTTTGGTACCGCCATGCGGAGGTTCGAATCCTCCCGCCCCAGCCATTTTTAGATTATCTTTCAGAATAAACTCGTTTGGCGGAAATCCCCAGCCCGCGGGTGACCGCTTTGTAGCGCCGATCTCCACAACTTAACGAGATTGAGCGCATGGACCTTCGGTGTGGATCTGGCGGAGGCATGGCTGATCGGCAAATATAACGGATCTCTCCAAGAAAATAAGCGCAACAGCATAGCCGGATACATCCGCCCCAATCCAAAAATGGAATTGTAGCGCAGCACGCCAGAGAAGATGGTAAATTCTAACTGAATTTCTTTGTTCAGATGCCGTTCTTGCTCGCGGGTGTGACGCCTACAAAGGATCGGTTATGACGATCAGTTCAATCAGTGTCGGCTACGCCGGCAGCAGTTATTCCGCGCCCGTCAACCTGAATGCGGCCAATTTGCAAGCCGCCGCAGAGCAGGCCGACACGCAGACAATCGCCCCTGCAACGCCCGCGACTACAGCCGCCGCGACGCAGGCTACCTCGGTTGATGCCGCTTCAGCCCCCAGCGATCCGGCACAAATCCAATCCATGCTGGATGCTATCGGCCAGCAAGCCAGCGCTGCGGCAGCAATGGCAAACAGCGGCGCGGGCTCAACCGCATCGGCATCAGAGGATTCAACCTCGGTAGACGCCGCCTCGGCTTCTGCCGTTCCTACCGATACCACGGCGACCGATACCGCCGCCGCGCAGGCGAGCAGCAGTGCCAGTGGCTCCAGCGACGACAGCAGTTCCTCCGACACCAGCAGCGCAAGCGGATCATCCGATGGCGGCACTGCCAAGGCGGGGGGTGGCGGTGGCGGGGGTGGCTCGGCGGCCAAGACGGCCACCAACACCACGGTCACGATTTCCGGCAACGTGAAGACCACCACCACCACCTATTCGGATGGTACGACCGAAACCGTCACCTCAACCGCCTCGGTGGCCGATAGGCAGCGCTATGAAACCGCAGCGCAAAAACAGGCGGATGCGGCGAAGGCTGCGCAAGCGGCCAGCCTTGCCAAACAGGAGACATCGGCAAAGCCCGAAACCGCTGATGCTCAGACCGCTGCCTCAGCGGTCTGAGTAGAGGACATTGGGACCAAACCGATAGCCTCGGTCCGTTCGAGCAGGGCGCCGCCAGCCAGCGCCCTGCTGACCAGCCATCATCTTCCGGTTTTTAAACCGCGATACCTTGTTCACGCAGATAATCCGCCGCGGGCGCCAACGCGGCCTCATGCCTTTTCCAGCGGGCAACGGCGGCGCTATAGATCGGTTGGCGCACTTGCGCGGCGCTGGGCGTGGAAACGGGGGCGGCATTGCGGTGGAAATGTAGGCAGGCCTCATCCCATTCCAGCCCGCAATGGGCCAGCAGGCGGCGTGTCACGCCTTCTTGATCGGCCACCAGATCCTCATAATGCAGCTCCATGATACGGTCCGGCAGGGCCTTTTGCCAAAAGGCCATCAACCGGTCGAAGCGAGCGTAATATCGGGCAATATCCATCAGATCATAGCTATAGTCATAATAGCGCGAGCTGATGGCAAAGAGATTGCGGAAATTGGCCAGCACCGTGTCCAGCGGATGACGGCGCAGGCAGATGATTTTGGCTTGTGGCAGGGCGCGGGCGATGATGCCCGCATAATGGAAATTGCCAGGGAATTTGTCGGTAAAGCGCTTGGCCGGATTGCGCCGGTGATAGGCGGCGCGGCGTAGATAATCCGCACCAATCGCGCCCAGTTCAGCCTGTGCCATAGCCGCCATCGTCTCGGCGTCCAGCACCAAACGGCTACGCGTGCCCGAGGCCAGCTTCACCGCCAGCGGCATAGCCTGCAACTCGCCTGCGCTTTCCATCGCCGGATGCGAGGTGATGATGCGGTCCACCAGAGTGGTGCCCGTGCGCGGCATACCGATGATGAAAACCGGCGCCTCCTGTGGCGCCTTCACCACCGTGGCGCGGGCGATGGCGGGCCAGACTTTCTCCACCGCGTCAAAAATCTGCGCATCGCGGGCAAAGTCATAATCCAGCGTGGCGCGATGGGTGGCATTGGCGGCGCTTAAACGCGCGAAACCGGCCTGTTCCTCGCCCAG
>Ga0228698_1001504_pt1 | contig 11287 bp, 8 predicted proteins | sample McNCre117_Aug_MG_FD_178015 | JGI IMG/M metagenome (GOLD analysis project Ga0228698, IMG submission 178015) | Freshwater microbial communities from McNutts Creek, Athens, Georgia, United States - 1-17_Aug_MG | ecosystem: Environmental > Aquatic > Freshwater > Creek | place: USA: Georgia...
GATCGCGGATGTTGCTGATCTTCTTGTCGAACAACAACACGAAGGGGTTGTCCAGCAAGGCGGCTTGCTTTTCGGGGTTGTTGATGAAGTAGGGCGACAGGTAGCCGCGGTCGAACTGCATGCCTTCAACGACGTCGAGTTCGTTGTTCAGTGATTTGCCGTCTTCCACGGTGATCACGCCTTCTTTGCCCACTTTGTCCATGGCGTTGGCGATGATTTCACCAATGCTGTGGTCGCTGTTGGCGGAGATCGAACCGACCTGTGCAATTTCCTTGCTGGTGGTGGTCGGCTTGGAAGCTTTCTTGAGCTGCTCGATCAGGACGGCGACGGCCTTGTCGATGCCGCGCTTGAGGTCCATCGGGTTCATGCCGGCGGCCACGTATTTCATGCCTTCACGCACAATGGCCTGGGCCAGCACGGTGGCGGTGGTGGTGCCGTCACCGGCGTTGTCGGAGGTCTTGGAAGCAACTTCCTTGACCATCTGGGCGCCCATGTTCTGCAGCTTGTCTTTGAGCTCGATTTCCTTGGCCACGGACACACCGTCCTTGGTCACTGTGGGGGCGCCGAAAGAGCGCTCGAGTACCACGTTGCGGCCTTTGGGGCCCAGAGTCACTTTCACGGCGTTGGCCAGGATGTTCACACCCTCGACCATGCGGGCGCGGGCTTCGCCGCCGAACACTACGTCTTTTGCTGCCATTTGAGAATCTCCAAAATCTATTCAGTTAACTTGTGTGATGGTCGGTGCCAATCACTTCTCGACCACTGCGAACAGGTCGTCTTCTTTCATGACCAGCAGTTCTTCGCCGTCGACTTTGACGGTCTGGCCGCTGTACTTGCCGAACAAAACGCGGTCACCGACCTTCACGTTCATGGCAGCGAGTTCGCCTTGGTCGTTTTTCTTGCCGGGGCCCACGGCCAGTACTTCACCTTGGTCAGGTTTTTCGGCGGCGGCGTCGGGGATCACGATGCCAGAAGCGGTTTTGGTTTCGCTGTCAATACGTTTGATGATCACGCGATCGGCGAGGGGACGAAGTTTCATTGCATCTCCTGAGAATACAAAGGTTGAAAAAAACAGGGCAGCGCAAGCTGCTGACTCATGCATAGCGACGTTGCAGTGTTAGCACTCGTTGCCATTGAGTGCTAATGATAAGGGTACTTTGTCAGATTTCAAGAGCGGGGGGTGTTGATTCTCAGATCGCCGTGCTTGCATCCTTGGACGGCAGATCCCCGTTTACAAATAATTATCTGTAACGGATAATTATTTGTATCAGATAAGTGGAGATAGTCGAATGCCTGCAGACCCCTTCTACCATCGACCCCAGTACGCCGCAGACTTGGCACATCAGATGCTCCAGCCAACCGCTTTGCAGCTGCAAGTGCGTTCAGGCGTATTTCTCTCGGGTATTCGACGTATAGGAAAAACCACCTTTCTCAGGCAAGACCTGATGCCGGCGCTGGAGTCAATGGGGGCACTGGTGATTTATGTGGACTTGTGGGCTGATCGCAGCAAGAGCCCTGCAGCGCTCGTGCATGAGGCAGTTCGGACCACGCTGTCCGAACTGGCCTCCCCTGGTACCAAGCTGCTGGAGCGGTTCAAGGGGATGAATGTTGGTGCTGCGGGATTTACATTCGGGTTTCAAGTGGACACCGTGGGCAAACCGGGCGGCACCACGCTTGGAAACGTGTTTACCGAACTGGTCGACAAGGTAAGAGCCCATGTTGTTCTTATCTTGGATGAAGTGCAACAAGCGCTCGGCACCGAGGAGGGCAACAACCTGCTGTTTGCCCTGAAAGCGGCGCGTGATGCTGTCAACACGCGCCCAGACACACCAGGATATCTTCTGTTTCTTGGCACGGGCTCACATAAGTCACTGGTGGCTGACATGGCTACACGCCGCTCGCAACCATTTGCAGGCGCTGTCTCTGCAGAGTACGAACCTTTGGGTGCGGACTTTGTGCGCTGGAAAAATGAACAACTACAGCCGCTCGACCGAATCAAGCTGCCTTCTCTAGATGTGATGTATCAGGGTTTTTTGGCCATAGGCCAACGCCCCGAGGAACTGCAGAACGCGCTGGTATTGCTTCAGTCGCGCCCAGAAGCCCCCGATATGGCATTTCCCATCATATGCACAACCCTGGCGGCGGCGGCGGCAGAGGTAGAAATCGCAACCATCGAGTCAATGGGGGCTTTGGCATCGGCCATCTTTGATCGTGTAGTGCACGGGAACGATTCAGGCGAGTCAGGACTCTTCTCGGCGGACGCGATCAATAATTATTCAGTGGAGATTGGGATAACGGTAGATACGCCACAAGTTCAGAACATGGTTGACCGGATGATCGCAGCAAACCTCATTCATCGGCGATCACATGGCGTCTACGTCATAGCCGATCCGTTCGTTCGGCAAGCATGGCGGCAGCGCAAGGCACTGCAGCTACCAAATCAATAATCAAAGGCGGCAAGCGTGGGTCTGATCAAGTCAGTTAGCCGTCATTCGTAAAACCAAGATTGCACAAATATCGTAATTTGTGTATTCTTGATTGATGCCAAAAGCCGCTGAATCTGTCAATAACCTGCCCGGCTCCGTCCAGGTTTCCCTGGAAGTGATGGGTGAGCACCTTCGTCTGGGTCGTCAGCGACGCAAAGAATCGTTGCGCTCCTGGGCCTTGCGCATGAATGTTTCCGTGCCGACCTTGGTGGCTATGGAACGAGGCGATCCACGCGTCAGCATGGGGGTGTACGCCACAGCCTTGTGGCTCGTGGGCAGAGACGATGCTTTACGAGCGGTGGCTGCTCCTGAGGGCGATGTGCAGGCTTTGGCACAGGAACTGTTGGTGATTCAGAAAAAGGGGAGACGGCGCAATGCGTGATATCTACAAGCCGCAAGATGCCATGAGCCTATGGTGGCTTGGCAAAGCCTCGGGGCGGCAGTCCTCTCCGGTCTTGATCGGTCATCTATTTTTGGCTGATGCCAACCGTAAAGTAGGCTTGGAATATACGTCCGAGTGGATTCAGCATGGCTTTGCACTCAGTGAAGATATTCCCTTAGGCCGTGGTGTTGTCTTGCCCAAGGAGCGCGACATGGCCATTGGTGCCGTGGATGATGCTCGCCCGGATCGTTGGGGCGAGCGGGTTATTCGAAACCTTTACCGGCCCGCGCGTCTGTCAGTGTTGGAGTATCTATACTTTGCTGGCCACGACCGTGTTGGAGCTTTGGGCGTGTCGCTGGCCTCCGGCAACTACCAGACAAGTGGCGGTGGAGCCATGGCCAACCTGGCGAGCCTTTCCGACATGCAGCGCGCGATTGCAGCCGTTCTTGCAGACGAGAAACTGGATGAGGCCTTGGTTCGCTTGGTTAGACCTGGTGCCTCTTTTGGAGGGGCGCGTCCCAAGTCCCTGCTTGAGATGGATGGCTCCCAGTGGCTGGTCAAGTTTTCGGAAGGGGAAGACTTCAACACCGAGCTGGTCGAACACGCCAGTATGCGTCTTGCTGCGCAATGCGGCATTCAGGTTGCCCAGACGCGAGCGCTGCCACTGCCCCGTGGGCATGCCGTCGCGGTCAATCGTTTTGACCGCTCAGGCACCCAGCGTTTCCATGTCATTTCTGCAAACACCGTACTGCGCTCCGCAGGCTTGCCCTTGGGCTATCCGGAGTTGGCACAGAGTCTGCGCAGGATTGCGCGTGCGCAAGCCATTCGTGGCCAGCAGAAAGAGTTGTTTAGGCGGATGGTCTTCAACATCTTGATGGACAACACGGACGACCATGAGAAGAACCACGCTTTCGTGCGGGCTGACGATGGGTTCTATGATCTGTCTCCTGCTTACGACGTGGTGCCATCGGTGCAAGGGCTGGGCCAGCAACAGTTGCGTGTCGGAAAAAGTCAGGCGGAGTCGTCGATCGAAAATGCCCTGTCAGAAGTGCAGGCCTTTGGTCTTACAAAAGATGCTGCGGTCGAGTTGATCAAACAGGTTGCTTCAACTGTGGAGGGATGGAAAGAGTTCTTCAAGGACCAAGGCGTGAGCGCGAGGGACTTGGAAAGAATGGCGCAATACATTGATGGACCCTCCTTGAAGTTGCAGCGGGCTGAGTTCGTGGAAAAGCAATTCAAGGGAATTTCAAGGTAATCAGCTCGGCGCAAGCGGCATGAGTGACGGCTCGCGTTGGCTAACCAGTCCACGCTGAACTCAACCAGTCAGCGGAACACGAATTCCCTCTGGCGCATGGAGGAAGGCGAAGGGGTTCAAGAACTGTCGTCGCCAAAATAACGTCCGGTCCACTTCGCTCAAGTTCGCTTCATCACAAATGGCCTGCCATTCGTTTTCAACGATGCTCACTTGGTGATTGACGATGGAAATCGCCTCTTTGCGTCCCAGCTGAAAAGACGCTGCCGCAGCAATGCATGTAGCCATTTGACTGCTGCGCTCAGCCCCGTGAATGAGCATCGCTTGCGAGGCCTGCTGACCCGAGCGCAATTGCGGGCAAATGTCGTAGGCGGGTGTTAAGGCCAATTGATGGCCATCCCAAAAGGCTGCGTGGTTGCGGGCGTGATCGTCGGTGTTGCCGCACAAAATGTTGAAGACAATTCGGGCAAATAACTCGCGCAAAGTGGCCTTTGCGTCTTTGAAGCGATGGCGGATGATTTCCGCGAGCTTTTCGTAACTGGCGTAGGCGGCCATCATTTCATCAAGCTCGAACAGGGTGAGTGCCGACACCATGGCGCGCCTGCGCCAACTGCCTTCATGCCGAGCACGGTCAAAGCGCTCGATCAACAACACGTCTTTTCCCATGGCCGAACGCAAATGCACAGAGGCCACATGCAAGCCGACTTTTTCGGCCAGACGCATGGCGATGAATTCGGCTTTGACCACGCTGTAGAGATCATTGCTTGCTGAAAACTTGGCGATGAACTTGCGCTCGTCATCCTCAAGCAATACCTTGGGTCTGGCGCCTCCCAAAGACGTGCCGTGCAACAAGGCCTGATCCAATTCGGTCGAGAGTGGCACACCCCGCTCGACTTTCCCTGCAGCCGTTAACAGCTCATCCAGCGAAGGTTTCTGTGTATGCCTTGGTTCATAGTGAGTTGGCGACCGCTGAAAATCCAGTGCGCCAATCCTGTCTGAGCCTGACTCGAGCAGGTAGGTCAATTCATCGAGTTCTACCGCGGCAGCATTGATCCCTTTGGCACCTAATTGACGATTGATCAGCACACGACGCCCCCAGGCATCTGGCGATGCATCGCGAATGCAACTGGGCATAGTCAAACCAGGTATCAGCGGGATAGCGCCTGAGCGCAGCGGTAGCTCTGGCTCATACAGGGCGATTGCATCCTGACGTGCCAGATAGCTGCGGCCATAGTTGAACACCAACTGGTGACCTTGTTTGGAGAGCAAGCCTGCCACGACGGGTTCCGTTGCCTCTGGGAGCCAGACCCAGACATAGGCCTCTGAGTACTTGGGATCGAACTCAGAAGTCATCTTTTACTCCTTTGGCGCGGGTTCTAACCGCCTTAGGCAACAGGGCAATTTTTTCGCGATGAAGCGTTAAATGAGTGGTTAGCTGCCGCTGTTCTGGTTCAAACAGAGGCACACCGCAGATGGCGGCCACTTCAAACACCGCGCCTATGGAACACCCTGGGTCTCCCCGCTCAATGCGTTGGAGCAAAGCGCGTGAGATGCCAGCGCGCGCGGCCAGATCGGTTGTGGTCATGGTCTTACCCAAACGAGCTTCGCGCACGAGCTGCCCCAGCAGTTCAAGCGCATTCAGGCTGTACTGTGAATAGGGACGGGAAATAGGCTTGACCATAACAATGACTCATTAATAGACCACAAGGCAATGATTTGTAATTTTTATGAGTCATTGTTTCGCAGAAGAAGCAAGAAGTCAACCAAAATAGCGCATCAACGATGGCAGCAATGCATAGCGTCCGCATTCAGAAACAAAGTGGCCTGAAAAGCGGTGGTCAATTCGTTTTCCGTCAAGCAAGTCGTTACAAGTGCTACCAAGAAATGTAAGTAAAATGTAGAATCACAAAAGACCGCATTTATCGGATAAACATGAATAGGCCTGGACCTGCGCGAATGATCGGCTTACTGGTCGTGACCCTGTTTATGCTGGCGGGCGGTGTGTATTGGTGGCAGCTGTCTCAGGCAAACAGCCAGCTTAGGGTGGCGGCTCTTAGTCAAGCGAAGTTACGATCCGTGCAGCTGACGGATGCGATCGTTGCACACGAAGAGCAGCTTGTCAGGAACATTGATCAAGCGGCTAAAACGCTTGCAAATTCATACGATCCCCATCAGCTTAAACAATTTGAACGCCTTGTAGATTCTACGGTCGGGTATTTTCCTGAGGGGTCTATATTTCAAATTTCAATAATCAATAAAGAAGGTTATCTTGTTTATTCGAGTATAGATTCCGGGAAGGCCGTATTTCTTGGCGATAGAGTGCATTTCAAGGTGCACCTGGAGAGTCCAGAAGATTTCCTATATGTGAGTAAACCGATACAGGGACGAGTGTCGAAGAAATGGACGGTTCAGTTCACGCGCGCTTTACGACGAAATGGCCAATTCGCGGGTGTTGTTGTTCTCTCACTTTCGCCGGATTATCTTAGAAACGCATTGCTGTCTTTGTCTGTTGCTGCGGATGATTCCATCTCCATTATCAGAAGTACTGGAGAGTATGTTTCGAGGAATTCTGATTCTCAAAACGTGCTTGGGAGAAGTATTCCAGAAAATAAAATAGGTCTGTTTTCGCAAAAAGAAAAATTTGGCTCTTTTGAATCGATTGCGGCGTTTGACAATATAAAGCGCCTCTACCATTGGCGTTATTTGAACAATGCGCCGCTGATTGTTAGCGTCGGTTTGAGTGAAAGTTCCATACTCCAGCCGATCAATGATGTCATTGCCAACAACAATTCGAGCGCATTCTATATTTCGTTCATGTTGCTGGGGTTGATGATGATGCTCGTTGCCCTCATTCGCAGGGAGCGCATCAAGCGGACAATTGCGGATGAGGAATTGGCCCGCCATCAGGCCCATCTTGAGGATACGATTGCCAGCAGAACGGAAGAGCTGTCGCATAACGAGGCTCGTACGCGAACAGTTCTTCAAACCATGCACGATGGGCTGGTTTATATCGATTCACACGGCGTGATACTGCTTATCAACCAGTCTGCGCTCAGAATATTGGGGTACTCTTCGGATAGTGAGCTGGTTGGCAAGAACATTACTTCATTCATTCCTGATAAGGAATTGATGTTGCCGAGAAATCCACTTGGAAAGTATCGTCCTGGCGGGAATTCGGTGGCAGTCGTCAGGCCCAAAGTTCTGGAAGTCAAAAAGAGTACCGGAGAGACGATCTCCCTTGAGGTGGCCGTCAATGATCTCGTGGACGAACGGGGCGTCACATACATCTGTGCCGTGCGCGATATCAGTGTACAAATTCAAACAGAGAAAATTCGTGAATCAGCTCGCATGGAGGCGGAGCGCTTGGCCAAAGTCAAGGGTGAATTCATCGCGAACATGTCGCATGAAATTCGAACGCCAATGAATGCCATTATTGGCATGGCTGATCTGACCCTGCTCACGGAGTTGAGCAGTCGGCAGAAAAATTATCTTGGAAAGATCAAGCGGGCATCGGAAACGTTGTTGAAAATAATCAATGACTTGCTCGATTTTTCCAAGATCGAAGCCGGAAAAATGACGCTTGAAGTCATCCCTTTTAGTTTGGATGACGTCTTTGAGCAATTGTCCAGCATCGTTGCAATTCGCGCAGAAGCGCAAGGCATAGAGCTTCTCTATGACACAGAAAATATTCCATTGACTTTGATGGGTGATCCGCTAAGGTTGAGCCAGGTGCTTATAAACCTGGTGACCAATGCCATTAAATTTTCTTCTGATGGAAATATCATCGTACGAGCTGAGACCGTTAACTCTGGCGATAACGAGGTCGAGCTGCATTTTTCAGTCAGTGATCAGGGCGTTGGAATATCTGCCGTGCAGATTGAAACGCTCTTTCAGCCTTTTGCGCAGGCAGATTCGTCAACCACCCGGAAATATGGTGGAACTGGACTGGGGCTGGCGATCAGTCGCAATATTGTGGAGATGATGCAAGGTCGCCTTTGGGTTGACAGCAAGGTTGGAGAAGGAAGTACTTTCCACTTTTCTGTCAAACTGGGCACGCGTAGTGCCAAGCTGTCAAAAGAAAGGCTTGGCCTTGATAAAAAACTCGCAGGTTATAAGAATCAAACGATTTTGGTTGTTGACGACAACCCGACGACTCTCGACACTCTTGGGCGTGTGGTGCGGCAGTTAGGCTTCAAGCCAGAACTGGCATCGAGTGCGACAGAGGCTGTAGGAAAATTTCACAGCGGCTTGCTGGAAAACTGTCTGGCCTGCGTTGTCGACTGGCGAATGCCTGCTGCTGACGGCATTGCCACCATCAGGATTTTGCGATCCCTGTTTTCTGAATCCAAAGCAAGAATGCCCTCGATGGTGCTGGTCACCGGCTGCAGCCAGGACAGTTCAATTGACGAGATCAGTCATGAAATTGATGGGGCGCTCTCAAAGCCTGTCAGTGCACACCAGCTCAAAGCAGAGCTGGGGAATTGCCTGGGCTCCAAAAACAAGGCACAGGCGCTGTCTGATCGGCATGAGGCAGAAGCATTCAAGTGGAAAAGGTTCAGTGACTTGGACATTCTGCTGGTGGAAGACAACGAAATCAACCAGGAAGTGATTTTGGAGCTTTTGGCTGGTGTCGGAATTTCTCCACGACTTGCACAAAATGGCTATGAGGCGATTGATGCAATTGAGGCTCGCAAGCCAGATGTGGTGCTCATGGATTGTCATATGCCGAAGATGGATGGCTATTCAGCCACATCCAAAATTCGGGAAAATGCTCAACTTCAATCATTGCCAATCATTGCGCTGACAGCCAATGCCAGCACGGCAGATAAAGAGAAGTGTTTCAAATCTGGCATGAATGCGCATGTGTCCAAGCCCATTCGCCTGGAGACGCTTTTTGACACATTGTCCCAATGTATTCCAGAAGTCAGTACCTCTAGTGAGGCTTTGGAGTCACCACATTCTCAGTCGCAAGTGAAGACTGAAGAGGGGGCTCCTCCTCACTTTCCAGGCATTGACCTTGCGCTTGGTTTGTCACACGTTGATGGCCGGTTCAATCTGTTGGTCAGGGTGCTCAAGCGTTTCAGAGACAAGTATGGAAAAGATTTTGAAACGGACTTTGCCAAAGCATCGAATGCTTCGGACTGGCAGGCTCAAGAGGCCCTTGCGCATTCGCTAAAAGGGGTTGCCAATACACTTGGGGCAACGGCGTTAGCTGAATTGGCCAACGAATTGCAGGGGTATGCTGAAGCCAAAGACGCGGCGGCTACCGCTGTGCAACTTAAAAAAGTCATTGACCAGTTGACTGTCATCGTTAACGGGTTGAATGATATTGACAACCATATACAGGGGTCCGTATGAAGCGAATTCTGATTGTCGAAGATGAGTCCATCAACAGAATGATCATTGTTGAGACACTCTCCAATGAAAACTATCATTTCGATGAAGCCGAAGACGGTGAAATTGCATGGGCAAGGCTTCAGAACAACAATTACGACCTGGTTGTTCTCGACCGGACCATGCCCCGCGTGGATGGCATGGAGTTGCTCAAGCGCATCAAGTCTGACAAACGCCTGTCTTCATTGCCGGTGATCATGCAGACGTCGTCCGGGGGGCAAAAGCACATCCTCGAAGGGATCGAGGCCGGGGCCTATTATTATTTGACAAAGCCGTATGAACCGCTGGCCTTGCGAATGCTCATCAGCTCGCTTTTTACAGATCAGACGGAAATCGAAAAATTACGGAGTACTGGAAACAGCTTAAAGACAGCGTTTACCCTGTTTCGGAGTGGTAGCTTGCAATTCCGAACACTCACCGATGCCAGGCACATTGCTGCAGCCATGTCAGGGCTTTGTGAAAACCATGAGGCCGTAGCCTTGGGATTGCTGGAGTTATTGGTCAATGCTGTCGAGCACGGTAATTTGGGAATTTCGTATCAGGAAAAATCAAATTTGCGACTGAAAGGGTGCTGGGGTGAGGAGATCGAACGGCGGCTTGCAACGGCGCCATGGACCACCAAGCAAGCCGAACTGATGTTCCAGCGTGTTGGAAACATGATTGAGTTCACGATAACCGACGAAGGCAGTGGATTCGATTGGAAACCGTATTTGGAGTTTGATCCTGATCGCGCCTTTGACCTGAATGGCCGTGGCATTGCCATTGCAAACCAAATTGGCTTTGCATCGCTTGAATATCAAGGCAATGGCAACATCGTCGTCGCCCGAGCGATTGCGTCTGAGGTGTAACTGGCGTTTGACCGTCAAGGCAAGTCCAGGTTTTCCTGCCCGTCGCTGGGGTCGGGCGGCCCGATCAATCCAAGCCGAGCCTTGAGCGACTGTGGCTGCCCGGTGATCAGGGTTGCATAGTTGGTGGTGTTGGACAACACTTTTTTGACGTAGTCGCGGGTTTCATTGAACGGGATGTTCTCGACCCAGATGGCTGCTTCCAACTGTGGACCCGTGCCATTGTTGGGTGCGCGCCAGCGACGTGAACGGCTTGGGCCCGCGTTGTAAGCGGCAGCGGCCAGTGGCATTGAGCGATCGAAGCTGTCGAGCACCAGTTTGAGGTAGCCGGTGCCAATGGCAATGTTGGTCTCGCGGTCGCCCAGTTGATTGGGCTTGAAGTCGTTCAGTCCAATCTTGTGGGCCGTCCACTTGGCCGTGGCGGGCATCACTTGCATCAGGCCCGAAGCGCCGACGTTCGATCGCGCGTCCATCACGAAGCGGCTTTCCTGACGAATCAGGCCGTACACATACGCCGGGTCGATGCCGATTTGTCGGCTGCGGGTAATGACGGCGTCTTTGAACGGCATCGGGAAGCGTTGCTGAAAATCAAAGACTTGGCGGGTACGCTCACTGGTATTGATGCAGCGGTCCCAGACTTCATGGTCGCAAGCCAGTTGGGCGGCTGCCAGCAGTTCTCGGTCGCTCATGGTGCCCAATTGCCCTTGGGTGTCGACAAAGCTGGTGGCGTAATTCCATTCACGCACGCCTTCGGATCGCAAGCCGATTGCGATGGCGTAAAGCGCACGGCGCAATGATGGGTTTTGACGCGTGGCGTCCATTTCTTGCGCGGTAAGCGGTGCCGGGCGGGGCGGTTGGGTGACCTGCCCACCCAGTTCTTCGAGTGCCAATTGTTCGTAAAACCCACGCACACTGGCAATCTCTCGAA
>Ga0228698_1001505_pt1 | contig 11286 bp, 18 predicted proteins | sample McNCre117_Aug_MG_FD_178015 | JGI IMG/M metagenome (GOLD analysis project Ga0228698, IMG submission 178015) | Freshwater microbial communities from McNutts Creek, Athens, Georgia, United States - 1-17_Aug_MG | ecosystem: Environmental > Aquatic > Freshwater > Creek | place: USA: Georgia...
TGCGTCCGGCTACGCTACGGTGGCATAATGCCCGCGCAGCACACTTTGTTCCCTGCGGTGGGGCAGGGACTCTACATTCCACCGCCCCCACCTGTGGACCCGACTAATCTCATGCTTGAGACTGGAACGGGTATCCTACTGACTGAGGACGGTAATGGCATACTCATCGAATAAGGATCAGCCTGTGAGCAAAGAGGCTATCAAGGAACTTGCTATGGCCTCGCCGCCCACCGCTGTTGGCGGGGCGTGGCTCGCAGGTGTAACGATCAACGACGTTGCTGCCGGCCTGGCAATTGTGTACACCCTGGGACTCATCATCGCTAAGAGTCCTGCCATCTACGAAGCGATTCGTTGGTGGCTTCGCAAACTCCGGAGGAACGATGGCCAAGAACGCAGCCAGTGAAGACGCACTAGGCGCTCTGCATGCTACGGTTGCCAAGGTTCTGACCCAGGCAATTCAAGGTGAAGAAGTAACTGCTGCTACTCTGTCAGTTGCAGTAGCCTTCCTCAAGAACAACAACATCACTGCCGACGCGACTCACAACGAGGAACTGGCAGAACTGACCGCTGCACTCGCTGCTCGTCGCAAGGACGGGAAGGGCAAGCTCAAGGAAATGCAAATGGCGGAAGAGCAATTCTTCAAGTCTGTTGACATGCCGGGTATCGTGCAATGAGTGTACGCGAGGATGCAGCCGCCGCACAGAAGCGGTGGGAAAGACTAGGTCTTCTACAGGAGTATTACTCCGACTTCACCCCCTTCCTTGAAGACGTGATGGCGGAGCTTGGCTTTAGCACGACCCCTGTGCAGAAGGCCATTGGCCGCTGGATGTCTTATGGTCCTCAGTACCTGATGGTGCAGGCTCAGCGGTCCCAGGCTAAGACTACCATTGCTGCTGCGTTCTCTGTGTGGTCATTGATTCATGACCCGACCTGTCGTGTGCTTATCCTGTCCGCAGGTGGCACACAGGCTAACGAGATTAGCACGCTGGTGGTTCGCATCATCCTGACTATGGATGTGCTAGCCTGTATGCGGCCTGACAAGACGGCAGGTGACCGCACCAGTACGGAAGCCTTCGACGTACACCACAGCCTCAAAGGCTTGGACAAGTCCCCGTCTGTCGCTTGCGTTGGTATCGACTCGAACCTGCAAGGTAAGCGTGCCGACCTGCTGATCGCGGACGACATTGAGTCTTCCAAGAACTCAGCTACTCCTGGGCAACGCGCCAAGCTGCTGCACTTGACGAAAGACTTCACTTCGATTTGTACGTCCGGCCGGATCATCTGGCTTGGTACTCCGCAGACGATGGAGTCAATCTACAATAGCCTACCGCAGCGTGGCGTCAGTATCCGCATCTGGCCGGGTCGTTATCCTACGGCTCAGCAGATGACGCACTACGGGCAGCACCTTGACCCGACTATGCGTCGAGCCATTGAGCTTAACCCTGCGCTGGCTACGGGTGGCGGACTGCTTGGCGATCAAGGCCAGCCGACTGATCCTGTACTCCTGGGTGAAGAGGCCCTACAGAAGAAGGAACGGGACCAAGGTTCTGCCTACTTCCAGCTTCAACACATGCTGAACACTGCGCTGTCTGATGCGCAGCGGTTCCCGTTGAAGCCACACAACCTTGTCATTATGCGTGGAGCGAGTGATCGCTTCCCGCTGACGGTAGTGCGTGGGATGGAAGACACGCACATGCGTGACTTTGCCATCGGCGACTTTGCGTTCAAGATGGCTAGTCCCCACGAAGTTAGCCGTGAGACTGCTGCTCTGCAATCTAAGGTATTCTACCTTGATCCCGCAGGTGGTGGTAAGAACGGGGACGAAACGGCCTTCGCCTTTGGGGGTTTCCTCAATAGCAACATCCATCTGCTTCTAGCTGGTGGTGTGGCTGGTGGTTACTCTGAGTCCGGGATGCGCGAGCTTGCGAAGATCGTGGCTAAGTGTAAGCCTGACGTCTTGAAGATTGAGAAGAACATGGGCTTCGGTGCATTCCGTGCTGTGTTCCTTCCGATCTTGCGTGAGTATCTTCAATGTCAAGTTGAGGATGACATGGTGCATGGGCAGAAAGAATTGCGCATCATTGAGACTCTCGACCCAGTAATTGGTCGTGGCTCACTGATCGTGCATGAGTCTGCTGTCGAATCTGATGCGTTCTACTGTGATCGCTACAGCCCGACAGAGAAGATTCACTTTAGCCTGTTCCACCAGATGGCGAAGATTAGTCGTACCCGTGATGCCCTTGTGCATGACGACCGACTTGACGCCCTCGAAGGACTGGTCCGCCACTACCAGGAACAACTGGCTCAGGACCAAAAGAAGAAGCTCGCTGCCTTGCAGAAGGCCGAGTTTGCCAAAGCCGTTGCTGACCCTCTTGGGTACAAGCAATACATCAAGGCACCCAGTTCAGTAGCCAATATGCTGAACCGGTTCCGCCGCCGCTAAGCCAAGCCCTTCGGGGCCTCTCGCCTAACTAGGAGATACCTATGCGAGTTTCTGAACTTCCGTCCCCCGGCTTCCTGTCGAATGCCATCTGTCTGCGTAGTGAGGCTGCTAAGGCTATCTCTACGGTCCAGATCCAAGACGCCCGTAGCGGTGGTCTGGGTTCGTCGAACGCTGCTGGTCTTGCTGCGTTCTTCACCGCCTGCTCGGCTGCTGTGGCTGATGTCGCAGCTACGACTCCGGTGATTAGCACTGCTGTCGCTACGTCGGCTACGACCCTTAAGCTGACGTTCAACGTCGCTATGGATACGACCGTCAAGCCTGCCGCCTCTGCTTTCACGTCTACCGGTAACACCATCACGGCTGTTGCTTGGGGTACGGGTGGCGACGTTGGTAAGCTGATCCTTACCGGTACTGGCTTTGCCGCTACCGAGTCGCTGGTCTACACGAAGCCGGCTGTCAACTTCCTGCGTAACAGCGTGGGTGTTGCTGCGGCCACTCAGACCAAGGCGATCACCTAATCATGGGAGCAGCTACTGACGCCATCAAGGCTACGGTAGCTAGCGTCGTGGCCCGTCGGGTCGCAGTGGCAGTCCTTACTGTCTCTGCGGCCGGGGTCACTACCCTGGTTAGCCATGAAGAACAAGTCAACACGGTCTATCTTGACCCTGTTAAGATCCCAACCGTGTGTGTTGGGCATACCCGCACTGTGTCGAAGGACATGGTGGGGAAGTATTTTACTGACGAACAGTGCGAAGACCCGCTTCGGCAAGACCTTCAGGTCGCTGAGCGTGCTGTTAAGCGCAATGTTACCGTCCCGATTACCCAGGAGCAGTACGATTCTCTGGTTAGCTTTACTTTCAACGTTGGCGCTACGAATTTCCAGAACTCCACCCTGCTACAAAAGCTGAATGCTGGCGATTGTATGGGCGCTGTCAAGGAATTTGGCCGCTGGATCTACGCTAAGGGCGTGAAACTGCGTGGTCTTGTGCGTCGTCGGGCTGATGAAGCTGACAATTTCGCTACCGGCTGCTCGGCATGACTCCCGAAAGCATCATTGCGCACATTGCCTCTAGGGGTAATGAGTACATTGAGCCTTCGGTAAGCCTGTGTAAGTTCTGGTTCCGTGTCTGGAACGCTATTGAGTTCGACAACAAGCTGTCTACTCCCAGGTTTATCGTAACAGATAACCCGGAGGAAGAGGTTTGTGGCGAGTTCAGTGCTGAAGACTACGTCGGTCTGATTAGGATTAACGCTCCATTTACCAGGCAACGCCACCTGTTCATTGCGACTATGCTGCATGAGATGCTGCACCAGAAGCAATGGGAAGATGGAGAAGAGCCTGGGCATGACGACAAGTTCCTGACGCTAGCCGCATGCTACTCACTGAAGTACGGAGTTGATGTATGACGGCAATGATCTTTAAGTACGTGGCCATCGTGTCCCTAGTGGCTTCTGTGCTGCTCGGCCTACGGGCTTGGCAGCTTCAGCACCGGGTCGAGGCCCAGGCCGCCGAGGTGTTGCAGATTCGCAACGAACGGGACATGGCCCAGGAAGCCCTGAAATCGGCCCTACAGGCGCGCGCCCGGGATGCCCAGGTGCTCGCCCGCCTCCGCGAGGAAAATGCAGCCACGGCCCGGAAACTGGCCTCGGCGCGTGCCTCCCTGGCGGACGCCCTGGCGGCGGCGCAGGAATGGCGGGATGCCCCTGTCCCCGGTGGGGTCTTGGAGATTCTGAATGCTGAGTAAGCTACTACTCCCTGTGTGTCTGCTGGCTGGGTGCGCAAGCCCTGTGCCGCAGGTTATCAGGATTCTCCCGCCTGCCGAGTTGATCCAAGACTGCCCTGTTCCTCAGGTCAAGCTGAGGACTAACGGTGACATGGCGAATCATATCGTGGACTTGCGTTCTGCACTCAAGTCTTGCAACAATGACAAAGCTGCCCTGAGAGACTGGGCTAAGGAAAGTGATGGCGGACGTTAAACTGTCAGCTCTGTCCACTGCCCCTGGTGTAGCCGATGAGGACTACGTCTACCTGGTGCATTCGGGTACGAGCTACAAGATCCCTGTTGGGACTCTGCTCTCTGGTCTGACTGCCAGCATTAGCACTGTAGCTAATAACCTGGCTACTGAGGTCAATGATCGTATTGACTCATACACTGGCTTTGCCGAGGTGCCTCTGCTCGCCGGTAGCCTGACCCCTCAGACTGCTAACGGCTGTGCGCCTCTGGCTCAAGCTACGTTTGGCTCTGGCCCGCAGATTGGTTACCTTGGCTTCGATGCCTCGACGACTGAGTATGCCCATGGCTGGCTGCCTCTCCCTGAACGCAGTTGGTCGGACACTGTCCCGACTACCGAGATTGAGTTCAAGGTGTTCAGCTACCCGGCCTCTGGTTCAGGTAACGTAGTCTGGAAGATCGAGACTGTCGTGACTGACCCGACTACTGTTCCTCAGACTATCCCGACTGCCTTTACGGGGTCGTGGCAAGAAACCCATACGCTTAGTAGCGGTGGTATTGCTGACGGTACTGTGGTAGTCGCTACGCCTGGTGGCTTCTTCGGTCCGAACAGTTGTCTCTTCTTCCGTATCTCGCGGCTCGGGGCTGACAGCTTTGACACGCTAGCGTCGGATGCTAACCTGCTGGCGGTCAAGGTCAACCTGCCCACCTTCAAGGCTAAGGACTTCTGATGATTCCTTATCAAGCAGGGCAGGTGGGTATGACTCAGATCATACCTGCCTCGTCACCTACTTTGCTTACGGACGCGGGCATTGTAGTTCCTAGTGATGCTGTTAGATTCCAGACCCAGTACGCAGAGGGTGCAGGATCAGGCGTCTTCATGGAATACTCCATATATGGTGCTATCGGTTCGTCTATACCTGCGGGCGTTGACCTTAATCCACCTATCTGCACCACAGCCGTAGGTGGTCCTATCGGCTTACCCTTCTCGCTACGAACTGCACCACAAGGTTTCTCCTCTCCTATCCGCAACTACATTAGGCATTATCCTATAGCATTGCGCCCAGGTGGTTATGGTCTATATAGCCTCAAAGGGTCTGTAGACTTTACCATCGAGTTCTGGTGTATGGTCGAGGTTGGGCGGTTGGCTAAGAGTGGCGGAATTATGATCTACGGATCTAATTCTTCTGTACCGTCATCGTTCGACTGGTATATTGGGGCTAACCTAGCGGCAGCGCCTAGTAGCGGATCTTACCCAATTAGCTTTGTGTATAGACGGTATAGCAGTCCTACTCTAATTGGGCAACGCATCACTGAAATTGGTGCTCTAAGCAACACTAACCCTGGGACTACACGCGTCGGACAATGGCACCATATTGCTATTGTGAATGGTAACGGAAGACTTCGCATGTACTGTGATGGTGTATTGCGGTCTGACATTCTCGGTGAGACTACAGATGTCTATACTGACTCCGTTGTAACCCCAGCGCCTCTAGTAGTTGGCAATACACTCAACGGTTCTACTAATGAGTTCGGAGGCCGCATTGGCCCTTGTCGGATTGTCAAAGGCTATGCAATGTATACCGGACCATTTACTCCACCCTCTGCACCTTTTCCTGTTCCAAGATGAGATACAAAAGCCGTAAGTTCCTTATCTGCGCTGGTAGCATTGTGCTTGCCAGTGCCCTGCTGTACATCAGCCGAGTCTCTGAGACTGGTTGGAGTACTGTCACCCTTGCTGCTATCGCGGCGTATTGCACGGCTAACGTTGTGCAGAAGAACAAGGAGATTGCCGAATGATTATCGGTTTCGACTTTATAGATGACAACGCTGTTCATTGGGCAGGTAAGCTTGTGTTCCAGCCTGGGGCCAGCACGTTCATTGTGTACGCCCACGAGAACTACGATATTGGAGACGATGTCCGTGCCGATGGGTACTGGACTCGGATCGATGGCGTCTTTGACCTAGCCTCTAGATGGGACGCCCGTACTCCGAACGGTAGCCGATTCAAGAACTGGGTCATTACCGGCATCTTCGAGGTTATTCCTGGCGGTGCCGGCCTTACGTTCTGGGATAACTTCCGCGTGGATGAAGGCCTCTTTACCCCTATTGGTTGGCGGGCTAAGCAAGAGAACCTCGATGCCTTTGCTACCTTCCTCGCTCAACCTCGGATCAAGGATCCGTGCAAGGGCTGGAGTGCCGAAGAGCTTCAAGGGCCGTACACGAACGCCACTGACCTTAACAACCTTATTGTCGAGGCTTTTACCAGCGACAACCTGAAGGTGCGGCCTCGTGCGCTCATGTGCCTTACTCCGGAAGCATCGGTGCAGTTCCACATGAACGACCAGAACCAGGACGGGAGTCTAGCTACTATTGGGCCTAACATCCCTACTGGTACTATCATCCCTATCCGGCCTATCGGTACTACTTCTGATGTCCCTACTGGTGCCTTCCTGGCACTCTGGTAATATGACCTTCATCTACATCTACTTGTTCTGGGTCTGCTATGTGGCAAGCATCCGTGTGTACAACCTGTACACGGAAGGCAAGCTATCTACGGCCCAAGTAGTGTGGGCAAGCCTCCTAGTTGGGGGCTTTGTCCTGGCAGACATTGCACTGAACTGTATTCTGGAAGTCTTCGACTGGACCGGTCCAGGGCTGGCTAAAGAGCAGACGCTAAGCAAGCGGTTCGCTCGATGGTCGAAGGAAGATGGTTGGCGAGCGCAGTTCGCTAACTGGTTCGGGGTGATGTTCCTACATGTCTATGATGACGGGGATCATTACAACTAAGAGGTCGTGAGGTAAAATTGGTTTAGGATTGCGAGGGGGTAGCTCCGACTCCGAGTCTCCGCCCTTCCCCCGTACGCCCCCGCGCGGACGGGCGCGAGTACCACAGGCCGACCTTGCCGTCAAGCCCCCTGTTCGCGGGGTTGACGGGCGGGCCTGGGCATGGTAGACGCGCGGACATGTACATCCGCGTGCATCCGCACGCAACGGGCGACGCGCATAGCGGGCGCAGGCGCTCGCGCAGGGGCGGGCGGGTACGTGCGCCTGCCCAGGGGCGTGCGGACGCGCTGGCGGGCCTGTACGGGCCTGCACGGGCGTGCGTCACGCGCGGTATCGCGGGCGCGACTGGAAGGGCGGGCCATGCCGGCGCACGCGGACGGGCACACGCGCTCGCACGCGCGATCTATCGCTCTTTTCGGGAAGTCAATAGGGGTTTACCCTCTAGGTGGATCGATCTTTAGGCTTTAGGATTCATCCCATGGTTGATCGATGAAGGTTGATTGACCTAGTGCTACATGGATGTTGACTCTAGGGTTGATATCCCGTAGCATTGTGCAAGATAGACGATTTAGCTTTGCTATGTCGTCTGACAGAAACGATGGATTGGCTTACAGGCCGATCTATCGGGCCGTCCGGCGTCAGCTCTCGGACGTGGCGCCACTAGGGTTTACCCTGATGACAGCCCCGCCAAGCGATGCTAGGATTGCTCCCGACTAGTCGAGAAAGCTCGCTAGCTAAGGCAGGTTGAAAGTAGCCGTGTGATGGCGGGCTACCTGCCAGAGTTAGTAAGCCAGGTCTCTAGGCTCTAGATGTTCTAGAGTCTAGGGGTTGCGGCGAGTACGCCTAGAGCGTGCGAGCACTTGACAGACTAGCTAGAGTTTGATAGAGTATAGGCTCCTAGTCGAAAGGCTAGGTAGTCAGACTAGCTAGGAAGCCTTAGGGTTGACAGGCTAGGAAGAGTCTGCTAAGATAGAGGCTCAGAAGTTAGAAGTATCGACGGGTCGGCTAAGTAGCGTAAGCGAACGGTCGGCTAGGCGAAGGTGGAAAGCCCCTAGTCATGGGGTAGGTGCGTGAGTACCTATCTCGGAAACTGGGATGTCGCTACCATTGATGCCTAACGTCCTGGACCGCAGAGACTACAGGTATAGGCTTATCTGCCAAGATAGGCTATTAGCGTATCTGTATAGCGCGACAACCATCTGTAATGGATGGCTTGGGTGGAAGTGTGCCAACACTGGGACCGTGGCCCTGAGCGGACGGGTAAAGCCTATTAGCTAGTCTTACAAACTACCTAACAGCATTCTGACCCTGACAGCAGTGATGAACTGTTGACGCGAGACAACGTAATACAGGGGTGATGCGGAGTTTGGTTAGCCCACCGGGTTTGACTGGATGGTCTATGTAGTCTGTTCGATACATAGAGAGGTCCTGAGTATGGTGGGGAGAGTGATACTGTCTCTCAGGGGAAACTACGTCATCCCGAACAACAGTTACTAGGTCGAATATCTAGGTAAGCCTAACCCAGTGTTAGGTTAGACATCTGTAGTGGGTGACTAACCTAGCACTGTCGCTAGAACCATTAGGATTCATCATGTTTATCAAAATCGAGCGCTGTTCTTTAGTCTGGGCACTGTTCATCGGTGTCCCGAACCAATACGGAGTCCCGTGCAAATACTTCGTCACTGACGACTTCGGGAATATGGTCATCGTTCCCGTCAAGTCTGCGGGATTCTCTCTGACCTGAGTTCTTACGTAAGGGTTCGGCCCTTACGCTAGCACTCTCGCTAGGCAAACTACATGAGGTTAATCATGGAAATCATCAAGGATGGCAAGGCCCTGGACACGCTCATCACGAGCATCAAGGGCCGTGCTGCCAAGCTGGACAAGGACATCCAGCATGCTGCCCTGTCGGCAATCTGGCACTTCGGTGTCCGGACCAATGACAAGGGTGAACTGATCGGCGATGTCGGTTTCATCAACCGGCTCTACCTGTCGCTGGGCAAGGGCGCTCGACATGTCGCTCTGACCGAGTGGCTGTTGCACTTCGGTGGCGTCGAGGCCAACAAGGGCCAGAACAAGGACACGACTCCCTTCATCAAGTGCAAGGGCAAGGCCGTGGATTTGGACGGTGGCACCAAGACCCCGTGGTACGACATGAAGCCGAGCAATCCTCCGGATCAGGTCGTGGACATGCTCAAGGTCATCCTGTCGGCGATCAAGAAGGGCCAGGGCGGCAAGAAGCAAGTCGAGCATGGTGAGATCCTGGCCGACCTGCAAGCCATTGCCGACAAGTACGCCGAGGCACTGGACCCGGACAAGTACGTCGATCTGAGCGCGGTTGACGAAGCGCCGATGTAAGCGCCGCAAGGTAATCTAGACCCATAGGGCATTAGCTACGGCTAGTGTCCTATAGTCTGTGTTACTTCAAGGGAAGGAACGGTAGTGTTTCGTAGACAGATGGGCTATAGGTCATAGGCCCGCCCCGAAGACCGCGCCACTCACTCGGCGTTTCGTATAGTAGGGTGAGGCTATGCCGAGCTGTAGTGTCTACGGCTCTTAACCCGGCCGGTGGCATAGCAGAGGGCACATTAGCCAATAAGCTGCATAAGGTACACAAACGCTTTATGTGGGGATAGACATCATGGCTAGTGTGTCCTCTGCTTTGTCACTGCCCAGGAGGCGTTAATCATGAGTGTTCGATCATTCCAGCAGATCGCCGATGAGGCCGATGCTGCCAAGCCCTACAAGGTTCGGTACATCAGGTCTGACGATGAAGTGCCCGGGTTCACTCCCGGCAAGGTGTACGAAGTCAAGGACGACCCGACAAACGTGCATTACGTGTCGGCAATCTGGCACTTCGTAGAAGTCATGGACGACGACGGTTACGACCGTATCCGCCCTTCCGACGAGTTCGAGAAGGTCGAGTAAGCAGACCCACATTCCCTAGGCATCTGAGGGTGCCTAGCCATGTGTGCCCGCAATAGGGGTTAAGTCCCTACTAGTCCGTAAACCCGGACAGAACAACTGCAAAGCTAGGAACAGACTGCGGGCCTTTGGGCTGCCGAGCGTCTATGTCGCTACCGATTGCATTCCCCATAATGGGCACACAACCCTTCAACCCAAGGAGAGCGTATGTTCCTCGATCCCCTGTTCTTCCGCCGTCTGCTGAAGTGCGGCATGCTGGCGGGTGCTGTCACTGCCATGACCATCAGTTCATGCTCTGTGCATGCTTCCGAGCTGACTCCCGCACAGCAGATCACCCGTGCCTGCAAGCTGGCCGAGAATCAGCAGCATCCGGCCTGCGTCAAGCGTACTGAAGCCCGTGCGAAGTCCAAGGCCCGTGCTGAAGCCCGCGATCAGGCCGTCCTGGACTCGATCCTCGGCCGCGATCCCGGCGCTCCGACGCACTGACCCCGGGAAGGCCCCTGGCGGGGCCGCCACGCCATTTTCCGCCCCGGGGTGCCACATCGGCCCGTCCGGGGCATTCCAATCGATCCTGGGCCGTTTAAATCGCCCGCACCATTCTGGAGCATGTCATGAACGCTGTCGTCAATAACTACGTGGACGCCTTCCACTCTGCCTATCCGCAGAAGAAGCTTGAAGTCCGTACCGTCAAGGGCGGTTACCGCATCGTCGTTGACGGTGACGCTGGCGAGCGCACCCTCGACGCTGCCGATATGGGCTTCGCAACCACGGCCTTCAAGGCCCCGGGTCGCCGGCCGGAGGAAGTCCGGAAGTACAAGCTCAGCAACGTCGCCCGCTTCGTCTGAGTCGAAAGACCTAGGCCCCTTAATCGGGGCTTATCCTTTCCACTCAACCCTTAGGGATCATCATGCGTATTTATACTGGTGGCTACGGCTTCGCTAACCATGACGCTGCCAAATGGCAAGCCAAGATGCGCCGCGTCGCTCTTGTCCTGGCCCGTGCCTACAAGCGAGGCGAATTCGACGCTGTCGCCGTCCAAGGTAGCTCTGGCGTGTCAGCTATCTTCGCTGCCCGGGCTTGTCTGCCTGCTGGTGTTGACTTCCCGATCATCGTTGTCCGCAAGGACGGCGAGGGTAGCCATGCCGGCAAGATCACCGTCCCGGAGACTGCGGGACGGCA
>Ga0228698_1001506_pt1 | contig 11258 bp, 13 predicted proteins | sample McNCre117_Aug_MG_FD_178015 | JGI IMG/M metagenome (GOLD analysis project Ga0228698, IMG submission 178015) | Freshwater microbial communities from McNutts Creek, Athens, Georgia, United States - 1-17_Aug_MG | ecosystem: Environmental > Aquatic > Freshwater > Creek | place: USA: Georgia...
CAGCAAGACCTTCCGCGAGACGCTCTTCCACGATCGCCTTAAGTGCTCCACCACGGAGGCGCTTCGTGTCAGCATCGGTCATCAGTGGCACCGTGCCTCCGAGTACAAAAAAGTATCCACGGTAGACACCAGACTTTTCGATAGAGCGAATGTCGCTGTCACGCTCGACGATCATGAGGAGGGAGGTGTCGCGGGTGGTATCAGCACATACTTCACAGAGAAACTTCGGGTCGTTGTTGGTATGAAAACGAAAACAGCGTGGACATTCGTAGACTGAGTCCTTGACCGACGAAATGAGTGAGGCGAGACGCTCGACCTCGGCCTTTGGCTCGGTAAGGAGATGAAACACAAAACGACGCGCTTGTCGTGGCCCGATGCCAGGGAAGCGTTCAAAATATTCAGTGAGACGGTCAATGGTAGACATGAGTGATTGTGTTTAGAAATCTTCGTCAGCAGAAGCACTTGCAGCAACGGAGTCGAAGCCAGACCCGGTTTCGAGCGGGAGGAATGTCACGCGCTTCTCATCGAAGTAGAGCTCAATCTTTCCGGTCGGGCCGTTACGGTGCTTTTCGATCATAATCTCGGCTATGTTGGGACGATCAGACTCTTTGTCTTTGTTCATTTTGTCTTCACGGTGGATGAACATCACAACGTCTGCGTCTTGTTCGATAGAGCCTGAGTCGCGAAGGTCAGAGAGGCGAGGCTTGCCACCACGCTGCTCCACTGCACGAGAAAGCTGCGAGAGCGCGATGACCGGCAGCTCAAGTTCGCGGGCGAGATTTTTGAGTGAGCGAGAAATTTCGGTGACTTGTTGTACGACGTTGTCTGAGTTTCGAGACTGCGTTGGTACCATGAGCTGGAGGTAGTCGACCACGATGAGTCCGAGGCCATGTTCGTTTTTGAGGCGACGCGCAGCCGAGCGCATTTTGAGAATGTTGTTGCCTGGCTGGTCGTCGATGAAGATAGGTGCAGCACCCAAGCGGCCGAGCGCTTCTTGGACCAGTGCGAACTCTTCGTCGGTTGAGAGTCGTCCCGTACGGAGCTTCCATGCATCGACTTTTGACTCTGAGGCGACCATGCGGTCGACGAGCTGCTGCGTGCTCATTTCAAGTGAGAAGATACCAACAGGGACGTTGTATTTGGTTGATGCAGCACGCGCGAGGTCAAGTGCGAATGCTGTCTTTCCCATTGATGGACGCGCTGCCAAAATAATGAGGTCTGACTTCTGAAAACCGGCGATGAGGTTGTCGAGCGCAACGAAACCTGTACGTACGCCACGGATTTCATCTTTCGTATTGTGAAGATGTTCGAGACGTGTCCATGCTTCGCCGAGGGTGTCTTTAATGGCGACGAATTTTTGTGCTGTGGGTGACTGCGTAACCTGATAGATTTTTTTCTCGGCAGTGTCGAGCGCTTCGTCGACATTTTCAGGATTTGAAAAACCAATCTCGGCAATATCTTGTCCTGCGTTGATGAGGTTGCGGAGTGTCGATTTTTGCTCGACCACGTTCGCGTAGTAGTTTGCATTACTTGCCGCGGGGACGTTTTCGATGAGCTCGGTGACATAGCTTGCACCACCGACGCGGTCGAGTGAACCTTTTTCTGTAAGATAGTGCGTTACCGAAAGAAGGTCGATTGGGTTACCTTTTGAAAAAATAGAAAGCACCGCACGATAAATTTCACGGTGCTTTTCTGCGTAAAACGACTCAGGAAAAATGACGGTCGAAATGTCGTGCATTGCTTCTGGACGAAGCATGATGGCACCAAGGAGTGCGCGTTCTGCATCGGTCGACTGCGGTGGTGTGCGCAGTTTTGTCAGTGTTGGATCAGCCATAGTGGAGCTATTGTAGCACGCTGGCATGCGCGGGACGCCAGCGCACAAAAAGGGGAGAAAGAGTGGAGAACATGGGGAGTGCCGATGCATTGCTAAAAAATAAATATATGGTATAGTGTTTGAGTATCGTTCATGAGGAGGTCGTAATGAAAGAGGTAGTAAAGGCATTTACCGGTTCCTTTTTGGAGCTTGCAACACCACACACATTTGTCGATTGGGTGTACGCACTAGCTTTTGTTGTGGTGTTTGCACTCTGCGTGTTAGGTCTTGTGTTTTTTTATTTCATGCCAGTAAAACACACGAGCATCATTGCAACGTCAGAGCTCGAAGATTGGCAGCAGTCGCCGAAGAGTGTTGAGATGCTGGCGAGAGAAAGTGAAGGTACTGATGCAATGGTCTGAACAAACACGCAACTGGCTAGCACTTATTTGCTTGATTGCGGCAGTACTTGCGTTCGGTAAAATACTAGACGCACTGCGTGAGTGTGTTCACGACATGCGCGAAAAGTTTGTAGTGGTGAAGAAGCGAGTCAATATGATTGGCGCGTATCTCCATGTCACGACCTTTTATCGGTATGGAATGGGCATCGAGTATATTCTCGACCAACATGGACGTATCATGAGTAACCGCCTATTCCGTTGGGAACGGACGAAACAGGGCGAGATACGTGAGGTGGAGCAATAAAAACCCGCAGAAAGTTTTTGAAAAAAACTTTCTGCGGGTTTTCTTTTGCATCACTACACCTTTGTTACTCGCGGTCCTTGCGGCGTGTCTTCCACCGTGTACCCAAGCATGTTGATTGCTTTGCGCGCTTCATCAGCCCGATCCCAGGCTTTTTCTTTTCGCGCGTCTTCACGCGCTTCGAGGAGTTCTTGGACATCTTGCGGTAGGTCTTCGACCTCTATGACGCCGAGGGTCTTGAGTGCTGTGTCGAGCGGCTCGGAAAGTCCGACACCAAGCACGCCATCCATTTTTTTTATGGTCGCTACTTTGTCTTTGACCGAAAGTGTTTTGTCGCCGACCACTGCCCAGAGTGTTGCGAGTGCTTTTGGTGTATCGAGGTCGTCAGACATTGCCGCTATAAATTGATTCCAGTATGCAGCTGACACCGTACCGCCTTTCACTCCTTTCCATTCTTCATACATGTGGCGACGAAGACGAAACCACGCTTGTTTTGCATTATCAAGCGCTTCAAAGGTGAAATTGAGTGGGGTGCGGTAGTGTCCACCAAGGAGCCAGTAGCGGTACACGAGCGGGTGGTAGCCGCGCTCACGGAGTTGGAAGAGGCGAATGCCGTTCCCCGTCGACTTTGAGATTTTACTGTTGTCGATGCGGATAAATTCGTTGTGCATCCAGTACTTCACATATGGCGTTTTCTTTGTGGCAGATTCTGCCTGTGCTATCTCACCATTGTGGTGCGTCGGGATGAGATCGATACCGCCGGTGTGAATGTCGATCTGCTTGCCGAGTGTTGCAAATGCCATTGCCGTACACTCAATGTGCCAGCCAGGGAAGCCCATACCCCACGGGCTCTGCCAGCCGAGCGACGCCTTCTTCCATACGGCAAAATCTGCAGGGTTTCGCTTTTCAGAGTTTACCTCGACGCGCGCACCACTCTTGAGGTGTGAGAGGTCAATGTTGCCAAGCTTCCCATACGCAGGGAACTTTGCAATGTCGAAGTAGACGCCGTCGGATGTCTCATACGTGTAGCCTTTTTCAACGAGCGTTTTTACCAGCGCGACTTCCTTCACGATGTACTTGCTTGCTGGTGCGTAGGTCGTCGGTGCGATATTTCCAAGGGCTTCCATGTCACTCTTAAACGACGCGCTGTATGTTTCAGCGATTTCTGCCATTGCTTCCATGGTGATCGGCTTACCGGCACGGCGAAGCGCCAGCGTCATTTTATCCTCGCCAGCGTCGCCATCGTCAGAAAGGTGGCCAAAGTCGGTGAGGTTTATGGTGTGTTGCACTTTGTACCCGTGCGCCATGAGCGCACGTTTTACGAGATCTGCCATAACAAAGGAACGCAGGTTGCCAATGTGTACATAGTCGTAGACGGTCGGACCGCACGAATACATGAGGACGGTCGGTCGCTTTATCGGCGAAAATTCCTCCTTTGATTTTGAGAAGGTATTATGAAATACAAGTGGTACCGACTGTTTTTTTCTTCGAAATAGCATAGGGGGCGCTAGAACCACTTCTTGTACTTAAAGTACACAAAGAAGATGAGCGCTATGCCAACCATCATACCGATAATTATGTAAAAGTCATATGGTGAGCCGATGATGGGTATATTATGAGCATTCATACCAAATATCGAAGACATAAGTGTCAGTGGGTAGGTAATAAACGCAATAATGGTCAAAATCTTCATCACCTCACCTTCTTTTGTAGAGACAAGTGCGTGGTTGGTCTCGCGAAGCTCGGTGGTCGACTCGGTGAGCGCAGTAAGTCTGCGCATAATGTGTTCGTAATGTTCAAACAGCGGTGTAAGATCATCATTAAACGATGCGCCGAAGATTGCTATGAAGTGCGGGCGCGCATCCTCAAACACATCGCCATGCGCGACAAGTGCTTGCTTGAAGGCGATGAGCTTGCGCGACACCTTCGAGATTTCGAGCACCATTTCTTTTTCTCGTTCGCGGAAAATCTCGTGTTCGATAGCTTCTATCTGGTCTTCGAGATAGTCGAGTTTTTGCCCAAGTGCATCGTAGAGTGTGTTCATGAGTGCAAGGAATACATGTCCTCCGTGACTTTTTCCTGCCTTTCCTAAAAGGGTACTGACCTCAAACTCTTTTTTAAATGCATGAAATGCAGTGATGCTTTCGTAGTGTGCGGTCACCAGCGTGGTCTTGGTGATGAAAAACTTAATGTCATGCGGACGCTCGATGTCGGTACGCTTGACCACGGGGTAGTCGATGCTTATTTTAAGCACCTTGCTCGCAGAGGCGTGCATGGCTGAGCGTGGGGTAGGGGTCGTGATGTCACTCATTAAGGCGACAGGAATTCTCGTTTCGAGCATGACCTCGCGTGCCTCCTCGGCGGTGGGTTTTTCAAGATCGATCCAGGAGTACGACCCCTGTTTGTACCGTTCTATCATCGTACCTATAGTGTAGCACCATGCCACAGTTATTTTTTGTGTTTTCACCACCATGTGCGATAATTCCGTGGACAATCAGGTCAGCGGTTATGGGGCACGATTTTGAATACAGAACGTTATGGATGAACACAACATGACATCAACGAACGAACCATCGCAGGAACAAAAAAGCACCGCGCCACTCTTTGGTGTAACACTTGCGTTGCTGTTTGCAACGGCTGCGTTTTTTTCGGGTATCGAAGTGGGTACGTATCGGGCGCCCCATGTACAAAACGAAGCATCACTCGGTAGTCTCTTTGCGTCGAAAGATCAGAAGGCAAATGTCGACATGGCAGAGTTTTGGCGCGTGTGGGATCTCCTCGATAAAAAGTTCGTATCGTCGACCACCACTGCACCAGCCACAGCTCAGAAAAAAATTGATGGCGCGATAGCAGGTATGGTGAGCGCACTTGGTGATCCATATACGGTGTACTTTCCCAAGGCGGACGCAGAAGTTTTCAACGCCGATATCGCGGGTAATTTCTCTGGTGTGGGAATGGAGATTGGTATTCAAAAGGATGTGCTGACGGTCATTGCGCCATTGCCGGAGTCTCCGGCAGAAAAAGCAGGTATTCGCTCAGGTGATATTCTGGTGAAAATCGACGGCTCGTCGACCGAAGCTATGGCAGTCGACCAAGCAGTAAAGAAGATTCGTGGTGAAAAGGGAACCAAGGTAAAGCTCACCATTGCACGCCAAGGCGCTAAGGATTTCATGGATATCGATGTTGTGCGCGACACCATCAACATTCCATCGTCGAAGGTGGAAGAAAAAAACGGTGTGTATATTATTCACCTCTACAATTTCTCTGCACAGTCTGAGCAAAATATGGAAAAGGCGCTTCGTGGCTTTATGATGAGTGGAAAGAACAAGCTCGTCATCGACCTCCGTGGTAACCCTGGTGGCTATCTCCAGAGCGCAGTGAAGATTGCAAGTTACTTCTTGCCAGTTGGCAAGGTCGTGGTACGCGAAAGCTATGGACCAAATATCCCTGAAGACATCTACCGCAGTGAAGGTCGCGACCTCCATCCATATCGCGACTTTAAGACGGTGGTGCTCATCGACAAGGGCTCGGCATCGGCGTCTGAAATCCTTGCTGGCGCACTTCACGAGCAGGGTGTTGCAACACTCATCGGTAATACCTCCTTTGGAAAGGGTTCAGTACAGGAGCTCGTACAGCTCGACAGTGGTGCGTCGCTTAAGGTCACCATCGCGCGCTGGCTTACACCAAACGGTCACTCTATCTCGCATAGCGGCCTCGATCCAGACATCAAAGTCGACGTCTCCGAAGACGACCGCAAGAACGGCACGGATCCTCAGCTCGACGCAGCAATCCAATTCTTGAACAAATAGTCACAGGCACAAAGAAAAAGCCGCAGTATGCTCTGCGGCTTTTGGTATCTCTGTCAATTTTGCAATCTTCCTCTATTCCGCTATCATAGGGAAGCTATGAAAGTCATTTTACAGAAAGACGTACCGCGCATTGGCAAGAAGCACCAGATACTCGATGTGCCCGACGGTCACGCACTCAATTTTCTCATTCCGCGTAAGCTTGCAGAGCGTGCAACGCCCGAGGCTATTAAACGGATTGAAGTACAGAGCGCTAAGCTCGCCTTAGGTCGTGCGGAGTCCGAGCATGCCTTTAAAGAAGCGCTCAAGCATGCAAGTGAGGCTGCTGCTGCGCTCACAGCCGACGCAAACAAAGAAGGTGGCCTCTACAAAGCTGTCACGGTGAAGGAAATTATCGCTGCGTTTAAAGAAAAGGGAATAGTATTTGAGGAACACGACGTGCATATTGAGACATCGATAAAGACCCTTGGTACACACACTGTGCGTGTGTCGCATGGTACACACTCAGGTGTTGTATCATTTACCGTTATTCCTGCATAATAAGCGTCTATGACCGACTACAAAAATATTATTGTCACTTTTTTTGCAACTGTTATTCTCATCGCTGGTCTTGCGTCATTTGTGGCGTATCAAAATGGCGAGCTTGCACGCCTCAAGGCCGTCGATAAATACGCAGATGTAAAGATCCCGCAAGCCCCGCAAGATAAGGCGCAGACCAATCCTCCCGCAGCACCAGCAGCAGCTCAGCAGCCAACAGCAGCCCCTACTAATAACACTCCAAACAACATCATGCCTCATGCAAACCCCCTCGTCACACTTAATACCTCAAAGGGCGCCATCACCATCGAGCTCTTTGCTGACAAGATGCCTGTCACCGCAGGCAACTTCCTCAAGCTCGCAAAGGAAGGTTTCTACGATGGCACAAAGTTTCACCGTGTCATCGAAGGGTTCATGATCCAGGGTGGTGACCCAAACACAAAGACCGCTGACACGTCTCGCTACGGCACGGGTGGGCCGGGCTACGCTATCAAGGATGAGTTCGTCACTGGTCTTTCAAACGTCCGCGGTACTATCTCAATGGCAAACTCTGGTCCAAACACCGGTGGTAGCCAGTTTTTCATCAACACCGTCGACAACACCTTCCTCGACTTCGACAAGTCGCAGGGCGGCAAGCACCCAGTCTTCGGCAAGGTTGTTTCTGGTATGGATGTCGTTGACGCTATCTCAAAGGTTCCTCGCGATGCGCGCGACATGCCACTCGACCCTGTCATTGTCTCGAAGGTGGAGGTGAAGGAGGGGCAGCAATAGCACTCGCTCAGAAATAAAAACCGCTGCGAGGATACGCAGCGGTTTTTTTGAATGGGGAAGTGGGCGAATTACTTCGCGGTCACGTGGGCAACCTTCTTGACCATCGGCTTGCCGTCGAAGCCCTTGGTTGACTTCGTCGTGAAAGAAACGATGCCTGGCTTTGCAGCAAAAAGGGTGTGGTCCTTGCCGATAGAAACGTTCTTGCCGGCGAGCACCTTCGTACCGCGCTGACGCACGATAACCTCACTCATCTTCACGAAAGTGCCGTCTGAGCGCTTAACGCCAAGGTATTTTGGATTTGAATCACGTAGGTTTTTAGCTGTACCTCCTGCTTTTTTAGTTGCCATATGGTCCTTATTTCTGCTATATAATGATGGTTGTGAGTATAAAAGAAAAACTACTAAAAATCAAGCCCCTCCTAGCTCCTTTCCTTGAAAAGGAAGCCTATTTCATCGTCGCCCTTCTGGTGGTCGTAAGCGGGGGAGCCTTCGCCGCTGGCCGTATGGCACCTACTACTTCGGGTGGAGGAGAGGCTGCAACAGCCCTCAAACCCACCATGCGCGTGCTTCCCGGAAGTGCCGGCAGTACCGAGCGGCAGAGCAGTGGTACGACTTCCACGACCACCACCCAAGCAGTAGCGCCAGCAGAAGCTTCCGGAGCTAAAAACGAGACCAAAGGCATGTATGTCGGCTCACGGAAGGGTGCTAAGTACCACCTGCCGTCATGTGCTGGAGCGCAGCATATTTCTGCTGCAAACAAGGTTTGGTTCTCCTCGAAGGAAGATGCTGCAGCAAAAGGCTACACACCGGCAAGCAACTGCAAGGGAATATAGGGGAGGTGGGTGAGTAGGAGCAGGTAAAAATCAAAAAGCCCCGGCCACAAAAGCTACGCTTTTGTGGCCGGGGCTTTCACGGTATACTTTCACCATGATTTGCGTCGACATAGAAGCTACCGGCATCGACCCGCGTACTCACTCCATCCTCTCTATCGGTGCCATCGACACCGAAGATCCGACCCGTCAGTTTTATGAAGAGTGCCGCATCTGGGACGGTGCACACATCAGCGATGAAGCGCTCGCCGTGTGCGGTTTTACCCGTGAAGAATGTGCCGATCCGAGCAAGCAGACCGAAGCCGAAGCAGTAAAACTCTTTCTCGCATGGGCATGGGAGATCACTGGCGACCGTACGCTCGCCGGACAAAACGTTTCCTTCGACCGCGACTACTTGCAGTTTGCCTCGGCGCGCGCTGGCCTCGATTGGGATCTCGCCCACCGCACCATCGACACCCACACGCTCGCGGTCATGCACATGGTGAACCGAGGTCTCACTCCACCGGTTGAAAACCACCGCTCAGCACTCAACCTCGACGCTATTTTGCAGTACTGCGGCATCCCCGAAGAGCCAAAGCCGCACAACGCACTCACGGGTGCGATGTGTCATGCAGAAGTTTTTTCTCGCCTGCTCTACAACACTCCACTTCTCCCCGAGTTCGCCTCGTTTCCTATTCCATTCATTTAAACGTTGACAACGTGCTTTTTAGTAGTACTATTATGTAAATTGTTCTACCAAGTACTCCTCTCTTCGAAAGGGTTTAAAAATGATTGTCAGACACTTACGCGATTTTTCTGCGGAAGATCCTGTGGATTTGTTTGTATTGATTGAGCGAGGTTCGCTTGTACAATGCAACATTGCCGATGAGCATCACCATTTCAGGGCTATTATGTTGGTTCGAGAAAAAGACGCTTCTGAAAGAAGCGTTACGGGTGTGCTGCTGACAGACAAAAACATTCAGTCGATTCTCGAAGGTCAGTCACCTTGGCATATGACGGTTGATGCCACTGATATTGAGAAAATATTACCGAAATATTATGCAAAATATTCAGCCTAAAGTAGCCTCCGCATACTGCGGAGGCTTTTCATTTCTCCACTACGCAAGTAAATCAGAATTGATACACGCGTGATACACTAGTGATATCATGCTCTCAAAGAAAAAAGTTCCGGTAAAAAAGAATGGTGCCGACGAAAAATACATGCACGTGCGCATCATGAAAGATCTGCTCGACCCCACCGGAGACGCCGTGGAGTCGTGGCGTATTTTCCGCATCATGGCGGAGCTTGTCGCGGGTTTTGAGCTCCTTCGCAAACACGGCCTCGCTGCGACCTTCTATGGCTCAGCACGTTGTGGTGCAGGTGAAGAAGTCTACAAACAAGCAGAAGAGCTCGCCGCAAAGCTTGCTAAAAGTGGCTTCACCATCATCACTGGAGGCGGTCCCGGCATCATGGAAGCTGCAAACGTTGGCGCCTTTAAGGTGGGCGGGAAGTCTGTCGGCCTCAACATTGAGCTTCCGATGGAGCAGCGTCTCAATCCCTATGTGACAGAAACAGAAAAGTTTCATTTCTTTTTCACCCGAAAAGTGATGCTCGCGTTTGCGTCCGAGGTGTACATCTATTTCCCCGGAGGTTTCGGCACACTCGACGAGCTCTTCGAGATGGTGACGCTCATCCAAACAAAGAAAGTTTCAAAAATTCCAGTCGTCCTCTATGGCAAAAAGTTTTGGTCGCCACTCCTCGAGTGGATCGATCAGTCACTTGCAAAAAAATATGGCACTATTTCTCGTGATGACATCGACCTTCTCCATGTCGTCGACTCTGTCGATGAAGCATACGAGTACATCATGAAAGCCGTCGACAAAAAAGCGCCTCGTCAGATATAACGCTATGCGACACCTCGTACATACGGGCTCATATACATCAGTCGCTGAAGATATATCTCTCTACGAAGAGGCACTTCGTGTTGCTGTTGACCTACAGGACCTCACGGTGCCTGAAGCGTCTCTCATTCTTCCATTTCTTGATGTGAGCGCCGATATCCAGCGCGCGAAAGAACAGTTTGGCAGCATCAAGTATCTTTTTGTTGTCGGCATTGGCGGCTCGTCGCTCGGTATCGAGGCAGTCGTTGCAGCATTCCCGTATAGCACTACGGCTATGCTTACCGTTTTTGATACGCTTTCGGTTGCGCGCATTGAGCACACACTTGCTCGTATTGCTGCTCAAGCTATTCCAAAAGATGACATTGCGGTGTGCATTATCTCAAAGTCGGGCAGCACGACCGAAACCATTGCGAACGCGTCGCTTCTTCTTTCAAAGCTCGAAGTGCATTTTGGCGAAAGCCTTGCGTCGCGCACGATGGTCATCACCGACAAAGATTCCGCGCTCGATGCTTGTGCGCAGACAAACGGCTACACCAGTTTTTATATTCCGCACGCCGTTGGCGGACGCTTCTCAGTATTTTCTGCGGTCGGCGTGATCCCGCTTTCACTTCTCGGCATCGATGTCACTGCGCTCCTTTCTGGTGTCAAAGAAACCATCGACCGCACCCTTAAGGAGGGAAGTGATGTGGTGCTCAAGGCGCGTGCAATTGCCTCGTTCCATGAGCACAGCATCACCACCCTCGATACGTTTGTGTTTGATAGCCGCCTCTTTGCGTATGCGCTCTGGCGTCGCCAACTCCTCGCTGAGAGCCTCGGGAAGTCTGAGGATGTGGTTGGCAACAAAGGTATTTACGGCACCTTGCCGACTGCCTCGCATGCAGGCGACCTCCACTCCGTAGCGCAGCTCTACCTTTCTGGT
>Ga0228698_1001507_pt1 | contig 11255 bp, 14 predicted proteins | sample McNCre117_Aug_MG_FD_178015 | JGI IMG/M metagenome (GOLD analysis project Ga0228698, IMG submission 178015) | Freshwater microbial communities from McNutts Creek, Athens, Georgia, United States - 1-17_Aug_MG | ecosystem: Environmental > Aquatic > Freshwater > Creek | place: USA: Georgia...
GGTAATTCGGACCCCGACATATCGCTAGTCTGAGGCCTAAACGGAAGCCTAAACATGCTAAATTCCGTTGTTTCGAAAGGCGAATTCGCGGTCGCTGTGAACCTTTCGAAGGGCCGTATCTCGCAGTTGATCGCCGAGGGTAAACTGGATGGGGCGATGGTCGGCGAGGGCCGCAACGCCCGAATCGATCTCGACAAGGGCCGCGAGGCGCTGAAGCTGCGGCTCGACCCGGCGCAGCGGCTCGGCAACGGCGCCGCCACCAATCTGGCGAGCCCGGCGTCGGCCGCGACCGCCAAGGAAACCGACACCCTCGACCTGCAGCTGAAACAGGCGAAGGTCGCGCAGCTCGAAGCGGCCAACGCCAAGCAGGCCGAGGAAGCGCTGGCCCGGCGCGGCATCTATGTCCGCGCCGAACACGCCACCGCCGAGGCCGGCAAGCTCGCCGGCCTCATCCTGCAGATGTTCGAGGGCGGGCTCAACGACGCCGCCGCCGAGATCGCCGCCCACTTCAAGCTGCCGGCCCGCGATGTGACGCACCTGATGCGGCAGCGCTTCCGGGCGGTCCGCGCCAACGTCTCGGCCCGGCTCGCGCAGGACGCCGCCAGCCTGCCGCCGCTGGTCGAGGACGAGCCCACATGACCTATCTCGCCAATCCGGCGGCAATCCTGCGCAACGCCGCGGCGCTGGCGATCGCCCCGCCGGAGGATGTCGACTATCTCGCCTGGGCCACCGGCCACATCGCCTTTTCGAAGCGCGAAAGCGACTATCCCGGCCCCTACAACCCGGAGCTCTTTCCGTTCTTCACGGAGATCCTCAAGGCCTTCGGACCCGACGACCCGTGCCGCATCGTGACGCTGATGAAATCGGCGCAGCTCGGCGGCACGGTGCTAGCCAACATCTTCTCGCTCGGCACCCAGGCCATGGACCCGTGCGACCTGATGTATATCCACCCGACCGAGGACAACGCGGCGCGCTGGTCGAAGCTGAAGCTGAAGCCGATGCTGCGCTCCACGCCGTCGGTCGCCCGCCTGTTTCCCGAGCGCTCGCGCGACGGCGGCGACTCGGTGCTGTTCAAGGAACGCGCCGACGGCCGTGGCTCGATCCTGATCTCGGGCGCCAATTCGCCGGCGTCGCTGTCGCAGGTCTCGGTGCCGCGCCAGATTCAGGACGACCTCGCCAAATGGACCATGAACGAGGCGGGCGATCCCGAGCTGCAGGCCGACTCGCGCTCGCAGTCCTACGAGTTCGCCAAGATCTTCAAGGTGTCGACGCCGCTCGTCAAACCCGGCTGCCGCATCACCCAGTCCTATGAGGCCGGCACCCAGGAGGTCTACCGGGTGCCGTGCCCGCATTGCGGCCACCGGCACACGCTGGAATGGGCCAACATGTTGGCTGGCCTCGATGAGGACAAGCCGGAGGACGCACATTTCACCTGTCCCTCCTGCGGCGGGCTGATCGAGCCGCATCACCGCCGGGCCATGGCGCTCGACGGCGAATGGTTCGCCCAGAACCCGAAGGCGGCGCGGCATCACCGCTCGTTCCACCTGTGGTCGGCGGTCGGGCCGCTCTTGTCGTGGGAGAACATCGCCCGCAAATGGCTACAGGCGCGGGGCGATCCGGCCAAGGAACGGGTATTCCTGAACGATGTCGCCGGTCTCGCCTATGAGACCAAGGGCGAGGCCCCGCCGTGGGAAGCCTTGCGCGACCGGGCGGCAAACAGCCTCTTCGAGCGCCGCGTCGTGCCGCACGGCTACTGGCTCGTCACCATCGGTGTCGACTGCCAGTCGAACCGGGTCGAGTGGCAGGCGGTGGGCTGGGGCAGGGACTTCCGCCGCCATGTGATCGACGCCGACATCATCACCGGCCACATCGGCGAGGAACCGACCCGCAAGGTGCTGGACCAACTGCTCGGCCTCGAATGGCGGCATGCCGGCGGCGCCAGGTTCGCCTGCGACCTGCTGGCGATCGACGGGAACGCCTGGACCGAGGACGTCTGGGACTGGGCGAAGCGCCACCCTTCCTCGCGGGTGATCATGGTGCGCGGCGTCGGCAACGAGCAGGCGCCGCTGCTCGCCCGGGTGCAGCGCGAGCGCAACCGGGCCGGCAAGCTCGTCAAATACGCGAAGCGTTTCTATCACGTCGGCGTGTCGGTGCTGAAGATGGCGCTCTACCGCAATCTCGCCAAGGAAGACCCGGCCGAGCGCGGCCACGTGAGTTTTCCCAAGGGCCTGCCCGACGAGTATTTCCGGCAGCTCACCGCCGAAAGCCGCCGGGCGGTGCGCCGCAAGGATGGTTTTATCGACTACCGCTGGGAGAAGGACCCCAACCAGGCGAACGAGATGCTCGACACCATGATCCAGGCTGAGGCCGCGGCGATCAAGGTGGGGGTCCGCGCCATGCCCGACAAGGTGTGGGACGATCTCGAAGCCAGGCGCGGCGCAGCTCCGCCCGAAAGCCAGCTCGATCTCGAAGACCTGATGATGTCGGCCGCGCCCATTGCCCCTCAACCGGCCCCGGCCGTCGCCGTCAAAACCACCGCGCCACCGGCGCCCCGCGCTGCCCGCCTTTCCAAACTCAACACCTGAGCCCGTCAATGACCGATGCCACGACACTGCAAGCCCGTCTCGCCGAGGCGGAAGAGGCCCTGCATCGCCTGCTCACAGGCACCGCCGCCGTGCGCCTGCGGTTTCAGGAGCGCGACACGTGGTTCGAGGCCGGCGATGCCGGCCGTCTGCGCTCCTATATCGGCGAACTGAAAGCCCAGCTTGGCCTCGGCAAGGCCCGGCAGGGCGCGCGCCGGGTGGTGTTCGGATGAACGCGCCCGCCATTCTCGACGCATCCGGCCGGCCGATCGAGCCCACCCGTTCGAAGGCCATGGCCTCCGCTTATGTGGCGGCCAGTCGCGACCATCAGGACATGGCGACGTGGATGCCGTTCGGCCAGTCGGCCCAGGCGGCGCTCAGTTACGAGCGCGATTTGATCGCCGCCCGCATCCACGATATCGCCCGCAACGACGGCTGGGCCTCGGCCGCCCTCGACCGGCAGGTCGACAACGTGGTGGGGTCGGGCTGGATATTGTCGGCCAAGCCAAACGCCGCCTCGCTGGGGATCGATCCCGACGCGGCGATCGAGCTTGCCGACTCGATTGAATCGGCATGGACTGACTATGCCGACGACCCCGGCTTCTTCTGCGATGCCGGCCGCAACGGTCCGGCCGGCGCCCAGCTGGCGCTCGCCTACCGCCACCGGGTTATGGACGGCGAGGCGCTGGCGATCCTCTACTGGCTGCCGCGCGGCGGCCCCTATGCCACGGCGATCCAGATCATCGACCCCGACCGCCTGTCGAACCCGCTGTACCGCATGGACACGCCGAATCTGCGCGGCGGCGTCGAGCTCGACGATTACGGCGTGTCGGTCGCCTATCATATTCAGGTCCGCCATCCCGGCGACGATCTTTTGGCGCTGCCGATCTGGGAGCGGGTGGAGCGCGAGACGGCGTGGGGCCGTCCGGTGGTCATCCACGCCCGCGAACTGGGCCGCGCCGGCCAGGTGCGGGGCGCCGCACCCCTGTCGCCGATCCTCAAGAAGCTGAAGCAGGTCACCCGCTACGACGAGGCGGAGCTGCAGGCGGCGGTGCTGAACGCCATTCTCGCCGCCTTCGTCACCACGCCCATGGATCACGAGATGGCGTCGGAGGCGCTCTCCGGCGGCGAGCTTCCGGCCTATCAGAAGGAGCGGCTCGCCTATTACAAGGATGCGCCGCTGCGGCTGCCCGGCGCCCAGGTCGGATTTCTCTATCCGGGCGAACAGGTGAACTTCACCCCGACCCAGCACCCCAACAACAATGCCGAAAGTTTTATCCGCTCGGCGCTGCGCAACGTCGCCAGCACCGCCGGCATTTCCTATGAGCAGCTCACCATGGACTGGAGCCAGGTGAACTACTCCTCGGCGCGGGCCGCGCTGATCGAGGTATGGCGGGGCCTGACCGCCCGCAAGAACAATTTCGCCGCCCAGTTCATGCAGCAATGGTATGCGGCCTGGCTCGAAGAGGCGATCGACCTCGGCCATATCGTCATGCCCAAGGGTGCGCCGCCGTTTGCCGCCAAGCGTGCTGCCTATACCCGCGCCGACTGGATCGGACCGGGCCGCGGCTGGGTCGACCCCTTGAAGGAGGCCGATGCCGCCGTCACCCGGCTCGATGGCAATCTGTCGACCTTCGAGCGCGAGGGCGCCGAGCAGGGCCGCGACTGGCGGAGCGACGCCATGCAGCGCCGCCGCGAGCAGAAGTTCTTCGAGAAGCTTGGAATCAATTCGAACCAGCCGTTGCGCACCGCGCGGCCCCAGCCCGACCAGGGACAGAGCTGATGTATCCTTATCTCGCCGCCCGCCTGTTCGACACCCCGCTTCTCGCTCACCCCGGCAAGGCGGCGGCCGTCGCCGAGGCGCTGGCGCCGCGTCTGCTGGGTCTGCCGGCGGCGGCCATGGCCGCTCCCCGCCTGGGCCATACGGCCCGCGCCCGCCAGCTGATGGGCGAACTCGGCGATCCGCTGGAAGAGCGGGTGCCGGATATCTATGCCCTGTACCGCATCGGCGCCGTGGCGGTGATCTCCGTCGAAGGCACGCTGGTGCACAAGGGCAAGTGGATCGGCGCCAATTCCGGCGAGACCTCCTATGAGGGGCTGCGCCGCCAGATCAATGCGGCGATGGCCGACATGAGCGTGCGCGGCGTGGTCTTCGAGGTCGATTCCTGCGGCGGCGAGGTGTCAGGGGCCTTCGACGTGGCCGAAGCCGCCTATGAGCTTTCGCAGGCCAAACCAACCATCTCAATCCTGACCGACTGCGCCTATTCGGCGGGATACCTCATCGCTGCCGCCGCCCGTCAGGTGGTGCTGCCGGAAACCGGCGGGGCGGGGTCGATCGGCGTCGTGGCGTTGCACGCCGACTATTCCAAGGCGCAGGACATGGCCGGTATCAAGGTGACGGTTCTCGAAGCTGGCGTGCACAAAGCCGAGGGCAATCCGTTTCAGCCGCTGCCCGATTCCGTGGCTGAGGCATGGATCTCCGAGATGGAGAGCACGCGGCAGATTTTCGCCAAGACCGTTTCCCGCTTCCGGGGCAGCCGTCTCTCCTATGAGGCGGCCATGGCCACCGAGGCTCAATGCTATTCGGGAGAGGCGGCGGTTGCCGCCGGTCTCGCCGATGCCGTGGCGAGGCCCTCCGAGGCTTTCGCCGCTTTCCTCACTGAAATCGAGGGCGGCTGAGGCCGTCTTCCCAACCAAGGAGAACCGAAATGTCGCTGATCGACACGATCAAGGCAGCCGCCGGCGCGCGCGGCCCCGGCAAGGCGCAGGCCGCGCCGCCGGCCGATGGCGATTGTCCCGAAAAAGAGATCGAGGACGACACCACGACCGACACCACGGATTCCGCCGACGAGGAAGGCGACAAGGCCGCCGCCTCGCCGCTCACCGCCGCCTTCGCCCTCATGAAGTCGCCCGACGCCAAGGGCCGCGAGGCGCTCGCCCAGGAACTGGCCGAGGATGTGGCGACGGGCAAGATGACGGCCGGCCGCGCTGCCGCCCTGCTGGCCGCCGCGCCGAAGGGCGGGGGGTCGCTCGCCGCCGCCATGGGCGAACGCGCCAACCCCAAGCTCGGCTCGGGCGCCAAGACTGACGCCGATTCCGGCGACAGCCTCATCGCCTTGGCCAAGCGCAATGCCGAGGCGCGCCGCGCCGGCCGCCGCTAACCCAAACCGAAAGGACACCGTTCGATGGTTTATGCAACCTTCACCAATGACTCGCTGATTGCCAGCGACAGCGATGTCATCGCCCGCACCATCACCGTCAAGTCGGGGCAGACCCTGACGCGCGGCGCGGTGCTCGGCCGCATCACGGCGAGCGACAAGTATCTGCTGTCGGCGACCGCCGCCGTTGACGGCTCGCAGACCCCGGCCTGCGTTCTCGCCTATGACGTCGATGCCAGTGCTGCCGATGTCGTGGCCCAGGCCTATTTCACCGGCGAGTTCAACGCGAACCTGATGAGCTTCGGCGCCGGCGCCACCGCCGCCACCGTCGAGGCATCGTTCCGTCAGGGCCAGGTCAGCATCTTCGTGCGGACCCCGGTCTAACTCAAACGCCTCACCTCGAAAGGAGATCCCGCGATGGATCGTATCTACACCACCACGACGATGCTCGGCGCGCTGCGGGCTCTCGATCGTCCGACCGCCTGGCTGCGCGACACCTTCTTCGGCGAGACCGTCACCTTCGACACCGCCGAAATCGCCTTCGACAAGGTCGCCCGCCGCCGCAAGCTGGCGCCGTTCGTGTCGCCGACGGTGGCTGGCAAGGCCCGCAAGTCGCGGGGTCTCGAAACCCGCACTTTCACCCCGGCCTATGTCAAGCCGAAGCACGCGGTGACGCCCGATCAGGCGTTGATCCGCATGGCGGGCGAGCGCATCGGTGGCGACCTGAGCGCCGAGGAGCGCTTCAACGCCACTGTGTTGCAGCTCCTGGCCGATCAGGACAATGAAATCACCCGCCGCGAGGAATGGATGTGCGCCCAGATTTTGCAGGGTGGCGCGGTGGTGGTGCAGGGCAATGAATATCCCGCCCAGACCGTCGATTTTGCCCGCGATGCGGCCTTGACAATCACGCTGGCCGGCGGCGCGCGCTGGGGGCAGGCTGGCGTAGCGGTATTCGACTCGCTCACCGCATGGGCCTCGCTCGTCGCCGAAAAATCCGGCGGTGCGGCAACCGACGTTATTCTCGGTTCGACCGCCACGCGCCTCGTGCAGTCCGATGCCGAGGTCCGGCAGATGCTGCAGGCCCGCGGGCAGCTTATCGGCAATACCAATCTCGGCCCCGTGGCCCTCGGCTCGGAAGACATGGTGGCGGCCTATCTGGGATCGGTCGGCCAGTTCAACCTCTGGTCCTATGCCCAAAAATATGTCGACGAAAACGATGCGGTACTCGACATGTTCCCGGCGACCGGCTGCCTCATGGTGTCGGGGCAGGCCTTCGCCGGCGCCATGTGCTATGGCGCCATCCAGGACAACCGGGCGCTGCGGCCGATGTCACGCTTCCCCAAGATGTGGGAAGAGGAAGACCCGAGCGTCACCAACCTGATGACCCAGTCGGCGCCGCTGCCGGTGCCGCGCGACGTCAACGGCACGCTGTTTGCGACGGTGGCCTGATCCGATGGCCGCCGAAACAACCCGCATCCGCATCCTCACGCCGGGCCTCGCCGAAGGGCCGCCCGGCGTCGAGGTGGAAGTCCCGGACGGACGGGCGTCCAATCTGGTTTTGGTCGGTGCCGCCAGCGTTATCGCGGGGCCTGCGCCGGACGAGGCGCTGGCGCCGGATACCGGGCCGGCCAAGCCGAAGCCCGGCAAGACAGCGGCCTGATCCATGCCGCCGCGCTTTGCCGCCGACATGGCCGTGGCCCGCGGCCGGATCGACGAGCGCTATGCCGAAACCTTCACCTTCAGCCCGATGCACGAGGTGAAGAACGGAGAGCCTTCGGCCGATACCACCCGCGACACATTGTCGGGGGTGGTGGCGATCTTCAGCGGTCCGGGCGAATTGCAGAACTTCGCGGGCGGCGGCGAAATGCCGGTCGCCTCGAACATGCCGCGGCTCTATCTCACCGCCAGTCTCGTGCCGCAGGGTGTGAGGCGCTTCGACCGCTTCCGGCGCGACGATGACGGCATAAGCTACGAGGTGAGCCAGGCCCTGCCGGACGAATCGGGGGGGCTTGTCGTCACCCTGGTGGCGCTGTGAGCTGGTCGGTTCCGGTGCTGTGGCCGGGTGAGACCTGCTTCATCCTCGGCGGCGGTGCCTCCCTCACCCCCGCCGCTGTCGAGCGGATCGCCGGTCACGGCCGGGTGATCGCCGTCAACAATGCCTACCAGATCGCCCCGCCGGCCGACTGCCTCTATTTCGCCGACCGGCAATGGCTCGCCTGGCACCACGAGGCCGTGGCCCGGCACGCCGCACCCCTCAAGGTGACGCGGGCCGAGCCGGGCTTCGCCCACGGCGTCGAAAGCCTGAAGGTGGTCGAACACCACGCCACCGCCGCCCTGTCGGACGACCGGACCCGGCTCGCCGGCCTCGACTCGGGGGCCAACGCCATCAACCTCGCGGTGTTTCTGGGTGCGACCCGGATCGTGCTGCTGGGCTTCGACATGCGGCCCGGCCACTGGCACGCCGACCACCCGCACGCCACACCCGACCACGTCTACGCCACCCACTACCTGCCGCATTACGCCCGCCTGGCCGTGGCGCTGACCGCCTTCGGCATCGACGTCGTCAACGCCACGCCGGGCTCGGCCCTCACCCACTTCCCGCACCGGACCCTCGGCCAGCTCATCCCATGATCCGCACCGCCCTCCGCCTCGCCGCCGTCGCAACCCTGCAGAACGGCGGGGCGGCGCCGTGGCCGACACTCGCCGAGGACAATGTCTTCGACAGCCGCGGCGACGCCTGGGACGACATGCAGCCGGGCGAGCGCAAGCCGGTGATCGTGGTCCGCACCCTCGACGACCGCGCCCCGGTCGCCTCGCCCTCCGGCCGCCGCATCGACACAGGGCCACGGTCGATCGAACTCCGCCTCGCCTTCGGGGTGCTCGCCGCCTTCAAGCCCGAGGGCAACGAGCCGCCGCTGGTCACCTGGCCGGTCACCGAGGCCGGCCTCGAATCGACCCTCGACCTGATGGAGTGGGATATCCGCGCCGCCCTGTGGGGCTTTGGCGACTGGGCCCTGTGGTTCCAGAACCTCGCCGGGCTCTACCCGACCGAGATCGACTCGCTGCCGAATTTCGCAAGCCCCGAGGATGGCCGGGTGCGGCTGGCGCTGCGCGATCTGGTCGTCACCTTCCGGGCGCCGCACGATTGCCTGCCGAAGCCGGCCCGCGCCGCCGATCTGCCGAAAGACTCGGCCGGCCACCCGATCCCGCCGGTTCCGGCACTGCCCGATTATCTGACCGCCGTCTTCGACCGCATCGAGGCGCTGGGCGGCGGCGACCTCAAGACCGCCGCAGCGGCGATCCGCCGCCAGCTCGAAGCCCGCATCCTGCCGGCGGTTGCGGTCAAACCGATGCTGACCCGCATCGCCGGCACCCTGCCGCATGGGCTCGCCTATCCGGGCGGACCCGATTCCTATTCCGCCGAATTGCTGGGAGCACCCTGACATGGCCGAACTCGTCTATTTCATCCCGAAAGAGGGCCTCACTGTCCCCAAGAATCCGCGCTGGGAGGGCGGCTATTTCGCGCCCGCCGGCGAATGGGCGCAGCGCGACGATTTCCTCGACCGCCGGGTCGCCGAGGGGGCGGGCCGTTACGGCGAGCCGCCGGCTCCGCCGCCCGTCATCGCGGCAAGGCTCGCCGCCGCGCCTACACCCGCCGAACCCGCCGAACCCGCTCCCGCCGCAACCGCAACCGACCCCAAGGAGTAAGCCATGCCGACCACCGTCACCTTCGACCAGATTCCCGCTGGCGAGCTCGTGCCCTTCGCCTATTTCGAGGTGAAGCCGTCGCCGTCGCCGTTTTCCGACAGCCTCAAGGTGCTGCTGATCGGCAACCGCATGGCGGGCGGGGCCGCCACCAACAACGTGCCCTATCTCCTCTCCGGCAACGAGGCCAACCGCCTGTTCGGGGCCGGCTCGATGCTGGCCGCCATGTACCGCAAGGCCAAGATGAACGCCCCATATGTCGAATACTGGGGCATCGGCCTTGCCCCGGAACTCGGCGCCACCGCCGCCGCGGCGTCGATCCTGGTCTCCGGCGACATGCTGTCGTCGGGCGCCATCAATGTCTGGATCGGCGGCCAGAAGATCAACGTGCCGGTGGCCAAGGGCGACCTCGCCGCGACCGTCGCCGGCCGCATCAAGGACAAGATCAACAAGCTGCCGACCATGCCGGTCACCGCGGCGATCCAGTCGAGCCATCCGGCCCGCATCGATCTGACCTGCAAGTGGCTCGGCGCCTCGGGCAATGTGATCCGCGTCGAATATGGCACCTTTGGCGCCTACAACCAGATCGCCAACGAGCGCCTGACCATCGATATCGCGGGCAAGCTTCAGGGCGGCGTCGGCCAGCCGCAGGTGTCGGCGGCGCTGTTCGCCATCAAGGAGATGGACTTCGACGTGATCGTCGCCGGACCCCAGACCAACTCCGGCATGCTCGACAATCTCGACGCCCACTACAACGAGGTGTCGGGCCGCTGGTCGCCGTCGCTCCAGCTCTATGGCCACGCCATCACCGCCGCCGACGACACGGTGTCGAACAACGTGACCCTGTGCGCCAGCCGCAACGGCCCGCACGTGTCGATGATCCCGGTCACCAACACCCCGAGCCCGCCCTACGAATGGGCGGCGGCGGTGGGGGCGATCGTCGGCCAGCACATGGGCCAGCCGCCGGAATGCTCGCGCCCGCTGCAGAGCCTGCCGATCCTCGGCTGCGAGCCGTCGCGCAACAACGCCGACTGGTACAGCCACGACGAGAAATCGGCGCTGCTCAACGCCGGCGTCTCGGCCTGGGACGTGATGACCGACGGCAGCGTGCGGATTTCCCGCATCGTCACCATGCGCAAGACCAACGACTGGGGCGACCCGGACGGCTCGTGGCGGAACATCGAGACCCTGTTCCAGAATATGTTCTACACCCGGTCGCTGCGCGCCTATCTGACCGGCACCTATGGCCGCTGCGCGCTCACCGACAAGCCGACCGGCATTGACGGCTTCACCTCGCCCACCGAACTCCGTGAAGGCGTCATCCACCACTATCAGCAGATGCAGGACCTCGGCCTTGTCGAGCATGCCGAGGTGTTCGCCAACGTGCTGGTGGTCGAGCGCGACGCGCTCGATGCCAACCGCGTCAACATGAAGGTGCCGATCGATGTCGTGAACCAGCTCAACGTGCTGGCCGTCGGCGTCGAGTCGAACCTGCAATACGACGCATCCTTGCTGGCGGCCTAGCCGTGTGGCGCGCCGAAGTTGAAAAACTTCGGCGTCCAGCCATGCGCGAAAAACGCCGCTCTGCGGCGCTCATCCTCAATCCGGAGAACTTCACATGACCTGCACCTCCATCGTCGACGGCCGGATCGTCATCCGCGCCAATGGCAAGACCTTCGAAGGGAAGGGCAATGCCGAATGGGAAACCCGCAACATCGAGCGCAAGGCCGAGCCGTCGGCCTCGGGCCGCATCATGGTGTCGGTGGCTCCCAACCTGTTCAAGTTCAAGATCACCTACGCCAACTTCCCC
>Ga0228698_1001508_pt1 | contig 11243 bp, 10 predicted proteins | sample McNCre117_Aug_MG_FD_178015 | JGI IMG/M metagenome (GOLD analysis project Ga0228698, IMG submission 178015) | Freshwater microbial communities from McNutts Creek, Athens, Georgia, United States - 1-17_Aug_MG | ecosystem: Environmental > Aquatic > Freshwater > Creek | place: USA: Georgia...
CAGGGCCCGGCCCTCCTCGGGTGCGCCGGCATGGCGGCGAAGCATCACGTTGTTGAGTGCGAACGAGAAGCCCCCGGCCAGCGCCAGCACATCGGGCAGGCCCAGCGCCCAGCGCACGGGCGTGCCCGCCGCCCCGGGCGCCGACCCATCGGCCAACACCAGCAAGGCGCCGGCCAGCGCGGCGGCCACGCGGGCCACCGAGGCCGGCGTCAGCCGCTCCTTCAGCAACACCCGCGCCAGCAGCAGGGTCCACAGAGGCATCAGGTAGAACAGCAGCACCACGCGCACCACGTCCCCCACGGCCACCGCCCAGTTGAAGGTGGCATTGGTGGCGCCGGCGGCCAGCAGGATCACCCACAGCGGCGGCGAGCGCAGCAGCTGGCCCACCGCGCGCGGCCGGCTCAGCACGATCAGCACGGCCGAGACCACGTAGATCAGGGCCGTGGCCCACAGCGGGTGCAGGCCCAGGCCCTGCAGATGGCGGAACGGCCACCAGGACACGCCCCACACGAAGGCGTTGACCAGCAGGGCCAGCACCGGCCACACCGCCAGCCCCGCGGCGGCCGCGGGGGTCCCGGGGCGGCTCATGTCAGTGGCTGCAGTCGCTGCGGGCGATGGCCAGCAGGGCCTCGACCTCTTCCGGGTGCTCGCGCAGGTTGCGGAAGTGCCACTGCCGGATCATCCACATGATGGCCGCCACGCAGACGCCGAAGATGGTGATGGCGCCGAAGGCCGACAGGCCCAGGCGGGTCATGCCGGTGTAGAACGCGCCCAGGCCCAGGATGGCGGCCTGCTCGTTGAAGTTCTGCACCGCGATGGAGCGGCCCGCGCCCATCAGGTTGTGGCCCCGGTGCTGCAGCAGCGCGTTCATCGGCACCACCAGATAGCCGCCGATGCCGCCCAGCAGGATCAGGAAGGGCGCGGCCACCCAGACGCTGCGGATGGCGTTCATGCCGATCACCAGCACGCCCATCAGGATGCCCAGCACGATCACGCGGGTGGCCTTGTCCAGGCGCATGGACATGGAGGCGGCCACGGCCCCGATGGCCGTGCCGATGGCCACCACGCCTACCAGCAGGGAGGCCTGTTGCGTGGCGTAGTGCAGGGCCGCGGCGGCCCAGGCCAGCACGATGTAGCGCAGGTTGCCGGACACGCCCCAGAACAGGGTGGTGGTGGCCAGCGAGATCTGGCCCAGCTTGTCGTCCCACAGGCGGGCGTTGCACTGGCTGAAGTCGCGCACCAGTTCGCCCACGCGGCCGTTGAAGGGCGTCAGCTGGGTGTGGGTATCGGGGATCCGGGTGTTGAAGCCCGCAGCGACCAGGTAGAGGATCGCGATGCAGGAGATGGCCGCCGCCGGGGCCGTGTTGACGCCCGTTTCGATCAACGGGAAGTCGAAACCCAGCAGCACGCTGGACACGCGCGGGCCGATCAGCTGCCCACCCAGCACCACGCCCAGGATGATGGAGGTGATGGTGAGGCCTTCGATCCAGCCGTTGGCCTTGACCAGCTGTGAGGGCGGCAGCAGCTCGGTGAGGATGCCGTACTTGGCCGGCGAGTACGCCGCCGCGCCCAGGCCCACCACCGCGTACGAGATCAGCGGGTGGCCGCCGAACAGCATCATCATGCAGCCGATGAACTTGATGCCGTTGGACACCAGCATCACCTTGCCCTTGGGCACGGCATCCGCGAACGCGCCCACCACGGGGGCGAGCACGACGTAGAACAGCGCGAACATCGGCACCAGGGCCGCGCGCTGCCATTCGCCGGCCCCGGAGCTCTTGAGCAATTCGACCGCTGCGACGAACAGGGCGTTGTCGGCCAGCGAGCTGAAGAACTGCGCCGACATGATGGTGTAAAAGCCGCGTTTCATCGTTTCGGCACGGGCCTGCGGGGCACCGGCAGCACGCCGGCGGCAACGCGGCCCGAAGGATTCCATGTCTCCGGGAGCGAGCCGGTTTATAGCATGCGGCGCCATGCCCCCCTGACCGAGGATTCCACGGCGGGGGGGCTGGCAGAATGAAAACCACCATGCCGCGTCCCATCCAAGCCCTCGTCCACACCGACTCGCTCGCCCACAACATCGCCCGCGCCCGTGCCGCCGCGCCGGACGCCCGCGTGTGGGCCGTGGTCAAGGCCAACGCCTACGGGCACGGCATCGAGCGGGCCTTCGAGGGCCTGCGCAGCGCCGACGGCTTCGCCCTGCTCGACCTGGAAGAGGCCGAACGCGTGCGGGCCCTGGGCTGGCGCGGCCCGATCCTGCTGCTGGAGGGCGTGTTCGAGCCGCGTGACCTGGAACTGTGCTCGCGCCTGGGCCTGTGGCACGCGGTGCACTGCAGCGAACAGATCGACTGGCTGGCCGCGCACAAGACGCACCAGGCGCACCGCGTGTTCCTCAAGCTCAACAGCGGCATGAACCGCCTGGGCTTCAGCCCGGCCGCGTTCCGCAGTGCCTGGGCGCGGCTGGACGCGCTGCCCCAGGTGGACGAGATCTCGCTGATGACCCACTTCAGCGACGCCGACGGCGCCCGCGGCACCGCGCACCAGATGGCCGCGTTCGAGGCCGCCACCCGCGACCTGGCCGGCGAGCGCTCGGTGGCCAACAGCGCGGCCACGCTGCGCCAGGGCCGCGAACTGGGCCCCGACTGGGTGCGCGCCGGCATCATGAGCTACGGCAGCGCGCCCGACTTCCCCGAGCGCAGCATCGCCGACTGGGGCCTGCGCCCGGCCATGACCCTGCGCTCGAAGATCATCGGCACGCAAGCCCTGGTGGCCGGCGACACCGTGGGCTACGGCAGCAGCTTCACCGCCGAGGGCCCGATGCGCGTGGGCGTGGTGGCCTGCGGCTATGCCGACGGCTACCCCCGCCACTGCCCCACCGGCACGCCGGTGCTGGTGGATGGCGTGCGCACCCGCACGCTGGGCCGGGTGTCCATGGACATGCTGGCCGTGGACCTGACGCCCCTGCCCGCGGCCGGCTTCGGCAGCGAGGTCACGCTGTGGGGCATCGGCCCGGGCGACAGCCTGCTGCCCATCGATGAAGTGGCCCGCGCGGCCGGCACGATCGGCTACGAGCTGATGTGCGCGGTGGCGCCGCGGGTGCCGTTCGGGGCGTCCACGGGCGGGTGATCCGCCCCGGCCTCAGCCCGGGTCGCGCACGTCGGCCGTGACCTGCTGGCCGAAGTCGGCCCGCTCCAGGTAGTGCAGCACCTTGGCCGCAGCCATGGCCGGGCTGTCGAGCGCGCCGCTGCGGTGCAGCTCGGCAAACCGCGCCTGCTCCGCGAAGCGCGCGGCGTCGGCGCCGCGCAGCTGCACCTGCATGTCGGTGTCGATCACGCCCGGGGCCAGGCTCACCACGCGGGCACCGCCCGGGTGCGCGGCCTCGTCCAGCGCCAGCGCGCGGGCGAAATGGTCCAAGCCGCCCTTGACCGCGCAGTAGGGAGCGCTGCCGGCCATGGCCCGCCGGCCCAGGCCGGACGAGATGAACAGCACGCGGCGGTCGGCACACCAGGGCACCGGGCCGCCGGTGGCTGCCAGGAAGGCCGCCGTCAGCAGCATCGGTGCCTCCAGCCCCACGCGCAGCGCCGCGGCCAGCTCGGCCGCCGGCAGCGCGTCGATCGGCCCCGGGGCGGTGAGCAGGGCCGCGTTGTGGATCAGGCGCACGCGCGCGGGGGCCGGCGCGGCTGCGCGCTGCGCCACCAACCAGGCCGACAGCCGGGCGGCCACCGGCGCCGGCTCGGCCAGGTCCACGGCCCAGGATTCGAGCGTGGCGCCGCGCTGCGCCGCCAAGGCTGCCAGTTCGGGCACCGGCTGGCGCGCCAGGGCCAGCAGGGTGCTGCCCGGCTGCAGCAGCGGCTCGGCCATCGCGCGGCCCAGGCCGCGGGAGGCGCCGGTGAGGATGACCAGGCTCGCGTCGTTCATCGCGGGGTCCTCAGGCGGCGCGCTTGTAGGTGGCCAGCAAGGTGCCGGCGGCCACGAACAGCCCGCCGAAGATGCGGTTCATCCAGCGGATGTGGTGGGCTTCGTTCAGCGTGCTGAGCACCTTGGCGGCCAGCGCGGTGTAGCCGGCCATCACCACCAGGTCGGTGAAGGACAGCGAGGCGGCGATCACCAGGTACTGGGCCAGCAGGGGCTGGCCCAGGTCCAGGAACTGCGGCACCACGGCCAGCAGGAACACCGTGCCCTTGGGGTTGACCGCGTTGATGGCCCAGCCGCGCAACACCAGGTCGCGGCGGCGGCGCGACACCGTGCCGGCTTCGGCGACCAGGGGCTTTTCGGCCGCCCGCCATTGCGCGATGCCCAGCCACACCAGGTAGGCGGCGCCGGCGAACTTCAGCGCGGTGAAGGCCGTGGCCGAGGCCGCGATCACCGCGCCCAGGCCCACGACCACGAACAGGATCTGGGTCCAGATGCCCAGGATCAGGCCGAACACCGTGAAATAGCCGCGGCGGAAGCCCAGGTTCAGGCCCGAACTCATGGCGGCGATGGCGCCAGGGCCCGGCGAGATGCTGATCGCCCAGCAGGCGAGGAAGAAGGTGAGCCAGACGTGCAGGGCCATGGTGCGGGGGCCGGCGGCTGACCGGCCGTCGGAAGGAGAAGGGATGCCCGGAGGTTACGCCGGAACCGGCGAGCACGCGCGGGCGGGGACATCGCGGCGGCAGCGGCCCGCGGGGCCCTCGCGGCCGCTGGACGTGGCGCCCGCGCCGGCTGCGGCGCTCACAGCGCCAGGCTGTACCAGCGGAACACCTCGTCGAGCTGCCAGCCCAGGGATTCGTACAGGGCCTGGGCGCGGGTGTTGCTGTGGGCGGTGCTGAGGTCCAGGCGCAGCGCGCCGGTGGCGCGGGCGGCTGCGGTGGTCATCAGGGCCCGGGCCACGCCGCCGCGGCGCGCACCGGGCGCCACGAACAGGTCGTAGAGCACGAAGATCGGCCCGGCGGCCACCGAACACCAGGTGGGGTACAGCTGGCAGAAGCCCAGCAGCGGGGCCGCGGCATCGGCGCCGGCCTCGGGCGGCGGGGCCTCGCCCTCGGCCACCAGCAGCAGCGAATCGCCGCGCTGCATGCGGGCGAGCAGGAAGTTGCGGGCCCGTTCGCGGTCGGCGGGCTGCTCGTAGAACTGGCGGTAGGCGTCGAACAGCGCGGCCAGCGCGTCCAGATCGGCGGCCGTGGCCGGGCGCACGTGCGTGGACGGGGACGGCGGCGCGGTCGGGGGCGTGGCACTCATGCCCGGATGCTACCCCCTGGCTCACCGGGCGCGCCCCGGCCGCAGTGACAATGCGGCCATGGCTGCCCCCAAAACCCAATACACCTGCGCCGAATGCGGCGGCATCACCGCCAAGTGGCTGGGCCGCTGCCCGCACTGCCAGGCCTGGAACACGCTGTCCGAGACCCTGGCCGAGCCGGCCGCAGGCGCGGGCAAGAACCGCTTCCAGGCCCTGGCCAAGAGCCAGCCGGTGACCACGCTCAGCGAGATCGACGCGGTCGACGTGGCCCGCACGCCCACCGGCCTGGACGAGCTCGACCGGGTGCTGGGCGGGGGCATCGTCACCGGCGGCGTCACCCTGATCGGCGGCGACCCGGGCATCGGCAAGAGCACCCTGCTGCTGCAGGCCATCGACGCGCTCAGCAGCCAGATGCCGGTGCTCTACGTCAGCGGCGAAGAATCCGCGTCCCAACTGGCGCTGCGCTCGCGCCGGCTGGGGCTCACCGGCGCGAACGTGCGGGTGCTGGCCGAGATCAACCTGGAGCGCATCCTGGCCACCATCGAGGCCGAGCGCCCGGCCTTCTGCGTGATCGACTCGATCCAGACGCTCTACTCCGAGCAGCTCAGCTCGGCCCCGGGCTCGGTGGCCCAGGTGCGCGAATGCTCGGCCCAGCTCACCCGGGTGGCCAAGTCCGGCGGCTGCGCCATCGTGCTGGTGGGGCACGTCACCAAGGAAGGCTCGCTGGCCGGCCCGCGCGTGCTCGAGCACATCGTCGACACCGTGCTGTACTTCGAGGGCGACACCCATTCCAGTTTCCGCCTGATCCGCGCCATCAAGAACCGCTTCGGCGCGGTCAACGAGATCGGCGTGTTCGCCATGGGCGAGCGCGGCCTCAAGGGCGTCAGCAACCCCAGCGCGATCTTCCTGTCCACGCACGGCGAGCCGGTGCCCGGGGCCTGCGTGCTGGTCACGCTCGAAGGCACGCGGCCGCTGCTGGTCGAGATCCAGGCCCTGGTCGACAGCGGCGGCCCCAGCCCGCGCCGGCTCTCGGTGGGCCTGGACCGCGACCGCCTGGCCATGCTGCTGGCCGTGCTGCACCGCCATGCCGGCGTGGCCACGTCCGACCAGGACGTGTTCGTCAACGCCGTGGGCGGCGTGCGCATCAGCGAGCCCGCGGCCGACCTGGCCGTGCTGCTGGCCATCCAGAGCTCGCTGCGCGGCCGGGCGCTGCCGCGCGGCTTCTTCGCGTTCGGCGAGGTGGGCCTGGCCGGCGAGGTGCGGCCGGCCCCGCGCGGGCAGGAACGCCTGCGCGAAGCCGCCAAGCTGGGCTTCTCGGTGGCCGTGGTGCCCAAGGCCAACGCGCCCAAGAAGCCCATCGAGGGCCTGACCATCCACCCGGTCGAGCGCATCGAGGACGCGATCGAGACCTTGCGCAACCTGTGAACCCCGCCGCGCCGGCCAGCGTGGCGCCGGGGCCGCAACGCGGCCACCCAGGGGCCGGGAGAACCTAGAATCGAGGGTTTCCGTGCACGCCCGGCCGGCGGCCGCGCCTTCGACGACGCCCCTGCCCCGCGTGCCCGCCCCATTTCCGACTCCCCCTTCACCGAGGAACCGAACATGTCCCTGGACGACCGCGACGGCAAGATCTGGATGGACGGTACGCTGGTCGACTGGCGTGACGCCAAGATCCACGTGCTGAGCCACACGCTGCACTATGGCTGCGGCGCGTTCGAGGGCGTGCGCGCCTACAAGACGGCCCAGGGCACGCAGATCTTCCGCCTGCGCGAACACACCGAGCGCCTGTTCAACTCGGCCAAGATCCTGCGCATGAAGATCCCGTTCACGCTGGACGAGGTGATGGACGCGCAGCGCGCCGTGGTCCGCGAAAACGCCCTGGAAAGCGGCTACCTGCGCCCGCTGACCTGGATCGGCTCGGAAAAGCTGGGCGTGAGCCCCAAGGGCAACAAGGTGCACCTGATGGTGGCCGCCTGGGCCTGGGGCGCGTACCTGGGCGAGGAAGGCATGCGCCGCGGCATCCGCGTCAAGACCAGCAGCTACACCCGTCATCACGTGAACATCACGATGACCCAGGCCAAGGCGGTGTCCAACTACACCAACTCCATCCTGGCCAACATGGAAGCCACCGAAGACGGCTATGACGAGGCCCTGCTGCTGGACGCGGCCGGCTTCGTGTCCGAAGGCGCGGGCGAGAACCTGTTCGTGGTCAAGAACGGCGTGGTCTACACCCCCGACCTGTCCGCCGGCGCCCTCAACGGCATCACCCGCAACACCATCTTCGCGATCTGCCAGGACCTGGGCCTGAAGCTGGTCGAGAAGCGCATCACCCGCGACGAGGTCTACATCGCCGACGAGGCCTTCTTCACCGGCACCGCCGCCGAAGTCACGCCCATCCGCGAACTCGACCGCGTGGAACTCGGCCGCGGCGAACGCGGCCCGATCACCGAGCAGATCCAGACGGCCTTCTTCGACATCGTCAACGGCCGCAACCCCAAGTACGCCAGCTGGCTGACCCCGGTCTGAGCCGGGCCACGCCCGCCCCAGCCCCGACCTTTCCATCGAGACCTGCCATGAGCGATTCCAAGAACGTCGTCGAAGTCACCGCCCACGAGCTGCAAGGCCCCGGCGTGGTGTTCTGCCCGAACCCCAAGATGCCGCTGTGGAGCGGCCACCCCAAGGTCTACATCGACCTGAGCCACGAGGGCCACGAAGGCCGCTGCGCCTATTGCGGCACGGTCTACAAGCTCAAGGCCGGCGAAACCCTCAGCGGCGGGCACTGAGCCCGGCGGGCCGCTCGGCGGCCCGCACCCGAGGCCCCACCCGAGGCCCCACCCGGTGAGCGGCGCGTGAGCGTCGGCCCGGACGCGTCCCCGAAAGACAGGTCCCTCGGTTACAAGCGGCAACCTGATCCCCCCCCGCCAGAGGGGCCTTCCCCCACCGGCGCGCGCCCTAGACTCGCGCGCCAGACCCGGGCTTTCCCGGGCACCGTGGAGGACCCTCTTGAACCGATCTGCCGCCGACGCCCCGCGCGTCCCGCACCCCGCCCGACACCTTGCCGCCCGCTTCGGCGCCCGCCGCCTGGCGCTGGCGGTCCTGGGCGCCCTGGCCGTCACCGGCACCGCCCACGCCGGCCTCCTGGACGCGATCAAGAAGGCCCAGGACGTGGCCACCACGGCCCAGGACGCCGCCAATCGCACCCGCGACACTGCGGACAAGACCCAGGACATCAGCGGCCGGGTGCGCACCAGCACCAGCACCAGCACCAGCACCAGCGGCAACGCCGGCACCGTGCTCGGTGACGCCAGCAATGCCGCCAACGCCGGGGGCGACTTCGCCCGCGTCGGCGATGTGGCCATCCGCGCCCTGCCCGGCGCCACCCTGCTCAAGCTGTTCAGCAACCCGCTCGAGCGCGGCACCCTGCCCCTGAGCCCGCCCGACCGCATCAACGGCGCCTCCGAGCGCACCAGTGCCTGGCGCCTGCCCTTCGAAGGCCGCACCGCCATCGCCCAGTACCGCCACCGCGCGGACGACAGCCCCCTGCAGATCGCCGAGCGCTACGCCGGCCAGATCAAGGCCCAGGGCTTCGAGCTGCTGACCCTCTGCAACGCCCCCTGCACCTCCGGCACCGGCCTGGCCGACTCCAGCGTCTACTGGCTCAAGGAATTCGACCCCCTCAAGCGCATCGAATTCCAGGCCCTGGGCGACAAGGGCACCTACTTCATCGGCCACCGCTGGGACGCCGTGATCGCGGTGCGCGTGGGCCAGAACGGCGATCAGTTCGTCTCGACCGTCAAGATCGTGCAATCGCCCACGCTCGACCGCCAGCCGTTGTTCCGCTACATCGAGGCCGTGACCCCGCCCGACCTCAGCGAGCCTCTGCCGCCCCCGGTGGCCGGCGGCAAGCCCGGCCGCACGCCGCCCGTGGCCGCGGCCAACCCGCGTATCCGCGTGATCACGCCCGCCGAGTTGCCCGCCCTGATCGCGCAGAACAAGGGCCGCCTGGTGCTGGCCCTGAGCTCCAGCGACCCGGCCTGCCCGTTCTCGCGCCGCGGCAACAAGGCCTTCGAGGCCCTGGCCGCGCAGACGCCGGCCGACGTGCCCCTGGTGCGCGTGGACTACAACCCCTGGACCAGCATCGGCAACGACCCCAGCGCCCGCCAGCTGCGCGTGCTGGGCCTGCCCACGTTCTTCACGCTGCAGGACAGCGAGGCCGTGCGCAGCCACTTCGGCGCCGCGCCTGGCCTGGACGCCCTGGCCCTGCGCAGCGACCTGCTGGACGGCCTCAGCCTCTGAGGCGGGCCGCCGCGGCCAGCCGCCCGATCGCCTCGCACTGCGTGGTGATCGGCGCCGGCACCGGCCGCTGCCCGGCCAGCACCGCCTCGATGTGGGCGGCCGTGCTGGCCGCGTCAATGGCCTTGGGCAGGTCCGGCAACTGGGCCAGCGACCCGCCCTGGGCCTCCACCGACAGCGCCTCGTCGCGCACGCCGCGCAAGAAGGCACTCATGCGTGGCGTGCGCCGCGCGTCGGCCACCGGCTCGCCCTCGGTGCCGCGCATCAGCAGCGCGTCGGCGCCGGTCAGGCCCAGGAACTCGCCCAGGCTCTCCGCATACTCCGGGTGGGTATGGTTGACCACGCGCACCGCACCGGGCACGGCCGGCAGCAGCTTGGCCAGCGAATGCGCCGGATTGCGCAGCCCGATCACGCGGCGCACCGCCAGCAGCCGGGTCAGCGACGGGTGCAGCACGTCCGTGGCCATGAAGGCGGGCTGACCGGCCGCCCAGCGCGCGGCCACGCCCTCGGCGTCGAGCACCGGCGGCAGGCCCAGCGCGTCGAACACCTGGGCACTGGTCACGCGGTCCGGGTCCTCGGGCAGGCCGTGCACCAGCACGGCCAGGCCCTGGCGGGCCAGCAGGGCCGCCAGCAGGGGCGTGAAGTTGGGCAGCTTGCGCGCGCCGTTGTACGAGGGCAGCACCACCGCACCGGCCGCGCCCGCGGGCACGGCCGGCAGGGCCAGCAGGCGCGGCTGTACCGCGTCCATGAAGCCGGCCAGCTCCTCGGGCGTTTCGCCCTTGATGCGCATGGCGATGGCGAACGCACCCAGCTCGATCTCGCTGACCGTGCCGGCCAGCACCTGGTGCATCAGGTCGGCGGCCTGGGCGCGCGACAGCGCGCGGGCGCCGTCCTTGCCGCGGCCGATCTCGCGCAGGTAGGCGGCAATGCTCATGGGGGGCTCCTGGTCGGTCGGGGTGGGCACGCCGGGATTGTCGCCCGGCCCGCCCTCAGCCCAGCCGCGCGAACTGCGCAGTCACCTGCTCCATCACCTCCAGGATGCGCTCGCTGGTGGTGAACACGTTGCGCAGGGCCACCGGGTCGCGCTGCCCGGGTTGCAGGTGGGCCAGCGCGGTGTCGAAGAAGGTCCACTGCAGCTGGGCCAGTTCCAGCCGCTCGCGCACCGCCGGGTGCGCCGCGGCCGCGGCCACCAGCTGGGCCTGCGCCGCCACGAACTCGGCGCGCGAGCGCGCGATCTCGGCCGTGGCCTGGGCCACGTCCACGCCCGCACTGGCCTGCAGGAAGGCCGCGGCCATGCGCTGGCTCAGCATGCGCTGGCGCCCGCACAGATTGACCAGGCGCACCGTGGGCCGGCCGGCCCATTGCTCGACCTGGCTGGTGCCCTGCTGGGCCAGGCCCAGCACCCGCGCGGCCAGGGCCAGCACGGCCGGCGCCTGGGCCAGGCCCGGGGCACTGGCCGTCAGCAAGGCCTTGTAGTCGGCCCAGGCGGCGTCGAGGGCCTCGTAGGTGCTGCGGATGGCCGGTTGGGGCGCGAAGGACTTGAGCTCGGCCAGCTGCCGCTCGAACAAGGCCACGGACTGGCTCAGCGCGCGGCCGGATTGTTCCGCATCCACCCCCATCTGACCGGCCAGCCAGCTCTTGGCCAGCCGCTGGCTCAGCATGCGCTGGCGGCCGGCTTCGTTGATCATCTCCACCGGGTCCGGGCCCGGTGCGGGCGCCGGCACGGCCCAGGCCG
>Ga0228698_1001510_pt1 | contig 11240 bp, 11 predicted proteins | sample McNCre117_Aug_MG_FD_178015 | JGI IMG/M metagenome (GOLD analysis project Ga0228698, IMG submission 178015) | Freshwater microbial communities from McNutts Creek, Athens, Georgia, United States - 1-17_Aug_MG | ecosystem: Environmental > Aquatic > Freshwater > Creek | place: USA: Georgia...
TGGCAGAGCCGACCCTCGATCCATTCCATCGTCTCTTTCGACTGCATCGTCGTCAAAAGCCGGCAAGAGGGCAAGGCAGTAATAAATCAGTTTATCTGGCGTGAGCAGTCACCATGGAGGGGCAGAAAAAGCCGCAGGGACTCTGGATTTCCTAGAACGAAGGAGCTAATTTTTGGCTCGGCGTAATGACTGAACTGAAAAATCGTGGTGTCAAGGATATTCTAATCGCCGCCGTTGATGGGCTTGTCGGGTTCCCTGATGCCATCGGTGTGGTGTATCCTGATACAGAAGTCCAGCTCTGTATCGTGCATTCGGTTCGCAACTCCACGAAATACTTCTCATGGAAAGATCGTAAAGAGCTTTGTGCTTATTTGAAGGACATTTACGGATCGCAGACTGTCGAAGGAGCTGAACTGAGTCTGCAAGCTTTTGGGGAAAAATGGGAGGGGAAATATCCTACGTGAGCCAGCTCTGGCATCGGCACTGGGAGAACATTATTCAGAATCCCGTTATTGACAATTAACCGTTTACACAGTTTGCTGAACTGATACTTTTCTGAAAACACAAAATTCTTTATCAAAAACACATCCCTATTCCAAAAAATTTGAGTCGTAAAAGTAGGGCTTTATCAACGTAACCTCAAGCGAAACAAGGACAAAGAGAAGGCAACCGCCAGCAATAGCGCATATGCCAAAAGCGATGAATCACCAAGGCTGTTTGCACATTTCGCGTGATTTGCTAATATGGCAGCGGTCTGGACGTTCCGCCTAACCTGCAATCGTGAAGCCTTTTTTCAAGCACAAAAACCATGATGAACCATGAGCGCTCATATTTATAAGAAGATTGAACTGGTTGGCTCTTCAACCACAAGTATTGAGGATGCCGTCAACAACGCAGTGGCAAAAGCCTCTGCATCAGTCAGAAACATCCGCTGGGTTGAAGTTCTCGAAACCCGCTGCCACGTTGAAAACCAGAAAGTTGCCTACTGGCAAGTAACGGTAAAAATAGGGTTTAACCTCGAAGAGAACTAACCAACGGCAAGAACCTACCGTTGCATCAGCACAAAAAAAGGCACCTTCGCAGGTGCCTTTTTTCATCATACAGAAAAGTATCTCGTAAATATTGTCGTAGGCTGCTTATCCGAGCGAAAATTGGACGCTTCAATACAGCCTTCGGCTTACTCCGCCTCCAATTGAATTACTAATACCGGTCGTTGAGTAGGGCGAAAGCCTATATCGAAACAACCGGTAGAACACAGCGAACAACAAAGATCAAGCCGATCAATCCTCGGAAGAGTAGTTCTCCGACGCCAGCGACCAGTGTTCTGGCGACATCCAGAGCGTTGAAAGCATCAACTCGCGAATATGGCTGAACTCTTTCGGCAACCGATCGAAAATCATCTCGAACAGCTCTTCGTGTGAGAGCAGCTCCTTTTTCCACGCTTCGCGGTCAACCGACATCAGCTTGGTGAACTTCTCAACAGTTATATCGTCTAACCCTTCCCAATCAATCATATCGTACTTCGGCATCCAGCCCAGCGGACTTTCGACAGCTCCAACCGAACCGTGCACACGCTGAACAATCCACTTCAGCACGCGCATATTTTCGCCAAACCCAGGCCAAAGAAACTTGCCGTTCTCATCTTTGCGGAACCAGTTGACACCAAAAATGCGTGGTAATTCCGGCAGCGTGCGACCAACATGGAGCCAGTGGTTGAAATAATCGCCCATGTGATAGCCACAGAAAGGAATCATTGCAAACGGATCGCGACGAACATCGCCAATCGTTCCTGCGGCGGCTGCGGTCTTTTCAGAACCCATTGTTGCCGCAAGGTACACGCCAAAGTTCCAGTTCGCCGACTGATACACAAGCGGAACCGTATCGCCACGGCGACCGCCAAAAATGAAGGCACTGATCGGCACGCCTTTCGGATCTTCCCACGCCGGATCAAGCGAAGGGCACTGACTTGCCGGTGAGGTAAAGCGTGAATTTGGGTGTGACGAAAGCCTGCCGCAATCGGGCGTCCAAGCGTGACCCTGCCAGTCGATAAGATGTTCTGGCGCTTCGTCCGTCATTCCTTCCCACCAAACGTCGCCATCCGGCGTCATTGCAACGTTGGTAAAAATGCAATTCTCGTGAAGCGTTGCCATCGCGTTTGGATTGGATTTATTCGACGTGCCCGGCGCAACGCCGAAAAAGCCATGCTCAGGATTGATGGCGTAAAGTCGTCCATCCTCGCCCGGCTTGATCCAAGCAATATCATCACCAATGGTCGTTACCTTCCAGCCCTCAAAGGATTGAGGCGGAATCAGCATGGCAAAGTTGGTTTTGCCACAAGCGCTTGGAAATGCTGCGCCAACATAGGTTTTCTCTCCCTCAGGCGACTCCACGCCAAGAATCAGCATGTGCTCGGCAAGCCACCCTTCGTCACGCGCCATCGACGAAGCAATGCGCAAGGCAAAGCACTTTTTGCCAAGCAGCGCGTTGCCGCCATAACCACTTCCAAAGGAGATAATGGAGCGCTCTTCAGGAAAATGAACAATATATTTCGTCTCACTGCATGGCCACGCAACATCCTGCTCGCTGGGCTGAAGCGGAGCACCAACCGAATGCAGGCACGGCACAAAGTCATCGTTTTTGCCAAGCAGATCAAGCACCTTGCGCCCCATCCGTGTCATGATGCGCATGTTGGTCACCACATAGGGCGAATCCGAAATCTCAACGCCAATCTGCGCAATCGGCGAGCCAAGCGGTCCCATGCTGAAGGGAATAACATACATGGTTCTACCAGCCATACAGTTTTTAAACAACCCTTTGAGCGTCTCTTTCATCTCTTTCGGAGCAACCCAGTTGTTCGTCGGACCAGCATCCTGCCGACGAATGCTACAGATGTAGGTTCTGTCCTCGACTCTCGCAACATCGCTTGGATCGGAACGGCACAGATAGCTGTTCGGGCGCTTCTCCTCCGAAAGTTTGATAAAGGTGCCGCTCTCAACCATCTGCTGGCAAAGCCTATCGTACTCAGCTTGCGAGCCATCGCACCAATGCACGGCGCTTGGCGTGCAGAGTTCAGCGGTCTCCTGTACCCACTGAATCAGCTTTTTATTGGTGACATAATCCGGTGGATTAATCGGTAGTAAGGTCATAACTCTCAGTTATTAAGTGATAAAAAAACGTCCGCAATCAACGCTGACTGCGGACGTGCAAAAAATTACAATGTCAAAATTCGGCAGTATCGGTGGCGAATCAAAAAACCATCACAACTCATAATCCCTGAACGATTTACTTCGACGTGGCTGATTTGCCAAGAGACTCAAGAATGATTTTTTCGAGCACCGCTTTGCTACGACCGCCGGTAATCACTTGGGTAACATTTCCCGAAGCGTTGATAACAAAAGAGGTTGGAATCGCCCGAACACCACCATCAACCAAGGGATTAAAGGAACCCATCAACTTGTCGTCCACCATCACGACAGGATAGTTGATCTTATTTTTCTTTATAAAGGCGCGCATTGTTGGTTCAGTTTCATTGACCGCTACGCCGATAAAGGTAAAGCCCTTGCGCGCATATTTGGTTTGCAGAGCAACCATGTCAGGAATTTCTGCTCGGCATGGAGGACACCACGAGGCAAAAAAATTGACGATATAGGCTTTACCGGCAAGCTCATTCGATGCCACAGGTTTGCCCTCAAGGGCAACAGCAGAAAACGATGGCGCCACCGGAGCCGCAAAAACTGCGACTGCGGAACCTGCAAAAAGAAGCGATGAGACGATACCTATCCTGAGAAATCTGACCATACACTTTTTCATAAGAACCATGGTTGAACTAACAATCTGATCAGTGATATTAACCGATTCTTTTGTGGAATATATCAATTCTTCTTTTTATTGCCACATGGCAAAGGAGAAGGGTTATTTAGTCTTTGTGATTCTCTATCAAAAAATTATATTTGGTTTTGTAATTTTCGCTGATGCTTAAGCCACCTTAGCTCAGTTGGTAGAGCAACTGTTTCGTAAATAGTAGGTCGTGGGTTCAAGTCCCTCAGGTGGCTCGTATCCAAAGCGAGGCAGCCGGTGAAATCCAGCGAAACACCTTTTCTGATAAGAACCAAGGCTCCAAAGCCTTGACACATGAATGTCTGATTACACCATAAATCCTATCCACACTGTCAATTATGCAAGAAGGTAAGATTTCCCAAATCATCGGTCCTGTTGTTGATGTCGATTTCCCTGAAGGACGACTGCCATCAATTCTGGACGCGCTCACTATCACAAGAGCTGACGGCACAAAGCTCGTTCTTGAAACGCAGCAGCACCTCGGCGAAGAGCGTGTGCGCACCGTCTCCATGGAGAGCACCGATGGCTTGGTGAGAGGCATGAGCGTTGCAAATACGGGCAAACCAATACAAGTCTCTGTCGGTGCGGAGGTTCTTGGTCGAATGCTCAACGTCGTCGGCGAACCGATTGACGGTCGCGGACCGGTCAACGCAAAAAAATCCTACTCTATCCATCGCCTTGCGCCAAAATTTGACACCATCTCAACGAAAGCCGAGATGTTTGAAACCGGCATCAAGGTTATTGATCTTCTTGAGCCTTATTCGCGCGGTGGAAAAACCGGTCTCTTCGGCGGTGCCGGCGTGGGCAAGACGGTTCTGATTATGGAGCTGATCAACAACATTGCAAAACAGCAGTCGGGCTACAGCGTTTTTGCCGGTGTCGGCGAACGTACTCGTGAAGGAAACGATCTCTGGCATGAGATGATGGAATCAGGCGTTATCGACAAAACTGCGCTTGTCTTCGGCCAGATGAACGAGCCTCCTGGAGCACGCCAGCGCGTTGCGCTTACCGGTCTCAGCATTGCCGAGTATTTCCGTGATGAGGAGAACCGTGATGTGTTGCTCTTTATCGACAACATTTTCCGCTTCACACAGGCAGGTTCCGAAGTCTCGGCTCTTCTCGGACGTATGCCGAGCGCTGTAGGCTACCAGCCAACGCTCGCAACAGAGATGGGTGAACTTCAGGACAGAATCGTCTCGACCAAGAATGGTTCCGTTACCTCCGTGCAGGCTATCTATGTTCCTGCTGATGACTTGACCGATCCGGCTCCAGCAACAGCGTTTGCTCACCTTGATGCAACAACGGTGCTTTCACGCCAGATCGCAGAACTTGGCATCTATCCTGCTGTGGATCCTCTTGACTCGACCTCACGTATTCTTGATCCGAACATTGTCGGCGACGACCACTACAACACCGCACAGGCGCTCAAGCAACTTCTCCAGCGCTACAAAGATCTTCAGGACATTATCGCCATTCTTGGTATGGATGAGTTGAGTGACGAGGACAAGCTCGTTGTTTCGAGAGCAAGAAAAGCACAGCGCTTCCTTTCGCAGCCATTTTTTGTGGCGGAAGCCTTTACCGGCTTGGCTGGAAAATATGTCAAGCTCGAAGATACCATCAAAGGGTTCAAGGAGATCATTGCTGGCAAGCACGACAATCTGCCGGAAAATGCCTTCTACCTCGTAGGAACTATTGAGGAAGCTGTTGAGAAAGCAAAAACGCTCTAAACCGAAGCACGAACCATGGCGAATTCCGAGAAAGGTTTCCAGATAGAGATTGTTACTCCACAGCAGCTCTACTTTTCAGGCGAAGTTTTAAGCGTGACTGCTCCCGGTGAGCTTGGACAGTTTCAGATTCTGAAAAACCATGCGCCGCTACTCTCTGCACTTTCAAGCGGAAAAGTTAAACTTGGTTTGGCTGACCGCAGTGAAAAATCGTTTTCTGTCTCCGACGGTTTTTTAGAGGTGAGCGGAAACAAAGCGATTTTGCTGACTGAGAGCATCTCCTGATTGTAACCAAACAGACAAAAACAGCTTAAAAAAACATCAGCATCTTGACGGGCGCTGATGTTTTTTTGTTTTATGATAACCCTGACACCAAAAGCATTGCGCCCGGGAGATACCATCGGACTGATCTCTCCCTCATCACATTGCGCCTACTCTGACAGGATTGAGCGGGCAGTTATCTCTCTGGAAAAAAACGGCTACCGTGTCAAACCATCCCGTCACCTCAACTGCATCGACCAAAATCCGCTCATTGCTGACGAACAGAAGCTGCACGATCTGCATGAGATGTTCGCCGACCAAACCGTCAAGGCAATTATCTGCCTGAGAGGTGGCGCTGGCGCAACGAGATTGCTCAAAAAAATTGATTACCGCTTGATCGCCGCCAACCCAAAAATCGTGGTTGGTTATTCTGATATTACAGCTCTCTCGCTCGCCCTTTTTGCGCAAACCGGACTCATCAGCTTTTCCGGCCCGATGCTCGCCACCGAGCTGCACGAACCGACGCCCTACACTGAAGAGCATTTTTGGGGAATGCTCACCTCGCCTACATACGCGCTTTCGCTGCACAACCATCCTGACCACCAGATAACCTGCATCAGAGCCGGCTCAGCAGAAGGCCGGTTGATCGGAGGCAATCTTTCGGTGCTCTCTTCGCTCATCGGAACGCCATATCTGCCATCGCTGAACGACGCACTGCTCTTTCTTGAAGATATCAACGAGCCAGCTTATCGCATTGACCGGATGCTCTCGCACCTCGACAATGCCGCTTTGCTTGCGCCATGCAACGGTCTGCTTTTTGGGCAATTCACCACGGCGGCAGAGATCACCAAAGAGGAGGCGCTACGACTGGAGAATATTTTTTCCCATTACAGCGCCGAAGCGCTTGATGCGCCGGTTATGAAAGGTCTTTCGTGCGGTCATATTAAGCAGTTGATGACTCTCCCGATAGGCGCACGATTTAGAATGGAGATCTCGGAAAACGGCGCATTTTTTTTTGGAGCTACCGAACCGGTTGTGCAACGATAAGAGAGAAAACGAAAACCGAGCGTAGCCTCGCCGACTTAAAAACTGCCGATTTTTCCTCGTCACTCTGCTGAGTAGAAAGCCATGAAAACCACACACCCAAGCCAATGGATGGCAACTTCGCCACAACATGAAACACAAAAACACGAAGAGCTATCCGGCACAGCGCTTCTCGACGCATACCGAGTTGTGCTCTTCAATGATGAAGAGCATACCTTCGACGAAGTGATTACGCAGCTTATGAAAGCTGTGCGGTGCAGCCGATCCATGGCTGAAAAATGCACGTGGGAAGTGCATAACCGCGGACGCAGCATCGTCTATGCTGGCACCATGTTCGCATGCCTGCGAGTCAGCTCCGTGCTTGAGGAGATCGCCCTGAAAACAGAGATACAAACGGCATAAGGTGGCCGATCTCGTAATCAACAGTGCCATCAGAAAACACAAAGGATGACAGGTGGCGAGTCTGTTCATCAAAGTGTGCAGAAAGCAAGAGCAAATTCCCGAAAGCCAGCAGGCACTGATCAACCAGTTGATCAGAGAAAGTGGTGGACCACAAGCGTTGTGTGACCAGGGCGGTCTGTTTGACGCCCTCAAAAAGCCGTTTATTGAGCAAGCGCTTGAAGCCGAAATGGACGAGCATTTCGGCTATCGGAAACATGCCGCGTTCGGCGCAAACAGCGGCAACTCACGCAACGGCAGCGGGAACAAAACCATCTTTGTTGACCACGATCAGCTTGAAATCAGCCCACCCTGAGACAGACTCGGTAGCTTCGAGCTGCAGTTGATCCCCAAGCTCCAGAAGCGCTTCAACGGATTTGACGAAAAAATCATGGCGATGTATGCGCGAGGAATGAGTGTTCGGGACATGCAGTCTATTCTATCCCATTCGTCTCTTTCGATTGCATCGTCGTCAAAAGCAGGCAAGAGGGCAAAGTCAGTAACAAATCCTTTTATCTGGCGTTAGCCGTTACTTTGGCAGGTCAGAAAGAGCTGCTGGGACTTTGGATTTCTCAGAACGAAGAAGCAAAGTTCTGGCTCGGCGTGATGACTGAACTGAAGAACCGAGGTGTTCAGGATATCCTTATCGCCGCCGTTGATGGGCTGGTCGGATTCCCTGATGCTCTCGATGCGGTGTATCCATAAACAGAAGTCCAACTCTGCATTGTGCATCTGGTTCGCAACTCCACGAAATACGTTTCATGGAAAGATCGCAAGGCGCTTTATGCCGATTTAAAAATGATTTACGGCTCAACAACCGTGGAAGGAGCAGCGCTCAGCCTGCAAGCCTTTGGGCAAAAATGGGATTGAAAATATCCTACGGTGAGCCAGCTCTGGCATCGGCACTGGGAGAACATTATTCCCTTTTTCGCCTACTCAGCAGAAATCAGGAAGGTCATCTACACTACCAATGCGATTGAGTCTCTGAATCGGTCATTGCGGAAAGTTTTGAAAACCAAGGGATCTTTTCCCCATGATGAATCGATTATGAAGCTGATGTACTTAGCGATGCAAAACATCGCAAAGAAATGGACTATGCCAATCCAAAACTGGGGATCAGTTATCAATCAACTTTCGATTAAATTTCAGGGTAGAATCCCGTTATGATAAATGACCGTTTACACAGTTTGTCTCACAGGCTCATCTCACAGACACTCCATCTTCATTTCAAACAGTTCACGACTATTTGTCGATGTGCCTTGGAGAATGAGTTTTCGCCTTTTGTTTTTGACATTGATTGTGTTATACTTTGCCCGCTGATTCATGGGTTCCTAGCTCAGTTGGTTAGAGCGACTGGTTTACACCCAGTAGGTCGGGGGTTCGACTCCCTCGGGACCCACCACAAACAACTCTCTTTACGAACGACAAAAGGCAGGAATCACCTGCCTTTTGTCGTTGTGTCTCGTTATCTGATGTTCAGTTTTCAGAAATTTTTCGTGTCTCTCGCAGTCTTGCGACCGCCTCTTCAAGTTCTTCACGCTCTTTGTCGGTGAGTTGCTCTTGGTTGTTTTGAACAGCACCAGCCTCGATGATCTGCTCCTGCTCTTCCTCCACGAGATCCTCTTCAAGGTGAACGGGAAAAAGTCCTTCGGGACGTTTTCCAAGAATCTCCTCAATCTGCGGATACTGAAGCATCTCTTTCAAGAGCAGTTCACTGGCAAGCTTTTCAAGTTTGTCACGATTCTCCGTCAAAAGATTCATCACCTTCATGCGCGACTCTTCGACAATGCTCATCACCTCACGGTCAATCAGGCGTGCGGTCTCCTCGCCATATTTTTTGTCAATTCCCGGTCCACCGTAATAGGGATTATTGCTTTCGTAAAAGGAGAGATTGCCGAGTTTTTCGCTCATGCCATAGACGGTGACCATGTTGTAGGCGATGCTGGTCACCTTTTCGAGGTCATTCTGCGCGCCGGTGGAGATTTCGCTGAAAATAATCTGTTCGGCAATGCGCCCGCCAAGCAAACCGCAGATGCGACCAAGCAGCTCGCTTCTCGTCATCAAATAGCGATCTTCGAGCGGAATGTTCATCGTGTAGCCGAGGGCGCTCATGCCGCGCGGAACGATGGAGATTTTCTGCACCGGATCGTTGTCTGCCATCAGCCAGCTTACGATGGCGTGACCAGCTTCGTGATAGGCGACAATCTGCTTTTCACGTGGGTTAATCACCTTGTTTTTCTTCTCAAGTCCGGCAACACAGCGCTCAATGGCATCTTCAAAATCTTTCATTTCGATGCTCTGCTTGTTGCGGCGAGAGGCAAGCAAGGCGGCTTCATTGGCGGCATTGGCAAGTTCAGCTCCGGCAAATCCCGGCGTCTGCGAGGCAAGCGTTTTCAGATTGACCTCTTTTGAGAGCGAGAGCGACTTGGTGTGCACCTTCAAAATATCAATGCGCCCTTTCAGGTCGGGCTTGTCAACCATGATCTGGCGGTCAAAACGACCCGGACGCAGCAGCGCTGAATCCAGCACGTCAGGACGGTTGGTGGCTGCAATCAGAATGACGCCTTTGTCGGTCGCAAATCCGTCCATCTCGACCAGCAACTGGTTCAGGGTATTTTCACGTTCATCATTGGCGCCCATCATCGCGCCTTTTCCGCGACTACGTCCGACGGCGTCAATCTCATCAATAAAGATAATGCAAGGCGCCTTCTCCTTCGCTTGTTTGAAGAGATCGCGTACTCTTGCCGCGCCGACGCCGACAAACATCTCCACAAAATCGGAGCCGCTGATGCTGAAAAATGGTACATCAGCTTCGCCCGCAACTGCTTTTGCGAGCAGGGTTTTTCCAGTACCCGGAGGTCCTACCAGCAGCACGCCTTTCGGCAGTTTACCGCCAAGCGTGGTATATTTTTTTGGATCTTTCAGGAAATCGACCACCTCCATCACCTCTGCTTTTGCCTCGTCAAGACCGGCGACATCTTTGAAGGTGATTCGCGTGTGTTCGTCAAGATTTTCGTAGAGCGCCGCTTTGTTCTTGCCGATATTCATGAACTGCGAACCCGGCGCGCCCATGCGCCGGAAGACAAAAAAGTAGATGCCGATCAGCAGTCCAAAAGGAACGATCCATTGAAGCAGTTCACTGATCCATGTGCTGCTTGGCATACCTTGATACTCGATTCCCTTGCTTTCAAGCAGGGCGACCAAGGTGTCATCGCGAACCGGATTGACCACGATTTCATCGGGCTTGGATGATGATTTTGGCAGTGAGATTCCGGGATTCTCCTTTTGCGAATCTTTCGCCGGCAGACCAATGTCGGTGCCCGGCTTCAGCTTGACGTAGATGCGTTCCGGCGAAATTTTTACCGAAACCACCTTATTTTCTGTAATGAGCTGGCGGAAAACGCTGTACGGTCGCTCCGGTGCTGAACCTGACCAGAAAAAGGCGAGCTGAATGCCGATGAGAAGCACAATGGCGACGATGTAGTAGATGAGCGGAAATTTTGGTCGCGGAACATTGGTTTCCGGTTCGCTTTTATAGGGATTTGAGGGTTTGCCTGTTTTCTTTGCCATCAATCAACAATCATGGTTATATGGAGTGCGATGTCGCCGATGCTTGACCGTTCGCTGGTTTGTCGGCAGCCAATTTACGGGATTCTTCCATTTAATGAAGCATCTGGAAGCAAAACATATTTTATATTGGCGCAAAGCTGGCAACGCTCTTTCCGTGAAGTTACGTCGCGATTTTGCCAGCGAAAGGTATCTCCACAAGAAATAAGATGAACGCCATGAGTGTAGTTCGAGAAAAGGCAAACCGCCGAATATCGGCATTGAAGTCGCTCTTGTGCGTCGGACTTGACACTGACGTGGGGAAAATCCCAGAAGTGTTTTCGTCATATCAGAATCCGGTGCTTGAGTTTAACCGTTCAATTATTCGCG
>Ga0228698_1001511_pt1 | contig 11236 bp, 8 predicted proteins | sample McNCre117_Aug_MG_FD_178015 | JGI IMG/M metagenome (GOLD analysis project Ga0228698, IMG submission 178015) | Freshwater microbial communities from McNutts Creek, Athens, Georgia, United States - 1-17_Aug_MG | ecosystem: Environmental > Aquatic > Freshwater > Creek | place: USA: Georgia...
GTTGGCCATGGGCGGAACGGAGGCCATGGGGGGAACCCGGGGGTCAGATGACGGTTTGTCATCTTACCTTGATGAATCATCGCTTGATGTCATGTGCGGGGGCGGAGAACATCCGTTCCACGGTGCAACGAGCACCGGCGGCCGGCCCTTGGGGCCCGGCTGACGCGACAACAGAGACCCCCGCGGCGCCCCGAACCGGCGGTGCCGACGACCGGAGACAGACATGCATCTTGTGGAGACCCTTGGCGGGGTCGGCCGGCTGGCGCCGTGCCCCCGCCGCAATGCGCGGCCGCTGGCCGGCGCCCGGAGCCGGGCATGAGCAGCGCGCTGAGCGTGTCCGTGCAGGACGAGGTGGCCGCGGGTTCGATCCCGGCGCGCCTGGAAAGCTGGCTGGGCCACCTGATCGAGATCCCGGCCGCCGCCCTGGTGGTGGGCGAGGTGGCGGTGCTGCTGGCCGGCGTGGTCATGCGCTTCGTCTTCAACGCGCCGCTGGCCTGGGCCGACGAACTGGCGTCCATCCTGTTCCTGTGGCTGGCCAACCTGGGCGCGGCCGTGGCCCTGCGCCGCGGCACCCACATGCGCACCACGGCCCTGGTCTCGCACTGGAGCCCGCGCCTGCAGGCCTGGGCCGAGACCCTGGCCGTGGCCGCGCCCTGCCTGCTGCTGGTGATGCTGATCGGCCCGATGACCGAATACGCCCGCGACGAATGGGTGGTGCAGACCCCGGCCCTGGGCTGGCCCAACACGCTGCGCGCGGCGGCCGTGCCGGTGGGCAGCGGCTTCATGATCGTGCTGTGCCTGCTGCGTCTGGCCAAGCGGGGCCTGCTGGAACTGCTGGGCATGGCCGCGCTGATCGGCGCGGTGGCCGGGGCCATGTATCTGGGCCAGGCCTGGCTGCAGGCCATCGGCAACTGGAACCTGCTGATCTTCTTCGCGCTGATGCTGGGCGTGTGCGTGCTGCTGGGCGTGCCCATCGCGTTCTGCTTCGGCCTGTCGACCGTGGCCTTCCTGCTGTGCACGTCCTCGACGCCGCTGGAAGTGGTCAGCGGCCGCATGGACGAGGGCATGAGCTCCCTGATCCTGCTGGCCGTGCCCCTGTTCGTGCTGCTGGGCCACCTGGTGGAGATGACGGGCATGGCCAAGGCCATGGTCGACTTCCTGGCCTCGCTGCTGGGCCATGTGCGCGGCGGCCTGAACTACGTGCTGCTGGGCGCGATGCTGCTGGTCTCGGGCATCTCGGGGGCGAAGACGGCCGACATGGCCGCCGTGGCCCCGGTGCTGCTGCCCGAGATGAAGAAGCGCGGCAACCACGAGGGTGAACTGATCGCGCTGCTGGCCGCCTCGGGCGCCATGGCCGAAACCGTGCCGCCTTCCCTGGTGCTGATCACCATCGGCTCGGTGGCCGGCATCTCGATCGGCGCGCTGTTCACCGGCGGCCTGCTGCCGGGCGTGGTGCTGGCCCTGGCCCTGGCGGCCCTGGCCCGCTGGCGCAGCGCCGAAGTGGCCGAGGGCCTGCAGCGCGCGCCGCTGAGCGTGGTCGGCCGCACCCTGCTGGTGGCCATCCCCGCCCTGCTGCTGCCGGTGCTGATCCGCACGGCCGTGGTCAACGGCGTGGCCACGGCCACCGAGGTGTCCACCATCGGCATCGCCTATGCAGTGTTCGCCGGCCTGGTCATCTACCGCCGCTTCGACTGGCGCCGCCTGTACCCGATGCTGGTGGACACCGCCGCGCTGTCGGGCGCCATCCTGTTCATCATCGGCACGGCCACGGGCATGTCCTGGGCGCTGACCCAGTCGGGCTTCTCGCACGGCCTGGCGCAGATGATGACCAGCGTGCCCGGCGGCAAATTCGGCTTCCTGCTGGTGTCCATCGCGGCCTTCGTGGTGCTGGGCAGCGTGCTCGAAGGCATCCCGGCCATGGTGCTGTTCGCCCCGCTGCTGTTCCCGGTGGCCCGGGCCATGGGCGTGCACGAGGTGCACTACGCGATGGTGATCATCCTGTCCATGGGCGTGGGCCTGTTCGCACCGCCCTTCGGCCTGGGCTACTACGCGGCCTGCACCATCGGCCGCACCGACCCCGACGTGGCCATGCGCCGGATCTGGCCCTACCTGGGCGCGCTGATGGCCGGCCTGCTGGTCGTGGCCTTCGTGCCCTGGTTCTCGATCGGGTTGCTGAAGTGAGCCGCGGATGACGCCCGGATGAGCCCCGAATGACCCCCGGCCGGCGCCCCCTCGGGCCCGGCCCCCGGATACCCCCCCCACCCTACCCAGACCCGAGCCGCGCAGGCGGCCTCCACCCCCATGAACGACACCACCAAGCTCGCCGCGCTCGCGCAGTGCGCGTACCGCATCCGCCGCTACGCACTGCGCATGGGCGAAGTCCAGGGCCAGGGCTACATCGGCCAGGCCCTGGGTTGGGCCGACGTGCTGGCCGTGGCCTACGGCCACGCGCTGGCCCAGCGCCGCGATGACCCGGCCTGGAGCGGCCGCGACCGCTTCCTGCTCTCGCACGGCCACTACGCGATCGCGTTCTACGCGGCCCTGATCGAGGCGGGCATCATCCCCGAGTCCGAGCTCGAAACCTACGGCAGCGACGACAGCCGCCTGCCCATGTCCGGCATGGCCACCTACACGCCCGGCATGGAGATCTCGGGCGGCTCGCTGGGCCAGGGCCTGGCCATCGGCGTGGGCATGGCCCTGGCGCTGCGCCACCAGGGCAACCCGGCCTTCGTCTACAACTCGATGTCCGACGGCGAGCTCGACGAAGGCTCGACCTGGGAAGCCGCGCTGGGCGCGGCCCACCACGGCCTGGGCAACCTGATCTGCCTGGTCGACATCAACAACCAGCAGGCCGACGGCCCGAGCTCCAAGGTGATGGGCTTCGAGCCCCTGGCCGACAAGTGGGCAGCCTTCGGCTGGCACGTGCAGCGCGTCAACGGCAACGACCTGCCGGCCGTCTACCAGGCCTTCGAGAACGCGCGCCACCTGGCCGAGGCCAAGCCCCGCGTGATCCTGTTCGACACGCTGATGGGCAAGGGCGTGCCCTTCCTGGAACAGCGCGAGAAGAACCACTTCATCCGCGTGGACCCGCCCGAGTGGCAGAAGGCCCTCGCGATCCTGGATGAATCCAATGCCGCCCTGGTGGGTGGGGAGTCCCTCTGATGAACACCGTGACCGACAAGAACGCCACTGCGCCGGCCAAGCCGCGCCTGACCACCTCGGCCATGATCGCGTCCATCGCGTCCGAAGGCCAGCGCGTGAAGGCCGCCCCGTTCGGCAAGGCCCTGGTCGAGCTGGGCGCGCAGCGCCCCGAGATCGTGGGCCTGACCGCCGACCTGGCCAAGTACACCGACCTGCACCTGTTCGCCCAGGCCTACCCGGAACGCTTCTTCCAGATGGGCATGGCCGAGCAGCTGCTGATGGCCGCGGCCGGCGGCATGGCCAAGGAAGGCCTGGTGCCCTTTGCCACCACCTACGCGGTGTTCGGCACGCGCCGCGCCTACGACTTCATCCACCAGGTGATCGCCGAAGAGAACCTGAACGTGAAGATCTGCGGCGCGCTGCCCGGCCTGACCACCGGCTACGGCCCCAGTCACCAGGCCACGGACGACCTGGCCATGATGCGCGCCATCCCCGGGCTGACCATCGTCGACCCCTGCGACGCGCTGGACATCGAGCAGGCCGTGCCCCAGATCGCCGCCCACAAGGGCCCGGTCTACATGCGCCTGCTGCGCGGCAACGTGCCCCTGGTGCTGGACGAGTACGGCTACAGCTTCGAGCTGGGCAAGGCCAAGCTGCTGCGCGACGGCAACGAGGTGCTGATCATCTCCAGCGGCTTCATGACCATGCGCGCGCTGGAAGCCGCCCAGGCCCTGGCCGCCGACGGCGTGGGCGTGGCCGTGCTGCACTGCCCCACGATCAAGCCGCTGGACGAGGCCGCGATCCTGGAGGCCGTGCGCTACAAGCACCGCCTGGTGGTCGTCGCCGAGAACCACTCGGTGGTGGGCGGCCTGGGCGAGGCCGTGGCCAGCACCCTGCTGCGCCACCGCGTGCAGCCCGCGGCCTTCCAGCTGGCCGGCCTGCCCGACGCCTACCTGGACGCCGGCGCCCTGCCCACCCTGCACGATCGCTACGGCATCAGCGTCGAGGCGCTGTGCGGGCGGATCAAGGGCTGGCTGGGCTGAGTCCGGGCCTGGCCCCTGACCCTGGCCCCTGACCCGGTTCCTGCGCCGCCCGGCGATACCCCGTACCGCATCCCCCATTTCTTCTTCATCACCCGCTTCCGACACCCCTGACCGGGTGCCGGTGGCCGGGGCCTTGCCCCGAACTTCCTGACCCCCACGGAGACCCCCATGCTTTTCAACCAACAAGTCGCTCTCGTCACCGGTGGTGCCGGCCTCAACGGCCTGGGCTTCGCCACCGCCCGCATGCTGGCCGCCCAAGGCGCCCGCGTCGTGATCCTGGACCTGGAACGCGCGGACCCGGCCGGCGCCGCCGCCCGCCTGGGCGATCAGCACCTGGGCGTGGTGGCCGACGTCACCGACAAGGCCTCGTGCGAGGCCGCCGCCGCGGCCGTGCTGGCCAAGTACGGCCGCATCGACATCCTGGTCAACAATGCGGGCATCACGCAACCGCGCAAGTTCAACGACATCAGCGGCGCCGACTACGACGCGGTGCTGGACGTGAGCCTGCGTGGCACGCTGTACATGTCGCAAGCCGTGCTGCCGGCCATGCGCGGGGCCAAGTCGGGCTCCATCGTCTGCGTCTCGTCGGTGTCGGCGCAGCGCGGCGGTGGCATCCTGGGCGGCCCGCACTACTCGGCTGCCAAGGCCGGCGTGCTGGGCCTGGCCCGCGCGCTGGCGCGCGAAGCCGGCATCGACGGCGTGCGCGTGAACTGCGTGACCCCCGGCCTGATCGCCACCGACATCAACAAGGGCCTGATTCCCGACGACCGCATGAAGGGCATCCTGGAACAGATCCCGCTGAACCGCATCGGCGTGCCCGACGACGTGGCCGGCTGCATCGTGTTCCTGGCCAGCCCGCTGGCCCAGTACTGCACCGGCGTCACGCTGGACGTCAACGGCGGCATGCTGATCCACTGAGCCACCGCACCCGGGGGCGGCGCTGACCCGCCCCCCAGCCCACGCCCGCCCGGCCGGCCGCGCCCCCGCATGGCCGGCCCCCCGGGCCCCTGCACACAAGAACCTGACGGAGACCTCCATGAGCCAACACGACACCTCCCGCCCCGGTCTGAACCGCCGCCACCTGCTGGCCGGCGCCGCCGCGCTGCCCCTGGCCGGCGTCACTGCCCTGGGCCTGGCCCCGCGCCGCGCCGATGCGGCCGAGTTCACCTACAAGCTCGCCACCGGCCAGGACCCCAGCCACCCGGTGAACAAGCGGGCGCAGGAAGCCATCGACCGCATCCGCAACGCCACCAACGGCCGGCTCGAGATCCGCCTGTTCCCGGCCAACCAGCTGGGCTCGGACACCGACCTGCTGTCCCAGGTGCGCAATGGCGGCGTGGAGTTCTTCAACCAGGCCGGCTCGGTGCTGTCGACCCTGGTGCCCGCGGCGGGCATCGCCAACACCGGTTTCGCCTTCGGCGACTACGACCAGGTGTGGAAGGCCATGGACGGCTCCCTGGGCAAGTACATCCGCGGCCAGATCGAGAAGGTCGGCCTGCTGACCATGTCGCGCCCCTGGGACAACGGCTTCCGCCAGATCACCACGTCCAGCAAGCCCATCAACACCCCCGAGGACCTGCGCGGCCTGAAGCTGCGCGTGCCCTCGGCCCCGATGCTGGCCACGCTGTTCACGGCCCTGGGCGCCAGCCCCACGCCGATCAACTTCAACGAGGTGTACTCGGCCCTGCAGACCAAGCTGGTCGAAGGCCAGGAGAACCCGCTGGCCATCATCAGTACCGCGCGTCTGTACGAAGTGCAGAAGTACTGCTCGCTGAGCAACCACGTGTGGGACGGCTACTGGATCCTGGGCAACCGCAAGGCCGTGGAGCGCCTGCCCAAGGACATCCAGGAGATCGTGTACCGCGAGTTCGAGCGCTCGGCGCTGGACGAGCGCGCCGACACCGCCGCGCTGAGCAAGTCCCTGCGCGCGGACCTGCAGGCCAAGGGCCTGCAGATCATCGACGCCGATCGCCGCGCGTTCAAGGCCGCGCTGGCCAAGACCAGCTTCTACAAGGACTGGCGCGCCAAGTTCGGCGAAGAGGCCTGGAAGCTGCTGGAAGAGAACGCCGGCGCGCTGGGTTGATGCGCTGCTGATGCGCCGCTGATCGGCCGCTGACCGGCGGCCGATCCGCCGTCGCCCCCCGGCCGGTGCCGCACGCGCACCGGCCGGCTCCCCCGAATCCTTTCCATCTTGATGCCGCGCGGCCCCCGGGCCCCGCAGCAGGGTGAAGTCTTGCCATGTCTGCCCCCTCCCCGTCGAATCCGCCCCTGCCCGCGTCCGTCAGCGCCTTGCTGGCCACCCCGCTGTCCCCGCTGGCCAACGCGATCCGCTTCTTGTCGATCGACGCCATCGTGCGCGCGGCCGAAGGCCACCAGGGCGTGCCCCTGGGCATGGCCGAGATCGCCACGGCGCTCTACACCCGGCACCTGCGCTTCAACCCGGCCGACCCCACCTGGGCCGACCGCGACCGCGTCGTGCTGTCCAACGGCCACGGCTCGATGCTGCTGTACTCGCTGCTGTACCTGACGGGGTATGAGGCCTTCCCGATCGAGCAGATCCGCGCGTTCCGCGAACTGGGCGCCCACGCCGAAGGCCACCCCGAGATCAATGCCGCCCACGGCATCGAGGTCACCACCGGGCCCCTGGGACAGGGCATCGCCAACGCGTTCGGCATGGCCGTGGCCGAGGCCTGGCTCAATGCGCGCTTCGGGGACGACCTGGTCAACCACCGCACCTACGCCTTCGTGGGCGACGGCTGCCTGCAGGAAGGCGTGGGCCAGGAAATGATCCAGCTGGCCGGCCACCTGCGCCTGGGCAAGCTGACCCTGTTGTGGGACGACAACCACATCACCGACGACGGCAGCACCGACCTGTCCATCAGCGAGGACGTGGCCGAGCGCTTCCGCGTGGCCGGCTGGCACGTGGTCGAAGTGGACGGGCACGACCTGGAGGCCGTGTCGGCGGCCCTGGCCGAGGCCCGCCAGGACCCGCGCCCTTCGATGCTGGCCTGCCGCACCGTGATCGCCCGCGGCCTGGCCCGCCTGCAAGGCCAGCGCGGCGGCCACAGCGGCCGCCTGTACCCCGAGGACGCGGCCCAGGCCCGCAGCGAACTGGGCTGGCCGCACGCGCCGTTCGAGGTGCCCGCCGACCTGCTGCAGACCTGGCGCGACGCCGGCCGCCGCAGCGCCGCCGAGCATGCCGCTTGGCAGGCCCGCCTGGCCGCGCTGGCCCCGGCCGAACGCGCCGAGTTCGAGCGCGTGATGGCCGGCGAGCTGCCCGAAGGCTGGCGCGACACCCTGGTGCGCTACCGGCAGCAGGCCCTGGTGCGCGACGATGCCCCCGGGGGTATCCTGATCTCGGCCGAGATCAACGACCAGCTCAGCGACGTGCTGACCGAGCGCATGGTCGGCTGCGCCGACCTGGAGGCGCCCACCAGCCACAAGCGCCGTCTGCGCGCGTTCACGGCGGACGACCGCGCCGGGGCCTATGTGCACTGCGGCGTGCGCGAGCACCTGATGGGCTCGATGGCCAACGGCATGGCCGCCCACGGCGGCGTGCTGCCCCTGGCCGTGACCTACCTGGCCTTTGCCGACTACGAGCGCCCGGCCATGCGCATGGCCGCGCTGATGCGCCTGCCGGTGAAGTTCGTGTTCAGCCACGACTCGATCGGCGTGGGCAAGAACGGGCCCACCCACCAGCCGGTGGAGATCCTGGCCTCGCTGCGCGCGATGCCGCAGATGCTGGTGCTGCGCCCGGCCGACGCGGTGGAAGCCGCCGAATGCTGGGAAATGGCGCTGGACTACGACCAGGGCCCCAGCAGCCTGGTGTTTGCCCGCCAGAGCCTGCCGCGCGTGCGCACGGACGCCGGCGCGACCAACCGCTCGGCCCGCGGCGCCTACGTGCTGCGCGAGGCCGAAGGCGGCGCCCGCGCGGTGACCCTGCTGGCCACCGGCTCCGAAGTGGCCATCGCGCTGGCCGCCCGCGACCAGCTGCAGGCCGGCGGCGTGCCCACGGCCGTGGTGTCCATGCCCTGCTGCGAGCGCTTCGACGAGCAGGACGCGGCCTACCGCGCCCAGGTGCTGCCGGCCGGCGGCGTGCGCGTGGCCGTGGAAGCCGCGGTGCGCTTCGGCTGGGACCGCTACCTGGGCGAGCATGGCGGCTTCGTCGGCATGCGCGGCTTCGGCGCCTCGGGTGCGGCGGATGCGCTGTACGAACTGTTCGGCATCACGCCGCAGGCCGTGGCCGCCGAGGCGCGGCGGCTGCTGGCGCAGCGGGTGGCGGCGGGTTGATACCCCTTGGGGTGTGCCGGGTCACGCATTCGTGCGCCCCTGCGCCCCTCGCTGCTCACACCCCCCTGCACACCCCCCTGCTCCACCCAGCGCTCCGGCGCGCTGCCACGCGCGCTGACCCCTTTGTCTGACCGGGGGCCCTGACCCGGCCCCCCTTCCACCGGAACCCTCCCATCTCCATGGACCGCATCGTCTTCCTCGACCGCTCGACCCTGGCCCCGCAGATCCGCGTGCGCCGCCCGGCCTTCGCCCACGACTGGGTCGAACATGAGCGCACCACGCCGGCCCAGGTGGCCGAGCGCCTGGCCGGCGCCACCATCGCCATCACCAACAAGGCCCCGATCACGGCCGAGGTGCTGGCCGCCGTGCCCACGCTGAAGCTGGTGGCCGTGGCCGCCACCGGCACCGACTGCGTGGACAAGGCCGCCTGCGCCGCGCGCGGCGTGGCCGTGGCCAACATCCGCGGCTATGCGGTCAACACCGTGCCCGAGCACACCTTCGCCCTGATCCTGGCGCTGCGCCGCAGCCTGGTGGCCTACCGCGAGTCGGTGCAGGCCGGCCGCTGGCAGGAGGCGGCCCAGTTCTGCTACTTCGACCACCCGATCCGCGACCTGGACGGCGCCCGCCTGGGCATCATCGGCGAGGGCGTGCTGGGCCAGCGCGTGGCCGCCCTGGGCCGCGCGTTCGGCATGGAGCCGGTGTTCGCCGCCCACAAGGGCCGCGGCGACATGGGCCCGGGCTTCGTGCCCTTCGACGAGGTGATGGCCATGTCCGACGTGATCAGCCTGCACGCGCCGCTGACGCCGCAGACCCGCGGCCTGCTGGGCGCGCCCGAGTTCGCCGCGATGACGCGCCGCCCGCTGATCATCAACACCGCCCGCGGTGGCCTGGTGGACGAGGCGGCCATGGTGGCCGCGCTGGAGCAGGGGCAGATCAGCGGCATCGGCTTCGACGTGACCGACGGCGAGCCGCCGGCGCTGGACAACCCGCTGATGAAGGCCGCCCGCCGCCCGGACGTGATCCTGACGCCCCACGTGGCCTGGGCTTCCGACGAGGCGCAGCAGACCCTGGCCGACCAGTTGATGGACAACGTCGAGAACTTCCATCGCGGCCAGCCCACGAACCTGGTGCAAGGGGGGTATTGAGATGGGCGCGGTGGGGCCTGACGCGGTGGTGCCGCCGCAGCTGCTGCGTGCGATGTTCGATGCCGCGGTGGCGGCGGCGCAGCCCGCGCTGTGCATCCCGCCCCACCTGCCGCCGCGCCCCAAGGGCCGCACCGTGGTCATCGGCGCGGGCAAGGCCTCGGCGGCCATGGCGCGGGCGCTGGAGCAGCACTGGCCGGGCCCGCTGGAAGGCAGCGTGGTCACGCGCTACGGCTATGCCGTGCCCTGCGAGCGCATCGAGATCCTGGAAGCCGCGCACCCGGTGCCCGACGCGGCCGGGCAGCGCGCCACGGCGCGGCTGTTCGAGCGCGTGGCCGGGCTGACCGAGGACGACCTGGTGATCGCGCTGATCTCGGGCGGCGGCTCGGCCCTGCTGGTGGACCCGCCCGAGGGGCTGGCCCTGGCCGACAAGCAGGCGCTGAACACGGCCCTGCTGCGCAGCGGGGCCACGATCACCGAGATGAACGTGGTGCGGCGCCACCTGTCGGGCGTCAAGGGCGGGCGGCTGGCCGCGGCCTGCCACCCGGCGCGGGTGCTGACCCTGATGATCTCGGACGTGCCGGGCGATGACCCGGTGGACATCGCGTCTGGGCCCACGGTGCCGGACCCGACGACCTGCGCGGACGCGCTGGCGGTGCTGGCCCGCTACGGGATCGACCCGGGGCCGGCGGCGCGGGCCTGGCTGGCGCGGCCGGAAGCCGAGAGCGTCAAGCCGGGGGACCCGCGGCTGGCGCGCTGCGAGTGGCGCATGGTGACCAGCCCGCAGATCGCGCTGGACGCCGCAGCGCGGGTGGCCGAGGCCGCGGGCGTGCGGGCGCACATCCTGGGCGACAGCCTGGAGGGCGAGGCGCGCGAACTGGGGCTGGCGATGGCCGGCATCGCGCGCCAGGTGGCCACGCGGGGGCAGCCGTTCGCGCGGCCCTGCGTGCTGTTGTCGGGGGGCGAGACCACGGTGACGGTGCGGGGCACGGGGCGCGGTGGGCGCAACGTGGAATTCCTGTTGGCGATGGCGGTGGCGCTGCGCGGGCTGCCGGGGGTGCACGGGATCGCCTGTGACACCGATGGGGTGGATGGCCTGGAGGAGATCGCCGGGGCGCTGGCGGGGCCGGACACGCTGGCGCGGGCGCGGGCCTTGGGACTGAACGCGCAGGCCTCGCTGGACGACAACGACGGGCATGGGTTCTTCTCGGCCCTGGGGGATTCGGTGGTGACGGGGCCGACCTTGACCAACGTGAATGATTTCCGGGCGGTGTGGGTGGGGTAGGGGTCGGATCGGTCGGTGTTGGTGGGGGTGTCGCGCGGGGCTGGCGGGGTGCTGCTCTTGTAGCGGGGGCGGCCTCGGCGGTGGGCGGGCGTGGGCGTGGGCGTGGGCTGGCGCAGAATGTTCGCTTCCAATCGCCAGGGAGGCGTCGTTTGTCCAGGATCTACCGCTTTGTGGTCGGGGCGGCTTTGCTCGCCCTGGTGGGGCTGGCCCAGGCACAGGCGCCGCGGTGGCCACCCTTGTTCGAGGGGCAGGCCAAGGCCAGCTTCCATGCCAGTGCGCGGATCATGGCCTCGGCCGGGCAGCGGGACGTGACGCTGCACTACGGGCTGCTGGGG
>Ga0228698_1001512_pt1 | contig 11222 bp, 16 predicted proteins | sample McNCre117_Aug_MG_FD_178015 | JGI IMG/M metagenome (GOLD analysis project Ga0228698, IMG submission 178015) | Freshwater microbial communities from McNutts Creek, Athens, Georgia, United States - 1-17_Aug_MG | ecosystem: Environmental > Aquatic > Freshwater > Creek | place: USA: Georgia...
TATTTCACCGAAGAGGCCCGAGATCGTGACGCCATTGTGACTTTAATCGACCGTGCCGTGCGGTCTGAAGTCTTCGACATCTCCGGCACTTGGTACGTGCTCAATAACGCCAGCGGCGAAGAGATCGGCAAGTGGCAGGGCAAGGGTAAGCTGATGATGGCGCTTATGCAGGACGAAGCGCTGTTAACGAAACTTACCAAGATGGTTTCGACAAAGGAAAAGCTGAATGGACCGAGTGCAAGAACTTCATCAAAATCTGCTGCAATCGCGGAAAGCGATGAAGTTTCTGTTGAGCCGGAAAGTTAACCGGGCGACGATCCATAGATACCAACTCGGTTACTACAACAAGTCAGAACTATCAAGGCTGTATGACAGAGTGCTCTTCCCAATCTTCGATCCCTACGGAAACTTCTGCTTCTATCAGGGAAGAGCACTCTACGATTACGAAGCCGCAGGCACCCCTAAATACTGGCACGAGTCGTTCGAGAAGTCCGGCCTCTTATACGGTTTGCATGAGTGCGCGGACATCGCCATTGATGCACCGTTTATTGTCCTCAACGAAGGGCCAATGGACGTGTTATCATTGGCCTGCGCTGGAATTCCCGCAGTCGCAAGTCTAGGCACCACGTTCTCAGAAGAGCAAGCGTATCTCATACGCCGCTACAACAAGAACGTGTGCATTTGGCGTGACGCTGACTCAGCAGGAATCAAGGCACGCCAGCACGCCGTACCGATCCTTCAAAGCGTAGGGCTGGAAGTGTCTTACATCGGAGATACCGGCGAGTTCAAAGACCCTTCCGACATGTGGGAGCGTGCTGGTTTAATAGAAGTAGCGAGAACACTCAATGAGCGATTTGCAGCGTAAGGCCACACAACGTATCGAACACTACCAAGCCGTCATCAAGTTCATCGGCAACGTGCAATTGCACCTGATGTCGCTTGAAATGGAAACCGGCGTTGAGTGGCAATTCCCTGCTGTACTCTTCGCTGAGATATTCCCGAAACCCAATCGACGTGACAAGTGGAGCACCAGCGGCAACGCCATTCAGTTCCATACCGATGAGGACATTGACACCGCTTGCTATCGGTATTTGGATTGCGTCATTGAGACTACGTTTGCTGGGATCGCACTACGCGACGGGTTCAAACCTGCATTTGAAAAATCAAATACACATGGATGGAAGAACCATTTGCGAGTGTGCACCGATTACCTAGCCAAGAACATTGTGAGGAACGCACGTGCCAACTAGCATTGCCAAGATTGAACTCCGAAACTTCGGGCCACACGAGCACACGGTGTTCGACCTTGGTCCGCTTACGTCCATTGTCGGCACAAATGACGTGGGCAAAAGCTGGCTCTTCTATGCCGTTGAGATGGTGCTTGAGAACGAAGAGTTTCCAGCGCACTACCTGACGTACGGTACCAAGGAAGGCAGCGTCAAGATCACGTTTGACGACGGTGAGTGGATCGAACGCAGCCGCACCGGTTCCAAGCAGCAATGCAAGATGTCAGGGCACCCCAAGCCATACGACACGATCAAGGACATTAAGGACATCGTGCAAAGCTTCACAGGCTTTGTGCCGTTCTTTGTGGACAAATCTGATCGCACACCGGAAAGCTTGCAACTGATCCCCATCGACGCAGGCAATACCTACCTAGTCAGCGGCACGTCAGCCGAAGGCGTTCTTAGGCGTGTGAACCGGCTGATGGCGGGTGCGGGAATCGAAACCGCCAAGATGCGGCTCGACAGCGAACTCAAGGCGCTTAACACCAAGGCCAAGACGGATAAGCAGAAGCTTGACGAGTCGGCTGCGGTTCTGGCGCACCTTGAAGGCGCAGTCTATGATGAGGTTGAGACTTCCACCAAGGATGTTGACCGCATTCTTGGTGAACTTTCCACCATGCGCGATGATCTTCAGGTGCTTGAAGACGCCGAAGCGCTGTTGCCTCACGCTACAGCGATTAAAAACGCTAGGAAAGCGCAGACTGAAGCGACAGCAAGCATGGATGGATTTGAAGCTGTGCTGACAAAGCTAAATGAGCATGTGGCGACTCTGCGTGACGTGCAGGCCACAGAAGAGGTCATCCGAGACGCGATGGCTACGCTCGACAGCCTGTACGATGAGCAAGACGGCATCAAGGCCGAACTTGAAAAGCTTGAGCCGTTGATTGCGGAAGCTGAGAAGGAAGCAGCGGTGCTTGTGGCTAAGACTGAGATCGCGCAAGAGACGATCATCAAGGCCGCACGCGCTGACTGGGATGAACCTATGATCGAAATACCGAAGGCGCTCGGTACGCAGACCTACGGTTTCATTCAGACGGTCGGCGCGGCTCTAAGCGATCACATGTCAGGACAGGACATGGCTGAGCAAATGAATTTGGAAGATGAGTGGAGCAAATGCCTAAAGTTGTAACCTTTACCGACAGCCATATACGGATGTCAGCGCCGGTGGGCCGTATCGAAAAGAATTGGCTAGACGTGTGCCTAGGCCAGTTCGAACAAGTGCTGGCTATCGCTAAGCGCGAAGAAGCCGATGCCGTGCTTTGTTCAGGCGATCTTGGCGATTCCCCTAAGTGGGCACCGGAAGCGTTGGTCCGTTTTATGGACCTTGTGTCGCAGTACGGGATACCGATCATCACGACGTTGGGGCAGCACGATGTCTACGGACACAACATCGACACATGGACTTACACCGGTGTAGGCGTGCTTGCCGCCGCAGACGCGATGGCTAAGACAGGGTTGTTCACGGTCCTGCGCAACGGTGACTACGAATTGATCGGTGACGACATTGCCGTGTACGGCTTCGCCTTCGAAGAGGACACCACGAAGGACTTACTTAGCGGTCGGTGGCAATCGCCTAAAGAGCACAAGCCTAGGGTGCGCATCGGGCTGGTGCATGCGTCGGTCGGCGCTGAAGCAGGCTACGGTTGGGAAGGCATTGCCGATCAATGCGTGCGCGGCCTGCATATCGCACAGTTCGGTGACATTCACGAAGGCTTCGACATCTTTGAGCGGGAGAACGAAGCACAAAGCTTTTCACCCGGCTCGTTGGTGCGCTCTTCACGGAACGACATCGGGCGTACACCGCTATGTGCGATCATCGATGTCACCGCCGAAGGGTGGACAATCGCCTACGAAGACGTGCCGGACGGCGATGATGAGCACGTGTTCATCACGGATGCCGTGCTGCCGGACATGGGCGACATGGCGCAGGATTTCAAGAACATGTTGGCGCGTGCTCGGGATTACAAAGATGAGCATCCGCGTGACCGTGTTGAGCGTATCGGCAAGTCTGGCGGGTACACAAAGAAGCAGCAGACATTGGTGCTTGAGCGCCTAGAGGAAACAGCATGAGCGAACACAAACATTGCGAATGTGGCTGTAGCCACGTCATCGGCCTAAACGACAACGGTCCTTGCGCCACCTTCGAAAAGGGTGCCAATGGGCGCTGTGTCGGTTGCGATCACTCGGAAGAGTGCCACGCAAAGAAGAAGCTGCCGAAGCTTCCTATGGAAAAGATGGGTGAAGGTATGAACACCAAGGGTGTGCACTAATGGCAACATTGCCGGAACTGAAGCGTCGGCAGACGGAGTTGATGAATCGTGATCGGGAAATTGCTGTGCAGATCGGCACCAAGGAAAACCTGATCGAAACGAGCATCACCCATCTCAGGGAAGTGTTCGGAGATGACATCCCCGACGATCCGACGAAGATTGAATTCGACAAACTGAAGGCCGATGTCGCTACAGCCATTCAAGAGGCTGAGACGGAAGCGGACACACTCTTGACCGAAGCAGAAGGCAAGCTGGATACAGCAGAGGAAGAACTTGGAAAACTTGTCGGCGCGGAATAACAAGCTGAAGAACCGGCTGTACGCTCGTGAGTCTCTTCTGACCACGACCGGCAAGGTGCACACGAACTTGACTATGGTGGTCGAGAGGAACGGCGAAGACATCGCTGACTTCACGAAGGCCATTGAGCTATGTCGAGCCTGCATCGAAGATCAGAGTGACGCCAAGACGCACATTGAGAACATCACTTCGGCGCTGCTTAACACAGTCATGCAGAGCATGTACGCCGAAGAGGATTTCACGGGTGATCTGCCGGTGTATGAGTACAAGCTTGAACCGGTAAAGGACAACATGGATGTCGTTGTCGGTCTGAAGCCTACGGTGCTCAAGAACGGTATAGCGGCTGCGCCTACGAAGTACGGTGGCGGTGTACGAAATCTGATCTCGTTTGCTAACCGCCTTGTCTACTTGCTGCTTAACCCTGAACTCACCCCCGTGCTGTTCATGGACGAAGCGCTCACCAACGTGTCACAGTCGGCATGGGCCTACATCGTGAAGTTCGTTGAAGACTTGCAAAAGGACATCCCGCTTCAAGTAATCTGCATCACGCATAGTCACGCTGAATTCCCCAAGACGCTGCAAGTCTGGAAAGAGGGCGACGTAAGCCGTGTGCGTGAGATGGTGCTTTGAAAAATCAAATGCAGGTTTAGGTTCAAATGACGTACACGGTAGGTTTTCTATTCAGTCCAACGATGCGCGAAGTCTTGCTCATCGAAAAGAATCGTCCGGCTTGGCAGGCCGGTAAGCTTAACGGCATCGGTGGCAAGCGGCAAGAGGACGAACCCGCGTTCGTATGCCAAGTCAGGGAGTTCGAAGAAGAAGCCGGTGTGCGCGTCTTGCATTGGCGGGAGATCGGCAGCATTGAAGGGCCGGAATGCTATGACGAGAACATGGCGCTCAAATACCCGATGTTCCATGTCACCGTGTTTGCCGCCTGCGCTCACCTAGCTGAATGGGATGCGGTCAAGGCGATGACCGATGAACCGATTCATAAGGTGCCGGTTCACGACATCCTGTACGGCGCAGGACCGTTCACAACGATTCCGAATCTCAAGTGGTTGATCCCGATGGCTGGGCAATCTCTGCTTGGCGTGTACAATGAAACCAAGTTCAGAGTGATAGAACATGCCTAAACCAAAAGCAAAGCCAGCGGCACCACGTAAGCGCACAGGGCGCACGTCTCGCAACAAAGGAACTCGCGGCGAAGTTGAATTCGTGGAGTTCCTACTTCATTACGGCATACCGGCACAGCGCGTGCTGGCTTCGGGTTCTTTCCTGGGTGCCAAGTCAGACATCAAGGTTGGCGTAGCGCTCAACCCCAACGGCACCATGCCTAGTCGAGATGAAGGCGTCTGTATCCTTCGCGCTGAAGTCAAGAACCGCAAGGACAACCCGAAACACCTTTACCCCGACATGGAGTACGTACAGGCGATTTTAATCGAAGCCAGTAGGCACGGAAGCGAGACGGTGTGGGGCCATCTCAATCAGGATGAAATCTCCAAGGCGCTCGTGCTGCGAAGAGACAAGGTGCCGGACGGCGCTATCAAGAACATGGACGGCAATCAAGTGTTCATGGTGTGCATGGGGCTAGAGGATTGGGCCGAACTTTTCTTGAAGGCTTACCCCGATGCCAAAATCCCTAGCTGAACAGTTTCAAGATCAGACAGACCCTTACCGTATAGCCAAGATCAAGTATTTGGAAAGGGCTACGGACGGTCCTAAGATTCTAGCGAGAGTATGTCTTGTATGCAAGGAAGGGTTTCACGTCACCGAAACTTACTGCATGCTTGACTATTGCCCGATTTGTTACGCCATACTAGAAACATACCGAGATCAGAACTATGACCAAGCAAGAATTGCTGAACTTGAGAAAGCGCTTCATGGAGACGGCTCTTGACCTCTCCATTGATTTCCCACCGCCGATCCGCGTATGGCTCAAGGAATCAGAGAAGATCGAAGACGCCGTTCAGCTAACTGTCATAGGGCGCATGGCCCGACAAGGCAACTGGGAAGGGCATTGGAATAAACACCGCAACGAGTTTCAAAAGCAGATTACAGAGCAGCAGGACTTAGCGCTCAAGGATCGCGGCCTAGACATCGCTGTAAAGCTGGCAGAGTTCAAGGCCGAACGGGTCTTCACCGTGCAAGAGAACATCGGCAAAGTCGTCAAGGAATTGATGGCGCGTATGGACTTCATGGACGACCGCGCATTGGTGCAGTTCGCCAAGCTGTTGTTCGACTCACAGAAAGACGCCATTGAAATGCTTCAGGCTGAATTCGACAAGCAGGGTAATCCTGAAGACGCACCCGGCACCGAGAGTCGCCGCGAACGTCTTGCCAAACTCGGGTTGCTTTCGAGCGCAGTCGATGTCGCTCAAAAGAAACTGCCTGCCGGTAAGGAAACGCTTGGCGCTGAATCTCCGGCAGACGCACAGGACACGGCAATCGATCTTGACGCATTCAAGGAACTTGAGAACCGTGTCTTGCCGAAGGATAAGACTGCATGAACGTAAAGGAACAAATCTCAAAGCAAGTCGAAGCGCATCAGGCTAAGCTTGCAATGGAAGCGGACTTAGCCGGTGTCACAGAGCACTTAGAGGGCAAGTCACCAAAGGAAGTCCTGCGCTTCATTGTGGACGCACGCCACGAGATTTTATCCTCACCGCCTGAGACGGTTCTTGAGTTGCATCAATGCATCAAAGCGATCTACGGCGTGTCGGTGCCGTACACTTCGACGCACCCCGACTTTCATGCACCGTTGGAAGCTATGGCGGCGATGTACTTTGGCACTCACGAAGACATCGTTTGGCTTGCCGCTCGTGGTGGCATGAAGACGCTAGGCTCTTCGATCATAGCCAACCTGCTTAACCAGTTCAATCCAAGCTTCGAAAGCATTCACGCTGGCGGTACGCAGACACAGGCCAAAGTCGCTGCCAAGTATCTGAAGAACTTCTACCGTATCCCGCCGATGAAAGAATACTTCCTGCAAAAGCCGGGTGTGTTCCAAGCGGAATGGCGCAACGGTTCGACGTGGAACATCGTCACCGGTAGCTTCGGTGGTGTGTCCGGTCAGCACCCTAGACTTCTGACGCTTGACGAGATCGAAGTTTGGGATAGAGAAGCGCTGATGCAGACCTTCGAAGTTCCTACATCGGCAGACGGCTACCGGCGTAGGTGGGCCGCGTTCTCCACCAGACAGCGTTCGTTCGGGGCTATGAACTGGCTCATCGATGAGGCACCGAAGCGCGGCATGCATCTTTACCAATGGACGCTGTTCGAAATGATGCGTCCGTGCGTGACGTGCAAAGCCATTGATGAGAACCCACATGGTGACGATGACTGTAGGGCCAAGTCGTGCATCCTATGGGAGCATTGCAAAGGCACTAGGGCACGCAAGTCAACCGGCTGGCTCACGCTTAAACAGGCGCAAGAGAAGTGCGTGCGTCTCGGTGGGCCGCAAGGTCGAGAGTTCCTTACGCAAGGCGTTTGCCAGCGTCCGTCTTCACACGGTCTGGTGCTCCACAACTTTGAGAAGAAGCCAAGGCCGGAAGGCAACTACACGCAATGGACCTATGTCAAGGAACTTCCGTGGTTCGCTCTTCACGACCCCGCAGAAGGTAAGAAGTCGGTCATTTACTTCATTCAGATGGACGGTGATCGAACGTTCGTTTTCGATGAACTCGTGGACTCTCAATGCGCCAACGTCATGCAGGCCAAGAAAGCCTTCTACGAGCATTGTAAGAAGATGGGTTACACCGATCCTACGGTAATTGTTGTGGACCCTCACAAGCCTGACGCTGTGGCTGACTGGAAGGAAGGCACGCCGCATGGTGAAGGCATCATGCACAGCTACAAAGCGGACATGCCGGACATCAGCGAGGACACGGGGGTAAGTGATAAGCTTGTCACCACTCTTGAATTCCTGCGCAAATATATCTTCGACGGCGTAAGCCGAAGGCTCTTTGTGAACAAGGACTACTGCCCTAGCCTTGACTGGGCGATAGGGGAATACCACTACCCCGTTAGTCGAGCCACCAACGAAATTCAGTCGGATACACCTAGTAAAGAGTACAGCGATGAAATCGACCCTCTTAGGTACTGGGTGATGTACTTACTTACGAAGTTCAAACACGGAAGACTGCGTTTTCTGTTCTTGTAGGTTCAATGGGCTATGATTATTAGTGCGGTGCACGAAGAGGGCATCGCATCATGCTATCATAAGGGTGTCAAGCACAGATGAGACAAGGTGGGCAGGATGAACTCGCAAATGTTAAACTTGAACTCGGCTTGGCAAAGCAGCGTATTGAGCAACAGGATAAAGTCATTGAACAACTCAATGAACGTCTTGACAAGCAGGAAACAAAGTTCGTCTCGGTAGAACAGTACAAGCCTGTGCAATCTATCGTGTACGGAATGGTGGCGACAGCGCTAATGGCGGTGCTTTGGACAGTTCTGAATTTGGTAGGGTTAAAGAAATAATGAGGATACTGAAATTGATCTCACTCTGCCTGGTAGTGCATGGCGTGCTTAGCTGCTATGGACACTTGACAGACTGGATGCTTCCGGTAAGCTACGGCACTAACGAACCTACCGTGTGGTTGACTTCGGTCAGCTACACCATCGTTGGGTTGACGTTGCTTGTCATGCTGTACATGCAAGACACGGACCATAAGCATGTTTTGATCTCAACCACGTCTACGATGCTGCTCATGGCACTATGGGTGTCCGTGAACAACGGTGTGTTGCTCACGAAGTATATCGGAAAAGACAACGCGCAAGCTGTCGCAGACATGGTGCCAAGCATCGGCTCGACGCTCACTTTGATAATGATTGCCGCTGCCGGTTACTTCTACTTGTTCAACGGCAAAATGTGCGTGTACCGAAGAGCCTGCGGTGCGGGGGTCATTGTAGTGTCGTTGCTGGCGCTCATCGGGCACCTAACACGCACGCCTTGGATGCAGTTCGATTTCCAACCTACACCGGACTGGTCGGTGCCTATGCCGCTGCCTTCGGCTGTGATGTCCATCATGGCAGGCATCGTGTTGCTGCTTCTACCCAAGCACGATCCCGTAGCGGTTCGTTAGGTTCAAACCTGCATTTGAAAAATCAAATGCATGTCGGTAAAATGAACTTGCGCGGTGTAGCAGTCTGGTAGCTAACTCGTTTCACTAGCGAGAGGTCGGAGGTTCAAATCCTTCCCGCGCAGCCAATTTTCTTGTATAATCCATTCAGCACGACGGAGGCTACTACAAGAACATGTTCACTCGTAATTACGATCCCAACACCGGTGCGTCACTCGCATTCCACGAGGACGCCGTTTTCGGCAACAGTCGTCTTCCTGGGAACATTCCCACGATTGAGATGGCCTTTCAACTCATGGGCAGTCACCCCGACTTGGTGACGAACAGCGACTTCGGTTCGGTCCTAAACTCAGCCACCGTCAACCCGACGCTTGCCGTGCTCACCGGCAAGAACGGCTACAACTTGTACGGTGCCGGTGCCGCGACCGACGCTCACCAGTACATCAACAAGATCGACGTGTTGCTCAACAAGGGCCGCACGGTTCGCCTGTACGCTGAGTTCGCAATGGGTGACGTAGGCGGCTCTACCGGCAACGAGATCGCAATCGGCCTTGCGACCGCTGGCGTTGGCACCAACGTTATCGCCACCGAGCCGAACAACCAGATTCTTTTCCGCAAGCTGAAGACGCAATCGGTGTTCCACCTGATTTCGAAGAAGGCGACCGGACAGACTGATGAGGACGTGACGCTTCCGACCGGCACCCTGGTTGCCAACACCGTCTATGCGGTCGAAATGCTCATCACTCCCGATGCGGTCACGGCGAACAAGGCGAAGGTTCAAATTTGGTTTGGACCGGCGCTTCAGGGAGTCAACAACGAGAACAAGCTTCCTTACTTGGGAGAGTTCTCAATCGCTGCGCAATGCCCCGCAAACACCGTTGAACTGGCGTTTGTCCGAGCATGGCGGCAGGGTTCCACTTCAACCACGACTCCGGCATGGTTTGGCAAGATCGGCTGGGAAGTCGAAGCGGCCTAACGATCCTCTTGGTCGTGCACGAAAGCACTCGGTGGTTTCACCGGGTGCTTTCTTTTGTGTTGGTATAATCTCTTTGCCGGGTTATGGCAAGGTGCAAGCGGTCAGGGGTCCAAGTACACGACCTAAGCCGACGCAGGCCAACCCCGTTAGGCCCGAGGGTTAATGAACGGGTTGCATTAAATGATCGGACGTTCATGGAAAGCTACCATGAAAAGGTCGATAGAATAGGCACGAAGTGAGATCGGGCGAGTAGGAATCATTGAAGGGCCACGTGAAAGGCTATCACTCAGAGTGACGCGACTTTGGGATGCTGACTAGGTGGGTTACGCTCTTCGACCCGGCAAACCAAAAACTGAAGGTACAATCAAGACATGCCACACCTGCATATCCATATCGAAGCTGAACTGAACGTTGCCGGAATCGACACTCCCGTAAACGTTCCCGAGATCGTCATCCCGATCAACGACGCCGAAGCCACCGCAGCCGCGCTCGGTCTTTCCGCTGTTGACGCCAACGATCCGCACCCCGGCGACGGCGTTGCTGAGGTCGCCTATCACTCTCCCGCCATGAAGGTCAAGGTCGCACGCATTTTCGGACGCGACATCAACGTGACCGGCGAAGTGGACGCCGACGCCAAGGTGTCCATCACCAACGACTAAAACCCCCGCCCCTATGCCCACAGGGACAAGCAGGCCGGTCTAGCCCTCAGACCGAGCCTGCTTTTGATTTTAATGGTAAACTATGGGCATGAGCATCGATCAAAGATCAGCGGCAGTCATCGCCACTCTTCGTCCTAAAGCGCAGGCGTACATGACCGCGCTCATCGAAGTTCTCAATGAGGACTTACCCGAGGGTTACGAAATCCGAGCGATCAGCGGAAATCGTACGTGGGCAGAGCAAGACGCACTATACGCTCAAGGTCGCAACGGAAACCCCGGTCCCATCGTCACCAACGCCAAGGGTGGGCAGAGCAACCACAACTACGGTCTAGCCATCGACATCGGCGTTTTCAAGGATGGTGTCTACCAGGGTGAGTCGCAGCTTTACCACACGATCTCTGACAAGCACAAGCGTGTGCCTCATACGGACTGGGGTGGCGACTGGCATTCCATCCACGATGAGCCTCACTACCAAGTCAACATCGGCAAGGATGTCAAGGCACTCTTTCAGATCGTCACGCAACATGGGTGGTCAGCGATTGACGCTCTTATTCCTGACTTCCCCGGCGTCATCTCTTCGTCCACCGTGGTCAAGGTCTACAAGAACGACGGTATCACCGGCGTGGCTGCTTGGCTGCAAGATGATTCGACGT
>Ga0228698_1001513_pt1 | contig 11213 bp, 6 predicted proteins | sample McNCre117_Aug_MG_FD_178015 | JGI IMG/M metagenome (GOLD analysis project Ga0228698, IMG submission 178015) | Freshwater microbial communities from McNutts Creek, Athens, Georgia, United States - 1-17_Aug_MG | ecosystem: Environmental > Aquatic > Freshwater > Creek | place: USA: Georgia...
TGTAGAGAGGGTCGCCACCAGCATTTTTACTATTCACTTCATCCGCTGTTGGTAATTCTGAAATAGAACGAAGCGGTGCCTGCGACGCGGCGACTGATTGCACTGAAGCTACAGGGGCTGTAGGTACCGAAGACATATCTGCTGCTGCGTCAGTTGCTGTAACCGGAGCAACTGGCGGAACCGTTGGTACCGTTGGGAGTACGCGCACTGGAACTGGTGTTGGAAACGCGCGTGGTGATTCAGTTGGGTTTACTTCACCCCATACGGCCGGTTCTGCTGCTGGTTGTGGTACCACAGACGAGACCGGCATAGTCGGCACAATAGGAGCAGGTACGATGACAGGCTCTGGTGCTGGCACCGTATCTTTAGGACGATTGAGAAGTGTGAGGACGTTCGTGTAAACCGTTTCCAGACGACCCATAGCACGTGCCGCGTCGGCTTCGGGAGCATCAGCAATTAATTTCATAGCCTCGAGTAGGGCCGACATATATTCACGACCAAGTGCGTTATCTAAATCAACCAAATTTACTGGATTGCCAACACGGCTATTGATATCAGACTTGATGTGTCGAATTCGTTCGAGACGTTCTGTTGCTGCTGGATTTGGCGCTTCGACAACCGGAGGAGTTGGCAGTACGGGAGTAGGCGACGGAACTGGCGCTGGAGTTTGTGACAAAACAGGCGCTGATGGAATTGATACAACTGGATCCTGAGATTCAGAAACAATTGGTGCTGAAGGTGCAGGGACGACTGGTCGAGGTACAGCTACTACAGGACGAGGTTGTATTGGTTTGATAACCGGCGGAACCTGCTCAGAAACAGACACAGTTGGAGTTGGAGTTGGAGTTGGAGTTGGAGTTGGAGTTGGAGTTGGAGTTGGAGTTGGAGTTGGCACCGAAACCACTGGCGCTGTTTTTACTGCTACAGGCGCACCTGGCATAAATACCGGCACTGGTCGTCCACTAGAAAAACCTGCTACAGGCGCTCGGGGCTTTTCTACAACGGCCGCTATTGACGCTTCTTTTTTGGCAGGCGCTGCTGCCGAAGTTTTGGTAATACCTGCTTCGCGGAGACGTTCCTCAAGAATAGTTCGTACCGCTGGGTCTCCGCCGCCATTACTATATAAAAATACTAAATCACGCAGTTCATTACGATCTGCCGGAGAGAGTTCACTCGCCCGAATAGCACCAAGTACCGCGAGTACTCCCGCTTGTGAATTAAAATCAAAATTACTACCACCGTTTGAAGAACGATCATCAGGTACCATATGTATGCATCATACCATTTTAGTGAGCTACACGAACTGTTCATCCCCTCCATACCTGTGTATTACTTATCCAACCTTCACCTTTTTTACACTCTCAATCGCTGCAACTATTTCCGTATGTACCGCCAGCAAAAGATCAGGAAACATTTCAAACACAGCAGTCAGTAAATCTGGATCCGACTGATGCTCCTCAACCCAGGTTGTAAAATTTTGAGCTGTAGCAGTATCAGCGGTTGCCAAAAATGAGGCAATGGCACCTTCCATCATGACTGCTTGCAACTCTTCAATTTGAGAAGCCGCCTCTGGCGATACAGAAGAACTATCGAGACCAAGCTCTGTTTGTAGTGTCGTCACAAGTGATAAAAGAGGATTCATAGAATATGTCATACGTTATGCGCCACGCCCTAGTTGTTCTGTCGCGTACAGAATTTCAACCACTTCGCGCAATGGCATACGATGAATATCAATATCTGGATGATTAAGGATAAACTGCGCGATACGATCAGCCCAAACCGCAAATCCGGCAGACGTAATATGTAATTCTTCAAGTGCGTGCGCTGCACCACTCTTGCGGTTTTTGAGTGACAAAATCTCTTGCACGGTTTTTGACTTTAACGCTTCGTACGGAGTAGTGAGCTGTGCTGAAGTAAAGAACGATCGACCAAGTGTATTCTGTCGAGAACCGAAGAGACCCTCTGTTGTATAAATCCATTCTTTTACATTGTCTGACAACGCCTCTTTGCCACCAGGAAACTGATTCAAATAACCATATATTTTAGGTAGCGTGAGTTCCGATTTCGCCACTGATTCAGCCACTGCTTCTATATCAATTCGTGATACAGGCTCACGAGCTTCGTCAGACAGATCTAATAGACCTGATTGTATTTCGGTATCGGGCTTTAAATATTCCGAGAGGGGTACCTTTTCAACTCCACGGTACTGTTCAAACGACACATCTCCATTCTGTTCCGACTTAATAAAATCAATATTTTCATCAGGTGTCTCAATCAAAATAGATGGCCGAGTTACGCCAGGGAGTGGTGCAATCGGGGATTTTTCAAATGCAGATTCCGTGCGAAGCGGCTGTGCTTCAGGACGTGTCACAGGGTGCTCTGGCACTAACTTTATTCTCTTCCCGAACAGGCGTGCAATATTTGTAAATTGCTGTGCCAAGGTTGTAGGTTCATGAAAGAAATCTCGCTCTAATTGAGTTACTTGTGCATCTTTTTGCAAAGCAAATTTTGACGAAACATTTTGCGCTAGCTCGTAGGTAAGATTCGAAAACAGTGTCTTGTAGACTTTTTCAGTCGTTTCAACTGCTGCTAAGGCACCCTCCTGAAAACCGGCGTACTCTCGACGCTGTGGAATTGTCTTGAAACGAATTGCTTTCATGAGTGCTGCAACATAGGCGTCTTTTGCCTGACGGAGCGTTCGCAACCGTTCATCAATCGGCAAACCAACACCTTCTGTGCGACTGCGTTCTGTCATATTGGTTGTATGCTTGATGTTTGGAGCAGCCTCAGACACTGGCACATCCTCAGTACGAATAAGTGCAACCGCTGGTCCTGTTGGACTATCAGTAGGCACTCTTAATTGATCCTCTATTTCATGAAGCGCTGGAGTGTCTAACGACTCGCTGGCAGGCGAAATAACACGATCTTCTGAACTGAGAAATAACGTACCGAGAATGGGAGGGGTATGTTCTACAGGAGATTCAGTAGCAACATCAACTAAGGATGCCTCACTTTTGCGCTGCACTAGCTTTGCCTCTGATAACGCACTCAGTCGACCTTCTTCACTAGCGTAGATATCTTCACCTTGTGCTTCTTCGGCAAATTGAACGAGCTTGTTTGAATAGCGACTTGGCCGAATAAACGCCGGAGTCTCAGACTCTTTCGGTTCAGCCGTTGTGGCTTCAGACGAAACTGTCTCAACAGTCAAACTATTATCAGGCAATACAGGAGTACTCGGTACTTGTACGAGATCTTCTTTTTCAGCTGTCAGCGCTTCAGGAGACACTATTATCTCTTCAGATACGATTGGCAACACCTCTTCCGTCACAACAGTGTCAGTCATCTTGTCTACTACAGCACGACTCTCGACAACATCAGCAACACCAGGGATAAGTGCTGGCACCTGATTCATTGTTTTCTGTAACCAATGAAAGATACTTTGTGCCTGATTTGAATACTTACGCAAAATAGTTTCTCGCGTCACCGCGTCAGATTCGCGAGGATTTGGCTCAGCTACGGCTTGGATAGCTTGGTACAACCGGAGCAGTGCCTTGCGATTTTCTACTAACTTATCACGCACGTCATTCGACAGCTCACGATTACGTACATGCAGGCGCAAAAATGCGTCAACAGCGTCTGCCTGCGCTTCAATTTCAGAAGCCGATATAAGTGGCTTTTTATTTTCTTCATTCCATCGAAGTTTGAGACGTTCATCAATAATCTGCAACTGTTTTTTACACTCATCTGGATTAGTTTTGTGTCGTGCTATCGCTTCATCAATTTTTTGAATTTGGATTTGAATATGTTTTTTGGCAAAACCACTTTCTTGCAACCAGGCAATCATGTCAGCGCGAGTCTTTTCAGCGTCAAAAGCAACATTTTCTACAACCGGTACGGATTCGGTGACGCCCACAACACTGACACTACTTGGTATTGTTTCTAAATCAATATCTTGATCAGCTGACTCACGTGTTGTGGCCACGAGCGCAGCTTCAACAACAGCAAGCTGCCGTTTGATTATCTCATAGGTGTGCAGAATTTGTTTAGTGAACACTGCGACATCAAGCGGCTTTTTACTCGGATCACGGAGTGAATTCTCATACCGTTTTAACTGATCTCTAACATTACCTTTATAGAAGGCATGAGCACTCGCAATTGCTTGCAAAATATCTCCATCAGCTACTTGCAACCCACCAATAGCAGGTGTATTTTTTTCGAATTGAGCCCAAACTCTTGACTGTATCGAATGAACCCGCTCTCGAACATACACATCAAAATCATTTCGCTCAACAAGGTTACGGAAATCAAATTTTTTCATCACTACCTCTACACTCTCTAGTGCGGGAGTAATTGACGATTCAACTTCTTTTTCCTTATCTGCAGCTACCACAATGGTAGGTGCATTTTCAGGGGTGTTAGGTAAGGCTTCAACTGCAACTTCAGGTTTAGAGTCAAGTGCTTTTTCTACAACTGTCACTTGCTCTGCAGTAGCGATTCCAATCTTATTAAAATCAAAATAACTGCCGACCTCGTTACCATTTTCTGTCCACTGCAAAAAAACTTTGTTTTGAGTAGTATCCCACAAGCTTCCAGTAATCTGAACCGTCACCCGCGCAGAACCGCGCGGAATACTCACTGACTTTGGAAGTCTTTCCGCAAGAGATTCTGATGTTACTTTATGAACGGTATCAAGCTGTACTTTTTGTGGAAACAGTCTCCCCTCATTATCAGTTAAAACAACCACCTCATTTCCGCGTTCACCTAACCTAGAAAAAGCTCCCACCATTTCACGCCCATCAGATGTCACAAAGAAAACAGGATCACCAACTGCAAGGTCTTTTATCCGTTCAAAGTTATTCGGTTGTTGCACCTCCATGTTCATACTGGATGTTCAATAGCTACATCATACCATTACCCAGGGGTGGCAGCACAATGGGTTCTTTGGCATACCGGGCGGCAATTTCAGCTTCGATCTCGGCGCGAGGACGACCGAAACGACGTGCGCTCGCTGCCTTGAGGTCATTGATATGCGCATGGTCTGCTGGGAATGGTGCCATAGTCGCGATACTAAATGGTTTGGTAGGGGTCCCATTGGCGAGCATGCGAATCATGGCATTACGATTTGGTACCTGCATCAAATCACTTGCAGTAAACACCGGATTAAATTGATGTTCGAGAAACTGCGCGTCTTCAGAACCTACACGGAACGAGGCAATCGAACCAACGTTACCGAATACGGCGTCTTTGATATTCTGGTCGAGTTGTGCAATAAACTGGTGCGCCATCGTGAGTGACAATTTGTATTTTCGCGCTTCGGACAAAATCGAGGCAATTGAAGGCGTCGACACGTTTTGAAACTCGTCGATATGTAAATAGAACGGCGCAAAATCCATCGCTTCGTTATCAACACGTGAAAGGGCCGCCATGAGGAGCTTGCCCACAATAATCATACCAATCAGGTTCGCATTAATTTCACCGAGTCGCCCTTTAGACAAATTCACGAGCAAGATTTTACGCTCATCCATAATCTGACGGAAATTGAACGCAGATTTCTGTTGCCCAATGATTGGTCGCATGTAGTCGTTCGCCGTAAAGACGTCAAATTTTGACACGATGTACGGCACGATATTTTCGAGTGACGCTTCCCCACCGGCTTTGGTTGCAATCTCGCGCCAGAACTGGACCACTACCGGATTCTTGGCTTTCTCTAATTTCATGCGACGGTATTTGGCATCTGCCATCACGCGACTAATATCCATCAAGGTATTCCCCGAATCAGGATCTTCCATTACGAGGAGTGTCGCATTTCGGAAATACTGCTCGAACATTGGTCCCATTGATTCAGGATTACCGCCATACAATTTTTGGAAAATTGAAAACAGTTCGTTGACCACAAATGTCTTTTGTTCTGGGCGCGTCACATCATACTCGAGCATATTGAGTCCAATTGGAAAATCGAGGTTTGATGGATCAAAGTAAATCACATCATCCTCTCGTTCGGGCGGTATCGCGCCGAGTACATCAACAATATCCGTCCCGTGCGGATCAATCATACACACACCATCGCCGTTTTTGATGTCCTGAATAATCAAATTTTTCAACAGCACTGATTTACCAGTACCGGTTTGTCCAATGACATAGAAATGACGCATGCGATCCTGTGGCGTCATGTAAATCGCCCGTTCAGTATTACGATGTTTGTTGATACCAATCAGTGTTCCTTCGGTTGGTATGTCATTTGGTGCGGCGGCCGTTGTGGCGCCCGACTGTTTAAACTGCGGCGAGGACGTAATACCATTTCCGGGGAAATGAATAATAGATGCGAGCTCGGTAAGCGAGAGGGGGAGTGCAGTTTTCGAAGAAAATTCCCGGAACGAAAAGGCTCGTTCCGCAGCAGCGAGGGCTCGACGTTTGTGCCGGAAAAAGAGAAACTGATTTCCATCGATATGCGAAAACTGATGGAAGGTTGATTCGATTTCGCCCAGAATTTGTTCAGTACGATGCGCATCACTCGACGACACCGCGATGCGGATATTCACTTCGACAATCTGCGCTTTAATTTTTTGTTTGAATACTTCAAGCGCTGTTTGATCAACCTCTTTTGGCGGTTCGTACTCGCCTTCTTTTTTGGCAGGTGTGAAAAGTAATTCAGTAATGGTCGCAGCAATTTCGCCCGTAATCGTACTGCGCGAAATTGCTTGTTTTGGTGCAACCCCTTTTTCGACCCGTTTGATAATGCCTTGGTACGTATGCCGGTAATCAGTTTTCGGATACCGAATAATAAACTGGATTGCCGCACCACCTCCCTCCCGTTCAATTTTTGAAAACGCATTTAATATGACCGCGAGCGGGTCGGATGAAAAATGTTCGTGATCTTGGAGTGGGTAAATTGGATGATGCTTCAATGTAACATCCGTCACAATGCTCGTCCCACCATCAACAAAAATATTATAGTCATGCACCTGCTCGACAATCACCGCATGCGGAAACAGCGACAGTGTCTGCTTTTCGAATAGTGACACGAATTCATGTGGGACTGCCGCGTAGAAAATAATGTCATCACTCTTGTCCGCTACCGCAATTTCGAGCACAAAGTGCTGATGCTTATCATGACTACTAATCGAGCGCATGCCTGCGAACAATTGTTCCATCATTCCCACCAAATCGGCCAACTGATATTCGTGATCGTTCGTTCCTTTCAGTTCCGGGAGCGTAATTTCGAATAATGCTAAATGCATTACCTGCCACGGCGGCACTCCTTCTTTCATATCCTGCACCGACTGCCCCTGACTAATGTGCTCAATTAGTTTTCGGTGTACTTCATCAACCACAAAGGCATTGTCAACTTTTTCGAGGAGAGTAAGTGCATTGCGAATCCCCTTTTCAAACGCGACGCTCACTATCTCATCAATCGGGTTGTGAGCAGTTTCGATATGCTGCATGGTCGCAGACAGTTCATGTCCATCCATGATACGCTCTCCGGTCAAAATGACCTTTGGGGTAAAGAGACCGTATTCTTGTAACTCTTGTCGCGCCATTGTTTCGCGATCAGCCCCGTCAACCTCGGGCGTCCGAGCGAGCATTTCTCGTTCACGGAGTGCAATCCGCTCGCGCAAATACTGCACTTCTTCTTCTGGTGACGCAAATTGTTTTGGTGCTCCTTCTGGCATAGTAATGTACCTCTATAGTACCGCATCTGATACTCGATACTGACTACTCTTGATGGTAAAAAGTGGACAGACAATAAAAAACACAAGCGGGACCGTTACCGGTACCGCCTGCTGTCTTCAGTCTGCCTTGCGAGCAGAACTCGGTGGAAGATTGAATAAAATAAAAATCTTCGCCGTCGGTGATTCTTTTGCCTTCTGGGCGAGTTCGTCCACCACATCAGCCCGCATGTGCGAACTGGATACGATTGACATCACTTTGTACATCGCTTTAACTTTGGCTCGTTTGCGGCGTGACGATTGTTGATATTGCCGCCATACGGTGTAGAAAACACCCGCAACGATAGCAACAATCACCACGGTCTTCGTAAGGGAAATATCCCACATATTCTTTCCTTCCGTCATGAACATTGTATCGACTCATTCGGTCGATTTCCGCCGACGATAGTACAAGGGTAGATATCCGAAGTCAACCCGCTTTACACACAAAAAGAAAAGCCGCCCGACTGGAGCCGGGCGACATGTTCACTACTGCGAAAAGCCGGGGGAAGCGAGCATCCGCCCGAGCTCCACATCATCCCTGAAACTGAGATAGAAATGGAGAAAAGCCCAGACAGTGAAGGGTAACATCAACACTAGCCACCAGGTCGACCATTGCCACGGAAACACGCCGTAGGTGGCGAGTGGGTCTGCAACAGCCCCGAAAACGAAAGATGCAATCATCCACATGACATCGGCCATGAGCCATCCGTCAAAGAATTCATGCTGAAATTCCGCTTCGGGAGCCAACTTGAGAGCCAGTGCTGCGCTTATCGCAAAGAGCAGCCCGATCATCATCTTCACGCGTGAAGATGATGATGCCGAAATAAGCAATTCGCCCCAGCCGCCGCCCAGCCACATAGCAACATAGCGAGCATGATTGAACCAACAACCACGGTTGTCCATTTTAAAAAGATCATACAACCCCCCTTTCATGAGCACCGTTGCCCATTGCATAGTAGCTTACGTTATACATTGATAATTTTCAATAGTAAAAAGTGTTCTCATGAAAACACCTGCGAGACATTCGAAAAAAATAATATGAGACGTACTTTCTGTTGTTTTTTGAAGGACAACGAAGCAGACGGGGGCAACCTATAATACCTTTAATAAAAATCTGGACTGCTTAATTTATAGTAGATGCTAGGCGCACAAGTAAAATGGTTTGAGCCGTACAAGCGTACGGTGAAAAGCATTTTGCGCGGGGAACAACGCAGATGCCGTAAAGTGAGCAGTCCTAGCGCTTAGTTAATATTGCCCGTTTATATGTCGCCAAGTGCTCCAAAGCCACGCCTGTCCCCTTCACCACACAAAAGAGTGCTTGGTCAGCGAGCTGTGCCTTTACCCCAGTTCGTCGCTTTACGAGTTCTGGAAAATTGCGGAGCTGTGACGTACCGCCCGTCATAATGATGCCACCGTCGATAATGTCTGATGCGAGTTCAGGCGGCGTGTCTTGGAACACGTCTTTGATAGCTTTCACCATTTCGCGGAGCTCAACTGAGATGGCTCGCACTACTTCATTCGTTTTGATTTCGGTTGTACGAGGGAGGCCAGTGAACACGTCACGACCCTTGAGTTCCATTACTAACTCTTCTTCGAGAGGGAGTGCTGAACCAACTTTGATTTTCACTTCCTCTGCCGTCTTTTCACCAATCGAGAGATTACGAGATTTTTTGACAAAGTTAATAATCGCCGCATCAATACGATTACCTGCACACTTGACCGAGTTCGCTGCCACTATACCGCCGAGCGAAATCACCGCGACGTCGATAGTCCCGCCACCAATATCAACAATCATGTGTCCTTGGGGTTCGTAAATCGGCACACCAGCACCAATTGCAGCCAGGATTGGTTCTTTTACTACATACGCATTACGCGCGCCGGCTTTGATAGTTGCTTCGACTACTGCACGACGTTCGGTTGAGGTCACACCTGCTGGCACCGACACCATCACGTCTGGTTTAAAAATATTGTACCGACTGAGCGCCTTTTGCAAGAAATAGCGGAGCATTGCCTCGGTCACTCGGTAGTCAGCAATCACACCGTCCTTCATCGGTCGATACGCGCGAATGGTGTCTGGGGTACGCCCAATCATACGTTTCGCTTCGGCCCCTACGGCAAGGACTTTATTATTCTCACCGACCGCCACCACCGACGGTTCATTCAAGACAATCCCCTGCCCTGGCACAAACACCAGCACACTCGTGGTGCCGAGATCAATACCAATTTTTGGAGTAAATCTGTCGAACATATATAGAGTGACTAGTGTACCACCCCTCGAGGTTTCCACAAATCGTAATAGTGACACGTATATAGCATATATGCTATATTGTTTGTATACTTATCACATTATATTTGTATGGAAAACATCGGAACCCGCATTGCTGACCTGCGAGAATCAGTTGGTATGACACAATCAGAACTAGCCAAAAAGCTACATACGACCCAAAGCGCGATTGCCCGTCTCGAATCGGGAACGCAAAACGTCAGTACTGACATGGTTAAGAAAATTAGCAAAGCCCTCGGTAAGAACCTCATTACCCTCTCACCAGGGACAGTAAACGTCGAAATTCAAGGACACAAAAAGCTGTCAGGTACGATTGAAACGAACACGTCAAAAAACGGTGCAGTTGGCCTCCTCTGTGCCGCCCTCTTGAACCGTGGCACGACCACTCTCCACCACATGCCGAAAATCGAAGAGGTGTACCGTCTGATCGAAGTCCTCGAAAGTATTGGAATGAAAGTCACCTGGACCGGCAGTACGCTCACGCTTGAACCACCGAAAAAATACGATTTGAAGAAAATTAATGTTGATGCCGCTCGCAAAACCCGCAGTATTGTCATGTTCATTGGCTCCCTCATCCATACCCTTCCAACATTTTCTCTCCCCCAATCAGGTGGCTGTAAACTCGGCAGTCGGACCGTTCGTCCACATTTCTACGCCCTTGAGCATTTTGGTGTTCATATTGAAACGACTGATGATGCATTTAAAGTGTCGTATGAGGCCAAGAGCCCGAGTGAAATCATTCTCTACGAATCTGGTGACACCGTCACCGAAAACGCACTTTTTGCCGCAGCGCGCCACCCTGGCACGACAGTTATTAAATACTGTTCTGCCAACTACATGGTGCAGGAAATTTGTGTGTTCTTGACTCGACTCGGTGTGCAGATTGAAGGCATCGGGACAACCACCCTCACGGTCACAGGTGTCGCTGATATCAATCTCGATCTCGAATACACGCTGGCCGAAGACCCAACCGACAGTATGTTCTTTATTGCAGCTGCAATAGTCACCCATTCGAATATCACGATTACTCGTTGTCCAATTGAATTTCTCGAACTCGAACTCCTCGTCCTCGAAAAGATGGGGCTGCAGTACACCGCCTCAAAACCGTATTTCTCGCACAACGGACAAACAAAATTGGTAGACCTGAAATTAAAAGCGAGTACTTTGGTCGCGCCAGCCGAAAAAGTCCACTCTCGCCCCTATCCGGGCCTGAATGCCGA
>Ga0228698_1001514_pt1 | contig 11205 bp, 10 predicted proteins | sample McNCre117_Aug_MG_FD_178015 | JGI IMG/M metagenome (GOLD analysis project Ga0228698, IMG submission 178015) | Freshwater microbial communities from McNutts Creek, Athens, Georgia, United States - 1-17_Aug_MG | ecosystem: Environmental > Aquatic > Freshwater > Creek | place: USA: Georgia...
CCGGCCTGGCCCTGAGCCTGGCCTTGCTGGGTGCGGGCACCGCGCCGTCCGCGTGGGCCGCGGATACCTCGGCGGGGCCCGCCTCCGCGGCGTCGGCCACCGCGGTCGCCCCGGCTGCCTCGACCGCGGCCGTCCCCGGCACCGTCGAGAACAAGCAGTTCAAGATCCGCCCGGTGGACGACGCCTGGCGCGCCGCGCTGCCGCGCGATGCGGACGCCGCCACCCAGGCCTACATGGACCGGCTGCCGGCCGAGACCGTGGCCCGCTCCAACGCCTATTTCGAAGGCGGCTACTGGCTGCAGCTGTGGAACTTCCTGCTGGGCCTGGTGATTGCGGCCGTGCTGCTGGGCGGCCGCCGCTCGGCCCGGGTGCGCGACTGGGCGCAACGCAAGTTCCGCTACGCGTTCCTGCGCGACGCGGCCTACGCGGCCTGGTACACCGTGGCCGGTGGCGTGCTGAGCCTGCCGCTGACCATCTACCAGGGCTACTTCCGCGAACACCAGTACGGCATGGCCACCCAGACCTTCGGCCCCTGGTTCGGCGAGCAGCTGATCGGCTTCGCGGTGTCCATCGTGGTGGGCATGCTGGTGTTCCCGCTGCTGTACGTGATGATCCGGCGCACCGGCGAGCGCTGGTGGCTGTGGGGCACGGTGGGGGCCACCAGCCTGGCCGCGGTGGCCATGGTGGTGGGCCCGATCTGGATCGAGCCCCTGTTCAACACCTACAAGCCCGTGACCGACCCGCAGATCCGCAATGCCGTGCTCGCCCTGGCCAAGGCCGACGGCGTGCCGGCCGACGCGGTCTACGAGTTCGATGCCTCGCGTCAATCCACCCGGGTGAGCGCCAACGTGACGGGCATCTTCGGCACGGCGGCCGTGCGCCTGAACGACAACCTGCTGCGCCGCACCTCGCTGCCGGAGATCCGGGCGGTGATGGGCCATGAGCTGGGCCACTTCGTGCTCAACCACGTCTACAAGGGCCTGGCCGAGTTCACCCTGCTGCTGCTGGCGGGCTTCCTGTTCGCCAAGTGGGCCATGGACCGGCTGCTGGCCAGCCAGGGCGCGGCCTGGGGCCTCAAGGGCGTGGGCGACATCGCCAGCCTGCCGCTGTTCATCGCGGTGTTCTCGGTGTTCATGTTCCTGGCCACGCCCATCAGCAACACCCTGGTCCGCACGCAGGAGATCGAAGCCGACCGCTTCGGCCTGAACCTGGCGCGCGAGCCGCACGGCGAGGCCGAGGTCGACCTCAAGCTCACCGAGTACCGCAAGCCCGACCCCGGCCCGGTGGAAGAGTTCATCTTCTTCGACCACCCCAGCACCCGCTTCCGCATCCATGACGCGATGCGCTGGCGCGAGGCCATGGGCACGCCCTGAGTCCGCCGCCCCGCGCGGCCGGCCCCTGGGGGACAATCGCCCCCATGAAAGTGATCCGACTGCGTGAAGGCAAGGAGCGCTCGCTGCAGCGCCGCCACCCCTGGGTGTTCCAGGGCTCGATCGACAAGGGCCGGGCCGACCCGGGCGAGACCGTGCGCGTGGAAACCCACGCGGGCGAGTTCCTGGCCTGGGCCGCCTGGAGCCCGGACTCCCAGATCCGCGTGCGGGCCTGGAGTTTCGACCCCGCCGAGCGCATCGACGCGGCGTTCTTCGAGCGCCGACTGCGTGCGGCCATCGCGCTGCGCGAACGCCTGGCCATCGCCAGCAACGGGGTGCGCCTGGTGCACGGCGAGGCCGACGGTCTGCCGGGCCTGGTGGTGGACCGCTATGGCGACCTGCTGTCGGCGCAGTTCCTGTCCTGCGGCGCCGAGCGCCACAAGGCGGTGATCGCCGACCTGCTGCTGCAGATCACCGGGTGCACGCGCCTGTACGAGCGCAGCGATGCCGATGTGCGCAAGCTCGAGGGCCTGCCCCTGGTCAAGGGCTGGCTGCGCGGGGCCAGCGACGCCGACGGCCCCGAGGCCAGCGTGGTGACCCTGCAGGAGAACGGCTGGCAGCTGACCGTGGACGTGGCCGAAGGCCACAAGACCGGCTACTACCTGGACCAGCGCGAGAACCGCGGCCGCTTCGGCCAGTGGGTGAAGCAGTTCGGTTGCCGCTCGGTGCTCAACTGCTTCAGCTACACCGGCGGCTTCTCGGTGGCCGCACTGGCCGGCGGGGCCACCGAGGTGGTCAGCGTGGATTCCTCGGGCGCGGCGCTGGCGCGGGCCAACGCGCACGTGACGCTCAACGGCTTCGATCCGGCCCTGCACACCGCACGCGACGCCGACGTCAACGCCACGCTGCGCGAGTACCTGCGCGAAGGCCGGCAGTTCGACGCCATCGTGCTGGACCCGCCGAAGTTCGCGCCCACGGTGTCGCACGCCGAGCGCGCCGCGCGCGCCTACAAGGACATCAACCGCCTGGGCCTGAAGCTGCTGGCCCCGGGCGGCCTGCTGCTGACCTTCTCGTGCTCGGGCGGCATCAGTGCCGACCTGTTCCACAAGATCGTGGCCGGCGCGGCCATGGACGCCCAGGTGGACGGGGCCATGATCGCGCGCCTGGAAGGCGCGGCCGACCACCCGACCACGCTGATGTTCCCTGAAGGCGAGTACCTGAAGGGGCTGGCGATCGTGAAGGCCTGAACGGAGCAGCCGCGGGGCGCGGCGGGGGGGCCGCACCGGCCCGCCCGCGAGCCGTCCGCGGGCCACCGGCTCAAGCCCGGGCGGGATCGGCCGAAGAGGCATGGACCCGGCGTGTTCGACGCCGATCGAGCCTGCCATGAAATTCCGACCGCCCAGCTTCAAGATCAATGCCGTGCCCCTGCTGGAAGGGGTGCGCAACTTCTGCATCGTGCTGCTGGCCGTGTTCGCGGGCCTCTACTTCGCGCGGCAGCTGGACCTGTCGGGCCAGCGCAGCGGCACCGAGGCCGCGGCCAAGGACATCGAGCGCGAGCTCAAGACCAACCTGGGCGAGGTGCGCACGGCCATCGACCGCAACAGCGCGCGGCTGAAGCCCCTGGGCAACATGGCCCGGCAAGTGGCCGAGGCCCTGCGCGAAGGCAAGGACAAGGCCGACATCGTCAACGAGATCATCCAGCCCGGATCGGCCCAGTTCCAGCTGGGCTTCGAATGGCCCGTGCTGCAGCGCGCCGCCTGGGAAGCCGCCGTGGGCGGCGACCGGGCCCGCTGGATCGACGGCAAGAAGCTGGGGCGCTACGGCGCGGCCTATGCGGCCCAGCGCGACCTGAGCGCCCAGGCCTGGCCCGCGTTCGGCAGCGTGCTGGACGGCCCGCGCCTGATCAACGCACTGGTGGACACCCAGATGGGCAAGGTCGACCCCGCCGACACCCTGCACCTGATCAACCAGTACGGCGCCGCGCTGAACGTGGTGCAGGGGCAGCTGAAGCAGTTGGAGACCGTGCTGGCCGCAGCGGTGGAGCCGGCCAAGGGCGAAGGCAAGGGTGAGGGCAAGGGCGACGGCCATGAGGACGCCAAGGCGGAAGGCCATGGCGACGCGGCGGCCGACAAGGACAAGGCTCATGGCGAGGCCAAGACCGCGGAACACGGCGAGGCCAAGGCTGAGGGGCATGGCGAGGCCGCGGCGGACAAGGCGGGAGGCCATGGCGACGCCAAGGGCGGTGAGCACGCACCGGCCAAGACCGAAGGCCACGGCGACGCCGCCAAGGAAGGCCATGACGAAGCCGCCGGCGGCCATGGCAAGGCCGCGACCAAGGACGAACCGCCGCCGCTGCATGAGGTGCCGGCCAAGGACGGCGGCGGACACGGGGCCAAGAGCGGGCATTGACCGCCTTGGGGTTTCATTCGACCTGAATGGAACCTGAATTTCAGGCTGACCGTCATCGCGCGGCGCTGTACGCTCGTTCGGCCCGATCCTGGGCGCAGGTAGCATCGCAGGCTTCCAGACCCCCTGCCCTACCGTCTGCCCATGTCCAGATTCCGCTTCGTCGTCCTTGGTGTCACCGCCGTCGCCGGCCTGCTGCTCAGCGGGTGCGCCTCCCAATACCTCAATGCCAACACCCCGCTGGGGATCTACGGCGGCTACTGGGACCGCCCCGGCCCCGGCAAGCTGATCACGGTCGGCTTCCGCGGCAACCAGTACACCACGCAGGACGGGGCCGACAAGATGGTGCTGCGCCGCTGCGCCGAGCTGACGCTGGCCGCCGGAAAGCACGACTTCCAGGTGTTCGACTCGCCCGTCGATGCCGTGGCCGGCCGGCCGCTGGCCGAAATCAACGGTGCGGTCCTGGGCGGCAAGCCCGTGCCCACGGTGTTCCTGCTGGTGCTGGACAAGCCCGCCCCGCGCAGCTTCTCGGTCGGCGCCGATGGCGTGGCCACCTACCAAGCCACCGTCCAGTGAGCCGATGATGACCTCTGCACGACAACTCCCCACGGCCGCGCGACGCGGCCTCGCCACCTTGGGCCTGGCCGGCCTGGCCCTGCAGCTCGGCGCCTGCATGCAGTTGCCGGTCTACCACCTGCCGGAAGGCCAAGCCAAGGCGCAGTTGCGCACCACCGCGGCGCCCGGCACGCCGACCCTTTGCGTCAACCACGTGAACCAGCGCCTGTGGCCGGACAGCCAGGACCTGGCCGACATCCCGGCCGGCAGCCAGGTGTCGGTCGGCACGATCTACCAGGCGGGCGACGGCCGCGTCACCTATACCTGCAAGCCGCAGGTCGGCTTCACGCCGCAGGCCGGCCAGCGCTACATCAGCGTGCTGCTGGTGAAGTCCTCGGCCTGCGTGGTGCAAGTGCTGCGCGAGAGCCCGGACACGCCCACGGGCCTGGACTGGGAACCCAGCCTGCGCCGCAGCGACTGCTGAGCCCCGCGCTCAAGCGCGCAGCACCACGCCCGGGTCGAACTTGGCGCGCTTGACGCCGAAGAAGCTCTTCACGTTGCGGACGTTGGCGTCCGCGGTGAACAGGCGTTGTACCAGCGCCCCCCAGGCGGCCATGTCGGCCACCCACAGCACCAGCACGAAGTCGGGGCCGGGCGACACGCGCCAGCACTGCTGCACCGCGGGTTCGGCCACCGCTCGCGCCTCGAACGCATCCAGGCGCTCCACCGACTGCACGTCCAGCGAAACCTCGGCGATCACGCTGAGGCCCGCGGCCACCAGCGCGTCGCCCAGCAGGGCCACCTGGCGCGCGATCACCCCCGCCTCCGTCAGCCGCTTGACCCGGCGCAACGCCGTGGCCGGCGACACATGGGCCGCCTCGGCCAGGGCCAGGTTGGTCAGAGAGGCATCGGCCTGCAGCAACTCCAGCAGGCGGATGTCGGTGGCATCCAGCGGGATGGGGGCGGCTTGGACGGGGCGGGACAGGCTCATGATTCGATCCAATATTTCATCTCGATGCTTTGAGTGAATTTTATGGATTACACACGGTATTGATGAGTCATTAATTGCAATCAATGCCGTATTTATGAGGCTTAGTTTCCCACCACCCCTCCTACGATGACGCCACGGCGCCACCCTGGCGCCCTCCAACCCCCTCCTCCGGAGCACCAACCTCATGTGTGGCATCGTCGGCGCCGTCAGCACCCGCAACATCGTTCCCATCCTGGTCGAAGGCCTCAAGCGCCTCGAGTACCGCGGCTATGACTCCTGCGGCGTGGCCGTGCACCAGGACGGCGAGCTGCGCCGCACCCGATCGACCGCCCGCGTGGCCGAGCTGGCCGAGCAGATCGCCAACGACCAAGTGGCCTCGGGCACCGGCATCGCCCACACCCGCTGGGCCACGCACGGCGTGCCGGCCGTGCACAACGCCCACCCGCACTTCTCGAGCCTGGACACCGCCACCAGCACCGGCGCCGGCGCCCGCGCGGCCCGCATCGCCCTGGTGCACAACGGCATCATCGAGAACCACGACGAGCTGCGCGCCGAATTGAAGGCCCGCGGCTTCACGTTCGAGAGCCAGACCGACACCGAGGTCATCGCCCACCTGGTCAACCACCTGTATGACGGCGACCTGCTGGACGCGGTGCAGCGCGCGGTGACCCGCCTGAAGGGCGCCTACGCCATCGCCGTGTTCTGCCGTGACGAGCCGCAGCGCGTGATCGGCGCGCGCGCGGGCTCGCCCCTGGTGCTGGGCGTGGGCCAGGGCGAGAACTTCCTGGCCAGCGACGCGATGGCCCTGGCCGGCGTCACCGACCAGATCGTCTACCTGGAAGAAGGCGACGTGGTCGACGTGCAGCTGGGCAAGCACTGGATCACCGGCCTGGCCGCCGACGGCCAGCGCCGCCCGGTGCAGCGCGAGGTGCGCACCGTGCACGCGCACACCGGCGCGGCCGAGCTGGGCCCGTACCGGCACTACATGCAGAAGGAGATCTTCGAACAGCCCCGCGCCATCGGCGATACCCTGGACGGTATCAGCAGCATCACGCCCGAGCTGTTCGGCGACGGCGCCTACCGCGCGTTCAAGGACGTGGACCAGGTGCTGATCCTGGCCTGCGGCACCAGCTTCTACGCCGGCTCCACCGCCCGCTACTGGCTGGAATCCATCGCCGGCATCCCCACCAGCGTGGAGATCGCCAGCGAGTACCGCTACCGCGACAGCGTGCCCAACCCGCGCACCCTGGTGGTGACCATCAGCCAGAGCGGCGAGACGGCCGACACGCTGTCGGCGCTCAAGCATGCGCGCAGCCTGGGCATGCTGCACACGCTGACCATCTGCAACGTCAGCACCAGCGCCATGGTGCGCGAGTGCGCGTTCAACTTCATCACCCGCGCGGGCGCCGAGATCGGCGTGGCGTCGACCAAGGCCTTCACCACCCAGCTGGTGGGCCTGTTCCTGCTGACCCTGGCCCTGGCCCAGGTGCGCGGCCGCCTGGACGACGCGGCCGAGGCCGGCCACCTGAAGGCGCTGCGCCACCTGCCCGCGGCCGTGCAGGCCGTGCTGGCCCTGGAGCCGCAGATCATGGCCTGGAGCGAGGAGTTCGCCGGCAAGGAGAACGCGCTGTTCCTGGGCCGCGGCCTGCACTACCCGATCGCGCTGGAAGGGGCGCTGAAGCTCAAGGAGATCAGCTACATCCACGCCGAGGCCTACCCGGCCGGCGAACTCAAGCACGGCCCGCTGGCCCTGGTGACCGCGCAGATGCCGGTGGTGACCGTGGCGCCGAACGATGCGCTGCTGGAGAAGCTCAAGAGCAACATGCAGGAAGTGCGGGCGCGGGGCGGCGAGTTGTTCGTGTTTGCCGATGCGGATTCGCGCATCGAGAGCGACACCGGCCTGCACGTGATCCGCATGCCGGAGCACTACGGCGTGCTGTCGCCGATCCTGCACGTGGTGACGCTGCAGATGCTGGCGTACCACACGGCGTGTGCGCGGGGGACGGATGTGGACAAGCCGCGGAATCTGGCCAAAAGCGTGACGGTGGAGTGAGGGGCGGGGCTGGAACACCGGCTTTGCAGCCGGGGCTGCCTCCACGGTCGGGCCATTGATCGCACGCGCGCATCTTGCCCGGGCACGGACGGCACACTTCGGCTTCGTCGGCGAATCAGGTCGCCCCGACCGGCTCGGGGTGTTGTCCAACATCATGGCGCCGCGCCCCGCGCGAGCCATGTCATCCGCCATTGCCATGCGCCCTGCCTGTTCAAAGCCCCCGCGCAAGCTCCGAACCGTTCTTGCCGCGGTCGTTCTGGGCGCGGCTGCCACTGCTGCGCTGGGGCAAATCAGCCCCAGGGAAGCTGCACGCAGCGAGGTCTGTCGTGACCGCCCGCCGGTGGCCGATCTGAGCGTCGACAGCCGCGTGATCGTGATCGGTGAGATGCATGGCACCCACGAATTCCCCCGCCTGGCCCAACGGGTCTTGTGTCAGATCGCCAGCCCCACCAGGCCGACCATCCTCGGGCTTGAGATCGACGCCAAATCCTTGCTGGCCATGCAGGACTTCTTGAATCCTCGGTCCGGGCGCCATGGCGACCAGAGGTCGCTGATGAAAGAGGGCGAGCAATGGCGGCTGCCGGGGGATGGCCGGGGCAGTGTCGCCATGCAGGCGTTGATCTCCTCCGCCATGGAACTCCAACGCGCCGGGTACAAGGTCTACATCGACGCGTTCAGCATGGGCTCGGCAGACCTCCCGTTCCCGCTGACCGCCGAGGAAGAGGTTCCGGACGTTCAGACGGAAGCATTCATGGCCAACCGGATCCAGTACCGGTTGGATGCCTACCCTGACGCGCGATATGTCGCCCTGGTGGGCGGGCTGCACGCCTACAAGACGGAGGGACGTGCGCGCCGGCCCGACTTCAAGTCCATGGTCGTGCGCCTGCAGAAAGGCACGGCCGTTCAGGTCGTCTCAGGCGCGTGGCTCAAAGGGTCGGCGTATCTCTGCAAGATGGCAGCTGGCGCGCTGTCATGCCGCGATCATGCGTTGAGCACGGGGGACCAGTCCGTTCCCGACGACAAGTCGGACATCCGGGTCGACCTTGGTGAGTTGACCGCGTCCAGCCCGTTCGTCTCGACCTTGGCAGAACCCGCTGCCATTGGCCAGACAAGATGAGCCAGACAAGATGAGCCGGACAAGATGATCGTGGGCATTTGCGCCCATCTTGTTTGGCCGGAACACCCCTGCAGGTACACGCATGCCCCCGGACACATTGATTGCCCCCCAGCCCCCCTTCGATCTGCACGGCTACACCGCCGTCGATGCCGCGGCCCTGCCCTGGCGCCCGTCCACCTTCGCCCCGGGCGTGGAGGTCAAGGACTTGGGCAGCGCCAACGGGCAGTCCATGCAACTGGTGCGCTTCGCGCCCGGGGCGGTGTTCCCGCGGCACACGCATGCCGGCCCGGAGTTCCTGTGGCTGATCGAGGGCGAGGCCCTCCAGCAGGGCCGGCGCCTGGGGCCAGGCTGGGCGGGGACGGCGGCGGCCGGGACGGTGGATGACGGTTTCCACAGCCCCAAGGGCTGCCTGTTCCTGACCGTCTACCGCGACTGAGTGGACCGAGTGACCTGAGCGGCCTGAGTGCCCGGCAGGGGCTGGGCCGGCACGGGCTCAGCCCTGCTCGAGCCAGGCCCGCTCGGCCGCGCGCAGGGCCTCCACCAGATCCGGGCGGTCGATGCCCGCGAGGTCGTCGAGCGGCTTGCGGCCCGTGGTTTCGAGCACGTAGCTCAAGTGGCGGTACGAGGGGCGGTATCGGGCCAGGCGCACCGGATCCAGCCGCAGTGGCTGGCCGGGGCCTGCGGTCTGCAAGGTGTCGCGGATGTAGATGCCGCGCAGACCGGCGATCAGCCAGCGGCCGTCGAGCACCTGGGCCCGCCACAGCAGGCGGGTGTGACTGACGGCGCTGACCTCCACCCCGTCCATGACCAGGTGGGTGTGGACCGCGCAGGCGGTGTCGGCGATCGCGCGCTGGCCCCGCACCCAGATGACCGGCGGGCTCATGCCGTCGAAATTCACCACGCCTTCGGGCGGGCGCCGCTTGCCCAGTTCGACGAACTCGGCGGCCGTGCCCTTGAACCACGAGACCTCGACGCGGGCCTCGGGGTGGTAGCAGGCCGCGGCGACGTCGGGGGCGTGGGTCTCGCGCGCCCAGCGCTCCCGCATGATCAGGTCGGTGATGGCCACGCGGTCCAGCATCTCGTCGGCAAAGCCGGGATGCCGGTCGCCTGCGGCGGGGGGCGCCGCGGCGGCGGCTTGCCGCGTGAACGCCAGGGCCAGCAAGGAGGCGATGCCGCCCCGGAACAGGTGGCGTCGGGGGCTGGCAGCGGCGCCAGGGGGGGTGTCAAGGTCGGTTCGGGTGGTCATGGGCTGGCATTCTTGTCTGAGGAGGCCGAAGCGCCCGGCCGAGCGCCAGGCGGCGGCACGGGTCATCGCAGGCCGATGCGGTGCCACGGCCTGCGCAGGGTCGGCGCTGCGTCGCTGTCGTCCGTCGGCCGAGCAGGCGCGTTGGTGGGACTCGTCGGTCAGGGGAGGCCCGCCATGCCGATCATGGGCGGGGTGCTCAGGGCCGAGTGGGTGGAGCGGGGGCCCCCGCCAGGTCGCCCGTGTCGAACACCTGCACCACCCCCTGCCACATCCCATCGGTCAGCACCTGCTCCTCGTACCGCCCACCGGTCAACGCACCGATGGTCGCGCGCCAGAACGCCTGGGCCGGGGCATTGGTGGGCATCTGCCCCACCTCCCAAGGCCCGGGGTGGCTGGCGAACACATGGGCGGCCAGGGCCTGGCCGTGGCCGGCGCGGCGGTGCTTCTTGAGCACGAAGAACTGCTCCATCCAGCAGCCGGTGTGGCGCGTGGCGCGCGCCGGGGCCACCAGGGCGAAGCCGGCATGGTGGCCGCCCACCAGGAGCACGTGGGCGTACCAGCCGGGGGCCGTGCCCAGGGGCTGGCCCGGGCCCCGGACCGCGTTGAGGCGATGGCGATCCAGATCGTAGCCATACGTCCCCTGGGTATCGAGCTCCTGGTCCCACTGGTCGGAGAGTTCGTACTGGTAGAGCTCGAGCATGCGGGCGATGGCGGGGAAGTCACCCGCCAGCGCGACCCGGCACAGGCGGGTGGACGGGGCGGTCATCCCAGCCCCACGGCCGGCCGCACAGCCGCCGGGTGAAGCAGGTGGAGGGTCTGGCAGGGCATGGCCATTGCACTGTAGCCGCACCGGACCCGACAGGCCACCCGAGGCCCGGGCGGCGGTGGGCCAGGCCGTCGGCGCGGCGGCGCGCCCCCCGGGAATGTCGGGAGGCGCGTGGGCGCACCGCGCACAGCCCATCTGCCCTAGCATCGTCCCTGTGGCGGGCCCACCGCCCGCCTTGACCGGAGCCCCCCATGCCCACCCCCTCCAAAGCCACCCTGTGCCTCTGGTACGACCAGGACGCGCTCGAGGCCGCCACCTTCTACGCGGCCACCTTCCCCGACAGCGCGGTGAACGCGGTGCACCGCGCGCCGGGCGACTACCCGGCCGGCCAGGAGGGGCAGGTGCTGACGGTGGAGTTCACGCTGATGGGCATGGCCTGCCTGGGCCTGAACGGCGGGCCGGCGCAGAAGCACTCCGAGGCCTTCTCGTTCCAGGTGGCCACCGAAGACCAGGCCGAGACCGACCGGCTGTGGAACGCGATCGTGGGCCATGGCGGGCATGAAAGCTGGTGCGGTTGGTGCAAGGACCGTTGGGGCCTGAGCTGGCAGATCACGCCGCGGGCGCTGTCCGAGGCCATCACCGACCCGGACCGCGCGGCGGCCAAGCGGGCGTTCAACGCGATGATGGAGATGGGCAAGATC
>Ga0228698_1001515_pt1 | contig 11204 bp, 7 predicted proteins | sample McNCre117_Aug_MG_FD_178015 | JGI IMG/M metagenome (GOLD analysis project Ga0228698, IMG submission 178015) | Freshwater microbial communities from McNutts Creek, Athens, Georgia, United States - 1-17_Aug_MG | ecosystem: Environmental > Aquatic > Freshwater > Creek | place: USA: Georgia...
CCCGGCGTTTGCGGTAGAGCCGCTTGAACCCGAGCCGGATGGCAAAATCGCCCGTGGGCATGACATCGGGGCGGCCGAGATGGAAAATCAGCAGCATGTGCACCGTCCACGGCCCGATGCCGCGCACTTCCGTCAGGCGCGCCACCAGCTCGTCATCGCCCAGCTTCGCCGCCGCGCGGAGCGAGGGCACCGTGCCCTCGCGGCACTTGCGGGCGAGGTCGCGCACGGCCAGCAGCTTGTTCCGGGACAACCCGGCGCCGCGCAGCGCCGCATCCGTGACCCGGGCCAGGGCCGCGGGCGTCGGGCCGCCGTGCCGCGACAGTTCGGCTAGCACCCGGCCGTGGATGTTGCCGGCCGCCTTGGCGTGGAGCTGCTGGTAGATGATCGAGCGCAGCAGCGCCTCAAACAGGCTGCGGGCGGGCGACAGTTCCAGGGCGAACGGCCCGATCCGGTCGATCAGCGCGGCCAGTTCGGCATCGCCGGTCCGCAGGTGCGCGAGGGCGGCGGCGGGATCAAAGCCCAGCTTGGGTTTCATTCCGACAGCAGCTCGGCGCCCTCTAGAGTGAGCAGGCGGGTCTTGGTGCGGACGCCGCCCGGCGCGGAGAACCCCGTCATCTTGTCACCGGCGGACACCACCCGGTGGCAGGGAACGATGAGCGGCCAGGGGTTGGTGGCAAGGGCCACGCCGACCGCGCGGGCCGCCTCGTTGCCGAGGGCCATCAGCCGGGCGATCTCGCCATAGCTTTTCTTGTAGCCGGGCTTGATGGCCTGCGCCTGCAGGTAGACGGCCTGCTGAAAGTCCGTCACGCGCGACCAGTCGATCACTACATCCGCGAAGTCCTGCAGCTTGCCCTCCAGGTGCTGCTGCACGCGGGTGACGATGCGCTGTACCCACTCGGGTGGCGGCGCGGCGGCCGGCTGGCTGCGTGCCTTGCGGGCGAGGTGCTGCTCGGTGAGGGCGTCACTTTCCTCCGGGAGCTGGAAGCCGGTCAGGCCGGTGTCGTTCCAGGCGATGCCGCAGGTGCCAAACCGGGTGGGGAAGAGGACATGGGGCATGACGGAGAAGGTAGGGCCGGGAATCATCGCCGGCAAGCAGTCACCACCGTGGCCGGCGGGCGAGGGCGTAAAGCGGGCGACTAATTCTCCCCGATGTAGCGGCGGAAGAACTCCTCGTAGCGCACGAGCGTGTCGAGGCGCTGCCGGGGCTCGCCGCTGCGGCTGAGTTCGTGCGTGGCGCGCGGGTAGCGGACGTACTCCACGTCGCGGCCGAGCTGCTTGAGGCTCTTGTAGAGCATCTGGCTCTGCACGAAGCCGGTGCGGAAATCCACGTCGCCATGCTGGATGAGCAGCGGCGTCTTGATGTCGGCGACGTAGGTCAGGGGCGAGTCGCGGTCGAGCAGCAGCCGGACATCCTTCTGCCAGGGGAAGCCGCCCCAGTAGAGCGGCAGCAGGAACCAGGCGTTGCCCTCGCCGAAGAAGGTCGCGAGGTCGTAGACTCCGCGCTGCGCCACGGCGGCCTTGAAGCGGTGGTCGTGGCCGACGATCCAGGCGGTCAGGTAGCCGCCGTAGGAACCGCCGGTCAGCACCTGCCGGTCCGGGTCGATGAAGGCGTCCTTGGCGGTGAAGCCCGCGGCCGCGAGCACGTCGCTGGCCGGGCCGATGCCCCAGTCCTTGAAGTTGGCGCGCTGGAAATCCCTGCCGTAACCGCCCGAGCCGCGCGGGTTGGCGAACATGACGACGTAGCCGCGCGCCGCATAGAACTGGAACTCGTGCCACATGCTCGCCTCGCCGGGGCCCCACATGGCGGACGGCCCGCCGTGGATCTGCACGAGCAGCGGGTATTTCCTCTTGGGGTCGAAGTCCGCCGGCTTGAGCGTCCAGTAGTCGACCATGATGCCGTCGCCTTGCACCAACCGGTGCCCCTCGTAGGGGCTGAGCTTCCGGTTCATCAGCCAGGAGCTGTTGTGGTTGGTGACGGGCTGCGGCAGTTTGCCATCGGCCGGGCTGCGGTAGAGCTCGGACGGATTGCCGGGGTTGGTCACCGCCAGCACCAGCGTCCCACCCCGGATGTCGTAGTCGTTGACACCCCAGTCGGTCTGCGGGGTCAGGGTCTCCGGCACGGTCTGGTCGATCGCCGCGCGGTAGAGCGGAAAGCGACCGCGATCGGGGGCGGTGAAATAGACGAACTTGGAATCGGCGGACCACTTGAGGTTGGCCACGGCGCGGTCCAGCGCGGGTGTCAGCACCTTCGGCGTGCCGCCGGCCGCGGGCACGATCGCCACCATCGGCTGGTCGAAGCTGAATTCGCCGCCGGTGCCGACCGCGCAGGCGATCCACTTGCCGTCGGGCGAGGCGACCGGGCCGGCATAGCGATTGCCCGGCTCCGCCAGCAGCACCTTTGCCGCGCCGGTCGCGGCATCGATGGTGTAGAGGCTGCTCAGCCGGTCGCGGTCCGGGTGGAGCTTGGGGTCGCGCGGACCGACGCAGACGACCGCCTGGCCGTCGGCCAGCCACTCGGCGCCGGCAAAGCCCTCGTAGCCGAGCGTGATCGCGCGCGGCTCGGCGCCTTCCCGGGCCTCGACCGTGTAGAATTGGTTGAAGTCCCGTTCCACCGCGAGGTCGCCCTCGGCGAGGAAGTTCAGGCGGTCCATGACGCGCGGATTGCCGTCGGCCTCGTTCTTCGCCAGCCACTCGCGCATTTCCTGCCGGGTGCCGTCCGGCTTGGCCTCGGGCTTCTGCGCGTCCTTGTCCCTCGCCTTGTCGTCCTTCAGCCCCCAGTTGGCGGTGTCGTTGGCCTTGCGGCGGGGCTTCTCGTTGCTCCAGGCCGGGGCGGCATCCGCCGGTTTCTTCTCCAGCGCGGCGCGCACCTGGGCGTAGGACAGCGGGCTGGTGAAGAGGATTTTCGAGCCGTCGGGCGACCAGCGGGGACTGGCGGCGCCGGTGTCGAGTTTGGTGAGCGGCAGGGCCTCGCCGCCGGCGAGGGGCAGCAGATAGACCTGCGGTTTTTCCTTCTCCACGCTGCGGACGAAGGCGAGGCGGTCGCCCGCGGGCGACCACGCGGGGTTCGAATTGCGGGCTGCGCCGAAGGTGAGCTGGCGCGGCGGGGTCCTGCCGTCCGTGGCGGCGAGCCAGAGCTGGGTGCGGTAGATCCAGTCGTCCTTGGCGTCCGGCTTCGGCTCGATGGAGCGGACGACATACACGACCCAGTGGCCGTCGGGCGACAGGGCGGGGCTCTCGACCGTCCGGATGTTGAACAGGTCGGCGGCGGTGATGGAGGTCGGGGCGGCGGGCTCGGCGCAGCGGACGGCGGGCGCCAGGGCCAGGCAAAGCGCCGCGAGAAGCAGGAGGGGAAGCGGGCGTGGCATAAGGCTGGCATCCTGTGAAATCCCGTGCTTCTGTCGAAACGAATATGCCGCTGAACCGTTTCTACAACGCCTTTGACCTGCAGGAGTGGGGCACCGCCCGGAAGACCGACTACCGCAGCCCCTTCCAGATCGACCGCGACCGCATCATCCACGCGCATGCCTTTCGCAAGCTCCAGTCGAAGACGCAGGTGTTCCTCAGCGGCGAATACGACTTCTACCGCACGCGGCTCACGCACTCGATGGAGGTGGCCCAGATCGGCCGCTCCATCTGCCACTTCCTGCGCAGCCGCGGCGACCCGCTGACGGACGATTTCTACATCGACTCCGACCTCGTCGAGGCCTGCAGCCTGGCGCACGACATGGGCCACCCGCCCTTCGGCCACTCCGGCGAGCGCACGCTGCAGGAGCTGATGAAGCGCCGCGGCGGCTTCGAGGGCAACGCCCAGACGCTGCACCTGCTCTGCGAGACGATCTACCAGAACGAGTCCGGCGTGAAGGGCATGCAGCCCACCCGCGCCCTGCTCGACGGCGTGCTCAAGTACAAGAAACTCTACACCGAGTTTCCCACGCCGCCGCTCAACCACTTCATCTACGACGGCCAGGCGCCGGTGCGCGACTGGGTCTTCGGCGGCACCCGGATCCCCGGCACCCTCATGCGCGGCGAGACGCTCAACGACTTCAAGAGCGTCGAGTGCCAGATCATGGACTGGGCCGACGACGCGGCCTACTCGCTCAACGACATCGTGGACGGCGTGCGCGCCGGCTTCCTGACGGTCGAGCGCGTCGAGCGCTGGGCCGATGGCGAGACGATCGGCGCCGCCGAGCAGCGGCACCTCGACACGCTGTTCGACGCCCTGCGGCGCGACCGCCTCGAGAACACGTTCTCCAAGAAGATCGGCGCCTTCATCCAGGCCTGCCGGCTCAAGCCCCGCGACAACTTCATGGCGGAAAAGACCAACCGCTACAAATACGACCTTCTCGTCGAGGAAACCGCGCTGAGCGAGGCGGCCTTCTTCAAGAAGATGGCCAACGACATCATCTTCGAGAGCCCGCAGCTCGAGCAGCTCGAGTACAAGGCGCGCACCGTCATCACCGCGCTCTACAACGCCATCTGGGAGAACTACGCGGAGCGCAACGAGCGCGTCATCCACATCCTGCCCAACAATGTCAGCCGCCTGATCGGGGCCGAGAAGACGCAGGACGGGAAGGCCCGCCGCATCTGCGATTTCCTCGCCGGCCAGACCGACGGCATGGTGGTCCGGACCTACCGCCGGCTGTTTGACCCGGAGTTTGGGAGCTTCCGCGACCTGAGCTGAGGCGGGACTGATGGCAGCCGTGTCCCCTCCGGCCCGCCGGGTCAGCGCACCTAAGTTTGCCCCACTCGACATTTGACCCGGGTCCGCCCGGGCACAACGCTCCAACCATTCCCATGCGTGCAACACTGGTGGCGTTTATTGTTTTGGCGATGGCGGCGGGTGCACGGGCCGGAGTCTACGGCATCGAAATCGATGGTAAGAAAACCTGGCTGACGATCAACACACCCGCGGGCTGGACAGAAAGCGAGAGGGAGGCACCCATCGATGGTCTGATATGGAATTTCACGCCCATTGACCATAAAACCAATGCGTTCTGCGAACTATGGCTATTGGACGTCAGCGACAAAGAGTATTCCACCAAGAAGAAACTTTCCCGGCAGGTGGAAGACTTGGCGCGGAAAATGGTGACCAGCTTGGATCCCAAGCTGCGCATGCCAGACGTGAAGCCTTTCAACTGCAAGCAGGGCTTCGGTTTCTACTATTCCCTCGTCGACCCCAGCATGGCCGGCAAGGCATCCCAGCCCGGCAACCCCAAGCAGGTCACCGGCGGCCTCATCCGTCTGGAGTCGGGCGTGGTGATTGAGGTGCGGATCGCGTCCGACGGCGACAAGACCGAGGGTTACCAGCAACTGCTCGCCATGGTTGAGGCTCTGCAACTGAAGCACTGATCGCTGCAGGCTGGAATAATGGGTCCGTGCCCTTAGGGTGCCGGGCGGTGGCTGCGGATGAGCACGCCAGCCTGGTAGGCGATGAAGTAGCCCGCCGAGAGGCCGAAGAGAAAATACGTCAGCGGGCTCTGGAAGGGCGGCCCGCCGGGATGGATGGCTTTACGGTTTCAGCAGACCGCGGTCGCCGAGCCAGTCGCCGAAGCGCGCGATCCAGGCTGCGGAGGGCGTCTTGTTGCTGGCGCGCACCCCGAAGCCGTGGCCGGCGCCGGCGTAGATGTGGAGTTCCACGGGCACGCCGAGCTTTTTCAGCTTCAAGTAGTATTCGGGCAAAAGCTCCGCGATCGTCGGGCGGTCATCCGCCCCGCAGGCGAGAAAGGCCGGCGGGATGTCCTTCGTGAGCTCGATGTCGGTCCGCTGCAGGCCGCCGGGATAAATCAGGCCGAAGAAATCGGGCCGCGCCGACAGCCGGTCGAGCGGGTCGGTGGCGCCAGGCTGCCCGGCGGTGCCGCGGGCGGCCGCGAGCAGGGCGACTTCGCCACCGGCGGAGAAGCCGATGATGCCGACGCGCGAGGGATTGACGCCCCATTCGGTGGCGCGGCTGCGGATGAGGCGGATGGCCCGCCGGGCATCGCCCAGTTCGTCGCGGTCGACGGTGTAGGGCTGGGGTGCGCCGGCGGGGTTTGCGTCGTCCTTCGCCAGCCGGTATTTCAGGATGAAGGCGGCGATGCCGTGGTCCGCGAGCCAGGCGGCGACCGCGTAGCCCTCGTGCTCGATGGCGAGGCGGGAATGGCCGCCGCCCGGGGCGACCACCACGGCGCAGCCGGTGGCCTTCTCCTTCGCGGGCAGACAGACGGTCAGCGACGGCTGGTGGATGTTGGAGACGTTGCTGCCGACGACCTTCTCCGGTTCGTCCTTGCGCGCCTCGGAGCCGGGGGCGCCGGCGGGCCACAGTGGGATCACCGGCAAATCCGCGGCGGACAGCAGGCCGGGCAGGAGACAGAGCAGGGCAAAGCGGGCGAGGCGGGGATGCATAAATTATTTTGCCGGGACCAGGTACTGGCCGAGCGGCGCACCGGGGAGGGCGCGCAGGGCCGTCGCCACGATCCCGGCGTTCACGTCGGCGCCGGCCTTGCTGGTGTGCAGGTTGGGGTCGCCGAAGAGCGGGGTGACCGCGTCCTCGCCGAGCGCCTCGTAGCGGGTGGCGACGAGGTCGTTCACGTCGATGAACGCCACGCCTTCCTGCTCCGCGACCTGGCGCGACCAGCCGCCGTAGCCGTCCGGCCCGCTGCGCACGATCCGGCCCTCCTTCCAGGTCTTGCGGGGCGTGAGCGAGAGGACGATGGGGGTCGCGCCGGCGGCCCTGGCCTCGCGGACATATTTGCGGATATACCAGCCGAAGGTGTGCACGACTTCGTGCTGCTTGGTCAGGATGTTGTCGATCTCCTCGGTTTCCTCGCCGACGCCCTTGATGGTGCCGCGGGCCCGCGAGTTGTCGTTGTAAGGGGCGGGGTCGTTGTGCCCGAGCTGGATCAGGACGAAGTCGCCCGGCTTGATGAGCGTGAGCGCCCGCGCCCAGTGGCCCTGCGTCAGGAAGGTGCGGCTGCTCAGGCCGCCGACAGCGCGGTTGACGACGTTGATCTTTGCCGGGTCGAGGAAGCGTCCCAGCGAATCGCCCCAGCCCCACTGCCCGCAGGCGCCGTCGCCGCGGCCGTTGCGGACGAGCGAGTCGCCGATCAGGACGAGGGAAGGAAGCCTGGGGTCGGCCGGCTCGGGCAGGTTGAGCCAGCCGAGCTTGTCCTCGGGCACGGCCACGCCCTTGGGCGAGAGAAACGCGGCAAAGGGACCCTTGCGGATGCCCTTCAGGCCGGAGACGACGAGCGAGGCGTTGAGGTCGGCGCCGTCGGGCCCGGTGTGCGTGTGGTCCTTGGGGAAGAAGGCCCTCACCTTGTCGGCGCCGAGCCTCTGGTATTCGTCGGCGATGATCCGGGTCAGGTCGATGTAGGCGATGCCGGCGGCCTCGGCGAGGTCGTGGGAGAACTTGCGCCACGGGCCGTTGTTGCGCTCGACCCGGCCGTCCTTCCACTCGTTGCGGACGGTGAGGGAGAGCACGACCGGTGTGGCGCCCTTCGCCTTTGTATCGGCGATCATCTTCCGCATGTACCAGCCGTAGGTGTGGACGGTCTCATGCTTTCCCGTGATGATGTTTTCGATCTCGACCGTCTCCTCGCCGAGGCTGGGGATCGAGCCGCGGGCGCGCCGGCGTTCACGCGGCACCGACGCATCCTCGTTGATGACGCCGGAATCGTTGTGCCCGAACTGGATCAGGACGGTGTCGCCGGGCTTCACGCCCCCGAGGAGCCCGGCCCACAGGCCCTCGGTGATGAAGGTGCGGCTGCTGCGGCCGCCGCGGGCGCAGTTGACGACGTTGACCTTCGCCGGATCGAAGTAGGCGGGAAACGCCATGCCCCAGCCGTTGGCGGTCTCGGGGCCCTTTGCGGCGGTGGAGTCACCGGCGATCCAGATGGTGGGCAGGGCGGGATTGAGGCTGGCCAGGGACACGGGCTCGGCCGGCGCGAGCGGAGGCGGCAGCGTGGCATCCTTCGCCGCAGCCGGCGGGGGCGGGGTGGGAGCAGGGGCCGTACAGCCGGCAAGCAGGATGAGAGCGGTGAGGCAGAGGACGGAGGACAGGGGGCGGAGATGCTTCATATGATCAAGGGCTGGCGGGTTCGTAGAATTCGGCCTCGGCAATGCTGAGCGTGTTGTTGCCGATCTGGTCGGCACCGGTGGAAGCGAATTCCTTCTGGCCACCGACCTCGACGAGGTTGAAGGCGTCCCGGCTGGCGGTGACGTCGAAGAGGGCGATCCGGAGCGTGCGGCCGGTCACCGGCCGGAGCGGCAGGGTGATATAGCCGAGGCTGCGCGGGGTGAGGCCGCGGAAAACCTCCTGTCCGTCGACAGTGATGACGACCGGGTAGCTGCGCTGGCGCCAGCCGGTGAGCCGGAGGGTGGCCTCGGTGAGGCGCGCCGGACGGGAGAACTCGTAGTTGATCCAGCTGTTGGCGATCGTGTTGTCACTGACCCAGGCGGTGGTCTCGTCATCGTCGCAGCTTTGCGCGGCCAGGCTGGCATTGCTGCCGGCAGTGGTGGCGGCCACCGGCACGGCCTGGCGGCTGACCTTGAACGACGGGCCCGCCGGCGTCGGGCCGCGGCCCAGGAAAGAGGGCAGCTGCGCGGCGGGGAAATCCCGCCCGAGACCGTCGGTCACGGCGATTTTTTGCGAGGAAAGCTCGAGAGTGGCGGGCGCGAGGCCGGCGGACCGGACGGTGAGGGCGATCCGGCCCGGCGTCGTGGTGGCGCGGACGAGCACGCGATTGACGCCGCACTCGACGGGCAGGCTCTTCGCCAGGATGCAGTTGTCGGGACCTTGGGCGATGCCGCCGCGCCACTCGGCGGGACCGCTGAGCTCGAAGTCCACGAGGTTGAGCGCGGTCGGGCAGCGGCGGCCCTGGGCGTCGACCACCTCGACCTCGACCAAGGCCACGTCGGCGCCGTCGGCCTTGAAACCGTTCGGGTCGGTGAAAGACTTCAGGCGCAAGGCCACCGGCTCGCCCGTGGTCTGCAACCCGGCCTCGCAGGTTTTCTTGCCCGCCGCGCCGGTGCCGACGGCGCGCAGCGCGCCCGGCTGCCAGGCGACGTTCTCGAACGTGAAGAGGAAGCGGCTGCTCTGCCGGCCCCGGCCGAGGGACCGGCCGTTGAGGAAGAGCTCGACCTGGTCGGTGTTCGCGACGACGTAGACGTTCTTCCGGGTGCCGGGCGCGTAGTTCCAGTGGCCGAGGATGTGGAGGTGCGGCCGCTCGACGTCGACCCACGCGTCCCACATGACCTGATGGGCGAAGAAGCCGTCCTTGGGAATCCGCATCGCGTCGACCTCGCCGCTGCGCCGGTAGTTCTCCGCGCCGCGGTGGTGGGTGTTGGTGTCGGAGAAGATGATGTTCGCGCCGCCGGCATTGACGCGGGTGCCGGTGCCGGGGCGCTCATGCCAGTAGTCAAACCAGCGCACGACGTCCTCGATGGCATGCGAGTCCTGGTTGCGGTTGTAGGCGCGGGCGTCGGCGCCGTTGTGCAGCGGCCCGGCGCCGTCCGCGTGAAAGGGCGGGGTGAACTCGTCCCAGTATTTGCGCAGGCCCTCGTCGCGGGAATATTCCATCTGCCAGAGCGGCTGGCGCGCGCTCTTGTTGATGTAGAGCATCTCGCCGCCGTATTCGGCGACCCGGCTGCCGAGCATGTCGCGCGCGCCGATGGCGCGGCCGCCGTGCGGGTCGAAGTGGTCACGCAGGGCCCGGAGCTCGGCCATGTGCGCCTCGCTGATGCCGTTGTTGCCGCCCTCGTAGAAAAGGATGCTCGGGTTGTTGCGGTTGTAGATGATGCTGTCGCGCATCGCCTCGACACGCTGCTCCCACTGGCGGCCGGCGGCATCCTTCTCGGAGTCGCCGGCGGGCATCGCCTCGATCAGGCCGACGCGGTCGCAGGACTCGACGTCCTGCTTCCACGGGGAGATGTGCATCCAGCGGACGAGGTTGCCGCCGCTCTCGACCATGAGGCGGTTGCTGTAATCGCTGAGCCAGGGCGGGACGGACAGGCCGATGGCCGGCCACTCGTTCGACGTGCGCTGGGCGTAGCCGTGCACCTGCAGGGCGCGGCCGTTCAGGGTGAGCATACCGCGGGCGAATTCCGTCGAGCGGAAGCCCGTGCGCGTGCTGACGGCGTCCACCGTCCGGCCGTCCACGACGAGCAGGGTGGTGACGGAGTAGAGATAGCCGTAACCCCAGCTCCAGAAATTCAGGCCGGTGACGCGGGCCGCCGCGGCGGCCGTGACGGTGGCGCCGGGGGCGGCGGTGACGGTTTCGCCGGAGAACTGCCGCACGACCTTGCCGGCCATGTCGGCCACGTGGACGTCGTAACGAAACCGGACCGGCTGGCCGGTTTCGTTCCGGACCTCGGATTCCGCGTGGATGATCGCGGCGCGGCGGGCGAGGTCGAAGTCGGAAGCATAGACGTACACGCCCGTCGTGCCGAGGCCGGCGTACAGCGGGAGCGTCTGGTAGAGGCGGCCGGTGACATGCAGCTTCACGTTCTTGGAAAGGCCGCCGTAATTGGCGTTGAAATTCTTGTCCGACCACTGGTAGCGCTGGCCGGTGGCCTTTTCCCGGTAATCCCAGGAGTTGTCCGTGCGCACGGCGAGCACGTTGACGGCCGGCGCGGCAAGGACGGCGTCGGTGATGTCGAAGCCAAAGGCGTTGATGCCGTTCTCGTGGCGGCCGATGAGCCGGCCATTCAGGTAGAATTCACCGGCCTGGCGCACACCCTCGAACTCCAGGAGCACCTTCCGGTCCGCCGGGCCGGCCGGCAGCCGGAAGGTCTTGCGATACCAGGCGACGCCGGTCGAGAGATCCTTGATGTCCTGCCGGAACGCGTCGTCCTCGTTCCACGCATGCGGCAGCGAGACGGGCTTCCACGACGTGTCGTCGAAGCCCGGAGCCTCGGCGCCGGCGGGATCGCCGACGAGGAGCTTCCAGCCGGGGTTGAAGTTGTAGGAGGTGCGCGGCCCGTCGCCCGTGGCGGCCGGGGAAACGGCCGCCAGGCAGAGGCCGGCGGCCAGGAGGCGGAAGGCGGCGGGGCCGGTCATTGGCTGGCGAGCTGGAGCGCGGCCGGGTCGAGGCCGCCGGAACTCGCGTGGAGGGTGAGGGCGCCCGGGGCGCCGGCCTTCGTGCGGATGATGACGAGCGCGAGGCCGTTGAAGGCCTTCCGTTCACTGGCCTGGAAGGATCCAAGGTCGGTGGCGTCGCCGTTGTCCG
>Ga0228698_1001516_pt1 | contig 11199 bp, 22 predicted proteins | sample McNCre117_Aug_MG_FD_178015 | JGI IMG/M metagenome (GOLD analysis project Ga0228698, IMG submission 178015) | Freshwater microbial communities from McNutts Creek, Athens, Georgia, United States - 1-17_Aug_MG | ecosystem: Environmental > Aquatic > Freshwater > Creek | place: USA: Georgia...
GTACCGTTTTCGATTAACAACGCAGCGACATAAAAGAGAATGTCCCCGGACTCTTCTAAGATATTCTCTACATCCAGCGGCTTACCGTAAATCCAGTGCTTTTTTACTGCGTCTACGACTTCACCAGCTTCGCCAGCGATACCCAATGCAGCATGAACCATTCGTTCTATGCTTCCCTCTGGCTTCACAAAAAGCCGTGCAACGTGCGATTCAAAATCAATCATTTTTTTCTCTTCATTTCTTTAGTAAGTAAATCGGGCAGTTCCTTGAACTCCCTGCATTCCTCGGCCATCTGGTTGACCCGGTGCCAGACGTATGCTTTCCATTCGGGTAACTGGGCTAGGCTGACGTAGTGCGCCAGGATTGCGGCTAGTTGTTCGTCCATTCATAGCCCCACCCCATCACCTAATACCCACAGCGCCCGCATGATCTGGTGCTGCGGTACGTTCACGCCAGCCCGCACAAGGTCAAGCGTGTGCGCTGCTTCGCGCTCTTCGTGTGTGTAGTGGTCTCTCATTGCAGCCTCAATGCTTCTTTGTAGAACCGAATCTGGATGGGCTTGAGCACCACCCCGGACTGATGGCTTGATTGCAGGCTCTTTGCCCATGCCTTGTGGTCATACAGGGCATCGCCTTTGGCCTTGATGATGGGAACCAGCTTGCGCAGCTCAGCGGCCATGCGCTCAGGGTTTGCGCGTGGCGCTTCAAGTCGCGGTACTTCTGGCTGCGGTGCTTTGCGGCAAAGCGTGCGAAAGTCCTGCGCTGTCGGCGGCTTCGCGTCTGGCAAGTTGTCCAGCGCCCAGCCGATTGCCTTCGGGTGTTCGACCATGCCGGATAGCACATCACCCCAATCGGTCTTAACGTCGTTGATGGGCATACCTTCCCACCGCCCAAGAAAGTCGCGGCCATAGCGCAGGCTCAACTTCTCAAAAATCTTGTCTATCCAAACGGTAGGCAGACTCATTGCAAAATCTCCAGTTGGTTAGGTGTTATGTCGATTACTCGTTTTTGCGAGCGTCCCGAGGCTTCCTCGAACTTCTCGCGCATTGACCGCTGGTAGGCCGTTTCGCCCGTACCCTGTGGGGTAGCCTTAGTTGCCTTGCGTTCGGCGTACCATGAGGCGTTAAAGCCCTGCCATCCGTATTCACAGCACGCACGAATGGCCTGCTCAACAGTTATCCCGGCTTTTCCTGCTTCTCGGGTCAGTCCATCAATCGCTGTTGCGGTCAACGGGCCTGCTCGTTTTGCTTTGCGAACGGCTTGATAGTCGGCCAGCAGTTCAGCGGGAATTCCTTCGATTGCGGGTGATGGGTCGCGCTTGCGCGGCTTCTCGCCTTCGCCTTCGGATACGACTACGGATACGTCTCCGAATACGGATACGCCTAAGTGAGCATTTGTTAGCATTTGCGAGCAATTGATATCATTTGCTAGCAAAGGCGGGAATTTGCTAGCAGTGCGCTGTTGCTGGCCGAACTTTTGCACTTCCAAGTACTGCTTACCTTGCACGGCGTAGACAAGGATCAGACCGGACTTCTGGCACGCAGCCATCCATCGGGTAATGTCCGCGACTCGCACAGCGTCGGTTTGCAGTGGATAGCACTTAGAGCGCAGCAACTGCGGGTTAGCTTCCATGCGCCCGTAGTCGTCAACAATGGACAGCAGGCGTCTGTAAAAGACCTCCTCCGGCCACGCAAGTGAACACACTGATTCACTTGTCAAGATTGCCTCCCTGATAATCCTGTTTGGCATTCAGACGGTTTCCTCTTCGTCTTGGCCAACATCAAAAAGAGCTTCCTGCTTGAACACGTTTTCACCATCAAACCGCTTGCCAGCCAACTCCAGATTGATGCGGGCTTGCTTGAAATAGCTGTCTTTCAGTTCAACACCGATAGCCTTACGACCCATAGAAACGGGGCTGTACACCTCAGACCCGACACCCATGAACGGAGTTAGGACAACTTCGCCTGGATTGCTGTAAAGCTCAATCAGTCGGTCGATAACGTCAAGCTGAAGCGGGTGAACATGCTTCTCGTCGTCCTCTTCGCGCGAGTCTCTGAACGGCAAAACGTTGTCGATGCGAATGTCATCCCATACGCTCGACGCGTACCGCTGCCAGATGTAGTGCGAAAGCTTGTTCGACTTCGGGTCTTTGTGGTCTTTGAAATTGCTTTTCAGGTACTCCCAAAGTTCTTCCTCGTTGAACTTGGTTTCGTTCGCATTGTTGAAGGCGCGAAGGATGTTCGGGAGAATCGGCGTATCGCCAAAGTAGCGTGTCAATCCATTGGCATGGGTCACAGGTACAGCGTTTTCGCCTTTTTTGGTCATCACCAGCACATAGTCAGGCATGGCCGTAAAGCACTGCGTAGAGTCCTCAACGATCAGCTTGTGCATGAGGCTCTTGACCATCGTTCGCATACGAACCTTGAGAGGTTCTTTCCAGATCGTGATTCGGTTGCGGTACTGAAATCCATGCTTCTCATGCAGCCGGATGATTTCGTGCGGGAAGTCCCACAGTCGGCACGAGTTATCAAACACATCTGTGCAATGAACGGCAGTAACCCGGCCTGGCTTGGTCACGCGGGCGATCTGTTCAATCAGGTATTCGTATTGCTCTAAGAACTGCTCTTTGTTCTCGCAATTGGAAAAGTCTCGCTCGCTGCTGCTGTAGTTGTACAGGCCAGCGAATGGCGGAGAGTACACAGACAGGTCGATTGATTCTCTGGGCAGGGTCGGCATAACCTCCATGCAATCGCTGTTGTATATGGCATATTGCGGCGTGATGATCTGGTCTTTTGTGTTCATTGCAGGAACTCCGGCAGGCGGGTTGTTTGATTAAATTCTTTTGCTGAAAAACTGAAGTCGCGGTTAGCGGCTTGGACAAGATTCCCGTAAAGCTCAATGGCTTTTTGTGTCTTTTGCTCCAGGGCTTCAATCACGCGCTCTTGGCCTTCGGAAATAACCATGTCGCATGTGACCTCTGACTTTTGGCCAAAGCGCCAGAATCGGCGAATGGCTTGGTAATACTGCTCATAGCTCCACGTTGGGAAAAATACTGTGTGGTTGCAGTGCTGCCAGTTCAAGCCCATCGAGGTCATCTTTGCCTTGGTGATAAGGCGCGTAACCTCTCCGCGAGCAAATGCCACCAGAATCTCTTCTTTTCGGTCAATCGACATACCTCCAATGATTTCAATGGCGTCACGGTCCAGCGTTGACAGCAAAGAACTTTCCTCGTTCAAGTTGCACCAGTAGACGGAGGTCTTGCCAATTGCCAGTTGCGCTGCCTTCTCGCATCGCTCCGTGACTGTCAGCTTTTGCTCTTCGCGCACTTCGGTCATCGTCTTGGCAGGCATTGCGAACAGTGATTCCTGACCGTCGATGCACCATGTATTGGCGTTGTTGACGATGTGCTTTTGCGTATGCAGCGAAGGCAACTCATAGCCCGAGTTGCTGAACCCAAGGTCTGAAGGGCTTTTGACCATGACTGACCACTGGTTGACCCATGCAAAGAAGTCACGTTCGGCGTGTGGCTTGAGGTAGAACTTCTCGCCAATGTTGCGGTTATTGCTGTCTGCGCTGCCCTGGTTGCTCTTAAAAAACTTGGTCAGCATGTCCATGTAACCCATGTACCCAAGGGCTTCTGAGCTGTTGCCAAGCTCGATGAAGTCGTTAGGGCTAGGGGTTGCTGTGCTTAGAAAACGATACGGCACACGCTTGATAAACGCCACGATCTGATCACGGGTCTTGCCTGCAAAGTTCTTCAAGATGCTGGACTCGTCCAACATCACACATTCAAAGTCCTCTGCATTCAACAGGTGCAGACGTTCGTAATTGCAAACCGTAATCTTCTTGGCCAAGGTGCCATCTTTGCTGTGTGCAATGTCAAACACACCGATACGGTTAGCCTCATCAATGAACTGAAAGGCCACTGCCAAAGGCGTCAGAATCAGCACGCGCTTGTTGGTCTTACGGATGATGTTCTCTGCAATTACCACCTGCATCAGCGTCTTGCCAAGTCCTGTATCGGCAAACATCCCGATACGACCCTTTCGCAAGGATTTTTCAATGATCGCCTGCTGGAATGGGAAAGCAGATTCAGGCATCCATACGGGCTCAAACCCATAGTCTCCTGTGCTGTGCTTTTTCCGTCTCAGAAAGTCTTTGTATAAAATCACATTAGCCATTCCATCCCCTTAGTTGGCTTGGTTAGAAGGCCCGCACGCGGTTACAGCCGTTTGCGGGTTTTCGCTTTTGTGGGTCATACAGCCACCCACACAACAGAATCAGCGCCTGATTGCGTCTTGCGAGTGCGTCCGCTGTCACGCACCAGGCCAGCGCGTACAAGCTCCACGCGGCGTGGTCTTTGGGTGTTTGCGACAATGCCGCAAGCCTGAATTTCCTCGTCTGTCATCCCAGCATGAAAGGCTCTGCGGATGACTTCCAAGACGCGGGCTTTAGCAGTCCCTGCCATTGGCTCTGCCATGACAGCAGCGGCGCGGCTTGTGGGGCTGTGGGGTTGGTATGGGAGTGTTTCCATGTCATCCCCCTAGTACATCAATCGACGGCCAGCAATAGCCAACGTGCGGTCCGATTCAGAGCGTGTGGTGATGTGGCTTTCCCGGTTCGGAGTCAGGTCAACGCGCTTGGCCTTCAGCGGCGGCGGGAAGTTTTTAGGATCAAGCACAAAGATGCTGGGGCGACGGTTCTCCGCCCAATGGAACGGGCACACAACATCGGTCTTGACCTCGATAGGCGCTGGAAAGTAAATGTCTAGATTGGCCTTGGCGTACAGCAGCGCGGCTTCTGCCTCTGCGTACTCAGCGAAGGAGCCCACGTACTTGCGCTTGCCCTGGTGATACAGGATGGCGACGTGTCGGCCTGCGTGGCAAAAGATGCCGGGCATTGATTTCTTGGTTGTCGTCATAGTGCCTATTCGTCCCTATTCGTTTCGTTGCCATTTGTTACCGCCATGCCTACAGTTCCATACAACGACTGGCGAAGGACGAAACGGATGTACTCGGCGGGCTTCTTGTTCAAGCGCATGGCCTCACGGCAACAATCTACGAACTCACGTTCTGTGAGGTTCATGGGTACACGCTCGGTATGCTTCGAATCGTTCAGCATGGCTTTTTCTCCTGTTATTGCTGGGCGTAGAAGGTGCTTACTTCTTGGAAAGAGATTCCTTGAGCGCGTAGCCCATCAGCGGCCAAATCTTGTTGACAGCATTGGCGCGAGCGATCTTTCGGCCAATCTCGGCATCGAAGTTCGCAGGGCTGGCGCATGCCGATTCGCCGGTGACGGTGAAGCCGTTGCGCAAGACGAGGACGCAGAATGTCAGGAGGCCCAAAGCTGCACCGGAAGTCGCGTAAGCGCTGCTGTTGATGGCATCTGCGTGGTCTGCGCCATTGCGCGCCGTAAAGTAGTGCTCGCTGGCAATGTTTGCCTCAATGTCAGCCGGCGTCACGCGAGGCGCTGTCAGGCCTTTGGCGACAATTTCCTGCTCAATTGCAGCGTCGTCAGTGCGTGGGGATTGGATGTGGTTCATGGATTTCCTAGTGGTGGTTGTGAAATTTCAAAAAACCCCCTCCAGCACTCAAGCCGGAGGGGTGAAGCCCTGCTGATCCATGGTGGTGTCCGAAGGAGTAGCGGACAGATCAGCAAGGGGGATTTGGTTAGGTCAGGCGACCACCTTGGGCTGCTTGAGGTCGGGCCAGTGCAGCCAGTAGTCATGCGGCCTAAGCTCTTCGCGTGTCACAGATTTCTTAGAAGCGCGCATGATTGCGACTGCCAAATCGGTGCCGCATGGCTTGTAGCCATACATGACGTTTTGCAAATGGCCCTTGGTAGTGCCACACTTGACGGCGAAAAGCTCGCGCTGTTCCGGCGTCATCTGTTTGATGTAATCCTTGAGTTCCATGCACGCATTACACCAGGAGATGTAAACACAGTCAACACTTTTCGATGTAAGTCTTGGTGTTGAATTGGTGTATGGCTAACACTGACCCACAAACCGACCTTCGCCGGGAGAGATTCCGGGCTTACTGCCGTGCAAAACACTGGGAAAACGATGGCCGCTGGTCGGTTGTGGAAATCTCGCTGGCCACAAAGAAGGCCACCAACAAAGTTAGCGATCTTTTGAGGGGCGTTGGCTCATTCGGGTCCAAGATAGCCAGAGACCTGGAGGATTCGTTAGAACTGCCAAGGGGCTACTTTGATGGCTTAGCAGAAATAAGCGAGCCATTACCCACAAATCGGCAGGCAATATTCACACTTGACATACCACCTGCGGTGGTCATTCCTGGCTCGCCAAGCGAAGCAGACAAGCCCAAGCACAATGACGCCATAGTGATAAGGCAGTTTGATACAGGCGGGGGCATGGGTGGCGGGCTGGTCTTACAGGATCAGCCAGGCGTAATCGAGTCCTGGCAGGTGTCACCAGAGTGGATGGCCAAGAACGTGCGCAGCTTTACGTCAGCCAAGAATCTTTGCATCGTTACCGGGTTCGGCGACTCGATGCGCCCCATGTACAACCCCGGCGACCCGCTGCTTGTAGACATTGGAGTCAGTAGCGTGGACTTTGAAGGCGTCTACTTCTTCCGCGTGGCCGACGAGGGGTTTGTGAAGCGCCTACAGCGCATCCCTGGGCAGGGCCTGCTTGTTATCAGTGAAAACACCAAATACCGCGACTGGACTGTGACCAAGGACATGGACTTTCAGGTCTTTGGCCGGGTCGTGAAGGTCTGGCGCGGCGAAGAGTTCTAACCAAGGGAAAACCATGAAGCGTCTTATTCTGGCTGCGGCCTTGTCTTTATTTGCGGCGGCTGTCAGTGCTCAGGCCAACTACAGCGGAATTTGGCAGACTGGGAACGGACTGTATGTGAACATTGCACAGAATGGGCAGTACATCATCACAACGATGTTCCAAAACGTAGGGGCTACAAATATCGCCATACCACTGGCAAACGGGCAGAGGTTCTTCCCGCCAACCATAGACATTGGCGAAATTTCATCAGGGCAGATCGTCAACGGCGTGGGCATCCTAAACGGAACAACAACGTACCAAGCGTGTACCACGGTGTCGCGCATTATTTTCACATCGCAAACAACGTACACAGTCACACTTCTATCCATCAACAACACGTCTACCGGATTCGCTCAAGGGATCAACTGCCAAGGTGTCTATGCTGCAAATGGGACTTTCCCAGGGGCCGTTGGGACTGCCACAAAGATTTTCTAGCCTGCATCCGTGTAAAGGGGGCGGTATTTTGCCGCCCCCTTGCAGCGTCCATGAATAGATCGGTGAATAGGTGCAATGCCTATAAATCACCCAAAGGCCCCCCTTCCCCATGGCAGGGAATACGGGGGGAATCACCACCCTTGCGGGTTACTCCGATGATGAAGGTGGGTAGTCCTGCATCCCCTGGGCGTCGAAGTTAAGGCCAGCCCTACAGATCGTTAGCGGGTAGTTGCCCGGTGCATTGCTGCGCGTCTGTATATCGGTACGTGGGTGCGGCCCCGACTAAGGCCCGTTAGCTGCGTCAATGTGCGCCCTGACACTGAAAAGCAAAAAGGCTTCAAGTCCTCTAGCTTCCCACGGCGCAATCGTGTGACCCGGCTGGGTCTGGAAACTAGAAGGCTTGAAGCCTCTAGATCGCATTGTCCAAGCGATTGCGCCGTTTGAACAGATGTGATTTTACACAGTTCAGGGTAAGCACCTAGAACTTTTTACATCGAATCTGAATTTATTTCATCGAATGGTGTTGACAGTAGTTACACCGCATGATGTAATTGACCCCATCGCAACACACAACGAAAAGGGGTAACAGATGAGCTACGACAACATCGCTCGCGCAGCGGAATACCACTGGGACAAGCTTGAACTTGCAGCCGAGCGCGAGCAGGCCATGCAACAAGCACGCGAAGAAGCTGAAGCCGAGCGGGCTGAGCGCGATTGCAACGCTGCACTGTCAATCATCCGCACGCATCTGGCTGGTGATGAGGACGCTTCCAAGTCTTTTGCGCTGCAACTGCTCAGCACGATGGATTGCACGATTGCTGACCACTTCAACAAGGGTCCGATGGATCAGATCCACGAGGCGATCTGGACCGCGATTGAAACGCTTGAAACTCAGGGGGTGTCGGCATGAACATCCACATCGACTTCAAGCCGTGCACTAGCCGCACTGGCCGCAACACACGCTACGGCACTCAGCAAATCGTCCGACAAGACGCCAAGCGCGGTGACTTCTCTGGATGCCTTGATGCGCCGGATTTTCTGCCCACTGGCGCAGTGCTGAACAACTACTACACGCTGGCCGATGGCCGTGAGCTTGTCGGCCCTAACACTTTGACTCTTCGCTCGGGGACGATCGTATGACACTCCATCGCGTACTCAATATGGCAATGGTAGCGTTCACTGCGCTGGCCTGGATTTACCTGCTTGGCTACAGCTACGCCAACGACGAAGAGGCCGAGGCAAAGCATTCTCGTGCTTATGTCGGTCGCACGATCTGCGGCGAGGAGGGCATTCCTCAGTGGAAAGGCGATGAGCTTACATGCCGCACGCATCGCAACCATGTTGCCAGTCGTCAGATCGTAGCGGAGGCCAAATGAACGTGATCGACAAAGACGGACTGACCGTCAAGACCGTAGACCCGGCCTATGAATTCAAGCTGATCGACATTGTGACCGCGATTCTTGTAGTTGTGCTTTGCTTTGGCGTGGCTGGATATGCGTCTGTTTTCTTCGGAGCCTGACATGAACACTATCAAGACATTTATCAGCGTCTACCGACTTTACAGACGCACCCACACGGCCCGCTATGCCGCGCACATTGCTTGGCAAATGGCTTATCACAAGACCTCTTTTTAGATTGGTTCGCCTGCACCATAAGTCAGGTATTTTTAACTAGGAAATCATCATGGGTTTTATCGCATCAGACGCAGGTGGCAGCAACTTCAAGCGCGTTCCCGCTGGCGCATACATTGGCCGCTGCTACTCTCTTATTGACCTTGGCACGCAACTTACAAGCGGCCAGTATGGCGAAAAGTTGCAACACAAGATCCGCATCGCATGGGAACTGTTCGGAGAAGATGAGCAAGGCAACCCGCTGACAATTGAAGTCGATGGGAAAGAAATGCCTATGACCATCAGCAAGAGCTACACCGTCAGCCTGCACGAGAAAGCAGGGCTTCGCAAAGACTTGGCAGCATGGCGTGGCCGCGACTTCACAGAGGACGAGGCAAAGGCTTTTGATGTGTCCAAGTTGCTGAGCGCCTATTGCATGGTCAACGTTACCACCAGCGAAGCAAACGGCAAGACGTACACCAATGTCGCTGGGCTTACCCCCCTTCCTGGCGCTCTCAAAAACGCAAAGCCAGCACCAGTGCATGAACAGATCACGTTTGATCTGGACAAGCCAGACATGAAGGTGTTTGCGACATTCCACGAAAAGCTGCAAGAGGCAATCAAGCGCAGCCCTGAATGGGCACGCAACAACAAGGGCAGCGGGTTTGACGACATGCCGAATAGCCCAGAGTTCAGCGACGAACCACCCTTCTGACCATGAAGCTACCTGACATTTCCAATGCTGAGCGCATGGCGAAGATTGGTCGGGTAACAGTGCTGCGTAAGGCCCGCAGGGAGGCCGCGCAGCTACTGAGGGATAGGGTAGTACCAATGCTCAATGAAGGCTCTCAGTACGACATAACCGGCATCGTTGATCTGGTTAATGAGATTGACGAGCTAAACAAGATGATTGACGAACAATGATCCAGACAACTCTAGCGCCGGGCGCACCATGGCCGTACCACAGCGGATACATCGCCGCACCTGAGCCAGTAAAGACAAAGCCAACCGCACCGCACACGAAACGCGACGAAATGGAAGCACGCGCTGAGCACATCCTGTCCATCATCAAGGAGTCTCCTATGCACGTTAGGGAGCTTGACCGCAGGCTTAGCTACTCGCGTCATGCCATTGAGCGGACCCTTGCGCATTTGACCCGGAAGAGGCTGGCAAAGAAGGTATTTACGCCAGTCGGCAGGGGCGATAGTTTTGTTTTCAACTACGAGGCAGTATGAATAAACCACCGAGCCAGAAGAACAAAAAGCAAGTAAAGATCGGGGCTATCAGCTATGCACAACTTGTCCTGCACATGCTGCAAGGCGATATGAACTGCAAAGAGTTGGCAGAGGAAACCGGCCTGCACTATGTCACTGTTTTGCAGTACGCCAGAGAGCTTTATCTAGCCAAGGCAGCGCACATTTCAGGCTGGGAAAAAGATGCTTTAGGCCGCGACAACATCAAACTTTACAAGATTGGCGCGGGGAAAGACGCAAAGCGCCATCGCATTAGCGGAGCAATCAAAGCTAAGGCTTATCGCGCTCGCATTGCGGATATGAATATCAACAACGCGCTAGCAGGTTTAGCAGCATGACCACCCCACTACAAACCGCAGCACAGCAGGCGCTTGATCTGCTTGTCGAGTCCTGCGCAGATGAGTACATCGACCAAGCCATTGCAGAGCACATCGAGAAACTTGGCGAGAACTATCGCCCCCATCGCCTTGCAGCAATGCGCGGCGACAAAGAGCGCGTGGAGATGGCAATCGAAGCATTGCGTGAAGCACTCAAGGAGCAAGCATGACCACACGACAAGTAATGCAGCAGGCGCTCGATGCGCTGGACGCAATGAAAAACGCAATGCTTGACCAGGGCGTCAACACTGACCCAGCGCACCCAAACCGGCAGGCACTCAACTATGGCGTTACGGCTATGCGCAAGCTACACGCCGCCCTGGCACAGCCACAAGCGCAGCCTGAGCCGGACTACAAATTCCTTTTTGAGCATTCGGAAAAGGTCAGCGATATGTGGCGCAATAGGTATCTTGATGTTTGCAGGCAGTCCAATAATCCACAAGCGCAGCCTGAGCCTGTCACTTGGCCGAAGAATGCCGAAGAAGTCCGCTTGTTTTTCAAGGCTGATTTCATTTCGGCGGACTATGCACGGGAAGACATGAGCCCCGATGACGATGACAAGTACCTAATCACAGCGCACGATTTTCTGTCTGCCGTGGATTGGTGGGCCGACTATCCGAACGCAGCACCCCAGCCACCAGCCGCTGAGCCAATGATCCAGGCTATGAGCGATGTTGCCGACACGTTTGCGCACAAACTGGCGCTTGATCTTGAATGCGTGCTGGC